>Ga0182008_10001881_pt1 | contig 13649 bp, 12 predicted proteins | sample Sormic07211129_1_FD_120482 | JGI IMG/M metagenome (GOLD analysis project Ga0182008, IMG submission 120482) | Rhizosphere microbial communities from Sorghum bicolor, Mead, Nebraska, USA - 072115-129_1 metaG | ecosystem: Host-associated > Plants > Roots > Rhizosphere | place: USA: Nebraska...
CTGGTCCTGGGCCACCGCCTCGTGGCGGCGGGCGGCGTTCGTCCTGGGGGACAGATCCGGGTGCTGGTCACGCAAGAGCACGATGACACGCTGCGTGCCGCTGGCGGTGCCGCTGCCGGTGACGGCACCGACTTGGGCGGCCGTCGCGGGAACGGCACCCAGGGCGAGAACGCTCAGCAGGAGCGATCCGGTGAGGGCAACTCGCCTGCCGGCTCCGCCCCTTCTTCTGTTGTGCATGCAGATCTCCGCTGGCAGTGGGGGGTTGGGGCCGCCCGAGGACGGCCGCGCGTCGATCTTGTCCCCTGCGGCAGGCGGAAGGATTTAGCGCGATCAAAGATTCAGGCATTTTTCGGAAAGGCGAACACGGCCCATTCCCGAACGCCGAAATAATGGCGGAGTAACTTGTGTCAGAAGCGTGAAAGTAAAATGAACAGGGAGGGGTGAGAGTTCCGTTTTGGGGGGATCTTCACGTTTCCCGCAAACTCCGCGGCGCTAATATAACCCCGACCGAAGGCCGGTACATCGTGAGGTCGGAGCGGTGGGCTCGTCCGCGGAAAAGATTCCCGCGTCGGTTCACTGGTCTCCGCCGTAAAGGTCGTCGAGGCTGGGGCAATTCCGCGCTCATACAGGATCTGCGGGATCCGCCCGGACCACTGCCGGAAGCTCACCCGGGCGCTGCCGAATTCCACGAGGGCGGCGAAAAGATTCTGGCAGGCATCGCCTCGCGGGGCGGGCAGGAATGCGGGGCGGCCCGCAACCCCGGCTCTCGCCTCGCGAGTGGGCCCCTATCCCGGCGTCACCAGCCGTGCCTCGTACGCGAACACCGCCGCCTGGGTGCGGTCTCTCAGGCCAAGTTTCACCAGGACGCGGCTGACGTGGGTCTTGATCGTGGACTCGGCCACCACCAGGCGCTCCGCTATCTCCGCGTTGGACAGGCCCTGGGCGATCAGGACCAGCACCTCCGTCTCGCGCTCGGTCAGGTCGCCGTAGGCCGCCTGGGCGGACCGCATGATGCGCGGGGACTGGGAGGACTGGGGGAGCTTGGAGAACTCGGTGATCAGGCGCCTGGTGACCGTGGGGGCGAGGAGCGCCTCGCCGGAGGCCACCACTCTTACGCCGTCCGCGAGTTGGCGGGCGGAGGCGTCCTTGAGGAGGAAGCCCGACGCGCCGGCGCGCAGCGCCTGGTAGACGTACTCGTCGAGGTCGAAGGTCGTCAGGACCAGCACCTTCGACCTCGTGTCGGCGGCCACGATCTCCCGGGTCGCCTCGATACCGTTCAGTTCGGGCATACGGATGTCCATCAGGACGACGTCGGGGGTGAGTTCGCGGACCCGGTCGACCGCCTCGCGGCCGTTGACCGCCTCGCCCACGACCTCGATGTCCGGCATCGCGTTCAGCAGGACCGAGAAGCCCTCGCGCACCATCATCTGGTCGTCCGCGATGAGTACGCGGATCGTCATGCCGCTCCCTCGGTCCCGGTGGCGACCGGCAGGAACACCGTCACCTCGTAGCCCCCCTCGTCCGTACGGCCCGCCGTCATCTCGCCGTTCAGCATCGTGACGCGCTCCCGCATACCGGTCAGCCCGTGACCGGCGCCCGGCGAGGGCTTCACCAGCGAGGGATTCGGCGGCGGGTCGTTCACTATGCGCAGCCCCAGCCCGCCCAGAACGTAGCCGATCTCCACGCGCGCGCCCGCCCCCGGTGCGTGGCGCAGGGTGTTGCTCAACGCCTCCTGCACCATGCGGTAGGCCGACAGCTCCACGCCCTGCGGGAGTTCGCGTATCGCCCCGGTCGTTGTCCGTTCCACCCGCAGGCCGGTCTCCCGCACGTTCGCGAGCAGTCCCTCCAGGTCGGCGAGGGTGGGCTGCGGGGCGTCCGGGGCCTCGTAGTCCTCGGCGCGGACCACACCCAGCACCCGGCGCAGTTCGGTCAGCGCCGCCACCGCGTTCTCCCGGATGGTGGCGAACGCCTTCTCCAGCTCCGGCGGCGGGTTCTCCACCCGGTACGGGGCGGCCTCCGCCTGGATGGCGACGACCGACATGTGGTGCGCGACCACGTCGTGCAGTTCGCGGGCGATCGTCGTGCGCTCTTCGAGGAGGGTGCGCCGCGAGCGCTCGTGCGCGGTCACCGTCTGCTGGGCGCTCACCTCCTGACGGGCCTCCCGGCGGATGTGCCAGACGGCCACCGCGAGGAGGATCAGGGCGGAGAACGACAGCATCTGGGCGGTATTGCCGTGGAAGGTGGAGTGGCCCCAGCTGAAGAAGGTGGAGACGACCACGCCGTAGACCCCGGTCAGCGCCCACATCCAGGCCGCCGTGCGCGGCCGGGTCCGTATCGCCACGATCGTGAGCACGAACAGGTGGCAGGCGAACGCGCCCGGGAGCCACGGCCACTCGGAGCCCCAGACCGAGCCGATCACCGAGGCCACCGGGGTCGCGGCCGTCGACGCCCAGAACGCGCCGACCGGCCGGACCATCGTCAGCAGGACCGGGACCAGGGCCAGCAGACCGAGAACGAGGTTCTCGCCGGCGCCCATCACCGCACCGTTCGCCGCGATGAGCATCGCCAGGACGGCGAACGCGGTGATCACGGCGTGCGGGAGCCAGGTCGCGTACTCCCGCGGACGGCCGCGCAGGCGGCGGACGAGCGGGTCGTCGAGGCTCAGACGCGACAGCGGGCGGTAGGCGAACGCGTCGTGGAACAGGTCCTGCCGCATGCCGCGCAGGGCGTCCACGGCCGCCCGGTACTCCGGGCTGCTCGGCTTGTACGCCTCGTACGCACCCTCCGTCGGGTCCGGCGGGCTCGTGGGCGTCGTGTGGGTGGTGTGGGTCGTCTCGGTCACGTCAAGAACCGTAGGCTCCGGAGGGTGTCGCGGTCGTCACCAGTGAGAGGGGTCCTTCGGCATCCGCCTCAAGTACTACGGGTACGACTGCTACGGGTACGGCTACTACGGGTACGGCTACTACGGGTACGGCCCGGGGGCGGGCAGGTCAGCGCGCCGACGGACGCCCAGGGAAGTGGAGCCCCGCTCAGGGCAGGTCACCACGCCAGTTGCGCGATCTCCTCCGCCACCACCGCGCACGCGTCCGCCGCCGGGTCGATCAGGGGGAAGTGGCCGACGTCCTCAAGCAGCGTCAGGCCCACCATCTCGCCCGCCTTCGCCGCCGCGTCCGCGTAGGACTCCGCGACCGCCTGGGGGACGTCGACGTCCGTACGGCCCTGGACCAGGGTGGTCGCGATGCCGGTGGGGAGCAGGAGTGCGGGGTCGGCGTACGGGCGCCGTTCCGCGAACTTCTCGCCGCCGCCCAGGAGTTGCCGTACCGCGCCCCCGCACACGTCCAGCTTGTCGGCCACCTCGAAGTCCGCGATCGGCGCGAGCGCGACGACCCCGCGCAGCAGCGGGGGACGGTCCGTGCGCCAGGGCGCGTCCGCCGGGAGGAGATGGCGTGCGGCGGCCCACAACGCCAGGTGCCCGCCCGCCGAGTGTCCGGTGACCACCATGCGACGAGGGTCGGCCTGCGGCAGCGCCTCGCGCGCGAGCGCCGGCAGGGCGTCGAGCGCGGCGGCCACATCGTCGAAGGTCTCCGGCCAGCGGCCCGCGACGGCACCGCCTCCCCCGCCACCGCTCCCGCGTCGGTACTCCACGCTCGCCACCGCGAACCCGCGCCTGGCCAGGAAGTCCGCGAACGGCGAGATGTGGCGCCGGTCGTACGGCGCCCGCCACGCACCGCCGTGCAGGACGACGACCAGGGGCACGAGCGTCCCCGCGGGCTCCGTGGACGCTGCGGGCACTGCGGGCGCCGTGGGCTCCAGGGCACGCGGGGCGTAGAAATCGATCAGCTGATCGGGGTCGTCGCCGTACACGGCGGTGGAGTCGGGCTCGACCGCCGGGTGCGAGAAGGCCGACTCCTCCTCGGCGGCGGCCCGGGCTGCTGCGGCGTCGTCCGGCATGCTCCAACCTCTCAGCGAAATAATGGATTTGGGGATTTCGGCGGACCAGGTGGAATTCGGCCGTTGGCGGGGACGGTACCAGGCCGGTGACGTGCGCCGACACGCGGATGTCACGCTCGGTGAGGGTCAAACGGTTCTGCGGGTCCACCCGCTGAGCACGGAACGCGGCGCCACGCCACCCCCAAAATTGATGAATTGCGGCGCACGCGGGCGCGTACGGAGCATGGACGCAATCCCACTGAATCCAGACTTCCGTGGCACCCGCAACTGAACGACGCCGGATCGCGGGACAGGGGACACGGGGGACACGGGGGGACACGGGGGATACGGGGAAGGGGTGCCCCATGGCGGGTTCCTACGCGCCGGCCGGCGCCGGAAGCGCGGGCGGCGACGCGCCTTGTCTGATCGTCGAGCGGCCGGCCCATCTCGCGGGGACGCGCTGGCCGTTGACGCGGCCCGCGCACATCGTCGGCCGGTACGGAGACATCCGGCTGTCCTCGCCGGACGTCAGCAAACGCCACGCCGAACTGCGGCGGGGCAGCGACGGGGTGTGGCTGAACGACCTCAACTCCAGCAACGGAGTGCTGCGCAACGGACGGCGGATGGAGCCCGGCAGACCGGTACGGCTGAAGGACGGGGACCGGTTGCAGTTCGGATCACTTGAGCTGACGTTCCGCCAATTCGATGCCATGGCGCCGGACACGGTGACCGTCGACGCGGACGTCACGCACCTGAACGACTATCGCACGCGCCACCCGGCAGGGAGCAGACCCGATCCCGGGCTGCCGCCACCTCCGCCGAACCACGCGCCCGCCCCGCCCGTCGACGACGACGCGCGCAGTATGACGACCCGCCAGCTGGCAGCGTCGACCCAACTCGTTCCTGGCTTCGCCGATCTGGTGATTCGTCAGGTCGTCGACGAGCCGTACCGGGCACTCGCCCCGGTCTTCGGCGCGGACCTCGGTGTCGTGACGCGGTGGGCACTGGCGGCGCGCAGGCGGCGGCTGGTGCGGGATCTCGTACTGGCCACCGTGCTGGTGGGCCTGATGGCGCTGCTCGGCCACGGTGTCCTGACCCACCGCGACGACCTCACGAACGCGACGGGGGCGACTGGGGCGACGGACTGGTGGCGGCCGTACGCGACGGTCGGTGCCCTGCTGCTGGGCGTCGGATGGCTGACCGTAGCGGTGGAGATGTGGACGACCGAATACCTCGTCCTACGACGGCGGTTGAGCGCTCGGCACTTCGACCCGGGGCAGGCACCGCAGGCGTGGAGCGGCCGGGCCCAGGCGCGGCTGGCCGCCGTCGCGGAGCGGCCTGCCGGGAATCTGATCGTCTGCTCCCACTACTGCCCGTTCGCCGGCAGCGGCTTCCTCGTGGACGACTGGGACCGGCCCATCGACATCCGCAAGGGCATGCCGCTGGGCAACGGCAGACGGGAGTCGCCCAGGCCCTTCACCGTCGGCGAACTGTACGACGTGCTGATCGCCGCCGCCCGGCGGATCGGACTGGACAACCTGCGCGTGGCGGAACGTCTCTTCGTCGACGGCCTCAATGTGACGCAGGACCGCGGTCTGCTTCCCGACCCCCTCCGGCCTCCGCTCACCCGGGTCGACAGGCAGGTCATCCGCCTGATGCCGGACGGACTGGGCGCCACGAAACGTTCGTACGTCAGTATCGAGGTCCCCGCGTGGGGCGGTGCGTTGGTGGTGACGATGTACCTGCGGGCCGTGCAGGTGCGGGGGACCCTGTATCTGGAGTGGTCGGCGTACGCGCTGCTGCCGATGCTCCCCGAGTACTACGCGGTCGACGGCCTGCCCCACCGAACCTCCCTGGGGTGCGCCCTGAGTGCCGCCTTCCGCGCTGCGGTCCAACTGCCACCCGCGCTGCTGCGCTCACCGATGGCTCTCGCACGGCGCTTCGGGTACGCCCGTCGGGCAGCCGCACACCGGCGCCGGCAACGGCGGGCGATCCGCGCCGGCCACCCGTTCGACTACGGCGCGGAGTACAGCATCCGGGAGATCGCGTGCGGCGCCGACGAGGGAACGTACTTCCTGGGGCGGGACCTCAGCCGTGCTCTGCACACGACGCAGCAGCATCTGCTGAACACGATCGGGGACTTCCTGGAGTCCAGGGGGATCGACTCGGAGAACTTCCAGCGGGTCCAGCAGAACCTCGTGCAGAACTTCAACGACTACAGCGTCCACCAGGACAACCGCATCAAGGCCCGGAACATCAGCGGCGGCAACCTCGCACCCGGCGGCAACGTGAACGCCGGCGGCCCGGCCCCTCCGACATCGAGGTGACAGAGCATGACCCACGGAAACGACAACCGGATCAAGGCCAGGGACATCAGCGGCGGCAACCTCGCGCCGGGCGGCACGGTCAACCAGTACGCGGCCCCCGCCTCGTCCGGCGCCGCCGAACTCCAGTCCCGACTGGACGAGTTGAACCGTCTGCTCACGGCGCATGCCGCAGCCCTGCGCGACCCCGAGCAACTACGCGACGACACCGAGCAGTTGGGAGCACAGATGCGCAGGGACCGGCCCAACCGGACCGTGGTGAACGGGCTGCTCGCCTCACTGACGGCGGGAGCGACCGGGGTGTCCGCGGTCACCTCCGCCGTCAGCGGGATCGTCCGGCTCGTCAGCGGCCTGCTGAACTGACCTCGCTCCTCAGCCGACTGCTGAACGGCCGCCCAGCGTCTCCGCCAGCACCCGAGCCGCCCGCTCCGCGTCCGCGAACCCGACGTACAGCGGGGTGAAGCCGAAGCGGAGGACGTCCGGCCACCGGAAGTCCCCGACCACGCCCCGCTCGACGAGTCGCTTCATCACGTCACCGGCGTCCTCGCACCGCAGCGCGACCTGGCTGCCCCGCTCGGCGTGCGCCACGGGCGTCACGCACTCGACGCGGCCCTCGTCGACGTACGCGGAGACGCACTCCAGGAAGAAGTCCGTCAGGGCGAGGGACTTGGCGCGCACCGCCTCGACGGACACGCCGTCCCACACCTCGAGGGCCGCCTCCAGGGCGAGCATGGAGAGGATGTCCGGTGTGCCGACACGGCCGCGCAGGGCGCCCGACGCCGGCTCGTAGCCCGGCCGCATGCCGAAGGGCTCGGTGTGCGAGTTCCAGCCGGGCAGCGGGGAGTCGAAACGGTCCTGGAGGTCTCGCCGCACATACAGGTACGCCGGTGAACCCGGGCCGCCGTTCAGGTACTTGTAGGTGCAGCCGATCGCCAGGTCGACCCCGTGCGCGTCGAGCCCGACCGGCAGCGCGCCCGCGCTGTGGCACAGGTCCCAGACGGCGAGCGCGCCGGACGCGTGGATCGCGGCCGTGAGGGCGGGCAGGTCGTGCAGGCGGCCCGTGCGGTAGTCGACGTGGTTCAGCAACACGGCGGCCGTACGGTCGTCGAGCGCGGCCGGCACCTCCGCCGGCGTCACCGGACGCAGTGTGCGGCCCGTCATCCGGGCAGCCGACTCGGCGATGTAGCCGTCGGTGGGGAAGGTGGTGGCGTCGACGAGGATCTCGTCGCGGCCCTCCCCCGCCATCCGCACGGCGCCCACAAGCGCCTTGAAGACGTTGACACTTGTGGAGTCGCCGACCACGATCTGCCCGGCCGCCGCGCCCACCAGCGGGGCGATCCGGTCGCCGATCCGCTCCGGCGCCGTCCACCAGCCGCTCTCGTCCCAGGAGCGGATACGGAGCGAGCCCCACTGGCGTCGTACGACGTCCTCGACCCGGCCGGGGACACCGGCCGGCAGCGCGCCGAGCGAGTTGCCGTCCAGGTAGACGCCCGCGGCGTCAGCCGCATGATCAGACACAGCGTCGAGCACGAACTCGGCCCGCTTGTCCGCCAGTTCATCAGCGGCGTCCAACTTCGCCGCCCGACGGGCCAGTTCAGACTCAGACATGAGACCTCGCCGTCCACAGCTCGGGGAACACGTTCTTCCGGGCGCGCTTCTCCAGCCAGGCGACCCCGGCGGAGCCGCCGGTGCCGGCCTTGGAGCCCATCGCGCGGCGGGTGGCGACGAGGTGGTCGTTGCGCCATCGCCAGACCAACTCGGCGACATCGGTCAACGCCTCGCCCAGACGGGCGAGTTCGTCGCTCTCGTCGCCCGCGTAGACCGCGGTCCAGGCGGCCTCGACGGCGTCGTCGGGCTCGTAGCGCCGCGAGACGTCACGGCGGAGGACGGACGCGGGGATGGCGCGGCCGCGCCGGGCCATCAACCGCAGCACCTCGTCGTAGAGGCTCGGCTCCGCGAGGGCCTTCTCCAGTTCGGCGTGGACGCGGGGCGCCCCGCGGTGCGGGACCAGCATGGACGCGGACTTCTCGCCGAGCAGGAACTCCATCCGGCGGTACATCGCCGACTGGAACCCGGAGCCCTCGCCGAGGGCGGAGCGGTACGCGTTGAACTGGGCCGGGGTGAGCCGGCCGAGGGGCCGCCAGGAGGCGTTGAGCGCCTCCAGCTCCCGTACGGACCGCTTGAGCGCGGCGACGGCGGTGGGGACGTCGTCGGAGCGCAGCGCCTTCGCCGCGGTCTCCCACTCATGGACGATGACCGTGAACCACAGCTCCATCACCTGGGTCGTGACCAGGAAGACCATCTCTCCGGGGTCGTCGGAGAGGGTGTGCTGGAGGTGGGTGAGCACGTCCGCCTTGACGTAGTCCTCGTACGGCGTCGTGCCTTGGAAGTCGAGATGCGGGGTCTCGGGCTCCTGGGTTTCGTGAGCCTCGTGGGACATCGCTGTCTCCTGTTGTGTACTCCGGGTAGCGGTCCGCCCCTGCCGTTACCGACACGGGGGCCCCGGTCCCCGCGCAAATCCTCTTCGATGGTCCCGCGAAAAGGCAAGGTCCGCCTGATCACGCCAGGCGGACCTCGGATCGGCGCTCACTCAGCCCAGCGTCTGGGCCGCCGTCGCCGACGAGTCCTTCAGGAACTGGGTGCAGCGCTCGTACTCCTCCTGCTCACCGATGGAGCCGGCGGCGCGGGCGAGGGCGTGCAGGGCGCGCAGGAACCCGCGATTCGGCTCGTGCTCCCACGGCACCGGTCCATGCCCCTTCCAACCGTTGCGGCGCAGGGCGTCGAGGCCGCGGTGGTAGCCGGTCCGGGCATAGGCGTACGACTCCACGACACTGCCCCGCTCGAACGCGTCGTCGGCCAGCTGGGCCCAGGCCAGCGAGGAGGTCGGGTACTTCGCCGCGACATCCGCGGGCGCGGTGCCGCCGGCCAGCAGCTCGCGGGGCGCGGGGTCGTCGGGCAGGTGAGTCGGGGGCGGACCCCCGAGAAGGTTCTCGTGAATGGACATGCCTTCCAGTCTGGCCCATCTCGACCCGGGCCCGGGCGCCGGTGGCTATGCGATCCGCTTCCCCGCCCTCTCCCCCTCCAACGGCGGCGCGGTGATCCCCCCGTGGGTGCGGCATTCCGGGCGGCGGCAGCCCGGGGGGAGGGAGCGGACCGCTGTGAAGGCCACGGCTGAGCCCAGTACCAGGACGCCCGCGCACATCAGCATCGCGCGGTGGAAGGCGTCGTCGAAGGCGGACGGGGAGAGGTAGGCCTCCGGGCCCATGCCGGCGAGCAGGGGCAGTGCGGCGACCGCGATCAGGCCGGCCGCGCGGGCCGCCGCGTTGTTGATGCCGCTCGCCAGGCCCGCCCGGGCCGTGTCCACGGAGCCCAGGACGGTGGAGGTCAGCGGGGCGACCAGGGTGACCAGGCCGGTGCCGAGGACGAGGAGGGCGGGCAGGAGGTCGGCGACGTACGAGGCGCCCGGACCGACCCTGAGCGTCAGCAGCATGCCTGCCGCGCACAGCAGCGGTCCGACCGTGAGCGGGATGCGGGGGCCGATGCGGTCCGCGAGGGCGCCCGAGCGGGCCGAGAACAGGAGCATCATCACCGTCGTCGGGAGCAGGGCCGTGCCCGCGGCCACGGGCGACCAGCCGAGGGCCACCTGGAGTTGGAGCGCGGCCAGGAAGAAGAAGCCGCCGAAGGCCCCGTAGACGCACAGGGTGACCAGGTTGACGGCCGTGAACTGGCGGGAGTGGAAGATGTCGAGCGGCATCATCGGGTCCGGGCGGCGCTTCTCGACGTAGACGAAGGCCACGCCGGCCGCGATGCCCGCGATCGCCGTGAGGACGACGGCGAGGGAGCCCTGGCGGGCCTCGATCAGCGCGTAGGTGACGAGGGCGAGGGACAGGGCGCCCAGGACCGCGCCGAGGACGTCGAAGCGGCCGTGGCTGCGGCTGTCGGAGGATTCCGGCACGTGCCGGACGGCGATGGGGGCGCAGAACAGGGCCAGCGGGACGTTCAGCAGGAACACCCAGCGCCAGCCGGGGCCGGTCACCAGCCAGCCGCCGAGGAACGGGCCGACGGCCGCGCCGATACCGCCGAAGCCGGACCAGAGGCCGACCGCCCGGCCCCGGTCGTCGGGGTGGAAGGACGCCTGGATCAGGGCCAGGGAGCCAGGGGTGAGGAGGGCGCCGCCGACGCCCTGGAGGGCGCGGGCCGCGATGAGGACGCCCACGCTCGGGGCGAGACCGCACAGGAGGGACGCGGAGGCGAACCAGACGACACCGATCACGAAGATCTTGCGGCGGCCGTAGTGGTCGCCGAGGCTGCCGCCGAGCAGGATCAGGCCGGCCAGCGTCAGCATGTACGCGTTGACCGTCCACTGGAGGGCGGCCAGGTCGGCGCCGAGGTCCCGGCCGATGCGCGGGAGCGCCACGTTGACGACGGTCGAGTCCAGCATGGCCATGCTGGAGCCGAGGACGGTGGTGAGCAGGATCCACTTGCCCTGCGCGGAGGACAGCCGGACGTCGGGCATGCCCACAGGTATACAGCGAGCCCGGCGCCGTAGACAGACGCCGGGCTCGCCGAAGGAACCGGAACGGTACCGGAAGCGCGGTTACTTGATCTTGTTGCCCGCCGAGCGCAGGTTCTGCGTGGCCTCGACGACGCGCGCGGCCATACCCGCCTCGGCCAGCTTGCCCCAGGTGCGCGGGTCGTAGGTCTTCTTGGAGCCGACCTCGCCGTCGACCTTCAGGACACCGTCGTAGTTGCGGAACATATGGTCCGCGACGGGGCGGGTGAAGGCGTACTGGGTGTCGGTGTCGAGGTTCATCTTCACCACGCCGTTGTCCAGGGCGGTGGCGATCTCCTCGGCGGTGGAGCCGGAGCCGCCGTGGAAGACGAAGTCGAACGGCGACTGCTTGCCGAACTTGGCGGCGACGCCCTCGTTCAGCTCCTTCAGCAGCTCGGGGCGGAGCACGACGTTGCCCGGCTTGTACACGCCGTGGACGTTGCCGAAGGAGGCGGCGAGCAGGTAGCGGCCCTTCTCACCGAGGCCGAGCGCCTCGGCGGTACGGATCGCGTCCTCGACCGTGGTGTAGAGGGAGTCGTTGATCTCGTGCGAGACACCGTCCTCCTCGCCACCGGTCGGGGTGATCTCCACCTCGAGGATGATGTTGGCGCGGCGGGCCTGCTCAAGGAGCTCCTGGGCGATGGCCAGGTTGTCGGCCAGGGTCTCGGCGGAGCCGTCCCACATGTGGGACTGGAAGAGCGGGTTGCCGCCGGCCTTCACGCGCTCCTCGGAGATCGCGAGCAGCGGACGTACGTACCCGTCCAGCTTGTCCTTCGGGCAGTGGTCGGTGTGCAGCGCGACGTTGACCGGGTACTTCTCGGCGACGATGTGCGCGAACTCGGCGAGGGCGACCGCACCGGTCACCATCTCCTTGCTGTACTGGCCGCCCAGGAACTCGGCACCGCCCGTCGAGATCTGGACGATGCCGTCGCTCTCCGCCTCCGCGAAACCGCGCAGGGCCGCGTGCAGGGTCTGGGTCGAGGTCACGTTGATGGCCGGGTAGGCGAACCTGCCTGCCTTCGCCCGGTCCAGCATCTCGTTGTAGACCTCGGGAGTTGCGATGGGCATCTGTCCGCTCCTTGGTATGTGCGGGTTTGCTGGCTGCGTACTACGGCCCTGACCTAGACCTTGCGGGTGACGTCATCGTCGGCCCCATCTTTCCAGACGTGGCCTGATGCTTTGCCCGCACTGTCCGGCTTGTGGACAACCGGGTCAACACCCTGTGGACAACCCGGTCGAGTCAGTCGAGGCCCAGCTCGTCCTTGGAGTAGGCGAAGAGGTACGGCACCCCGGCCCCCTCCTGGATCTTCTCGGCGGCGCCGGTGGCCCGGTCCACGATCGTCGCCACGGCGACGACCTCCGCGCCGGCCTCCCGCACCGCCTCGACGGCGGCCAGCGGGGAGCCACCGGTGGTGGAGGTGTCCTCGACGACCAGCACCCGCCGGCCGGCGATGTCCGGGCCCTCCACCCGCCGCTGCAGCCCGTGCGCCTTCGCCGCCTTCCGTACGACGAAGGCGTCCACGCGCTTCCCGCGCGCGGCGGCCGCGTGCAGGATGGCGGCCGCGACCGGGTCGGCGCCCATGGTGAGCCCGCCGACGGCGTCGAACTCCAGGTCGGCGGTCAGATCGAGGAGCACCTGCCCGACCAGCGGAGCGGCTTCCCCGTCGAGGGTGATCCGGCGCAGGTCGACGTAGTAGTCCGCCTCCAGCCCGGAAGACAGGGTCACCTTGCCGTGCACCACGGCCTTGTCCTTGATCTGCTGCAGCAGCTCGCCGCGTACGTCCGTCGTCATGCCAGCCAGCTTAGAGGCGGCGCCAGGTCCAGGTGGTCGAGGCCTCCAGCGGCTCCAGGGGCGTGACCAGCCGGGGCATGCTGTTCAGCCCGTCGGGCGGACCGGTCTGCGGCTCCACGCACACGGCCGCCTCCTGCTCGTCGTAGACGACGACCCACTCCTCGCGGCTGGTGACCTTCAACTCCAGCTGTCCCGGCCAGGTGAGCGTCACATCGATCCCGCCGGGCATGCCGAAGCAGTCGTCCCAGGGCCCCGGCGCGGGCTCCACGCGATTGCCGGTGGGGAGGTGGTCCGCACCGCGCTCCTCCTGCCAGGCGGGCGCGAAGTCCACCCGGACGTCCTCGCCCCCCAGGTTCCGGTTGAACCACGGGTGCCAGCCGATCTGGGCCGGGAAGGAGGAGTCGATCGTCTCCACGGCCATGGTCAGCGTCAGCGAGTCCGGCGTCAGCGCGAACTGCTGGGTGACACGGCCGGTGTACGGCCACGGCGCCACCAGGTCGTACGTGATGACGGCCTCGTCCGTGTTGACGCGCGCGGTGCGCCAGGCGCCGTCGCGGGCGGTGCCGTGGATCGCGTGCGGCGGGGAGTTGAGCGGCATCTGCTGGACGGTGGCCCCGTCCCGGAACCGCCCGTCCCTGATCCGTCCGCACCAGGGGACCATCGGGAAACACCCGAACCGCTCCCCCTGCCGCAGCAGCTCGATCCCCCCGACCCGCAGCCCTCCGACCCGCCCGCCGTTCCCCGGCAGCACGGTCACCTCCGCGTCACCCGCGGTCAGCGTGATGTCTCCGTCACTCACGGGACCGACCCTACTGGGGTGATCAAGGGAACCTGTTCAGCGCCGGCGCCGCAGCACCCGGCCGACCACGATCGCCGACGCCAGCACCACGGCCGCGGCGGGCGCGGCCCACCGCAGCGGCGAGCCCGGGGCGACCGTCTGCGGCGCCGGGACCGGGGCGTAGCGCCCGCGCGGCGGCGCGTGGTCGACCTCCTCCGCGCTGCGCCCGATCATCGTGCGGCGCGCGTGCGCGGCCTCGGCCGGGGGTTCGGA
>Ga0182008_10001886_pt1 | contig 13622 bp, 15 predicted proteins | sample Sormic07211129_1_FD_120482 | JGI IMG/M metagenome (GOLD analysis project Ga0182008, IMG submission 120482) | Rhizosphere microbial communities from Sorghum bicolor, Mead, Nebraska, USA - 072115-129_1 metaG | ecosystem: Host-associated > Plants > Roots > Rhizosphere | place: USA: Nebraska...
GATCGCGAGGTCGATCTCATCAGACATCGACTTCTTCACGGCCTCGGCGCCGTCGGCCGCCTCGGCGACGACGCGCATGTCAGGCTGTTCGTCGATCACGCGCTTCAGCCCGGAGCGGACGATGGGGTGGTCGTCGGCGACGAGGATGCGCGTGACGAGCGGGATCGGCATCAGGCGTTCCCCGCCGGGACCTCGAGCCGCACCTCGACGCCGCCCGTGCGGCCCGGCTTGATTGCGAGCGCGCCGCCGACGAGCAGCGCGCGTTCACGCATCCCGCGCAGGCCGCCGTGCCCGTTCGTCGCCGCGGCTTCGGAGATCCCCCGGCCGTCGTCGGAGACGGAGAGCACGACGCTTCCGACACCCGGCTCGAGGGCGAGGTCGACCTGCGTCGCGCCGGCGTGCCGCGCCACGTTCGTCAGGCTCTCCTGCGCCACGCGGTAGACCGCGAGCTCCGCCTCGTCCGAGAGCGGCGGCAGCTCGCTCGCGAACGCCCGCTCGACACGGATGCCGCTCGACTCGGCGAAGCGGCGCGAAAGCTCCGTCAGCGCGCTGACGAGGCCGAGCTGCTCGAGCATCTCCGGACGGAGCTCGCGCGCGATCCGCCGCACCTCGTTCAGCGCCTGCCTCACCGCTGCCTTCGTCTGCTCGTCGTCGAGCTGGAGCAGCACCCCGGTCAGCACCTGCCCGACCTCGTCGTGGAGACCGCTCGCGATCCGGCGCCGCTCGGCCTCCTGCGCCTGGAGCGCCCGGCGTCCGCTTTCCCTCCGCTCCGTCTCCAGTCGCTCCAGCATCTGGTTGAACGCGCGCACGAGCTCGGTCACCTCGACCCCGCCGGGCTCGACGAGCCGCTGCCCCGGCCGGAGCAGGTCGACCGTGCGCATGCGCTCGACGAGCCGGTTGATCGGAGCGAGCGTGTGCCGCAGGAGGAGCAGGTTCGCGGCCAGCATGACCACGAGCGCGACGGCGAGGTCGACGCCCTCGATGAGCGCGAGCGACGCGTGAATCGTCACCGGCGTCAGCGCCAGCAGAAGCGTGGCGACGACGAGCAGCGCCGCGTTGATCGCGAACACGCGCCACAGCAGCGGCAGCCGTGAGAACCGGTTCAGCAAGGGACGTCCTGCGTATGTTCTAGCGCCCGTTGGCCTCGACGGCCACAGCGAGCCGCCGCTCGCTGCGCTTCCGCGTCGACGGCGGCGCGACGAGGACCGGCACAGGCGTCAGCGCCTCGAGCCGGCGCGCCAGCGTCGACCGCAGGCTCCGGCTGCCGAGGCCGGCCGGGCGAGAGCCCACCACGATGACGTCCGCTCCCTCCTCCGCCGCCACTTGCGCCAGCGCTTCCGCCCGCTCGCCGTGCACGACGCGCGTCTCGGTCCCGTCGCCGGAGCTCCGCGCCAGCTCCGCCAGCGCCCGCTCGGCGCCGCTCTGACGCTGCCGCGCCGTCAGGCTGTCGCGGGCGCCTGCCGGCACCCCGTCGACCACCGACACGAGCACGAGACGGAGCCCGAGCCTTGCGCCCAGCGCGCTCGCCAGATCTGCTGCCGCACGTCCCGCCGGCGTCTCGCTCACCCCGCACACGATCGTTCCACCCATCGCCGTTCCTCCTTCGCACAGTCCTCCGTCGTCGCTTTACAGCGTCGCGGTCGAAGGCCGGGGCCGCGATGGGGTCGTGGCCGCATTTCGCGGTCGTCAACGGCTCAGCTAGGCCGCGAGCCGATGACCGAGACGACCGTCTGCGCGAGGTGGGGGCAACCGGCCGACGGGAACGCGTCCCGGCGGTGCCGATGAAGGACGAGGAAGAGCTCACCCGTCAGCGCGTCGCGGTCAGGGCCGCCGAGCCGCTGGATCGCCGTGAGCGTCGGTTTGTAGATCGCGTCGTACCAATCGCGCGCGATCTCCGCGTTCCCGAGGACGCGCCCACGGCCGCGCATCAGGTGGTAGCCGTGCACCTGGATGTTCTCGAGCAGCTCGAGGTACTGCGCCGGCCGGCTGACCGGGATGCGCACGCCGGGCCGCGCCTCGGCGAGCCCGCTGTCCTCGAGAAAGATCCGCTCGAGCTCCCGCAGCACGACCTCGAGCATGTCCGCCCCGGCGCCGAGCGGGACGCGCGCGATCAGCTCGGTGACGTCGGCGTCGATCGTCGCGGCTCGGCTTCGCCGCGCCAGGGCGGCGCGATGGTGGCCGTCGATCACGAAGTACGCCTCCCCGAGCTTCACCGCGACGATCGGCGGATAGCCGCCGTCCCCGAACGCGCGCCGGAGCGAGCGGAGCCGGTCGCGGCTGAAGGCGTGCAGCGGGCGGAAGTCACGGGTGAATGCGTTCGCGCGGCCGTCCGTGCCGACGAGCGCGTCGAGCGGGATCGCGCGGACTCCGAGGTACCGGCGCCGGAACGGCTTCAGCCGCCGCTCGACCTCGTCGAGCTCGAGCAGTCTCTCTGCGCGGTGGGTCCTCATGCAGCTTCCATCTTGGGCCCGCGGACGGTGTGCTCGCATCGGGCACGTCCCCAGGGAGAGCCCCAAGATTCCTGCCAAGCTGGCGCGATGGAACGGGTGCAACTCGGGCCGGTGCCGGCGCTTGCGACCGGCGACGGGCCGCCGCTGCTGTACCTCGGCGGCCTGCTGCCGACGGCCGGCGTGGACGGTCGCCTTGCGCTGCGGAGCGCCGAGTTCTCGGCGCGTCCGCTCGCCGGCATGCGACGCGTCTTCTACACGAACCGGCGCTCGGGCCTGGCGAGCGGGACGATGGCCGATCTCGCCCGAGAGCATGCGGAGGCGATCGACGCGATCGACACGGGGCCGGTCGACGTGGTCGGCGTCTCGACCGGCGGAAGCATCGCGCAGCAGCTCGCGGCCGATCATCCCGGCGCGGTTCGACGGCTCGTCCTCGTCTCGACAGGCTGCCGCCTCTCGCCGGGCACGCGCCGGCTGCAGTCCGGCGTGGCGGCGGAGATCCGCGCCGGGAACGGCCGGCGGGCGCTCGCGTCGGTCGCTGTCGGCATCGTCGTTCCCGGCGGCGAGTCCCTCGGGCGCTTTCTGGCGCCGTTCGTCGGGAACGTCGGCGACCTCTCCGACCTCGCGAGGACGATCGACGCCGAGGACGGCTTCGACCTCGCGCGGTGCGACGGCACGATTGCGGCACCGACGCTGATCGCCGCCGGCTCGCGCGATCGCTTCTATTCTCGCCGGCTGCTCGAGGAGACGCAGCAGCTGATTCCGGGAAGCGCGCTTCTGCGCGTCCCACGCCGCGGCCACCTCACCGTGATGGCTGCACCGCGCCTCACGGCGACCATGCGCGGGTTCCTGTCGGGATGAAGGTCGCGATCCTCGACGACTGGTTCGACACGCTGCGCACGCTCCCGTGCTTCGAGAAGCTGACCGGTCACGAGGTCACGGTCTTCACCGACCACGTCCAGGACACCGAGGCGCTCGCCGAGCGCCTCGCAGACTTCGACGCGCTCGTCCTGATCCGCGAGCGCACGGAGATCCGCGCGCCCCTGCTCGAGCGCCTGCCGAACCTTCGCCTGATCAGCCAGCGCAGCTCGTATCCGCACATCGACGTGGACGCCTGCACGCGCCGCGGAGTCACGGTGTGCTCGAACCTGCACACCGACTCGCCCTCGTTCTCGACCGCCGAGCTGACGTGGGCGTTGATCCTCGCGGCGCTGCGGCAGATCCCGCAACAGGCCGCATCCCTGCGGGCCGGGGACTGGCAGGCCGGCGTCGGCCATTCGCTCCGCGGCAAGACGCTCGGCCTCTACGGCTACGGCCGCATCGCGCACGTCGTGGCCGGTTACGGCGACGCGTTCGGGATGCGGGTGCTCGTGTGGGCCCGGCCCGAGTCGCTCGGGCGGGCGCGCGCCGACGGCCGCGAGACTGCGCCCACCAAGGACGCCGTCTTTGCGGAGTCGGATGTGCTCTCGCTGCACCTGCGGCTCGTCCCCGCGACGCGTGCAATCGTGACGGAGAGGGATCTGACGCGCATGAAGCCGACAGCACTCCTCGTCAACACGAGCCGCGCGGAGCTGATCGAGCCCGGAGCGCTCGTGCGCGCGCTCCGGGGCGGACGACCCGGCCTGGCGGCGCTCGACGTGTTCGAGCAGGAGCCGCTCCGCGACACGACGCATCCGCTGCTCGCGATGGACAACGTTCTCTGCACGCCGCACATCGGCTACGTCACGCGGGAGGAGTGGGAGCTGCAGTTCGCCGACGTCTTCGACCAGATCAACGCCTTCGCTGCGGGCGCGCCGATCAACGTCGTCAATCCGGACGCGTAGGCGATGCCGATCACGCTTGCCTGGACGGGAGACGGCGCACCCCGCATGGAGGTCGCGCACGTCGAGCTCCACGAGCGCGACCTGACGGCGGTCGGGACGCAGCTCGGCGCGGCGTACGAGCTGCGCTACCGGCTGGAGGCCGAGCTGCTCCGCGTCGAGGTGGTGGGCGACCGCTCGCTCGACGTGCCGCTCGACGGCGCAGATTTCTTCGACCTGGGGTGGTCGCCGTTGTTCAACTCGCTGCCGGTCCTGCGCGACCGCCTGCTGGAGCCCGGTCCGGCACGCGACTACGTGATGCGGTGGGTCGATGTTCCCTCGCTGCGGGTCACCGAGTCGGAGCAGCGGTACGAGCCCCTCGGCGACCTGCGCGTTCGCTTCCGCGCGGACGGCTTCACGGCTGACATCCAATTCGACGAAAGCGCGTTCGTCGTCGACTACCCGGGCATCGCCCGGAGGGCGTGAGCGTGTTTGAGGTGGAGCCGATCGGCGTCGTCCGCTCCTCGCTTCGCTCGAAGGCCGACGCCCCCAACCAGGCGTTCGAAGGAGCGCCCGCGGCGGCGCTCGAGATCGATCCCTCTTTCGCCGACGCGCTCCATCTCGTCCAGCCAGGCGACGAGCTCGTCGTGCTCACCTGGCTTCATCTGGCCGATCGAAGCGTGCTCCAGACGCACCCTCGCGACGACGAGACGATTCCGCTGACCGGGGTGTTCAGGACGCGCTCGTCCGACCGGCCGAACCCGATCGGCGTCCACCGCGTCACCGTCATGGCACTCGACGGCACAACCGTGCACGTCGGCGCGCTCGAAGCGATCGACGGGACGCCGGTCATCGATCTCAAGGTCGCGCTCAGGAAGTAGAGGTGGTCGCGGCCGTTACGCCGCGACCACCTCGTCGCGTTACGGCAGGGTCGGCAGGAACGACGGCGCGCGGCGCGCGTGCGTCGCCTGCTCGAACGCGTACCCCATCGCGATGAGCGACGGCTCGCTGAACGCCGTCCCGAAGAACGACATCCCGATCGGTAGCCGGCCGTTCTCGGCGTACCCCGCCGGCACGGTCAGGTCGGGGTAGCCGGCGACCGCGGCCGGGCCCGACGCGCTGACGAAGTCGTCGAACGTGTCGCCGGTCTGATGGTTCGTCACCCAGGCCGGCCCATTGGTCGGCGCGACGATCGCGTCGAGCTGGTTCGCGGCCAGCGCACTGTCGATGGCATTGCGTGCCGCGGTGGTGGCCGTGGTCCGCTCCTGGACGTACACGGGATCGGCGAGATCGCCGTTCGTCGCCTGCGCGAGATCGAAGATCTCCTGCAGGAAGAACGGCATCTCGATGTCGGCGTGCGCGATGTCGAAGGCGATCAGGCCGGCGAGGTCGGCCGGATGCGAGCCCGGCGTCGCCGCGAGGTAGGCGTTGATGTCGTGCTTGAACTCGACGAGCAGCGCGGGGAACTCGTTGTTGAAGGCGTCGTCGAGACCCGGCAGGTCGATGTTGTCGATGACCGTCGCGCCCTGCGCGCGCAGGACGGCGATCGTCGCATCGGTGACCGCGTTGACCTCGGCAACGTCGCCGCCGCCGCGCCAGATGCCTATCCGCTTACCCTGCAACGCGTCTGGATCGAGGTCGTCGAGGTAGTTGCGGCCGACGAACGGAGCCGCCGCGGCGGTCGCGGCGTCGGACGGATCGACGCCCTGGATCACGGACATGACCGCGGCCGCGTCCGTCATGTTGCGCGTGATCGGGCCGGCGGTGTCCTGCTCGGCGGAGATCGGGATGACTCCGCCGCGGCTGACGAGCCCGAGCGTCGGCTTGATCCCGACGTCGTCGTTCGTCCCCGACGGACAGACGATCGAGCCGTCCGTCTCGGTGCCGATCGTCACCGTCGCGAGATCAGCGGCAGCCGCGACCGCCGAGCCGCTGGACGAGCCGCACGGGTTGCGGTCGAGCACGTACGGGTTGTTGGTCTGCCCGCCGCGTCCGCTCCAGCCGCTCGACGACGTGAAGGAGCGGAAGTTCGCCCACTCCGACAGGTTTGCCTTGCCGAGGATCACGGCTCCGGCCGCGCGGAGCCGCGTCACGAGGAACGCGTCGTCCGGCGTGTCGCCGACGAGCGCGAAGGACCCGGCCGTCGTGTGCTCGCGGTCGCCGGTGTCGACGTTGTCCTTGAGCAGCACCGGGATGCCGTCGAGCGGCCCGCGCGATCCTTGCGCCTTGCGGTGCCGGTCGCTCGCGGTCGCTTCGGCGAGCGCGTCCGGATTCGTCTCGATGACCGCATGCAGGATCGGATTGAGCTGCTGGATGCGGCCCAGGTAGAAGGACGTCAGCTGAGCGGACGTAAAGCGGTGCTTGTCCATGTAGCCCTGGAGATCGAGCACGGTGGAACTGTCGAGATCGACGCCGTGCAGCGTGACCATGGTGGCGGGAGGCCGTGCGCTCGCGGACGTCCCGCCGAGGACCGGGACGGCCGCGAGCGCAGCGGCTACGAGGACGACTGCTAACCGACCCGAGCGTCGCATCGTCTACCTCCGGGGTTGGGCGAAGGGTGTCCGCGACGTTCTATCAGTGTCGAGACGGGTTTACGATCGCAGTGTGGGAGGCGGCCGGACGACGTTCCGACGCACCGAGGTCGACGGCGTCGACTGCTTCTGGCAGGAGGACGGCGCGGGAGACCTGCTGGTCGGGCTGCTCTTTCGAGTCGGGTTCGCGGACGAGTCGTTTCGGACGTCGGGAATCTCCCACCTGGCCGAGCACCTGGCATTGCCGACGGCGCCGCTCGCCGGCGTCGACTACAACGGCACGGTCGACTGCCTGATGACGCTGCTGTGGGCGCGGGGCGATCCGGCCGGAGCGTGCGCGTTGATCGCGGAGGCCGCGAGCTCGTTGAGCGATCCGCCCCTTGCGCGCTTCGAGCGGGAACGCGAGATCCTGCGTGCGGAGGCGCTGACGCGCTCGTGGAGTCAATGGCGAGAGGCCCTGTCGCTGCGCTTCGGCCCGGTCGCGCATGGTCTCGTTGCCTACTGGGAGGGCGCGCCGGACGCGGCGACCGACGACGAGATCGTCGCGTGGATGCGCACGCGCTTCACGAAGGCGAACGCCGTCCTCTACCTGACCGGCAAGCCGCCGCCGAGCCTGAAGCTCGGGCTCCGTGCCGGCCGACGCCATCGCGTCCCGGCGCCGAGGCCGATCGACTACATCTCCTATCCCTCGGCCTTTGCGCACAGCACCGACGGGACGATCGCGGTGTCGCTCGTGTATCGCCGCTCGTACGCCATCGCGACGGCGCTTCAGATCGCGGGCGCACGGCTGCATCAACAGCTACGTCACCAGGCGGGCACGAGCTACTCGGTCGACCAGCGGATCGAGTTCCTCGACCGCAACCATGCGCATGCCCTCATGTGGGCCGACTGCGTGCCGTCGGAGGTCGTCGACGGACGCAACACGCTGCTCGGAGTGCTCGAGGAGCTCGCGCTGAACGGCCCGACCGATGCCGAGCTCGCATTCCAGGTCGAAGCGGCCCGACGCTGGGCAAACGACGTCGCAGAGACACCGAGGAACCTCTTCACCGCCGCCCACCACCACCTGCTGGGCCGGGAGCCGCACTCGCAGTGGGACGCGGTCGCGGCGCTGGAGTCGTTGACCGCGGCCGAAGTCGCGCAGGCCCTGCGCGATGCGCTCAAGTCGATGCTGCTCCTGCTCCCGGACGAGACGCCGATCCCGGGCGGCCGGTTCACCGCGTATCCACTCGAGCCGCGCCGCGTGCCGAGCGGGAAAAGCTTCCGCCCGACAGCCGACGGCGACGCCGATGACGATCAACGCCTGATCGTCGGCCCCGACGGCGTCGCGGTCCGCTCGCCCTCGAGGGATCAGGCGGTCGTGTACGCCGACTGCGTCGGCATTCGACGCTGGGACGACGGGTCGCGCGAGCTCTGGACGACCGACGGCTTTCGGGTCTTCATGGACCCGGCGGACTGGAAGAAGGGCGGAGCCGCGACGCAGGAGATCGACCGCTACAGCCCGCAGGAGCTGTGGATCGACTTCGTGCCGACGCGCAGCGCGCTCGGGCCGGACATCGACGCCGCCGTCGAAGCCGGAGACTGGGATCGTCAGATCGAGTTGCTGCGCGCCGAGCTCGAGCGCGATCCGCGGAACGCCACCGCCTGGGGATACCTCGCCCGGGCGCTGCGCGTCCGCGGGTCCTGGGGCCAAGCGCTCGCCGCGTCCGAGAAAGCCTGCGAGCTCGACCCGCTCGACAGCTGGGCGCAAACGCTTCGCGCACGGACGCTCCTCGCGCTCGAGCGAAGGGCGGAGGCGGCAGATGCCGTGCGCGCAGCGGTCCGCGCAGACCCGGGAGACGCGGACATCCTCTCCGACGCGGCGTGGATCCTCTCCGAGGCCGACGAAGAGGACGAGGCGATGCACTACGCCGAGCGCTCGCTCGAGCTCCATCCCGACGACGCAAATTCGTGGTTTGCACGCGGACGTGTCTTCGAAGAGCTGGACCGGCTCGACCGCGCAGAGCACGACTACCGGCGCGCCGTCGAGCTCGAGCCGGAGTCGGCGTCCTGGTGGAGCAACCTTGCCGGCGTCCTCATTCGGGCCGATCGCCTCGACGACGCGCGCGAGGCGTTGGAACGCGCCACGGCGCTCGACCCGACCAACTCGCGGTCACGCTCCAATCTCGCCCTCGTCGCCGGGCTCCAGGGCGACCTCGACCATTCGCGCGCCCTTCGGCGCGCGCGGGAGGAAGATCGAGCCGCGGACCTCGCAGACGTCCTGGCCGCCGCCCCCGACGACGCACGGACGCGCCGGAAGCTCGCGCTCTCCCTGCACAGGCTCGGCCGTCGCGACGACGCACTCGCGCTGGCCCGGACGCTGGACAGCGACGGGCATTCGACGCATGCGTGGATCGCGTTGGCCGCCGGACACGCGACGGAAGCGATGGACGTCCTCGAGCGATTGAGCAGGATTCAGGAACGGCCGTGGTGGACGTACCTCGACGAAGCGAACCTCGCCTCGCTCCTCGGCGACGCCGAGACTGCGGCACGCGCAGCGCGCGCGGTCGAAGAGCACGCGCCCTATCTCCAACACGACCGGCTCGCCCAGGGCTACGAAGCGGCCGCGGCGAATCGCTGGCGCCGCGCCAGACAGCGGTTCCGCCAGGCCCTCGAGGCGTCGCCCCGGAACTGCTGCGCTGCGACGTGGCTCGGTCTCGCCGAGGCGACCGTCGGCGACGGGGAGGCCGCGCTCGCGGCATACCTCCGAGCCGAAGCTCTCTCCAGCTGCGACTGCGCCGCGCGGCAGCGGTTGCGCGACGCACATGGGGTCGAGGCCCCATAGACCGGGGCCTGCGGAGGGCGATACGGTCCGCCTCGCATTGCCGGCCGACGCACACGACACTCGCCGCCTGAGGCAAGGAGACGTGGTCGCGGTCGACGGGCGCGAGGCGGTCTTCCTGTACCAGCGCGGCGTGACCGCAGCGGTCGTCCGCTACCGGGGTGAGTCCGCAAGTCGCGTCGTGCCGGCGGCGAAGCTCGAGCGGCGCGCCGCGTAATCGTGCGGGTACGCTCGCTCGATGGCGGATCCCGGAACGCAGTCGTTGTCGTCGTCCCAGTTGGCGACACTCGCGGCGGCGGGCACGGAGCTGACGGCCGACGTCGATGACGTGCTGTTCCGGGTCGGCGACGCGGTCTATCCGTTCATCGCGATCCGTGAGGGCGAGGTGGCGATTCTCGACGCTGCCGGAAACGAGATCGTCCGCCACGGTGCGCCGAACTTCCTGGGGGAGCTCAACCTCCTCTCGGGCCAGACCGTCTTCCTGACCGCCGTCGTGACGAAGCCGCTGCGCTACATCGCGGTCGACCGCGACGCCCTGCGCGCGCTCCTGTTCGAGGACGGGCCGCTCAGCGATCTCATCCTCTCGACCTTCATTGCGCGACGCGAGGCGCTTCAGCGCGTGCAGGGGATCGGCCTCGAGATCGTCGGGCCGCGCTCGTCCGGAGCGACGATGCAGATGCTCGACTTCGCCCGCGCGAACCGGCTGCCCTTCAGCTGGCAGGAGACGGCGCCGCCGGACGGCGCGGAGCCGCCGCTCGTCCGGCTGCCGGGCGGTCCGGAGCTGCAGCAGCCGTCGCGAGGCGAAGTGCTGCGTGCGCTCGGCATCGGCCGTGAGCTCGCGGCCCGCGAGGAGTGCGACCTGCTGGTCGTCGGCGGCGGCCCCGCCGGTCTCGCCGCAGCCGTATACGGCGCCTCGGAGGGGCTCGATACGCTCATCGTCGAGAGCACCGCGCTCGGCGGACAGGCCGGTTCGTCGCGCCGGATCGAGAATTACCTCGGCTTCCCGGCCGGGATCACCGGCACGGAGCTCACGAGCCGCGCCGTCAGCCAGGCGCGGAAATTCGGCGCACGGCCGGCGACGCCGTACGGAGCGGTCGCGCTCGAGCCCGGCGAGCACCGGCACGTGGTTCGGCTCGAGGAGAACCACGAGATCGCAGCACGTGCCGTCGTGCTCGCGACCGGCGCCGAGTATCGCCGGCTCCCGCTCGACGAGCTCGCGGAATACGAGGGCCTGAGTGCGTTCTACGCGGCCGGCCCGCCCGAGGCGCAGCTGTGCGGCGCCTCACGCGTCGCCGTCGTCGGCGGCGGCAACTCGGCTGGGCAGGCAGCCGTCTGGCTCGCGCGCGGCGGAGCGCTCGTGACGGTGCTCCACCGCCGCGCTGACCTGCGCGAGACGATGTCCGACTACCTGCTCCACGAGCTGGAGCGCTACGGCGTCGCCGTCCGCGATCGCAGCGAGATCGCGGCGCTGCACGGCGTGGCCGGACGGCTCGAGGCCGTCACGCTCAAGGACGGCGAGCGCCTCCCGTTCTCCTTCCTCTTCTTCTTCCTCGGCGCGCAACCGTGTACCGAGTGGCTCGGTGACGCGGTGGCGCGCGCCGCCGACGGCTTCATCCTCACCGGCGACGCGGCCGGTGCCGAGTACCTGCTCGAGACGAGCGTGCCCGGGATCTTCGCCGCCGGCGACGTCCGCTCGGGATCGACAAAGCGTTGCGCCGCGGCTGTCGGCGAAGGGTCGATGGCGGTGCAGCTCGTGCATCAGCGCCTCGCCGCCGCCGCGGCCCGAGTCGCCTGAGCTACGCCGGACCGCCCGGTCGCACGAGGCCGGTCTCGTACGCGAGCACGACGGCGGTTCCGCAGATCGAGCTTTTGCAGGATGCTCGCCACCTGTGTCTTTGCGGTGTGCTCGCTGACGACGAACTCGGCCGGATGTCGGCGTTCGAGCGGCCGCGCGCGACGAGGTGCAGCACCTCCTGCTCGCGCGGGGTCAGCTCTCCAAGTGCTGCGTCCGACGGGGAAGCAGGGCGCGCGAACTGCTTCGATCGCCGGCGCGTCACCGACGGCGAGAAGAGCGATCCACCGTCCGCAACGACGCGGACGGCCGCAACGAGCTGCCGGGCCCATCATCGTCGGGCCGCCGGCGGCGTATGCGCCGGCCGCCGCGACCGCGCTGCCGAGCGCGGCCGCGGCGACGATCAACCGCTTCTTCCGCATGCTGCGTCCTCCTCGCTGGGGAATCCGCTCGGGGTCCGTACGCGGAGGGTCGACGCGGTGGTTCGCGGTTCTTAGGGACTCCTCATCTTCGTGCCAGCTGCTCGAGCACCGCGTCGACGCGGGCGAAGCCGCCCTTCGCGCCTTCCTCGACGCCGTACTGCATCGTCGTGTCGCGCTCCTCGGTCGTGGCGAAGCGCATGGTCTGCGTCAGCTTCGTCCGCTCGCCGAGGTCCTCAAACTCGAGCGTCTGCAGATGGTTCTGGAACGTCTGCACGAGCCGCTCCGGAGCCTCGACCTCGCGGAACTCGCCCTCGACGACGCCGAACGCCGTGCGGAAGCGGTACGTGCCGCCCGGGCGGACGTCCATCTCCTCGACGACCGTGCCGTCGCCCCACCATTCGGGGATCAGCTGCGGATCCGTCCAGACGGAGAAGACGTGCGCGCGCGGCGCGTCGAACACCCGCTCGACGCGGATCTCGAGCTCGCTCGGCGTGGTGACCGTGGTCTCGTGCATCAGCTCACCGCCTGCTTCACGAGCTTGGCGATCTTCGCCTCGTCGGCCTTCGTCAGCTTCGGCAGTGCGTAGGCGACCGGCCACATCGAACCGTCGTCGAGATTCGCGTTGTCCTGGAAGCCGAGCATCGCGTAGCGCTCCTTGAACTTCGCGGCATCGCGGAAGAAGATGACGACCTTCCCGTTCTTGTCGGCGTAGGACGGCATGCCGTACCACGTCTTCGGCGTGAGGTCGGGCGCTGTCTCCATGACGATCGCGTGGATCCGCTCGCCGATCTTGCGATCGCTCGGCGTCATCTTCTTGAGCGCGGCGAGGATCGCGCTCTCCCCCTCCGCAGCGAGCTTCAACTCCTTGGCGCGCGCCCGCATCGCGGCCTTTTCCTCGGCGGTGAATCCCTTCTGCGTGGTGCTCACGTTGCTCCTTTCGTGCGTTCGACGACCTGGGCGAACCGGTCGAGCCGCGTGAGCCACGTGCTGATGCCCTCGAACGCGTAGGGCGCGAGCATGCACCTGCGGACACGGCCGACTTTCTCCGTCGTGACGAGCTCCGCCTCCTCGAGCAGCCGGACGTGCTTCTTCATCCCGGTCAGCGACATGCCGAAGGGCTCGGCGAGCTCGCTGATCGTCGCGCTGCCGGCGCCGAGCCGTTCGAGGACGGCGCGGCGGGTCGGGTCGGCGAGGGCCGCGAAGGCGCGGTCGACGGGCATCGTATACTGAACCATTGGGTTCACTATAACACATCGGCGTAGCGTTGCTGATCGTGCCGAAGCTCCCGCTCACCGGCGGTTGCAACTGCGGTGCCGTTCGCTACGAGGTCTCGGCGCCGCTCCTCCGGGCGAGCTACTGCCACTGCACGCGCTGTCAGCGGCGGAGCGGGACGGCGGCGTCCGCCCAGGCGCACCCGGCGCCTGGAACGTTCCGGATCGTGGCCGGCGAGGAGGCGCTCCGCGTGTGGAAGCCCGCCGACGGCGGCGAGAAGTGGTTCTGCGGGGAATGCGGCTCGTCGATCTTCGGCTTGAACCCGAGCCATCCGGAGTCGATCGGCATCCGGCTCGGCACGTTCGACAACGACCCGGGCATCCGCCCGTCCGTACGGCAGTTCGTCGCCTATGCCGCGGCGTGGGAGCCCCTCCCCGACGACGGCCTCCCGAGATTTCCGGAGAGCCGGCACGCCGCGTCGTAGCGGCGTGCCGGCTTCCCGCTAGCCCATTACCTCGTTGAAGGCGTCGATGTACGCCTGCGCGTTCCCCGACGGCCCCTTGAGCGTCATCTTCACGGGGCGCTCCGGGTCGCTGTAGAA
>Ga0182008_10001887_pt1 | contig 13616 bp, 15 predicted proteins | sample Sormic07211129_1_FD_120482 | JGI IMG/M metagenome (GOLD analysis project Ga0182008, IMG submission 120482) | Rhizosphere microbial communities from Sorghum bicolor, Mead, Nebraska, USA - 072115-129_1 metaG | ecosystem: Host-associated > Plants > Roots > Rhizosphere | place: USA: Nebraska...
ACGCTGCGCAGCAGCTCGAGCTCCTGCGAGAGCCTGGCCTCTCTCTGCGAGCGCTCGTTGAACTGGAGTACCTCTTCCGCCGTCGGATTCACGGAGATCGTTCCCGCTCCGCCATCGAGAATCGCAAGCTCGCCCGTGCGCAACCGGCTCGTCGCGTCGCGTAAGCCGACGACGGCCGGAATGCCAAGGGAGCGCGCGAGAATGGCCACGTGTGACACGCGGGTGCCCGCATCCGTAGCGATCGCGGCGATCGCCTCGCGGTCGAGCTGCACGGTCAGGCTCGGCGTCAGATCGTGCGTCACGAGTATCGCATTGGCTCCCTTGGGCACGTCCACCGGATCGTGATCGGGAAGCCCGAGCAGCAACGACAGCACGCGAATCTGCACATCGGCGAGATCGCCAACGCGCTCGCGCATCATTGGTGATGCATGACGCGCGAAGTGATGGCGAAGATCCAGCATCGTGATCTCGAACGCCGACTCGGCCGCGAGATTCTGTCGGATCAGGCCATCCACGCGACCGATCATGTCGGTGTCCTGCAGAATCAGCATCTGCGCCTCGAAGATGCCGGCCTCCTCCTCCCCCGCGTGATGCGCCGCGCGGCGCCGCACGTACTCGAGGCGCTCGCGAGCGCGCGCGAGCGTGGCGCTGAAGCGCTCGATCTCGGCCGGGATCTCCTCATCGGACACGATCCGCTGCGGCACCTCCGGAACTTCCCAGTGCAGCACGTAGACGGGCCCGGCGACGATCCCGGGCGACGCGGATATGCCGGTGAGGCGGCGATCCACTAGCGCTCCCCGAACTTGGCGGCGACCAGATCGGCGATGGCGTTCACCGCCTGCTCCGCATCTGGACCGTTCGCGCGCACGAGGATGTTCGACCCGAACTCCGCGGCCAGCATCATGACACCCATGATACTCTTTCCATTCACCTCGAGATCGTCGCGCACGATCGTGATGTCGGACTTGAATTTCGCCGAGAGCTTCACGATCTCGGCTGCCGGGCGCGCGTGCAGCCCGTTCTTGTTCACGATCTCAATCGTGCGTTCCGTCATCATGTGGCGACCGAGTGAAGAGCCAGAAGCACGACGATCAAGAGCGCGACGCGCCATCCGTCCACGCGCCCGTGCAGCTTGACCAGCGCCACGCCAAGAAGGGCCGCGATGGCGAGCAGAAGAAAGACGAGCGCATGCGGACCGAGAACCGATTGGCGCGCGATCACCGCGATGGGCATGTTGGACTTGCCGAGAATGCGTGCGGACGCGAGCGGGAGCGCGAGGCCGCAGAGCGCCATGACCGCGCGCGCGAGGTACTCGGGACCCTGGCGAAGAATCGGCGTGGCCAGCGAGCCGGCCACGCGCATGCCGTGACGCCACCCGGTGCGCAGCCCCCAAATGCGAAGCGCGACGTGACCGGCGTTGTAGAGGACGAGAAAGAGCACCGGGACGAGCACCGGCCCTGCGCCGAGTCCGTACGCGAGGAGCGCGACGAGCACCGTGAACGGAAGCCACCCTGCCCACACCAGGCGATCACCGACACTCCCGAGCGGTCCGCAGAGCGCGATGCGAAAACGCTCGATCTGCGCCGGCGGCATTGCTCCGTCCAGCTCGACTCTCGCCAGCGCGCCGACCGCGACGGCGGCCAGATACGGATGAGCGTTGAAGTAGTGCGTCTCGCGCGCGAGCGCCGCGTGATACGGCACACCTTGTCGGCCCCCCGGCAACGCGCGCAGCGCGGGCTCCACCGAAAAGCCGATGCCCGTGCCGAGCATCGTCTCGTAGTTCCACGAGCTCTGCACGGCGAGCATACGCACGAAGATCCGCGCCCCTGTGAGAAAGGGCAGCGGGCGTGTATCGGGAGTACTCATCAGTCTCTCAGCAGCATTGCGCATCCCAACGCGAGGCCTCCAACGAAGAACCATGGTCCGTACTTCGACCCGTGCGAGAGCTTCCATGCCGCGCTCCCCGCGATGGACGCGGCGACGGCAACCAGCACCGCGCGAATCGTCGCGGAATCACCGTGGCCCTGCGCGATCGCGATCGCCGTGAGCGGAACGAGGAGTGCCAGCGCCAGCGCCGTGAGCACGAAGCCGCGCGTGAGGTCCGCGGCGATGCCTCGCATCTGAAGCCAGGTCACGATTCGCGCATTGCCCACCTCGAGCGACGGGAGCGCGCGCTTGGTCCATCGGCCGTTCAGCCGTCGAAGCACGTACATGCTCCATCCTCCCACCCACGCGGTGATCATGGCTCCCAGCATCGCGAACAGCAGCGCGCTCGTCGCATCGCCCGTGCGTGACACGTAGAGTGCTCCGCCCACGACGGACGCGGTGCCCCACTCCGGGTATCGCGACGCGCCGACCGGCAGCGTCTCGAGCGCCATCATCTCGAGAAAGACGCCGGCGAGGAGTCCGTCGCTCGCGCTGCCGCCGAGCGTGCCGGCGAGCGTGGACGCGACGATCGGGCGCGAGACCATCGCCTGCGGGAAGCTCACGACATCGAGTCCGAGGAATGCGCCGAGCAACGCGAACGCGAGAATCATGGAGAGCGTCATGCGGCGCCTGCCTCACCACTCGCTTCGAGGAGCGCGCTCAACGGAATCGGACGCGAGGCGGGCACATCGCGTGCGGTGACCTCCACTCCGTGCCGCTCGAGCTCCTGCAGCGCCCGCAGCTCGCCGCCCGTGAGATAGAGATAGCGCAGGCGCTCCACGCGGTCCGCGCGATGATGGATGCCGCCGAGGTTCACGGCGCGAATGGTGGCGTGCGTGGCGCCCGCAAGCCGCGCCATCGTGTCGATGTCCGCCGTCAAGAGAATTCCCGGGCGCTTGTCCCTGTTCCACTGATCGAGCTTGCGCGAGGCTTCTGCCACTGAAGCGAAGAACACATCGAGCTCCGGCGGGACACCCATGCGATAGAGCTCCTGCTCCCAGTCACTGTTCGCGACCTCATCATCGACGAGCACGAGGAAGCCAAGGTTCATCGGCTGTCCCCAGCCAACGATCACCTGACCATGGATCAGCCGGTCATCGATGCGATACAACTCAATTGCCACGTGTCTTCCCGAACGTGACTTTCAGGGTCGGTCCGCCGCGCTCGACGGCCTCGGTCGCGGCCTCCTCCGGCGACAGATTCGGATGCGTGACGAAGTGCAGCAGTGTCGGCAGATTGACGCCGCTCACGACCACCACGTCGCGATCGCGCAGGAGACGGAAGGCGGCGATGTTGCAGCTTCCGGCCGGAAGGTCGGTGAACACCACCTTCGCGCCAATCTCCTCGACCATGGCGCGCAGGTTCTGCTCGAGCTCGGCGCCACTCAGCCCTGTGTTCGACATCGCCACGAAGCGGTTGCCCATGCCCGTGATCTGCTCGACCGCGGACACGAGTCCCGCCGCGAGTTGACCGTGCGCGAGCACGATCGCCGGCTGATCATTCATCGTCTTCCGCCAGATACTGACGTACGTTCGCGGCCGTGCGCATGCGCCCGAGCAGCCGCTCGTTGAAGGCTTCCGCGGTGTTGATGCCGCTGAAGCGCAGCAGATGCGTCATCGCGACGACTTCGGCGACGACGGTGATGTTCTTGCCGGGATTGAGCGGGATGACCGCGGTCGGGATGGGTACATCGAGCACGTTCGTGGTCGTCTCCTCGAGACCCGTGCGATCGATCGAGTCCGCCTTGTCCCACGCCTCCAGCCGGACGATCACCTCAATGCGCTTCTGCAGCCGCACCGCGCGGATGCCGAAGATCGCCTGTACATCGACGAGCCCGACCCCGCGAATCTCCATGTGATGCTTCTGGAGCTCGTGACCACGGCCAATGATGATGTCGTGCCCGCGGCGCGTGGCGATCACGAGATCGTCGGCAACGAGCCGGTGGCCGCGCTCCACGAGATCGAGAACGCACTCGGATTTTCCGATGCCGCTCTGCCCCACGAAGAGCAGCCCGACGCCGTAGACGTCCGCGAGCGATCCATGCAGCGTTGTCGTCGGCGAGAACTCTTCGGCGATTGCCGGCTTCACTCGCGCGAAGAACTCGGCGGTCTTGAGCGCGCTGCGAAGGATCGGCACGCCGCGCGCCCGCGACGCCTGCATCATTTCATCGGGGACGCTCTGTCCCTTCGTGACCACGACGCACGGCACTTCGAACGAGAAGAAGAGATCCATCACCTTGCGCCGGCGTGCGGGCGAGAGCGACGCGAGATAGGTCATCTCCGTCTCTCCGAACACGAGCACGCGGTGCGCGGGAAAGCGATCGACGTAACCCGCGAGCACCAATCCGGGGCTCGAGACCTCACTGCTCAGGATCTCGCGCGCGAGGCCGGCGTCATCGCTCAGCAGCTCGAGCATGAGCGGCTCTCGCATGAGCTCCAACACGCGACCAACGGTGAACGTCTTTCTCATGTCGGAATGCTCCCCATCAGGCGACCTTCGCGGAAATGACGGACTCGAGGTGCGCCTCCGTCTGCTCCGCGGCTGCCTGCCACGTGAAGCGAGATGCGAAGCGACGCCCCGCCTCACCCAGTGAGGTGACCAGCGAAGGGTCGCTCACGATGCGGCGCAACGCCTGCTCGAGTGCGGCGAGGTCGCCGTGCGGCACCAGAAAACCCGTCTCACCGTCGCGGACAGATTCGCGCAGCCCCGGCGAGTTCGATGCAACGACCGGCGTGGCGCATGCGGCAGCCTCGAGATTCGTGATCCCCCACCCCTCCTTCGGCGACGTGAAGGCGAGCACCCACGCGCTCCTCAGCAGCGCCACTTTCTGCGGCTCGGAGATGAACCCAAGAAAGTGCACGCGATCGCCGAGGTCAAGCGATGCGGCGAGGCGTTCGAGCGCCGGCCGACAGTCGCCAGCGCCTGCAATCGCGAGCTGTGCCGTTGGATGCTGCATCGCTGCAAAGGCGCGAATGATGAGATCCACGCGCTTGTAGCGTTTGAGACGCCCCAGGTAGGCGACGAGGGGCACGCGAGAGCGCTCGGCAGGCGCGGGCGTGTACGTGACGGTGTCGATACCGGGTTGAATGACGACGATCCGCTCGCGCGGGATTCCGCGCGACGCGAGATCATCGGCCGTGCTCTCACTGATCGCTTCGAAGGGGGTGTCACGATACACCCGGCCGATGGGCCGCTCCTGCATCCACACCGTCGCCGCCAGGGGCGCAGGGAGCTCCTGGAATGCGGTCGTGCCGAAGAGATGCGGAACGAGCGCCACCGTGCGCGTCGCACCCCAGCGCGGCGTCCAGAGCGGCACCTTGTTGATGTCCTCGACGATCACATCGAATGCGGTGTCCGCGAGCACGCGCCGGTAATACGAGCGCGCCACGAGGGGAAAGGTGTAGCGCGTACCGACACGATGCACCGCCAGCCCGCCTATGGACGTGCGCCGTGGTGCGCCCGGCCATCCGCTGCACAGGAGCGTCACCTCGTGTCCGCGTGCCGCCAGGCGGCCGAAGATCTCGTGGAGGTGAATCTCTGCCCCTCCGGCGAACGGGTTCTCGCTATCCTGCCAATTGACGACGAGCACGCGCACTACAGCTTGCCCATTTGCCGGGCGAGAGCATCGAGCACGCCGTTCACGAATCGCGCGCTCTGTGCGCTGCCGTAGCGCTCGGCCAGCTTGACCCCTTCCTGAATGACGACGCGCGGTGGTGTATCATCGAGCCCGAGCTCCGCGCTCCCGAGGCGAAGCACCGACCGCTCGATGGCACCGATACGCTCGAGTCGCCAGTTCACGGTGACGTCGCGCAACGCGCGGTCGATGTCTGCGCCGTCCGTGATCACGGCGCGCACGAGCACCGCCGCGCGCTTGCGCTCCTCGGGCGGCACGTGAAGATCGTCCCAGATCTGCGCGGCCACGCGCTCGAGCTGCTGGCCCGGCCTCATGTCCCACGCGTATAGTGCCTGGAGCGCTCGCGCTCGAGCTCGCGTCTCAAGCTTCGCGCGCACGCAGCCTTTCGAAGAGCGCCACCATCTCGAGTGCGGCGAGCGCCGCATCCCAGCCCTTGTTCCCATGCACGCCGCCGGCGCGCGCATCCGCCTGTTCGAGCGTGTCCGTCGTGAGCAGGCCAAAGCCGATCGGGACATCGAAATCGGCACTCGCCTCCGCGAGCCCGCGCGACGCCTCGCCCGCCACGAAATCGAAGTGCGGAGTCTCGCCGCGAATCACGGCGCCGAGCGCAACGATCGCATCGTAGCGCTCCGTCGCCAGCAGCGCGCGCGCGCCCGCGGGAAGCTCCCATGCGCCGGGCACCCACATCACGTCGACGTCGGCACGATTGCCGCCGTGCCGCTCCAGCGCATCGATCGCACCCTCGAGCAGCCGCATCGTCACACTCTCGTTGAACCGACTGACGACGATGGCCACGTGCCGGTTCGTCATGTCGGGCGTGCCCACGAATTCCGTCATCAGTGCGCGAGCAGGTGGCCGAGCTTCGTGTGTTTGGCGGTGAGATACTCGCGATTCTCGGACGTCTCGGGTGCGCGAATCGGCACGCGCTCTTCCACGTGCAGCCCGTACCCTTCCAGACCCACCATCTTGCGCGGATTGTTCGTCATCGGCCGGATGGAGCGCAGCCCGAGATCGAGCAGAATCTGCGCGCCGATCCCGTAGTTGCGGAGATCCGGCGCGAAGCCGAGCTGCGCGTTCGCTTCGACCGTGTCCGCACCGTCATCCTGCAGCGCGTATGCCTTGATCTTGTTGAGCAGGCCGATTCCACGCCCTTCCTGATCGAGATAGACCACCACGCCCTTCCCCGCCTCCTGGATCTGCGACATCGCCGCATGCAGCTGCCAGCCGCAGTCGCAGCGCATCGAGCCGAACACGTCGCCCGTGAGGCACCGGGAATGCATGCGCACGAGAATGCTCTCTCCGTGGTCGACATCGCCGTGCACTAGAGCGACGTGCTCGCGATCGTCGACGTCGTTGCGATAGCCGATGATCCGCCACACGCCGAACTCCGTCGGCAGGCGCGCCTCCGCCACACGGTGCACGAGCCGCTCGTTTTTCAGGCGATACGCAACGAGCTGGGCGACGGTGATGAACTTGAGATCGTGCTCGGCCGCGAACGCCTCGAGCTCCGGCCGACGCGCCGGCGCGCCCGTGTCGTCACGCAGGATCTCGCAGATGACGCCCGCAGGCGCGAGCCCCGCCAAACGCGCGAGATCGACCGCCGTTTCCGTGTGTCCCACGCGCTGCAGCACGCCGCCCGGACGCGCGCGCAGCGGCTGCACGTGCCCGCCGAACCGAATGTCGTTCGGGCCACTCGCGGGGTCGGCGGCCACGCGGATGGTCAAAGCGCGGTCGTGCGCGCTGATGCCGGTCGTGATCCCGTACTTGGGCGCGGCATCGATGCTCTGCGTGTACGCGGTGCGCAGCGCATCGACGTTTCCTTCGCCAATGAGCGCGAGCCCCAGCTGATCGACGCGCTCCGGCGTGAGGGCAAGACAGATCAACCCGCTCGCCCGCTTCGCCATGAAGTTGATGATCTCCGGCGTCACCAGCTCGGCGGCGCAGATGAGATCTCCCTCGTTCTCGCGATCTTCATCGTCAGCGACAATGAGCATCTCACCGTCGCGGATCGCCTCGATCGCCTCTTCCACCGTCGCGAATTGCATGGTCACGTTCAGTCCTGTGCGTGCAAAGAGGAAGGCGTGCCGTACTCCCCCTGATGAGGCGCCAGCATGCGCCTCACGTACTTGCCGATCACGTCGCCCTCGACCTGTACGCGCTGCCCCGGCCGAAGCTCGCTCAACGTCGTGTGCGACAACGTGAACTCGATCAGCGAGAGCTGCACGATCTCCGGCGCGGGCAGCTCGTTCACCGTGAGACTCACTCCGTCCACCGTCAGCGAGCCGTGCGGGATCATGAGCTCCGAAAGACCGTCGGGAAGCGAAAGGTTCACGAGCTGCGCATCGCCGTGCGTCTCGATGTCGACGACGGAGGCCACACCATCCACGTGCCCGAGCACGAGATGCCCGCCGAAACGGTCTCCCACCTGCATCGCACGCTCGAGATTCACGCGTCGTCCGATCTCCCACTCGCCGATCGTCGTGCGCTCCAGCGTCGTGGCGACTGCGGCAACGGTGAACCAGCCCGGACCATGCTCTCGCACAGTGAGACACGCGCCGTTCAGCGCGATGCTTTCACCTTCCGCCAGATCGTCGTACCGGCAGCGCAGGCGCAGCTCACGCCCGGCAGGCGTGATCCGAAGCTGCTCGATCCTTCCCACATCCTGCACGAGCCCGGTGAACATGCGTGCGTGCCATCTCTCGAGAGTGTCAATCGTCCGAAGGCGGCGCGAAAACAGTCATCGTATCCGTGCCCACTTCGCGACGCTCGAGCGCGCGCCATCGCGGCGCACGCTCCACTTCCGTTGGCGGAACGAACGCAAACGCGCCGAGCGCGCCCGCGCCGAAGATCGCCGACCCCTGAAAGATAACCAAACGGTCGACCATTCCGGCCCCGATCAGGGCCCCGGCGAGGCGCGCGCCCCCCTCTACGAGCAGCGAACGCAGCCCGGCATCGCCGAGCGCATCGAGCGCGACGCGAAGTGAGGTCGCATCGATCACGCGCACGCCGAGCGCCTGGAGCGCCGCCACGCGCATCGCTGGGGGCGATTCGGCGACGACGATGGTCGGGATCTCGCGCGCAGTGCGCGCCAGCACCGCATGCGAGGGAAGTCGCGCTCCGCGGTCGAACACGATCCGCGTGGGCGCTACACGAGGGGCCGGAGCATCGCGGACGGTGAGCGATGGATCGTCGGCCAGCACCGTTCCGATTCCCACGCCGATCGCGTCGCTTCCCGCGCGCATCTCGTGTACCAGCCGCCGGGATTCGTCGCCCGTGATCCACCGTGAGCGCCCCGTCGCGTCGGCGAGCGCGCCGTCGAGCGAGACGGCTAGCTTGAGCGTGATCCACGGACGTTTTTCCACGAACGAATGGAAGAACGGTGCGTTGAGCTCGCGCGCCTCGCTCTCCACCACGCCAACCGTGACCGCGATCCCCGAGGCGCGGAGCAGCTCGATGCCGCCCGCTGCCTCGCGATTCGGATCGCGCGCAGCGATGACCACGCGCGCCACGCGCGCGGCGATGAGTGCCTGGGCGCACGGCGGTGTCTTTCCCACGTGCGCACACGGCTCGAGCGTGACGTACACCGTGGCACCGGCCGCGCGGTCGCCCGCGGCGCGCAACGCCTCCACCTCGGCGTGCGGCGCGCCGAACTTCGTGTGGAAGCCCTCGCCGACCACCGCGCCATCGCGTACGACGACGGCGCCGACCATCGGGTTCGGCGCCGTCTGTCCCCATCCCATTCGCGCCAGCTCGAGCGCGCGACGCATGAAGGACGCATCGTCGCGCGCGCTGCTGCCGGTGCTCGCGCCGTCTCGCTCGCTAGAGCCCAATTCGGATGCCGAGCGAGCCGTAGTTCCGCGAGGCGCTCGCGTCGGTCGAAAAGGTGTTGAACGTGGTCACGTCGCCACCCGTGACTCGTCCGATCTCCGCGACGAAGTGCGCGAGGAGAAAATTGAACGACACGTCGGCAAAGTAGTTCGTGCGCTTGGGTGAGATGTGCAGCGGTATGGGCGAGGTTGGCGTGCTGCCGTCCACGTTGTACGTCAGCAAGGCCCGGCTGTCGTACTGATCCTGACCGACACCCGCCGCGAGCCCGAGGAAGAGAAACTTCTTGCTGGCGGTCAGGCGCCACTGCTTCGTGCGGATCTTGTAGTCGGCGATGCTGACCTCGTTCCCTGAATTATCGGAGCCGCTCAGCACAGCCGTCGGAAGATCACGCACCATGTACGATACGCCAACTCCGGGAAACAGCAACGATTCCTGAAGGATGCCGATGCGCCCACCGAACCCGATCTTCCACTTGTCGCTCTGCGCACCCACGTGCAGCGAGTGCTGCGTATAGCTCGGCAGATACGCAACGTTCACCAGAGCATCGACCCCGCCAATGTACGTCAGCCCAACCGGAATGCCCTTGAACAATCCGATCGCGATGTCCGCCGCAGGAAGTCCGACCCACTTCTCCTTGCTCGGAATGCGGGTCGACACCGGCGGTCCGGTCAACACCTGAATCTCGTCGACCGAAGGGATCGTCGCCTTCATCACGTTGGCGCGAACGCCCACGCTGATCTTCCCCAGCCCACCGAGCGTGCCGCCCTGCCCGAGCGTCGGATTGCCGCCGGCCACCCAGGTGCCCAGCTGCATGTTCATGTAGTTGAACAGGTCCGCGACCTTCTGACACGCATCGCCTCCCGCCTGCCCGGCTCCGACGATTCCCGGATCCGTGCAATGCGGGTCGATCGCCTGCGCCGGAAGCCCCGCAGCCACGCCGAGCGCGGAGACCATCAACAGCATGCCATGACGAATCTTCATCGGCCCTCCCTCGGGCGCTACGCGAAGATGACGGCTCCGGTGCCGCGCCGCGTGACACCGAGAACCCACGCGGGCACACCCGCGGCCTCGGCGTGAGCGATCACCGACTCGGCTTCGGATGCATCCGCGAGCACGATCATTCCGACACCCATGTTGAAGGCGCGCATCATCTCTTCACGCGCGACTTCGCCTGCTTTCTCGAGTGCGAGGAATTCCTCTGGAATCGCCCAGCTGCTCGTGTCGACTACCGCATCGACATCGGGCGGCAGCGCGCGATTCAGATTCCCGGGAATTCCTCCACCCGTGATGTGCGCCATCGCGTGAACCGTGCCGAGCACGGGTCTGAGCGCCGCGAGATACGAGCGGTGCAGGCGAAGAAGCACATCAGCCACGGTACCCGCCGAACCGGGAAAGGTGTCGTGCGGCCCGAGACGCATTCGTTCGGAGACGATTCGGCGCGCGAGCGAGTATCCATTCGTGTGAAGGCCATTGCTGGCGAGGCCAATGAGCACATCTCCGGCGCGAACGCGAGCGCTGCCCAGCACTGACGATTCCTCGACGGTACCGACGATGAACCCGGCGAGATCGTAGTCGGGTGGAGTGTACACGCCGGGCATCTCGGCAGTCTCGCCGCCCACCAGCGCGCAGCCATTCTCGCGACATCCCGCAGCCACTCCGCGCACGACGCTCTCGACCACCGACGGAACCAGCTCGCCGAACGCGACGTAGTCCAGAAAGAAGAGCGGTGTCGCCCCCTGCACCAGGATGTCGTTCACACAATGGTTCACGAGATCGTGGCCGATGGTGTCGTGAACGTTCGCATCGATGGCGAGCTTGATCTTGGTGCCCACGCCGTCCGCGCTGGACACGAGCAGCGGCGCACGCATCCCTTCCGGCATCCGCACCATGCCCCCGAATCCACCGAAAGCCCCTCGTGTGGCCGAGGTGAACGTGGATTCCACGAGCGACTTGATGCGTGCCTTTGCATCGTCGGCGGCCTCGATGTCGACGCCCGCCGTGCGATAGTCGAGCGGCCGCGTCACGGCACAAGCTCCTTCTCGAACGCGACCAGCTCGCGAAACTCCTCGATGCGCGCGGTCAGATCCTTTTCCGTCATCTCGAAGAATCGGTCGACCGAGAACCGCTCCACGGCGAACGAGCCCATCGCGCATCCGCACACGACGGCGCGGCGCATGCTCCCCTCGCTCAGATCTCCCGAGCGCGCGAGATAGCCGAAGAATCCGCCCGCGAACGAGTCGCCGGCGCCCGTCGGATCGAACACGCTCTCCAGCGGGTAGGCGGGTGCGAAGAAAATGTTCTTCGCGTTGAACATGAAGGCGCCGTGCTCTCCTTTCTTGATGATGACGTGCCTGGGGCCGCGGGCCATGATCCAGCGCGCCGCCTTCACGAGATTCGTTTCCTCCGTGAGTTGCCGCGCTTCGCCGTCGTTGAGCGTGACCAGGTCGACTTCCTTGAGCAACGCGAGCAGATCGTTGCGCCGGCTCTCGATCCAGAAGTTCATCGTGTCGCAGGCGACGAGCCTGGGCTTGCGCACCTGGCGCAGCACTTCGAGCTGCAGGCGGGGATCGATGTTCCCCAGAAAGACGAACGGCGTGTCGCGAAACTGCTCGGGAATTTTCGGCAGGAAGTGCGAGAACACCCCGAGCCGCGTCTCGAGGGTTTCAGCGGAGTTGAGATCGTGCCGGTAGCGGCCGCGCCAGCGGAACGATTCGCCTTCGGCGTGCTCCAGTCCGGCGAGATCGACGCCACGTGCCGCGAGTCGCTCCAGCTTCTCGACCGGATAATCGCTGCCCACGATGCCTACGACCTGCACCGGTGTGAGCAGGCTTGCCGAGGCAGCGAAGTAGGTGGCCGAGCCTCCGATCACGTTCTCCGCCTTCCCGAACGGAGTCTCGACCGAATCGAGGGCGACGGATCCGACGACGAGCACGGTCATGAGGCGGTGTGCAGAAGTCCGGAGAGATCGAGCGTGAGCGTCGTCATCACATGCGCTCCGGCGCCGCAATGCCCAGCACCGCGAGGCCGTTGCGCAGAACGATGCGGCTCGCGTACGCCAGGAAGAGCCGTGCGTTCATGATCTTGCTGGGTTGATCCAGTACGTGATGCTTGTGATACCATGTGTGCACCAGTTGCGCCGTGTCATGCAAGTAGCTCGCGACCCGGTGCGGCTCGAGCGCCTCGGCGGCTCCCGCGAGCAGTGAGGGAAAATCGAGCAGCGCCTTGACGAGCTCGCGCTCCTCGGGCTCGATCAGCGCATCGAAATCGACGTCGCGTGCGGTGAGCGATGCCGGATCGATCCCACCCACGCGGAAGATGCCGCACAAACGCGCATGCGCCATCTGGATGTAGTACACGGGGTTCTCCTCGGACTGCGCGCGCGCGAGATCGATGTCGAAGACGAGCTCCGATTCGGCTTTGCGCATCGAGAAGAAGTAGCGCACGGCATCGGGACCGACATCGGTGACGAGCTCGTGAAGGGTCACGAACGAGCCCGAGCGCTTGGAAAACTTCACCTCCTCCCCGCCCTTCATCAGCTTCACGAGATTGTGCAGGACGTACTCGGGATATCCCTTGGGAATGCCGATGTCGAGCGCCTGCAATCCGGCGCGCACGCGTGCCGTGGTGCCGTGGTGATCGGTTCCCTGGACATTGATCGCGCGTGTGAAGCCGCGTCCCCACTTGCTCACGTGATAGGCGACGTCGGGTAGAAAATACGTGAAGGTGCCGTCGCGCTTCTTCATGACGCGATTCTTGTCGTCGCCGAATTCTTCGGTGCGGAGCCAGAGCGCACCGTCTTCCTCGTACGTATGGCCGCTTTTCTCGAGCGCGCGCACCGTCGCATCGACCGCACTCTCGTCCTCGTCGCCCCCGAGCACGGGAGCCACTGCACGCGCGGAGCCGGGTGCATACAGGCTCGACTCGAGAAAGTACGTGTCGAAGACGAGGCCGAACGCCTTGAGATCGCGGTCCTGTGTCTTCCGCAGCTCGTCCACCGCCACGCGAACGAACTCGGGATGCGTGCGCACGAATTCGAGGATCGTGGGTGCGAGCGCGAGCGGATCGTTCTGGAACGAGCCCACGAGCTCGGGCGGCATCTCGCGCTCGAGCACCTCCTGCGCGTTCCGTGCGCCACGATCCGCGATGTACGCGCGGGCGACGTCCAGCACGTATTCGCCCTGATACCACCCCTCGGGAAATTCCAGTGGATGGCCCGCCAGCTCGCGCA
>Ga0182008_10001889_pt1 | contig 13607 bp, 14 predicted proteins | sample Sormic07211129_1_FD_120482 | JGI IMG/M metagenome (GOLD analysis project Ga0182008, IMG submission 120482) | Rhizosphere microbial communities from Sorghum bicolor, Mead, Nebraska, USA - 072115-129_1 metaG | ecosystem: Host-associated > Plants > Roots > Rhizosphere | place: USA: Nebraska...
CCAAGGGCGTACGTCTCACCCCCGCCGGCGAGATCCTGCTCGGCCACACCAACGCCGTCCTCGCGCAGCTGGAGCGGGCCGAGGCCGAGCTCGCCGCGTACGGCTCGGGCGCCGCCGGACCGGTCACCGTCGCCTCCTTCGCGACCGGCATCGCCCTGGTCGTGGCCCCCGCGGTGGCGCGCCTCGCCGAGTCGGCGCCGGGCATCCGCGTCCGCGTCCTGGACGCGGAGGGCGACGCCAGCCTGCCGATGGTCCTGGACCGGCAGGTGGATGTGGCGGTGGCCGTCGAGTACCGCGGAGCCCCGGCGGCCGACGACCCGAGGCTGACCCACGTAGCGCTGTACGCGGAGCCGTTCGACGCGGTCGTGCCCGTGCGCCACCGCCTGGCCGAGGCGTCCGTCATCCCGCTCGCCGAGCTGGCCAAGGACACCTGGATCGGCCCCTACCCGGGCAACCCCTGCCACGACGTGGTCGTCCTGGCCTGCGAGAGCGCCGGATTCCAGCCCCGCCTCGAACACTCCTCGGACGACTTCCGCGCGGTCGTGGCCCTCGCCTCGGCCGACGCGGGAGTGGCGCTCGTACCGCGGTCGGCGCTGAGCGGCACGGACCTCACGGGCGTGGTGGTCCGGCCGGTCGACGGTGTCGCGCCGACGCGACGGGTGTTCGCGGCGGTACGGAGAGGGGCGGAGGGGCATCCGCTGATCCGCCCGGTGCTGGCCGAGCTGGAGGAAATCGCCCGTACGTAATCCGGCTGTTTCAAATACGGTCTAGCATCCCGGATGTGAAACAGATGGAAGCCGGGACCGCCCCAGAAGCCCACCCCGACCCCCTCGACGCCCGGCTCGGCGCCCGGCTGGCCGAGTTGCGGGCCGAACACGGCTGGTCCCTGGGCGAGTTGGCCGAGCGCAGCGGCGTCAGCAAGTCCACGCTCTCCCGGGCCGAGCGGGCGGAGACCAGCCCCACCGCCTCCCTTCTGAACCGGCTCTGCGGCGTCTACGGCCGGACCATGTCCCGTCTGCTCAGCGAGGTCGAGGCGGAACCGGCACCGCTGGTGCCGGCCGCCGAACAGCCGGTGTGGGAGGACCGGGCCTCCGGGTTCGTACGACGGTCCGTGTCGCCCCCGCACGCGGGGCTGCGCGGCGAACTCGTCGAGGGACGGCTGGGCGCGGGCGCCGACATCGCCTACGACCGGCCGCCCGTGCCGGGCCTCGAACAGCACATCTGGGTATTGGAGGGGGCGCTGGAGGTGACCGACCGGGAGACCGAACACCGGCTGGAGACCGGGGACTGTCTGCGGCTGCGGGTGTGGGGGCCCACACGGTTCCGGTGCCCCGGCCCGGACGGCGCGCGCTATGTGCTGGCGGTGGTGCTGCCGTGAACGTCACCCGACTGGACGAGGCCCAACTGCTGCGGAGCGCCGAGGAGTTGGCCGAGCTGCTCGCGGACACGGTGGACGGGGGCGCCTCGATCGGCTTCCTCGCGCCCCTGGACCGTGACGCGGCCGTGGCGTGCTGGAAGGAACGGGCGGACGAGGTGGCCGCGGGGCGGCTCGCGGTGTGGGCGGCCCACGACGGGCGACGGACCGTCGGCACCGTCAGCCTGGCCTTCCCGGCGAAGCCCAACAGCCGACACCGGGCCGAACTGGTCAAACTGATGGTGCACCGGGAGGCGCGCGGCCACGGCCTCGGGCGAGGTCTCCTCGGGACGGCGGAGTCGGCCGCCGCCGCTCTGGGGATCACCCTGCTCCACCTCGACACCGAGACCGACAGCCCCGCGGAACACCTCTACCGCACGGCCGGCTGGACCCGGGCCGGGGTGATCCCCGACTACGCGGCGGACCCGGCCGGCGTGCTGCGGCCCACGACCCTCTACTACAAGCATGTGAGCACGGGCACTCCCACCAGGTGATTGTCAGTGGCGACGGCTACGGTGCCTGTCATGCCGGATGCCGAAGACGTACGCCGTATCGCCCTTGCCCTGCCGGACACGACGGAGAAGATCGCCTGGAACATGCCCACGTTCCGGGTCGCCGGGAAGATGTTCGCGACCCTGCCCGAGGACGAGACGTCCATCGCCGTGCGCTGCCCCAAGGAGGAGCGGGACGAACTGGTGCTGGCCGAGCCGGAGAAGTTCTGGATCGCCGACCACGAGGCCCAGTTCGCCTGGGTCCGGGCCCACCTCGCGGCGATCGAGGACGAGGCCGAACTGCACGCCATCCTCGCCGACTCCTGGCGCCAGGCGGCCCCGCCCCGGCTCGTGGAGGCGTATCCGGAGCTGGGGCTCCCGCCGGCGGACTGAATCCCGCCGCCGGGAGAAAAGCCGTGCGCGACCACAGAGCCGAGTGCGGTATGGTTTCCCTGCACGTCCGGCCAGGGGAAAGCCCAGGTCAGACAGCACCGGGACGTGGCGCAGCTTGGTAGCGCACTTGACTGGGGGTCAAGGGGTCGCAGGTTCAAATCCTGTCGTCCCGACGGTGCGGAGGGTCTTCGCGGGTGGAAACCTGCGAGGGCCCTTCTTTCGTGGGCCCCGTTCACCCGCCCCCGTCGAGGTCGCCGGAGTCGGCATGTCGGGCAGCCGCATCAGGGCGCTCCGCCGAACCCGCCGCGGACGGACAGCCGTACCGTCATCCGCACCGCCACGTCGTCCCCCTCCGACAGCCCCCGCGGCCCGCGCACCGCGTTCTTGAGCGGCAGCAGATACATGCCGTCCTTCGGGAACAGCGAGGTCTCGAAGGCGGTGTCGCCGATGTGCGCCTCCACCGGGATCACGCCCCAGCCGTAGCTGGCCGCCGCCGCCACCGACCGGATGTCGGCGGACTCCTCCTCGGGCACCGGGACGAAGTAGTACGGCGCAGGGCCGCGCCATTCGATCACCGTGCCGGTGAAGGCCAGCTCCATGTGTCAGCCCCGCTTCCCCGGTTCGGCCGGATCGTGATCAGCGTACCGGTGGTGCCACCACCGACAGGTGACGGGCGAAAGGCTGCGGGCCGGCACCCGAGTGCCGGCCCGCAGCCCGTGAACCGGGCGTGTGCCGTTCGGTCAGTCGACGTCCACCGGGCCGTCGTCCGACTTGCGGTCGTTGTTCGCGCGCAGTTCGAGGACGCCGTTGTTCGACTGCTGACGGTTCCCGGAGTCCTGGCCGCCGTTGAGGTTGGAACGGACCGAGTCCAGGATCGTCAGGCCCTGAGAGACCAGGCCGGCCGCGATCTCGCCGAGGCCGTCGGCGCCGTTGAGGACATTGACGTTGGCGCCCGCGAGGCCGCCCGCGGCCTCCTTCACGATCTGCGGAAGCTGGTCGATCAGCATCCGGTCCAGCGCGACCCGGTCGTACGAGGCCGCCGCCTCGGCCTGGATCTTCATCCGCTGGGCGTCCGCCTGGGCGAGCAGCCTGATCCGCTCGGCCTCCGCCTCGGCCGGCTTCACGATCTCCGCCACCAACTGCTGCTGGCGCAGCTGGGCCTGCCGCTGGGCCAGTTCGGTCTGCGCGGCCAGCACCTCCTGCTGGGCGTGGGCCTGCGCCAGCGGTCCCGCCTGCGCGGCCTGCGCCTGCGCCCGGTCCACCTCGGCCGAGTACTCCGCCTTCACGACGGCCGTCTGACGGGCGTACTCGGCCTGCTTGCGCGCCGCCTCCTGCTGCGCCTCCGCCGCGGTCTGGGTGGCCTGCGCCTGGGCGATCTGGGCCTGCCGCTGGATGGCCGCGCGGTGCGGCGCGGACATCGCGTCGATGTAGCCGGCGTCGCCGTCGTCGATCGACTGGATCTGCAGCGAGTCCACGATCAGACCGATCTTCGCCATCTCCGTCTTGGAGGTGTCCAGCACCTCGGCGGCCAGCTTCTGCCGCTCGGTGACGATCTCCTCGACCGTCATGGAACCGATGATCGCCCGCAGATGACCGGCGAAGATCCGCCCCGTCAGCACCGACATCTGGTCCTGGTCGGAGAGGAAGCGCTGGCCGGCGTTGATGATGCTCTCGTTGTCGTTGCCCACCTTGAAGGCGATCACGGCACGGACGTTGAGCGCGATGCCCTGCCGGGTCACACAGGTCTCGGTGACCTCGGCCTCGCACATCGCCAGCGTGAGGAAACGGGTCTTTCGGAAGAACGGCAGCACGAACTTGCCGTGCCCCGTCACCACCCGGAACGGCGCGCCCCCCAGTCCCCGCCTGCCACCCGAGATCAGCATCGCCTCATCGGGAGCGGGAACGCGGTAACCGAACATACTGCTACTCCTCAGTCTGCGTCGGCACGGTCGCCGAACGCCGAGAGTGGGTCCTCCCACTCGATGACGCCGACCTCACGACAGCCTCGTGACTCGATCACGAGCACGGTCGCCCCCGGCGGCAGGGGCTCGTCGGACCAGGCGAGGAAGGTCTCCGAGCCGCCCCGGACACGCACCAGCACCTCACCGGGGCCCGCGGAACCGCGGGTGCGGATGAGCACCTTGCCGATGCAGCCGATCACGGCCTCGTCCTGCGGCATCACCTGCCGACCTCCCACCTCTGGCCCACGATTCCGACGATAGACCCACCGGTAGCGAGCGCCTAACACCAGGGACGATTCAGATGACGCCCCCCATTCGTGTGACGTTCCCTACGGCACCGATTGGAAATCGGGGAACCGGCAACGCTCCCTCTCATGTCGTCGTCCGCCACCGTCGTAATTCCCAGCCCCTCCAGCACCAGGACCGCCCGCACCGCCGCGCCGCCCTCCCTGCCGTCCCTCACCGGACTCAGATGGATGGCCGCCCTCCTCGTCTTCGGCCTGCACATCCACAACTTCCGCTACTTCGACGGCACCGCCCAGTCGCTCGCGACCTGGGCCTTCGGCGCCGGCGGCACCGGCGTGTCCTTCTTCTTCGTGCTGTCCGGGTTCGTCCTCATGTGGTCCGCCAGGCCGCGCGACCGCGCCCCCGCCTTCTGGAGACGGCGTATCGCCCGCATCCTGCCCGTGCACCTGGTCACCGCCGCCGTCGCCCTGCTCATGGCCTGGACGCTGCCCCATCTGGCCCCGCCGACCCTGAGCCAGGGCGTGGCGAACGTCCTGCTCGTCCACTCCTGGTGGCGCCCCTGGTGGCAGACCCTCGACCCGGTCAGCTGGTCACTGGCCTGCGAGGCCTTCTTCTACGCCGCCTTCCCGCTGCTCGCCCTGCTGCTGCGCCGGCTCGGCGCCCGGGGAGCGGTGGCGCTGGCCGGCCTCTCGCTGCTCGCGGTCTTCGCGCTGGCCTGGGGGGAGGCCCACCACTGGTTCTCGCAGCCGCTCTACTCCCTGCCCGCCGCCCGGCTGCCCGAGTTCGTGATCGGCGCCGCCGTGGCCCGGCTGGTGCTCCTGGAGCGCTGGCGCGGACCGGGGCTGGAGGCCTCGCTCGCCCTCGCGGTCATCGGCTACTTCCTGGTCCCCCAGGTGACCCCCGGCTACCCCGCCACCACCTGCACCGTCATCGGCTTCGCCCTGCTCATCCCGGCCGCCGCCGTCGCCGACCTGCGCGGACTGCCCTCGCTGTGGCGGCACCGGCGGATGGTGCGGCTGGGGGAGCTGTCCTTCGCGTTCTACATGGTCCATCTGCTGGTCCTGCGGGCGGGCATCAGCCTGCTGGGCTTCCGTCCCGGCTTCGGGGTTCTCGAGGGCCTGGCGGTCACGGTGGTGGCCTTCACCGTCTCCCTGGGGCTGGCATGGGTCCTGTACGAGGCGGTCGAGCTCCCGGCGCGCCGACTGCTGCTCCGTCGCCGCGCGCGGGAAGGAACCATGAAGAAAGGAACCATGAAGAAAGGAACCATGAAGAAAGGAACCATGGAGAAGGGAACCATGAAGAGATGAATGACTCTTCATGTGTTCCTGTATGGTGAGCCGGTGACCTCGACCCTCACCCCGCCCCGCCGTGCCCTCGCACCCGACGTCCCCGCGACCCGGCGCCGTACCCGCGTCCTCGCCCTGACCGAGGTGCGCTGGGCGCTCGCGGCGACCACCGCCTTCCTGGTGGCGCTGCCCCTCCAACTCGCCGGCCAACCGGCCTGGCTCTGGGGGCCGTTGTACGCGCTCGCGTATGTCACCGGCGGTTGGGAGCCGGGCTGGGAAGGGCTGAAGGCGCTGGCGGAGCGGACCCTCGACGTCGATCTGCTGATGGTCGTCGCCGCGCTCGGCGCCGCCGCGATCGGGCAGGTCATGGACGGCGCCCTGCTGATCGTCATCTTCGCCACCTCGGGCGCCCTGGAGGCGCTGGCCACCGCCCGTACCGCCGACTCGGTGCGCGGCCTGCTCGACCTGGCACCGGCCACCGCGACCCGGCTGGTCCGGGACGGCACCGAACAGGCCATTCCCGTCGAGGAGTTGGCGGTCGGCGACCTCGTCCTCGTCCGGCCGGGGGAGCGCGTCGGCGCCGACGGGCGGGTGCTGGACGGGGCGAGCGAGGTCGACCAGGCGTCCATCACCGGAGAGCCGTTGCCCGTCGCCAAGGAACCCGGTGACGAGGTGTTCGCGGGGACCGTCAACGGCACGGGCGCGCTGCGCGTCCGGGTCGAACGGGACGCCTCCGACTCGGTCATCGCCCGGATCGTCCGCATGGTCGAGGAGGCGTCCGAGACCAAGGCGCCCACCCAGCTGTTCATCGAGAAGGTCGAACAGCGCTACTCGCTCGGCATGGTGGCGGCCACGCTCGCCGTCTTCCTGGTGCCGCTCGCCCTCGGCGACGACCTGAAGGGGGCGCTGCTGCGGGCCATGACCTTCATGATCGTGGCCTCGCCCTGCGCGGTCGTGCTGGCCACGATGCCGCCCCTGCTCTCCGCCATCGCCAACGCGGGACGGCACGGCGTGCTGGTCAAGTCCGCGGTCGTGATGGAGCGGCTCGGCCAGGTCGACGCGGTCGCGCTGGACAAGACGGGCACGCTGACGGAAGGCGTGCCACGGGTGACGGACGTACGACCGCTGCCCGGATCGGGCCTGGGGGAGCGGGAGTTGACGGCCCTGGCCGCAGCGGCCGAGCACCCCAGCGAGCATCCGCTGGCGCACGCGGTGGTGGAGGCGGCGCGCGAGCGGGGGCTGACGTTGTCACCGGCGCGGGACTTCGACTCCACCCCGGGGGTGGGGGTGACGGCGACGGTCGACGGACGGCGGATCGCCGTGGGCGCTCCGGCCCGGCTGCTCGACGGCGCGGGCGAGACCATCGCCGCGCAGGCCCCACAGGCCGCCGCCGTCGCCGCGGAGTTGGAGGCGCGCGGCCGTACCGCCGTCCTCGTCGTCTGCGACGGCGCCCCCGTCGGCCTCCTCGGGCTTGCCGACCGTCCGCGCCCCGACGCCCTCTCCACGGTCCGCTCCCTCACCGCCCTCACCGGCGGTGCCCCCGTCCTGCTGACCGGCGACAACCCCCGGGCCGCCGCCCGGCTGGCCGCCGAAGTCGGTGTCGAGGACGTCCGGGCGGGGCTGTTGCCTCAGCACAAGGTGGACGCGGTACGGGAGTTGGCGGGTGCGGGGCGCAAGGTGCTGGTCGTCGGGGACGGTGTCAACGACGCCCCCGCGCTGGCCGCCGCCCACGCCGGTGTCGCCATGGGCCGGGCCGGTTCCGATCTGGCGCTGGAGACCGCGGACGCGGTGATCGTGCGCGACGAACTCGCCACCGTGCCCGCGGTGATCGCCCTCTCCCGCCGGGCCCGCCGGCTCGTGGTGCAGAACCTCGTCCTCGCCGGTGTCTTCATCGCCGGCCTGGTCGCCTGGGACCTCCTCGGCACCCTGCCCCTGCCGCTCGGCGTCGCCGGCCACGAGGGCTCGACGGTCCTCGTCGGCCTCAACGGCCTGCGCCTGCTGTCGTACGAGTTCGGCCGTACGGGCGTGAGCGACCCGGTGTGACCGGCGTGAGCGACCCGGTGTGAGCGGTCCGGCGTGAGCCGTGCGGTCAGTTCCGTGGCCGGGCCGCCGGGCCCGGCCGGACCGTGACCTCCCTCGGGCCGAGCCCGGTGTGGTCGTCGGAGCACTCCACCACCACCCGCACCGGCGCACCGCACTCGCTGTGCCGGATGTCCAGGACCGGCCCCGCGGGGTCGCCGACATAGGCCTCGCCCCACTGGCGCAGTGCCACCAGGACCGGCCACAGATCGCGGCCCTTCGCGGTCAGCCGGTACTCGTGCCGGGTCCGGCTGCCCTGTTCCTGGTACGGCACGCTCTTCAGGATCCCGGCCTCCACCAGCTTGCGCAGCCGGTTGGCGAGGACCGCCTCGGACAGACCCACATGCCGGCGGAAGTCGTCGAAACGGCGCACCCCGTTGAAGGCGTCGCGCAGGAGCAGCAGCGTCCACTTCTCGCCGACGATGTCGAGAGTGTGCTGGAGCGGGCAGTTCTCGGTGCTCATCTCGAGCCACTTCATGGGGCCATCGTAGAGCACCTGGCTTCGCCATTGACAGTCAGCTTCGGCGGAAGCTAGCTTCGGAGAAAAGAGCCAGGGAGATGGTGCAGCCACATGGAACGCTCTCGTACATACGAATGGGACGACCCCGCGATCTCGGCGGCCGCCGTCGGCGAGGGCTCCGGCCTGCACTTCCTCCGGGAGATCCTCGCGGGCCGTGTCCCGGCGGCGCCGATCGGCGCCACGCTCGGCATGGCCATCGAAGAGGTGGACCACGGGCATGTGGTGTTCTCCCTGGTCCCCGGCGAGGAGCACTACAACCCCATCGGCAGCGTCCACGGCGGTGTCTACGCGACCATGCTCGACTCGGCCGCCGGCTGCGCGGTCCAGTCGACGCTGCCGGCGGGCATGGCGTACACCTCGCTCGACCTCACCGTGAAGTTCCTGCGGCCGGTCACGGCCGAGACGGGCAAGGTCCGGGCCGTCGGCCGCGTCGTCAGCAGCGGTCGCCGCACCGCCCTCGCCGAGGCGCAGCTCCTCGACCCGGCCGACCGCCTCCTCGCGCACGCCACCAGCAGCTGCATGCTGTTCCCGATGCCGACGGCCTGACCCCGGTCGTCATCGGGGCGGTGCCCGGCCCCGCCGACTCATCGGGACCTTCCGCGGCGGAAATCCCTCCGTAACGCCAAGGGTGTCTACTCGTGAGCAACGATGATTCACGACAGTAGACATCCAAGGAGGGGTTCATGGCGATCGCCGCCCCCGATCTCGCCGAGCTGGTCCGCGCGGACGGCATCGAGTTCGTACTGGCCGTCTTCGTCGATCTGACCGGCAAGCCGTGCGCCAAACTGGTGCCGGCCCAGGCCGTCGAGCAACTCCGCGACGAGGGCGTCGGTTTCGCCGGGTACGCGGCCGGCGCGCTCGGCCAGCGGCCCAGCGACCCCGACGTCATCGCAAGGCCCGACGCCCGCTCGTACACCCCGCTGCCCTTCGTCAGGCCGGGCCTCGCCCTCGTCCACTGCGACCCGTACGTGGAGGGCGATCCCTGGCCGTACGCCCCGCGGGTCATCCTCCGCGAACTGCTGGAGCGGGCCGCGGGGCAGGGCCTGTCGATGTCGGTCGGCGCCGAGGTCGAGTACTTCCTCGTCCACCGGGACGAGCACGGCGCGCTCAGCGTCGCCGACGCCAAGGACACCGCGGACCGACCCTGTTACGACGCCCGCGGACTGACCCGGATGTACGACCACCTCACCGCCGTCTCCAGTGCCATGAACCAGCTCGGCTGGGGCAACTACGCCAACGACCACGAGGACGGCAACGGCCAGTTCGAGCAGAACTTCCTGCACGCCGACGCCCTCACCACCGCCGACCGGGTCATCACCCTGCGGTACCTGGTGTCGGTGCTGGCCGAACAGCGGGGCATGACCGCCACCTTCATGCCGAAGCCGTTCACCGACCGCACCGGCACCGGCCTGCACCTGCACATGTCGCTGTGGCGGGGCGAGGAGCCCACCTTCCCCGACGCCGCCGACGGACGCGGCCTCGGTCTGTCCTCCCTGGCCTACTCCTTCGTCGCGGGCATCGTCGAGCACGCGCGGGCGCTGCAGGCCGTGATCGCGCCGACGGTCAACTCCTACAAGCGCACGGGTGCCGTCTCGACCCGCTCGGGCGCCACCTGGTCCCCGCGCGTGGCGAGTTACGGCGGCAACGACCGCACCCACTTCGTCCGCGTCCCCGACGGCAACCGCGTCGAACTGCGCGGCGGAGACGGCGCGGCCAACCCGTATCTCGCCGCCGCGGCAGCCCTCGCGGCCGGTCTCGACGGCATCGAGCGGGGCCTCGACCCCGGTGAGCCGGGCGCGGCAGGCAAGGGCCCCGAACTCCCGCCGACCCTGCTGCACGCCGTCGAGGCGCTCCAGGCCGACGACGTGATCAGCGGCGCCCTGGACGCGGCCGGCGAGGGGGTGAGCCGCTACTTCGCCGACCTCAAGCGCGAGGAGTTCTTCGACTGGCACGCCACGGTCGCCCCCTGGGAGCTCGACCGCTATCTCACCGCCTTCTGAAGGGACTTGGGATGTGCGGAATCGTAGGGCTGCACCTGCGTGAGCCCTCACTGGAACCACGGCTCGGCCAGCTGCTGAGCGCGATGCTGGGGCAGGTCGTCGAACGCGGGCCCGACTCCGCGGGAGTCGCGGTCTACGGCGACCCCCGTCTCTCCCCGCCCGGACGCGCCGTCGTCTCACTGCTCGGGGCCACCCCGGCCGAGGCGGAGGCCGCGTTGGCGGAGGCCGCGTTGCCGGGCGCGGTGGCGGTCCAGGCCGACGCGACGACCGTCGTCCACGCGGGCCTCTCCCTCGCCGACCTGCTCGCGGCCGTCGCGCAAGCCCTGCCACGGGCCACCGTCATCGGCTCCGGCACCGGCATGGCCGTACTCAAGGGGACCGGGAACCCCGTGCGGCTGGCCGAGAGCTTCGGGCTGGCCTCCGTCACCGGCTGGCAGGGTGTCGGACACACCCGGATGGCCACCGAGTCGGCCGTGACCCCGGAGGGCGCCCACCCCTTCTCCGTCGGTCCCGGACAGTGCCTCGTGCACAACGGGTCCTTCGCCAACCACGCCACCATCCGCCGTGAACTGCGCGCCCGGGGCGTCGGGTTCGACAGCGAGAACGACTCCGAGGTCGGCGCCCGCTTCGTCGCCCACCAGCTGGAGCGGGGCGCCGACCTGGAGAAGGCGCTGCGGCTGCTGTGCGAGCGGTTCGACGGCTTCTACACGCTGCTGGTGTCGACCGGTGACTCCTTCGCCGTCGTCCGCGATGCCATCGCCTGCAAACCGGCGCTGGTCGCGGAGACGTCCGAGTGGGTGGCCATGGCCTCCGAGTACCGGGCGCTGGACGTCCTGCCGGGCATCGAGAACGCCCGGATCTTCGAACCCGAGCCGGAAGAGGTGTACGTATGGCGACGGTGATCGACCTGGCCCGCACGCCGGTGCGGGAGCTCAACCAGGCCCTGCACTCGCCCGAGGACACCTCCTGGCGCGTGCTCAACCCGCGCGGCGCGCACGCCGTGGCCTGCGGCATCCGGGAGGATCTCGCCGTCGACATCGAGGGCCACGTCGGCTACTACTGCGCCGGAATGAACCAGCGCGCCACGGTCACCGTGCACGGCAACGCGGGCACCGGCGTCGCCGAGAACATGATGTCCGGCACGGTGCGGGTGCGGGGCAACGCGTCCCAGTCGGCCGGGGCGACCGCCCACGGGGGACTGCTCGTGATCGACGGGGACGCCTCCGCCCGCTGCGGGATCTCCATGAAGGGCGTGGACATCGTGGTCGGCGGAAACATCGGCCATATGAGCGCGTTCATGGGACAGGCCGGGCGGCTGGTCGTGTGCGGGGACGCGGGGGACGCCCTGGGCGACTCGCTCTACGAGGCCCGCGTCTACGTCCGCGGCAGGGTCAAGTCCCTCGGCGCCGACTGCGTCGAGAAGGAGATGCGGGGCGAACACCTCGCGGAGCTGGCCGAGTTGCTGAAGTCGGCCGAGCGGGACGAGGACCCCGCGGAGTTCCGGCGCTATGGATCGGCCCGCGAGCTGTACCACTTCAAGGTCGACAACACGGCCTCGTACTGAAGGTCGCCACCACGGCCTCGTACCCGTCGTACCGAGGGAGTTCGAGGAAGGGAGTTCGAAGAACCATGGAACCCGCGTCCCACGGACTGCGCGAGTCGGCCACCTTCGACCGCGCCACCATCCACGCCATCCAGCGCGCCGCCGAGACCGGCATCTACGACATCCGCGGCTGGGGCGCCAAGCGCCGACTGCCGCACTTCGACGACCTGTTGCTGCTCGGCGCCTCCATGTCCCGCTATCCGCTGGAGGGTTACCGCGAGCGCTGCGACACCGACGTGGTCCTCGGCACCCGGCACGCCAAGCACCCCCTGCGGCTCGCCACCCCCGTCACCATCGCCGGGATGAGCTTCGGCGCCCTGTCCGCCCAGGCCAAGGAGGCCCTCGGCCGGGGCGCCGGCGAGGTCGGCACCTCCACCACCACCGGCGACGGCGGCATGACCCCCGAGGAGCGCGGTCACTCCAAGCACCTCGTGTACCAGTACCTGCCGTCCCGCTACGGCATGAACCCCGACGACCTGCGCTCCGCCGACGCCATCGAGGTGGTCCTCGGCCAGGGCGCCAAGCCCGGCGGCGGAGGCATGCTGCTCGGCCAGAAGATCACCGAACGGGTCGCGGGCATGCGGACGTTGCCCGTCGGCATCGACCAGCGCAGCGCCTGCCGCCACCCCGACTGGACCGGTCCCGACGACCTCGCCATCAAGATCCTGGAGCTGAGGGAGATCACGGACTGGGAGAAGCCGATCTATGTGAAGGTCGGCGCGACCCGGACGTACTACGACGTCAAACTCGCCGTCCACGCGGGAGCCGATGTCGTGGTCGTCGACGGCATGCAGGGCGGTACGGCCGCCACCCAGGACGTCTTCATCGAGCACGTCGGCATCCCCACCCTGGCCGCCCTGCCCCAAGCCGTGCGCGCACTGCGGGAGTTGGGCGTCCACCGGCAGGTCCAGCTGGTCGTCTCCGGTGGCATCCGCGGCGGCGCCGACATGGCCAAGGCCCTCGCGCTCGGCGCGGACGCGGTCGCCATCGGCACGGCCGCGCTCATCGCCCTCGGCGACAACCACCCCAGGTACGACGCCGCGTACCGCCGACTGGGCTCCGCCGCGGGCTACTTCGACGACTTCCAGGACGGCCGTGACCCGGCCGGCATCTCCACCCAGGACGAGGAGCTCGCCGCCCGCCTCGACCCGGTGGAGGCCGGGCGGCGCCTCGCCAACTACCTGCGGGTGATGACCATGGAGGCCCAGACGCTGGCCCGCGCCTGCGGCAAGGCACATCTGCTGCACCTGGAGCCGGAGGACCTGGTCGCCCTTACCATCGAGTCGGCGGCCATGGCCCGCGTCCCGCTGGCGGGCACCGACTGGATCCCCGGGGAGGGCCTGTGATCGCGGTCGTGGGTGCCGGACTGATGGGCGCGGCCACCGCGTGGGAACTCGCCCGCCGCGGCCACGAGGTCACGCTGATCGAGGCGTACGAGATCGGCCACCGGCACGGCAGTTCGCACGGCAGCTCGCGGATCTTCCGGCGGGTGTACGGCGACAAGCTCTACGTGAGGCTGACCGGACAGGCCCACGAGCTGTGGCGCGAGCTGGAGCACGACAGCTCGACCCCCTTGCTGCGCACCACCGGTGGCCTCGACATGGGGGAGGGGCG
>Ga0182008_10001890_pt1 | contig 13606 bp, 11 predicted proteins | sample Sormic07211129_1_FD_120482 | JGI IMG/M metagenome (GOLD analysis project Ga0182008, IMG submission 120482) | Rhizosphere microbial communities from Sorghum bicolor, Mead, Nebraska, USA - 072115-129_1 metaG | ecosystem: Host-associated > Plants > Roots > Rhizosphere | place: USA: Nebraska...
ATTTACCGGGATCAGGCATTACCTGGACTGGCAACGGATCGAAAATAAGGAGGGATCGTTTACCTACAGCCCTTCGCACTGGGGTGATTGGGATTACGACCAGATTTACAAGCGCATGAAAGAGGCTGGAAAATATGTGTTGTTGGATTTAAAAGGCTGTCCTGACTGGCTTTTGGAGTCCTATCCGCTTGGTAAACGAGATGCAGAGAATGTTCCTGCGCCTTATGGTCTCGATCGGGCTTTACCCTCTAGCTATGTTAAACAGGCACGCGCCGCTTTTCAGTTGGCTGCACGCTATGGCACCAATAAACTTGTTGATAAGAGTTTACTGCTTGCCGACCCAACTGTGCGCTGGAGAGATGATCCACAGAATTTGCCCATAGCCGGTTTAGGCTATATTACCTATATGGAATGCGACAATGAACGCGATAAATGGTGGAAAGGTCCGCTGGCACAGCAATCGCCGGAAGAATATGCCGCCAACCTTTCGGCTTTTTATGATGGGCACAAAGGTTCGCTCGGTAAAGGTGCAGGCGTAAAAACGGCCGATCCGAATATGATTGTGGTAATGGGTGGCCTGGCCAATCCTAATCCTGATTTTGTAAGAAAAATGGTGGCCTGGTGTAAAGTAAACCGGGGTCTAAAGGCAAATGGACAGATCGACCTGTGTTTTGATGTTATCAACTATCACCAATATTCTAACGATGGTTTTCAGCATTATGGCAATCCGACGGCAGGTATGGCACCCGAGCTTTCTGATTTGGGAAAGGTTGCAACGCTATTTAATGATTTTTCAAAGTCATTAAATGGAGGCATTCCGGTGTGGGTAACCGAAACCGGTTTCGATGTTGGTGAGCACACACCGCAAAGAGCCTTAAAAATCGGAGATAAAAGTGCCATGATTACACAGGCTGACTGGAATCTGCGTACGGCTTTATTATATGCCAGATCCGGAATTTCCAGGTGCATATTCTACATGCTGGAGAATGTAGATGTGAACAGCTGGACGCAATACACTTCATCAGGTTTTATCAATCCTGATTATTCAAAAAGACCATCTGCCGACTATGTGCTCCAAAGCAACCGGCTGATGGGCGACTACCATTACCAGTCTACCTTAAGTAAAAATCCTTTGGTTGATGTATATGTACTGAACGAAAAGAAAACTTATGTGCTCACCATTCCTGATCAGGTTGGAAGGACCGAATTATATAATCTTGATCTCGGTCAGGCTAAAGAGGCTGTTGTGTATGCCCCTGCGATAGGCAGGGATGAAATGGCAGGTAAAACCGTGCTGACCAAAAATGGTATGCTGCAGGTTATGGTTACGGAAACACCTGTTTTTATCCAGCCAAAATAGTATTTGTTGGTAATGCTGTAGCAGGTTTTTTATAGTTCACCATGTTTGTATTGGTACTTAAGGGCTATTGAGCGCGCCCTTGGTAAGCAATAGCTTTGTTGATACTTAGGCTTAGTACCAGTATGCGATATGGCGTATCTGTTTTTTCCGTGTGCCTTAATGTATATGAATATAAATACCGATCACAATGGTTTCTGAGGATCAGGAACAATCACTTTATCTGTTTCAGGACTGGGAAAATAATAAAGGGAATTTTAAGTCCAGGATTATCATGCTCCTATTTAGAATCTCCTCATTAATTTACCACTACAGAATTTTGCGGTTTATTTTTTTCTGGTACCTGCTGCTGTATAAGTTTGCCATAGGCTGGCTGATGAATATAGGTATTAACCCCAGCGCTGTAATCGGAAGAGGTTTGAGGATACAATATGGTTTCGGAACAGTAATTGGCAGTAATACCGTAATAGGGAAAAACTGTAACGTCAGGCAGCTTACCAATATCAGTGCGAAGATGAAGGAGAATGGCAGCTACAGCCGTGCTCCACACATCGGTGATGATGTTGATATAGGCATTAACGTGGTTATACTGGGTGAGGTAAACATTGGAAACAATGTAACCATTGGTGCCGGTTCGGTAATTACTAAGGACGTGGAAGATAACAGCGTAATGGTAGGCAGTACGGCTACAATATTAAAGAAAAAATATATCATCTCAGTTGAGGGAGCTTAGATCAGATTCTGCTAGTTTTTGCTGATAAAATGTTTTTAATCAGGTCGTTGAGCTTGGTTCCGGCCGCTGCAAAATTTCCTGAAAGGGGATTAGCCCTATCGGGCTATTGGTGAACGGTAGCTAAAATAAGACCTTTACATCATCTTCAAGACATACAAAACCATCGGTATGTGTATAAGAAAATAGCGCTAAATCTTAATAACCTTAATGAAAAATCTTATTTTAAAGAATGATGTCCGGAAATATGAAAAAAAACATATACTTCTGGTAGATGGCGGATTAGACCTGGGCAAGTTACTGAACTTTATCCTGGCACCGGATTACAGGCTAACCATTAAAACGAATGGTATCGATGCACTGAGCTGGCTCGAAGAGGGTAACGATCCCGACCTGGTGATTTCAAGTTTAAGAATGCCGTATTTTGATGGTAGTGTTTTTATACAAAGCCTTAAATGCAGTGGTTTTTATCGCAATACGCCGGTAATGCTGCTCTCTGGAGAAGAAAACCTTGAGGATAAGATCAAAAACATGTCGTTCAGGATTGATAGTTACATGGAAAAGCCTTTTGATCCGGTAGTGTTAAAGAACCAGATAAGCAGGTTAATTGCGTAATGAACATCTCTAATTACGACACCGCTATTGCCAACGTAAGAACGGTTTATTTTGGCAAATTATTAAGGGACTTTATTTTTGACTGTCTGGATAAGCGCACCAAAGAGGTTATTTTTATCGACGATTTTCAGTCTTATATCCAACAGCAAACTTTCTTAAGTCTCCCAGACCTGGTATTGATCGAAGTGGATGAAAATCCTGAGTGGCATAACCAGGTTTCATTTATCAGAAACCATCCTATACTTAAACACCTTATTGTGGTGCTTATCGGTACAACCGAATGTGCAGAATCCAGGAAAAAGGCATTAAAGCTCAAGGTAAACGATTATTATATCTATCCTTTTCCTCATACTGATTTGATATCAAGAATTGCTTTTCTGATTAAATTTAAGGCTATAAAGCCCAATATTATGGAGCTTTCGGTGCAGATGCAGGAGCGCTATAAGATCCCTTTCAGCAAACGTATATTCGATATTGTTGCTTCAGGAACTGCGCTGCTTTTATTGTCGCCGTTGTTTATATTGGTTGGTGCCCTCATCCGGATGGAATCGAAGGGAGCCATCATTTACAGGAGCAAAAGGGTAGGCGCCGGTTACAAAATATTTGATTTTTATAAGTTCAGATCGATGCGCAGTGATGCCGATAAAATGCTTGGCGAGCTGGCTTCGCTTAACCAGTATGCCAATGAAGGGAATAAAAACGGAAAATCTGCCTTCGTGAAATTTAACAATGATCCAAGGATTACCCGCCTGGGCAGGTTACTGCGTAAAACGAGCGTTGATGAGCTTCCGCAGCTAATTAACGTGTTTGTAGGCGACATGTCGCTGGTTGGAAACAGGCCACTTCCGCTTTATGAGGCTGAGCAGCTCACCACCAATAAATGGTCTTCCCGTTTTAACGGACCGGCGGGTTTAACCGGTCTTTGGCAGATCAGCAGGCGAGGGAAGAAGGAAATGTCAGAGAGCGAACGTAAAGAGCTCGACAATTACTACGCTAACCACTATTCCATTTTACTCGATTTCAAGATTATATTAAAAACCATTCCCGCGCTGATCCAGAAAGAAGAGGTATAAAAAGATCATCCGGTTAATTATTATGAAAAATTATATGAAAAACATTACAGCAATAAGCCTATTATGCCTTACGCTGCTCGGCGGAACATTAGCGGCACAGGAATCCATCCTGGGCCAGGTAAACCAGGCAGATATCGAACAATATGTAGCATTGGCCAAACAGAATTATATAAAAAGAAAAATTCAGACCATTTCTTCGGATGCGGTAAAAAATGATGTGGCGATGGCCAAGGTATCTTATCTGGATATTTTAAACGCCTCTTATTTTTACCGTCCGCAAAATAACACTGTTCTTGATCCGGTTAATCCTTACAACGTTAACGGATTTCAGTTCGGGATCAACATTAATGTGGGTTCTTTATTGCAGAAGCCATTTATGGTCAAAAAAGCCAAAGCAAACTATAAAGTGGCCCAATTGGAATCACTTGATTTTGATACGCAGCTTACGCTCGAAGTTAAAAAACGATATTATAACTACCTGCAGGAAAAAAGCCGTTTAAAGGTACTTACTCAAAGTGCTTCCGACAGTAAGGGAGTGGCAGAAAGCCTGAGAAGAAAGTTTGAGCGGAGTGAAGTTTCATTGGAAAACTTTAACCAGTCCAGGGTTACCCAATCAAGCGCTGAAACGCTAAAAGTAGAGGCTGAAGGCAATTACCTCAAGGCAAAAGATCTACTGGAAGAAATTATAGGTCAGCAGTTAGCAGCAGGGAAATAAGATGGTAATGGATTTTAAATTGTTTTTGTACCGCATTGCAAGGCTCAAATGGCTCATTATACTATTAACGGTGCTGGCCATTGTTATTGCTTTCCTGATGGTAAAAAATATACCCAAAAAATATGAATCTGTTGCGCAGATTTCGACCGGACTGCTTGATCCTTCCAAAAAGGTGATCAGCAACGAAACGGTCGATTTCTTTGCTGTAAACCAGCAGTTTGCCAACCTCGTTGAAAAATTTACGATGAAAAGAATGATCAACATGCTTACATATAAGCTGGTAATCCACGATCTTGCCGATCAAAAAAATGCCTTCAAACCACTGCCCGAGTCATTGCTGACTAAAAGCAGTACTGAACTGGCAGAAATTTCGGCGCTTTTTGAAAAAAAACTGAGTAACAATGCGCTGTTAACGCTTGATGATGACAAAGGCCGTTACAAACTGTTCAGCATTGCAGAAGACATGGGTTATGGTGAGGAGCAATTAAGAGATGACCTGGAGGTGTCGCATGCGGCCAACAGCGATTTGCTTTCGGTAAGTTTTACTTCCGCTAATCCGGCCTTATCTGCTTTTACAGTTAATACGATTTCTACCGAGTTCATCAGCAGTTACGGAAATGATGTATCGGCTAATCAGAATTCTTCGGCAAAAATCCTCGATTCTATGCTGCTGAGCAAAAAGAACATCATGGATGCCAAAAACAACCTGTTGTCGAACTTTAAGCGTACCAAAGGCGTGCTCAACCTGGATGAACAATCGGCAACGGTATATAACCAGATTTCGCAGTACGAGGCCCAACGCGCCGAAGCCATGCGCGTAATCCAGTCTAATGCCGGCGGCGTGGCCACCATCGAAAGCAAACTTGGCGGTAGCGACCGCTACATCAATGGCAGCAGCAAGGCCAGCAACCGTGAGATTATTGAACTTAAAAGACAGTTGCAAGTAGCCAATAACCTGTATATCGATGGCGGGTTTAAACCCGCCATGCAGAAAAAAATAGATTCCCTTAACCGCCTGGTTAGTATCAAAAGCTCGGCAAATATGGATGAGAATATTGTGGATACGCGTGTATCAAAACAGGATCTTGTTCAGCAAAAAGTTGGTCTTGAAGTTTCTTTACAGCAGGCCAGGAGCAGCATCAGAACGCTTGATGGCCAGTTGCGGATCCTAAGGGCACGCTACAGCAGTATGGTACCTTTTGATGCGGATATTCAGAACTATCAGCGCGATGCAGAACTGGCGACAAAAGATTATATGTTGGCGCTCGACCGTTTTAATGCGGCGAAAACCGATCAGAAGCTAGGTCTGAACCTCGAAATTGAACAGCTGGGTTTGCCCGGTAATCCTAAACCCACCAAAAAGGCCCTGTATATTGCCGGGGCAGGTACCGGAACTTTTGCACTCTGCATCAGCTTTGTACTGCTTTTGGTGGTGGTAGATTCATCAGTTCGCAACCAGCGCAGTCTCGAAGCCATTACCGAGAGTCCGGTAATCGGGAATATTAACGCGATAACAGGTAAAGAACGGGTGGCCAGGAATATATGGGGCGATAAGTCAGCAGATGGTAAATACCTGGTGTTTAAGGAACAGATCCGCTCGTTAAGATTCGAGATCGCCTCGTATATGGAAAAGAGCGGCAGTAAAATTTTAGGTATTACCAGCCTTAACGGTGGCGCGGGGAAAACTTTTTTGAGCCATAACCTCGCCTATGCGTTCGCTTTGACCGGTAAAAAAGTATTGCTGATTGCTGATGAGCAGCAACAAGCACTTTCAACCGAGAAGGGTTTGGTATCAAACCTCAGTTTTCAGTCTTTCCTGATCAAAAAGGAATTCCATACTGAAGATCTGATTACCGTAATGAACAAAAGTGTTGAACGCAACTCGCTGCTTGAGATACAGCATGTGGGCAACCTGAAAGATGGTTTCGAAGTGCTTAAAAAAGAGTTTGATTATGTGATCATTGATGTAAATAGCCTCCGTGAGGTGAACATTTCGAAAGAATGGTTATTATTTACGGAATGTAATATTGCGCTTTTCGAATATGGAGCCAGGATTGGTGAAGCCGACAGGCCTCTGATCCGTTACATACGGGAGCAACCAGGCTTTATGGGCTGGGTATTTAATAAAGTAACTGATGTTAAATAGTATAAAGCTACAACAGTTCGGTTAACCGACCTTATGAAACGAATCTTACTTTATTTACTGGTTGCCTATTGCTTTTTCCTGTTTCTTTTTGGGCGCGAAATCGGGTTGCTGCCTTATGGCCTGCTAATTGATGTTTTTTTTGTACTGATCCTGCTGACCACTGTGGTAACCACAGCAAAAAGCGAATGGGATGCCGTTAACATCAGTTTGTTTTACCTGCTATTGTTTTGGTTGTTAATCAGTTTATTACAGGGCTTTAATCCAGGATCGAATAAATTAGGCTGGATCAATGAAATCCGCAGTACGGCCATCTATCCTTTTATTGCAGTGCTGCTTGGGCTCATTATTTTTAAAAGCCATCGCGATCTGGACATCTTCCTGATTGTTGTACTTGCCTGTTCTACACTGGCCTCATTAAATGGCATTAAACAACTCTATTTTGGTCCGAGTGCCAGTGAAAAGCTTTTTTTAATGGATAATGCCAGCACACATTTATTATGGGGGCGTTTACGTGTTTTTTCCTTTTACAGTGATGCCGGACAGTTTGGCGCCTCGCAGGCCCATATCGGTTTAATTGCCATTATCCTTTCGCTAGCAAGGATTAAAACCTGGAAAAGAATCCTGTTATTTTTATGTGGGGCCATTAATATTTACGGTATGCTCATTTCGGGTACACGGGGAGCCCTGTTTGTAGTGGTAATTGGCGGTTTTATGGCCATTATGCTGGGTAAAAATTACCGCGCACTTTTGTGCGGTGGTTTCCTGGTTGTTGCACTGCTCGGTATCCTTAAATTTACCACTATTGGCGATAGTAATTACCAGATTTACCGCTTGCGTACGGCCATGAATCCTGAAGACCCCTCATTAAACCTGAGGTTGGCCAATCAGCGAAACCTGGCCTTTTACATGAAAGACTATCCCTTTGGTGCAGGCCCTGGTGTTACCGGCTATTACGGAAAGCTTTATAATGGTGATAAATACCTTTCAAAAGTAGAGCCTGATAGTTATTTCGTTAAAATCTGGATGATGTATGGTGTGGTAGGACTTACTATCTGGTTTGGCATCATGATGTATATCCTGGGAAGTTGCTGCGGCATTGCATGGCAGATAACCAATAGGGTGTTGAAGGTAAAAGTAATAGCCCTTACCGCGGGCTGCGCAGGTATCCTGTTCTGTAGCTATGGCAATGAAGTAATCAACCTGATGCCCACCTCTATTGTAGTGTATCTCTCCTGGGTATTTATTTACAAATCTTCGGTATTGACACCGGGTAAAGAAATCTTAATTTAAGCTATGCCGTTCGAATATTTTATCCTTCCTGGTGTCGTTTGTTTCATCGTTGGGCTGTTAAAGGCCAAAAATATCCATCTTAACCAAAAACCTTAAGCCCATGATTTTAAACATGATTTGGTTAATTCTACAATTGCTGATTGGTTATAACCTGGTATTGCCATTGTTGCTATATGCCGGATATCTGATAGCAGGCAAGCGTAGTTTTACCGGCAAAAAAAAACGCGATTACGATTATGCCATTATCGTTACCGCTTACGAGCAGACAGATTTGTTGCCGGCAGTGGTGAACTCGCTGTTGGGGATGGATTATTCCAATTACCTCATTTACCTGGTATGCGATAACTGTGATACATCAGGGCTTCACTTTGATGATGAGCGTGTGGTGTTGCTCCGTCCCGAAACCATACTGGCCAGCAATACCCGTTCGCACCTTTATGCCATCTCCCATTTTAAACGTGAGCATGAGCTACTGACCATTATCGACAGTGATAACCTGGTTGACAGCCAATATCTGAAAGAACTTAATGTGTTTTTTGATGATGGCTTTGAAGCCGTGCAGGGTTTGCGTAGATCTAAACAACTGGCAACCACCATTGCCGCGCTGGATGCAGCACGCGATCTTTATTATCATTTTTTTGATGGTGAGGTCATGTTCGCTTTAGGCTCTTCGGCAACACTTGCGGGTTCGGGTATGGCTTTTAGCACCAGATTATACCTGAATGCTTTCCAGGATCATGACCTTCAGGGGGCGGGGTTCGACAAGGTTTTACAGGCAAAAATCTTATCACAGAACCTGCGTATTGCATTTGCACCCCGCGCGGTGGTGTATGATGAAAAAACAGCAAACCGTGCGCAGCTGGTCAATCAACGTTCGCGCTGGATCAATACCTGGTTTAAGTATTTTAACCTGGGGTTTTCCATTACATTCCGTGGCCTGCTTAACTTTAGCTGGAACCAGTTCCTTTTCGGGATCATATTATTGCGGCCGCCGCTTTTCTTTTTTATCCTGCTTTCGATGTTTTGTTTTCTGCTCAATATGCTGTTGGGAAGCACAATAGCATGGATCTGGTGTGCTGCTTTTATGGCTTTTGGTTTGAGTTTTTTCATTGCGCTGAAACACGGCAAAGCCGACAGCCAGATTTACAGGGGTTTGGTGGGGATCCCGTCATTCATATATGTACAGCTCTGTTCGCTCATGCACGTCAGGCAGGCCAATAAACGCTCAGTGGCCACCAGGCATATCATCAAATAATGCTCAACCATTAATCATAAGGATTTGAAAAACCAGAACATCATTATTGTAGGTCAGCAACCCTGGGATACGGAAATAGGAAGTAACTGCAAAAACATAGCCCTCGAATTTTCGAGGCAAAACCGGGTACTTTATATCAACCCGCCTTTAGACCGGATCAGCAAAATGCGGCATTCGGGCGACAAAAAAGTGCAGAAACGGCTGGCAATTATTAAGGGCAGGCAAACGGGGCTTGAAGAAGTTGGTCCCGGTCTTTTTACACTTTATCCCGATTGCCTCATCGAATCGGTAAACTGGCTACCAAGGGGGATGATATTTAATTTGGTGAACCGGATGAATAATTACCGATTTCACCGTGCCGTGCAGCCGGTGATTGATAGCCTCGGATTTAACGATGCCGTGCTGTTTAATGATGGAGATATGTTCAGGAGCTTTTACCTCATCGAACTGCTGCAACCCCTGGCTGCTGTTTATTACTCGCGCGACAACCTGATTGCCACTTCGTATTACCGAAAGCATGGATTGGCAATTGAACCACGTTTGATGGCAAAATATGATCTTTGTGTAGCCAATTCGAAGTTTCTGGCCGACTATTGCGGGCGTTATAATCCCAATTCGAGTGACGTAGGCCAGGGTTGCGATTTTACGCTTTTCGATCATTTTCTGGAACACCCCGAATTAAAACAAACACGGGCTTTTACAGGTCCGGTTATCGGGTATGTGGGGGTGCTTACCTCGGCGAGGCTTGATCTGGCTTTGATAGCAGGCATAGCTAAAGCACTGCCTGAATGGAATATTGTGCTTGTAGGTCCGGAAGATGCTGATTTCCAGTCCAGTGAACTTCATCAGCTCGGCAATGTACACTTTCTGGGAGCCAGACCTACTGCTGAGTTGCCTATGCATATCCACAATTTTGACGTATGCTTTAACCCACAGCTTATCAACAGCCTAACCATCGGAAACTATCCGCGTAAAATAGATGAATATTTGGTAATGGGCAAACCCACTATTGCAACTGCTACGCCATCAATGGCGGCGTTCAAAGAATATGTTCACCTGGCCGGTGACCTGGCCGGTTATATCAGTGGAATTAAAAGCCTGCTCCGTAACAATACACCCGAAAAAGCATTCCGCAGGGCTGCCTTTGCACGTTCGCACAGCTGGGAGAGCTCGGTAAAAGGAATATATGATGCATTGATCAAGGTAGTTGAAGCCAAACGATTAACCAACCAATAGGATGAAACACAGGTTTACCGTACTCGATGTTTTCAGGGGGATTTTTGCCAGCCTGGTGGTATTTTACCACATGAGTGCTTTTTCCGATACGCCCTTGCTCAATAATGCTTTTATCGAAAATGCCGATCTTTTTGTCGACTTTTTCTTTGCGCTAAGCGGTTTCGTAATCTGTTATTCGTATCGTTCAATTGATGGGAGCAAACAAATGACAGGTTTTCTTTATAAAAGACTGATCAGGCTTTATCCTTTGCACCTGTTGATGCTTTTGGTGTTTTTAGCCGTTGAGGGCATTAAACATATGTTGGCGGGACAGGTTCAGATCAACAATTCGCTCGATAATTCGGTAGTTACCTTTATCACTTCGCTTTTTCTGGTTAACTCCATCGGGTTTCCCGGGGTACGCGATATTGGCTGGAACATGGTAAGCTGGTCTATCAGCGCCGAATTGATCAGTTATATCGTTTTTGCACTTGGCTGCTTTCTACTTAGTACGCCGAAACTGGATAAATTTAAGCCCCATGTTTATTTTATTATAGCTTTGATGGCGGCCATACTGATTTACCGTTTTACAGGCACCACCCGATTGGATTACACCTATAACTATGGCTTTTTAAGAGGTATTATTGGTTTTTTTACCGGAACTTTGTGTTTTTACCTGTTTAAATTAACTTATAACCGGGTGATTAGGTGGTCTTTGTTGTTTTTTACCATGCTCGAAATATCTGCTGTACTATTAGTTGTTTTTTTGGTGCTGAACGGAAAGGAAATGCGGTATATTGGCCTACTTTTCGAACCGGTTTTCTTTGTTTCAGTTTTCATTTTTGCTTTCCAGAAGGGGTATTTGTCGCTTGTTTTGAGTAAGATCAGCTTGCTGGAGAAAATCGGCCGGTATTCTTATTCCATTTACATGGTGCATACCTTGTTTATCAGTATTTTTAATGTGTTTTTTATCAGGATATTAAAATTTCCGCCTGCGGCTTATGCTTACCTTTTTATCATCAATTACCTGGTGATTTATCTCGTAGCCGCCTGGACCTACAAAAACATAGAAATGCGTTTTCAGCAGAAGCTGAAAGCGAAGAACAGCTATACAACCTGACATTAAATTTTGCGCAAGGGTCGTTGCGTAATAATATCAAAATTATATTTTAGCTGGCGGTAAGTGTTTCTGATCAGCTTAATCCAGATGCTGTTGCCTTCGCGCCAGCTTGCCCTTGTCATGGTACTGGGTTCCTGTTGAGAGTTTTTTTGGATCAGCAGGCGGCTGTAGTCATTGTAAAACAATCCCTGTGCCTTGTTCTGCAGGAAAGAGATACACATCTTATATTCTGTTAAATCTCCTTTTAATCCTTCCGGATACCGGCCAAATTTTTCGAAAAAATCCGACCTCCTAAGGTGAGGATGATCCGAATACAGGTAGATTTTGGTATAATTGGTACCAAAGGTGGGCAGGTACATCCGTGAAAAATGCTCATCAAAAGGTTTGAGGTAGGCATATGGCGAGTAGGCATAAAAGCGGATGATATCAAGCGAATGATTGCCCATCATGTGCCTTAATCCCTGCAAAAACTGGTGCGGAAATTCGCCGGATGGCTCGAAATCTTCCTGGATATATAAGGTATAGGGCATCTTTACCGCATCCTGACCTTTGTTGATATTGTGGCCCAAACCGCGGTTAACCGGGGTAGTAACCAGCTTAAAATTAAATGCTTTTTGTAGTAAGTGTAGGTTAGCCAGGTGTTCTTCGTTGCTTCCATCATCCGAAACAATAATTTCTCCAAAGCTGCATTTAAGATCCTTTAAGGTATAGAGCAGATTGCTCAATGATAAACTTCTGTTATAATGCGTAATTAAGAGGGAAACCTGGAAAAAGAGATACATCGTTTATTGCTTTAAAATTAAATTTGTTTGGTATCGTGCGGTTTGTGTGGTGTAAAGAGCGAAAACATTTTTTTTGACTCGACCGCAATCCTTGATAATAGTGCCTGTTTAAAACTGCCGTCGCGCTGTAACGTTCGTGGTGCTGTCCATGCACGTGAGCGGTTAAGTTTAAGCTGGCGTACCTTTCCAAACTGCATCAGGTCGAAGCATAAACGTCCGTCTTCACCCCGTACGTTTGCCATGATGTAACCCACCTTCATTCCATATTCGCGGATAAATCCCATGCTAATGCCAAAAGCATTGAGATATGGACGTTTTACGTGTCTTAATGCAGCAATGGCATCTTTTAACTTTTCGAGTATGGCCAGTTTCCACCTTTGGAAACCCGGTTCAGGGATAAAGGAATAGCGCCCATATACACAAACGGTTTCTTTACTGCTTAAAAGGTTGTACATGTCATCCAGCCAGCATGGAGGATAAATGCAGTCGGCATCTGCCAGCAGGATGTATTTTCCCCTGGCGTTTTCCATTCCCATCTGCCGGGCAGGCCCGCAACCCTGTATTTTTTGGAAATAGTTCCTGACATGCAGTTTGTTCAGCGTTTGCTGTGTCGCATCAGTTGAATTGTTGTTGATTACGATGATTTCGATGGGTACTTTAGTAGCAAGATCAGCCAGGCTTGCCAGGTTGCGGATGATATTTACCTCTTCGTTCCAGGCCGCAATAACAATACTCACCAAAGGCACTTCTCTGCTTTGCAGTACATCAAGTTTGTGGTTGATTTCTTCAAAAAGCGTTTCGGGTACATCAGCAAGTTGCCTGAAAGCAAAATCGTATTTGCTGATCCAATCGGGCGTATCAAAAATATTGTTCATGGTATACATTAATGGAGATGATAAAATCAGCGTAATATTTTGGCCTGCCTTAAGCCCAGGCTTACCAAGCGGGAAACTTCGCGATATCCGCTGAGGTAGCTGTTCATTAGCGAGAAACGTTTAAAATCTTTATTGAGGTAATAATAAGAAATGGCTATTGCCGTAACGGTAGGGAAGAAGGTGCCGATTACAATGCCGTAAACATTTCCAAGCAGGTAAACACCCACAAAATCGGCTATCAGGTTAACCACTAGCATAACGATTACCTTAATAAAGTTAACCTGTGGCTTGTGTATGGCATCAAGTGCTACACTCATAAAGCGGTCTGCAGGGTAAAGCAGGGCAAAAGTGGTAAAAATCCTGAAGATGGTTATTGCAGCGTTGCCCGCAGGCGTGTTATAATATTGTCCTCCTCCAATAATGCCCATGGCCA
>Ga0182008_10001891_pt1 | contig 13603 bp, 12 predicted proteins | sample Sormic07211129_1_FD_120482 | JGI IMG/M metagenome (GOLD analysis project Ga0182008, IMG submission 120482) | Rhizosphere microbial communities from Sorghum bicolor, Mead, Nebraska, USA - 072115-129_1 metaG | ecosystem: Host-associated > Plants > Roots > Rhizosphere | place: USA: Nebraska...
CCTGATCGCCGTCACGCACGGCCCCGAGGGCGCCGTGCTGCTCGACGCCGGCCGGGAGGTCGCGCGCGCGACCCCGCCGCCGGTGCAGGCGGTGGACGGCACCGCAGCCGGCGACGCCTTCACCGCGTGCTTCGTGGTCTCCCTGCTCGAGGGGCGCGAGCGCGAGGAGGCACTCCGCCGCGCCTGTATCGCCGGCGCCCTCGCCGCGTCGCGCTTCGGCGCCCAAACGTCCCTGCCGACTGCCGAGGAGGTCGACGAGCTCCTGTGACAACGCCGATCGTCATCGATTGCGACCCGGGCCACGACGACGCGATCGCGATCCTGCTCGCGCTCGCCTCGCCGGAGGTCGAGCTGCGCGGGATCAGCACCGTCGCCGGCAACCAGACGCTCGACAAGACGACGCGCAATGCGCTCAAGGTGCTCGAGCTCGCCGACCGCACGGACATCCCGGTCGTCGCCGGAGCCGACGCGCCGCTGCGCCGCCCGCTGCGGACCGCCGCGAACGTCCACGGAGAGAGCGGCCTCGACGGCCCCGACCTGCCCGAGCCGACGACGAAGACCGTCGACGGCGACGTCGTCGATCTGCTCGCGGACTGGCTCGAGCCCGGCGTCGTGCTCGTGCCGACCGGGCCGCTGACGAACGTCGCGCGCCTCCTCGAGAGGCATCCGCAGGCGACCGAGCGAATCGTGTGGATGGGCGGCGCGATCGCCGAGGGAAACGTCACCCCGGCGGCGGAGTTCAACGCGTACGTCGATCCGGAGGCGGCGCGGGCCGTCTTCGAGAGCGGGATCGACGTGACGATGATCGGGCTCGACATCACGCACAAGGCGCTGTTCGACAGCAGCCACGCGGAACGGCTGCGCGGCGCGGGCAAGGCAGGCAAGGCGGTCGCCGAGCTCGCGGACTTCTTCCTCGAGTTCCACCGCCGGCGCTACCGCTTCGACGGTGCGCCGATCCACGACGCGATGGCGGTCGCGCACGTCATCGACCCGACGCTGGTGACGACGCTCGAGTGCAACATCTCGATCGAGACCGAGTCGCAGTTCTGCGACGGCCGGACCGTCGTCGACCGCTGGCTCGTCACCGACCTGCCGCGCAACGCGCACGCCGGGATCGACGTCGACGCGGACCGCTTCCTCGAGCTGCTCGTCGACCGGATCGGCTCGCTCGCGTGATCGCGATCGCCCCGCACGGCGACGTCGAGAGCACCCCCGAGCTGCTGGCCGCGATGGAGGAGCTCGGCCGCCGCTACGACGACGAGAGCACCGTCGTCGTCGTAACGCCGCACAACGTCCATGTCGAGGGCCACTTCGCCGTGTCCGTCTCCGGCCGCGTCGGCGAGCACGAGGTGGATCGCGAGCTCGCGCTGCGGCTCGTCGACGAGATCCGCGCCGCCGGGCTCCCGGTCGTCGGCGTGTCCTACGGCGGCAACGACCCGCTCGAGGCGGAGCTCCCGCTCGACTGGGGGACGGAGGTGCCGCTCCGCTACGTCCGCGCGCGGCGGACCGTCGTGATCGCACCGGCGCGCGACCGGCCGCTCGAAGAGCACATCCGCCTCGGCGAGCTGCTCCGCGGGCAGTCCCTGATCGCGAGCGCCGACCATGGGCATGCGCACGACGCAGACGGCCCGTACGGGTTCCACCCGGCTGCCGCGGAATACGACCGGCAGTTCCAGGAGCTCGTGCCCGCCGGCGATTTCCGGCCGCTCGCGGCGCTCGTCGGCGACGCCAAGGCCGATTCGCTCTGGCAGCTGCTCGTCCTCCAGGGCGCGACCGGCGGGCGCGGGGGAGAGCTGCTCGCCTACGCGGCGCCGACGTACTACGGGATGGCCGTCGCGATCTTCTGAAGGGTTCGCACGTGCGCCCACGAACCAGGGCGCATGCCGCGCGCAAAGCGGAGGAGAAAGGCACGCCTGAAGTTCGGGCGGCCGCAGCTCAGGCACCCGGAGCTCTGGGGGCTCGGCTTCGTCGCGCTCGGCGCCTTCCTCGCGAGCGTCGTCTACTTCGGGTGGAACGGGGGCTACGTCGGCGGCGCGCTCGCCGACGGCTTCCATGCGCTGATCGGCGGCGGCGTCTACCTGCTGCCGGTCGCACTCGTCGGAGTCGGCGGCCTGATGGTCGTTCGGAGCGCCCTCGTCGACGTCCGTCCGTTTCGGAGCGGGATCGCGATCGTCTTCGCCGGCCTGATGATCGCGCTCGGGCGCGACCAGGGCGGCTACTTCGGACAGATGCTCGGCGGCGCCGTCGGCGTGGCGGTCGGTGCGACCGGCTCCACGATCCTCGGCATCCTGCTGCTGCTCGTCGGCGCGCTGCTCTTGTCCGGCGCCTCGCTCGGCGCGATCCTCCGCAGCACGGGCCACCAGGTGCACCAGCGCGTCCGCAGCCGGCGCGAGCGCGTCGACGACGAGGCCGTCGACGACTTCGAGTCGCTCGAGACCTGGGACGACCCGATTCCCGCGGCAGTGCCGCTGAAGCCGAAGGCGCCGCCGGTGGACGCCGAGCGCGCGTACGCGGACGTCCTCCAGCCGTCCCCGCTGCTGGCGACCGAGCCCGAGCCGCTCGTGACGGTCGAGGAGCACATCTTCGACGACGTGACGAGCGAGCACGCCGAGTACGAGCTCCCCGACCGGAACGTGCTGCGCGTCTCCGAGGTGAAGGACGACGACACGCGCGAGACGTCGGCGCGCGTCGCCGACCTGCTCGTTCAGACGCTGTCGCACTTCGGTGTCGATGCGAACGTCGTCGGCCAGATCTCCGGCCCGCGCGTCACGCGCTACGAGCTGCAGCTCGCACCCGGCACGAAGGTCTCGAAGGTGGCGGCGCTCAAGGACGATCTCTCGTACGCGCTCGCCACGACGGAGATCCGCATCCTCGCGCCGATCCCGGGCAAGCAGGCTGTCGGCGTCGAGCTTCCGAACCTCTCCCCGAACCTCGTCACGCTCGGCGACGTCTTCGACGACCTGCCGGCGACTGCCTCGCCGCTCAGCGTCTGGATCGGCAAGGACATCAGCGGCGCCGCCGTATGGACCGATCTCGCGCGCATGCCGCACCTGCTGATCGCCGGCACCACCGGCTCGGGCAAGTCCGGCTGCATCAACACGCTGCTCACCTCGATCCTGCTGCGCGCGACGCCGGACGAGGTGCGGATGATCCTCATCGACCCGAAGCGGATCGAGCTCAACCACTACGAGTCGATCCCGCACCTGATGACGCCGGTCGTCTCGAGCCCGAAAGAGGCGAGCGCGGTGCTCGCCAACTGCACGGCCGAGATGGAGCGCCGCTACGAGCGGCTCGCAACCGTGCGCGCACGCAACATCAACGAGGCGAACCGCGCGTTCCGGCAGCGCGGCGAGCCGACGCTGCCGTACCTGCTCGTCGTGATCGACGAGCTCGCCGACCTGATGATGGTCGCGCCGCAGGCCGTGGAGGACGCGGTGATCAGGCTCGCGCAGAAGTCGCGCGCCGTCGGCATCCACCTCGTGCTCGCGACGCAACGCCCGTCGGTCGACGTGATCACCGGCATGATCAAGGCGAACGTCCCGTCGCGGATCGCCTTCGCGGTGTCGTCACAGACGGACTCGCGCGTCATCCTCGACACCGGCGGCGCCGAGTCGCTGCTCGGCCAGGGCGACATGCTCTTCAAGCCGCTCGGCACCTCCCGGCTGCAGCGCGTCCAGGGCGCCTACGTCTCGGAGGAGGAGATCGCGCTCGTCGTCGAGCAGACCAGGCAGCGCGAGCAGGAGCTCGACGAGGGCTACCTCGAGCTGCCGCAGGTCTTCGCCGACGAGGGAGAGGACGACGATGCGCACGGCGAGTTCGACCCGGACGACGATCCGCTCCTCGACAAGGCGATCGAGATCGTCGTGCAGACGCAGACGGCGTCGGTCTCGCTGCTCCAGCGCCGCCTGCGCGTCGGCTACACCCGTGCCGGCCGGCTGATCGACATGCTCGAGCGCCGCGGGATCATCAGCGGCTACGAGGGCTCGAAGCCGCGGCGCGTGCTGATCGACGAGTCGCAGTACCACACGTACGCGTCGTCAGAATAGGCGGCTGTGACAGATCCGCGATTCGAGCAGTTCGCGGAGTGGATGCGGCGCCCCTCCTTCGGCTCGCGCGCGAAGCGCGAGATCGAGCTCAAGGTGTTCGAGCTCCTCTACCGCGACCGGATCGGCGAGGGGACGGTCACAGTCGGCGACGTCGCCGAGGAGCTCGCGGTCACGCGGGCCCGCGCGCGCTCGCTTCTGCTGGAGACGCGGACGCGCCTGGCGGCCGAGCCGGGTGCGCCGTCGCGCGAGCAGCAGCTGACGGCGTTCGTGCTGCAGTGGCCGCGGCGCGGGACGATCGAGCGCGACGGCGAGCGGCTGCGCGTCGTCGTGGACGACCCGTTCCTCCGCGACCTCCTCCAGAACTTCGCGTACGGACGCGGCCTCGCCGTCGACCTCTCGTTCAGCCGCGAGATCGTCACGCTCACGTGGCCGACGTACGTCGCGCTGCTGCGCGCGCTCGCGGGGGAGAAGGGCGTCGACCAGGCGCTCGAGACCTTCGCCGCGGAGATCCGCGCCGGCCTGCGCGAGCAGCGCGACCTCGAGCGCGCCTTTCGGCAGCTCGAGCAGGGGCGCGCGACGAAGACCGAGCGGTTCGTCCGCTACGCCCGCTTCGCGGTGCAGTACGCGCTGCCCGTCGTCGAGGGTGTGCGCGGCCTCGTCGGATGAAGACCGTCCGGGCCGCGGCGAAGTGGCTCGACGGCGTCGGCGTCGCTGCGCTCCTCCCGGGCGCCGACCTCGTCCTGCCGTCGCTCTGGGAGGCGATCACGGGCACGCGGGCCGTCGAATGGGGCGTCGAGCGCGACGACGGGAAGTTCGAGTTCACGCCCGAGATGGCGCGCTGCTGGCAGTGGAAGGACGAGCTGCCCGCGAAGCATCTCGCGCTCGCAGGCAAGCACTTCGGCCGCTGGGCTGCGCTCGTCGCGCCGCGGCTGGTTCCGCACGCCTGGACCGTCGCCGCCGAGCGGCGCGAGGCGCTTGCCGGCATCCACGTCGAGATCGCCCACGCCGTGCGCGAGCATGGGGCGCTGACGATCCCGCAGCTGCGCACGCTCGTCCCGGGCGCGGAGAAGAAGCACGTCGAGCCGCTGCAGCGCGCGCTCGTGCTCACGAACTCGCATCTCGTGGAGCAGTCGCAGGGCTGGGCTGCGATCGCGGTGGATCTCGTCGACCGGCTGTGGGACGTCCGCCGGGAACCGGCTGCGGAGCTCGAGCTCGCGCGGTCGGTGCTCGCCGCGTCGGGCGAGCTCTCTGCGGCCGATCTCGGCGGGGCGCTCGGCTGGCGCGTGAAGCGCTCGCGCGATGTCCTCGAGCAGCTGGACGTCCGCGTGCGCACGGAGGACGACGTGCGCCTCTACTCGCTCGTCTGATCGATCGCGAGCGCGACGACGCGCGGCCAGTCGTCGTCCGGGACGTCGCGGGGACGCAGCTTGAACGTGTGCGCGATCCGTCCGACGCGCAACGCGAGCGCGAGGGTCGCGTCGTCGCCGCCCCAGGCGTCGAGGAACGCGCGCGTGATCCCGCGGTCGTCGACGTGCCGCAGCGTCGCGACGAGCGAGAAGTAGGGATGCGCGACGGACGAGTCGCCCCAGTCGAGGATGCGCGGCCGGCCGTCGCGGACGTAGATGTTGAACTGGTGGAGGTCGTCGTGCTGGATCGTCTCCGGGACGTCGCGCGCGGCGAGCTCGGCGCACAGCTCGGCAAAGCGCGGCTCGAAGCGGCGCAGGCGCCCGTCGTCGACCTCCTCGAGCAGCTGCGCATAGCGCTCCGGCAGCCGAGCGAGCCGCAGGTCGGGAACGCCGCACGCGACGTGCTCCTCGACGTGCACGGCTTCGCCCTGCTGGAGCTCGGCGTAGAGCCGTACCGCCTCCGGCCAGAGCGGATCGTCCTCGGCGATCTGGGAGCCGGCGTCGCGCGTCAGCAGCCAGTCGTCGCCGTGCTCGACGACCTCCGCGACCCGGTCGGGCCAGCGTGAGGCAAGCGCCGCGGTCAGCGGCGCCTCGAACCGCCACGCTCCCTTGCACCGCTTCCGCCACAGCCCGTCCGGCGTTCGCCAGATGGTCGACCACGGCTCGTCGGAGACGAGCTCAAGCGGCAACGACGGTCTCCAGGAACGTGCGGAGATTGCGCTCGAGCGGCTCGGTGTCGCCGATCCGCTCCCACTGGAGCAGCCGCGCGAGGGCCGCGACCTGGAGAGCGGCGTCGAGCTCCTCGTCGAGCCCCTTCCCCCACGGCTCGAGATACGCAGCGCGGAGGAGCGGGAGCCAGCTCGCGTCGTGGAAATGTGCGACGTAGCGGAACGTGATGAGCATCGTCGCGAAGGGGTGGGCGATGCAGCTGTCGCCCCAGTCGAGGAACAGAAGCCGGCCGTCGCGCGCGTAGACGTTGCTCTCGTGCAGGTCGTCGTGCTGAACCGTCGGCGGCCGCGTCAGCGACGCACAGAGCTCCGCGAAGCGCGGCGCGAACGGCGCGAGCCGGGGCTCGCGCTCTGCCCACACGGCGTAGCGCGCCGGCAACGTCTCGGAGCGGAGGTCGGGGACGCCCGACGCGAGATGCACGGACACGTGCGCAGTCTCACCCTGCTGGAGCTCCGCGTAGAGCGGCAAGGCGGAGAGCCAGGCGTCGAGGGCGTCGCCGAACGACGCGATCGGCGACCCTGCGTCGGCAAGCAGGAGCCAACCGCGCAGCGGGTCGGCGGCGCGCACCGGCGGCACCCGGTCCTGCCAGCGCCACGCGAGCGCGACCGTCAGCAGCACCTCGTACGCCTGGACCGGGCGGCACTCCTTCAGCCAGAGGTCGCCGATCCGCGTCACGCGCGCCCACGGCAGGTCGCTGATCGGCTCCACCTCGCCGTCCGCGCCATGCGTGCGGGCCCATTCGACCGCCTCCATAGAATCGACAGCATGGCGCGGGTCGCGGTCGTTGGCAGCTACGGCGTCGGCCTGACCGTCGAGCTCGCGCGGATGCCGGAGGCGGGGGAGACCGTCGTCGGCCGCTCCTTCCGCCTCGACCACGGGGGCAAGGGCTCGAACCAGGCGATCGGCGCCGCACGGCTCGGCGCCGGCGTCGACTTCCTCACGGCGATCGGCGACGACCCGTTCGGCCACGACGCGATCGCGCTCTGGCAGGCGGAGGGCGTCGACGCGCGGCCCGTGCTGACCGACGCGGCGACGATGACGGCGCCGATCCTCGTCGAGCCGACGGGCGAAAACCGGATCGTCGTCGTGGCCGGCGCGCTCGAGCGCCTCGTTCCCGAGCACGTCGACGCGTTCAGCGACCGGATCGCGGCAGCCGACGTCTGCGTCGTCCAGCTCGAGATCCCGGTCGGGACGGCGCTCTACGCGCTCGAGGTCGCGGCCGCGGCCGGCGTACGCACGATCCTCAATCCCGCGCCGGCGCCGCCCGAGCCGATCGCGCCGCGCTGCGACTACGTCACGCCGAACGAGACGGAGGCGCCCGCCGTGCGCGAGGCGAACGCGACGCTCGTGCTGACGCTCGGCGACGAAGGCGCCGAGCTCCGCGGCGAGCGCATTCCCGCCTTCGCCGCCTCGGTCGTCGACACGACCGGCGCGGGCGACGCGTTCACCGCAGCGTTCGCCGTCGCGCTCGCGGAGGGCTGCGACGAGCGCGAGGCAGTGCGCTGGGGCTGCGCGGCCGGTGCGTACATGGTCGAGCACCCGGGCGTCGTCCCGGGCCTGCCGACGCGCGAGCAACTGGAACGGAGGCTGCAATCGGCAGCGCGCGTAGGCTTGACGGAGCGCGCCGAGGAGCGAAGGTGACGGCTTTGCCGTCACCGAGAGCGGGCATGGTTCGTCTGATCATCGACACCGACACCGCGGGCGACGACGTCACCTCGCTCCTGATCGGACTGCTCCATCCGGAGGCGCAGCTCGAGGCGGTCACGATCTGCTGCGGCAACGTCCGCTTCGAGCAGGAGGTCGAGAACGCCCTCTACACGGTCGAGCAGACGGGGAAGAGCGTGCCGGTGTTCCCGGGCTGCGACCGCCCCCTCATCGCGGAGTGGGTCGGCGCCGAGTACGTGCACGGCCGGGACGGGATGGGGGACTCGTTCTTCCCGCGCGCGGAGCAGCGGCCCGAGCCGGCGCACGCCGTCGACGAGCTCCTGCGCCGGGTCGACGAGTCGCCCGGCGAGCTGACGATCCTCGCGCAGGCGCCGCTGACGAACATCGCGGCAGCGGTCATCCGCGATCCGACGTTCCCGCAGAAGGTCAAGCGGCTCTACGTGATGGGCGGCGGCGTCGGCAACATCACACCGGCCGCCGAGTTCAACTTCTACGTCGATCCCGAGGCGGCGAAGATCGTCTTCGCCGCCGGCTTCGCGGTCACGCTCTTCACGTGGACGCTGACGCTCTCGCACGGCGTCTTCTTCGACGACGACCTCGCGCGGGTCGATGCGATCGACACGCCGCTCGCGGCCTTCTACCGGCAGGTGACGCGCAAGGCGGAGGAGTTCGAGCGGTCGATGGGCGTTCCCGGCACCACGCATCCCGACTCGATGGTCTGCGCCGCGATCCTCGAGCCCTCGCTCGTGCGGAAGACGCGCGAGGCGTTCGTCGACGTGGAGACGCGCGGCGAGCTGACGCGCGGCTTCAGTCACATCGACTTCCTGAGCGAGACGCCGAACTGCACTGTCGTCGAGGACTACGACACCAAGGCGTTCCTCGAGCTCTTCCTGGACGTCCTGCGATGAGACGGCGTGTCGACACCGCGCAGGAGCTCACGCGCTTCCACTACCTCGCGCGTGCGGTCGCACTCGCCTGCGCCGGCTGGATCGCGGCGACGCCGCGGCTCGAGGACAAGGCGCGCCTCGCGCGGATCGCATGGGAGCAGACGCTCGCTGGCGACGCGTTCCGCGAGCGCGTCTTCGAGCTGCGCTACCCGGTGCGCGTCCTCGACGCGTGGAGCGACTCCTCGTTCGACTCGCTCGTCGACCGCGCCGGCGAGCTGCCCGCGGCGCTCGCCGAGCTGCATCGACGCTACGAGGAGTTCCTCGCCGCGACCGACGAGCTCGACGACGGCCCCACCGAGCGGATCGTGCGGCAGGCGATCGCCGACGTCGCCGCCGCCTTGCCGCCTGTGGTGCCCGCGGGCTCGCCGTATGCGCTGCCGGCGAATCCGCCGGTGGACGACCGCTACGCGCACCACACGTATTACTGGCCCGACACGATCGTCGCCGGCTACCCGTACGGCGAGGGCGTCGCGCTCCGCGTTCGTTCGGCCGTCAGCCATCTGAACGAGGTCTGGGCGGTGAACACGGCGGGCGCGATCATGTGGGCGCTCGCCCCCGAGCTCGGCTGGGAGTGGATCCTCGACGCCGGCCGCTGGACCTACGACGAGGCCCGCCACATGCTCATGGGCAAGCGGCGGCTCGACGCGTGGGGGCTGCCGGCCGCGAAGACGCCGCTCGGGGGCTACATCTACGCCGCCTGGGCCGGCGAGAACGCGCTCTACGGGCTCGGGATGCTCGGCTACTTCGAGACGAAGAACATCGGGCGCAAGAAGGAGCGCGCGCGGGCCTTCCGCGAGCTCGGCGACACGCTCTCCGAGACCGACATGGAGTTCGACTGGGCCGACGAGACGCTCCACGCGGAGTACGGCCGGCGGTGGCTGAAGGCCCTTCTCACGGCCCGCGGCGAGGATCCCGAGGGCTGGCCGCAGGTGCTCGAACGCTGCGAAACGCTGGTCGCCGAGCAGCTCGCGCAGGCGACCGACGAGGACCGGGTGGCGATCGTGGCATGCGCCGACGAACTTCTCGCGGCGGCGGGCGTCTCAAAGGATGAAAACATCCCTGCGCCGTACTAGCATCGCTAGCGCCCGGTTGACCGGGGGCGTTCAATCTCCAGGAGGGTTACGTGAAGAAGGTTCGTTTCCTCGCGCCTGTTGTGGCGCTCGCAGCGATGGCGGTGGTCGCCGTCTCGCTCGTGGGCACGGGCGCAGCCGCGCCGAAGGCGGGCTACAGCGCCGGCCTCGTCTCCGACGTCGGCCGCTTCAACGACAAGGGCTTCAACCAGGCCCAGCTCAAGGGTCTGAACTTCGCGAAGTCCCACATCTCGGGCCTGACGACGACGGCCGTCGAGTCGCACTCCGCAGGCGACTACCTGCCGAACTTCGCGTCGCTCGCCCGCAAGGGGGTCAACATCATCATCGGCGCGGGATTCCTCCTCGCAGACCAGGAGGCGACCGTCGCCAAGCAGTTCCCGAACACGAAGTTCGCGATCACCGACTACGACGTCACCGGCGCCGGCAACCCGTTCAAGAAGGCCGGCGTGAAGAACGTCGAGGGCCTGACGTACGCCACGCAGGAGAACTCGTATCTCGCCGGTTGCCTCGCGGGCCTGATGGTCAAGAAGGCGGGCGGCGACCAGATCATCGGGTTCGTCGGCGGCGTCAAGATCCCGCCGGTCGACGCCTTCCTCGCCGGCTACCAGGCGGGCGCGAAGCGGTGTGACCCGGGCATCAAGGTCCTGAAGGGGTACTCGCAGGACTTCCTCGACTCGGCGAAGTGCAAGACTGTTGCGCAGAACCAGATCGACGCGGGCTCCCAGGTGGAGTTCAACGTCGCCGGCCCGTGCGGGCTCGGCACCCTGGACGCGGCGAACGACGCCGGGATCTGGGGGATCGGCGTCGACGTCGACCAGTTCAACCTGCACCCCGCCCACATGCTGACGAGCGCGGTCAAGCGCGTCGACACGGGTGTCTACCTCGCCATCAAGGGTGCGCAGTCCGGCACCGGCTTCAAGGGCGGCGGCAACCTCGTGTTCAACCTGAAGAACAACGGCGTCGCGCTCGGCAAGATCAGCCCGGGCGTCCCCGCCTCGTTCGTCAAGCAGATCAACAAGCTCCGCACGCAGATCATCGCGGGCAAGATCAAGCCCCCCGCGAAGCCCTAAGAGGCAGCGATCGCCGACCGGCGCCTGCATTCGATGCGGGCGCCGGTCGTGTATCTCCATAGAATCGCCGAAGTGGCTGCTGCCCCCACAGACACGCCCGTTCTCGAGCTGCGCGGCATCACGAAGCGCTTCCCCGGCGTCCTCGCGAACGACCGGGTCGACTTCGACCTCCGCGACGGCGAGGTCCACGCGCTCCTGGGGGAGAACGGCGCCGGCAAGTCGACGTTGATGAACATCCTCTACGGGCTCTACAAGCCCGACGAGGGCGAGGTCTTCCTCAACGGCAAGCGCGCCGACATCGACTCGCCGCACGCCGCGATCGACGCGGGCATCGGGATGGTGCACCAGCATTTCATGCTCATCCCGGTGATGACGGTCGCCGAGAACATCGTCCTCGCTTCCGAGCCGAAGAAGGGCGTGATCCTCGACATCGGCGAAGCTGAGCGGCGCGTGCGCGAGCTCGCCGAGCGGTTCAAGTTCCACATCGATCCGCACGCACGCGTGCAGGACATCACGGTGGGTCAGCAGCAGCGCGTCGAGATCCTGAAAGCGCTCTATCGCAACGCGGACATCCTCATCCTCGACGAGCCGACGGCGGTGTTGACCCCGCAGGAGGCCGAGGAGCTCTTCGAGATCCTCAAGGAGCTCGTCGCGCAGGGCATGTCGGTCATCTTCATCTCGCACAAGCTGAACGAGGTCCTCGAGATCGCCGACCGGATCACCGTCCTTCGGCGCGGGAAGGTCATCGACACGATCCCGCGCGAGGGCGCGACCGAGCAGAGCCTGGCTCAGATGATGGTCGGACGCGAGGTGCTGCTGCGCGTCGACAAGCAGCCGGCCCGCCCGGGGGAGACGCTGCTGCACGTCGAGAACCTCCACGTCCACGACGAGCGCGGGCTCGAAGCCGTCCGCGGCGTCTCGCTCGACGTGCGGGCAGGGGAGATCGTGGGGCTCGCGGGCGTCGACGGCAACGGCCAGACGGAGCTGATCGACGCGCTGACGGGGCTGCGGCATCCCTCGGAAGGGACGATCGTCGTCGGTGGGCGCGACGTCACGACGGCGAGCGCGCACAGGTTCCTTCAGGAGGGCGTCGGCCACATCCCCGAAGACCGCCACCGCCGCGGGCTCGTGCTCGAGTTCTCGCTCGCGGAGAACCTCGTTCTCCACGACTACGCGAAGCCGCCGTACGCGCGGCGCGGACTCCTCGACCTCGGCCACATCTTCGGGTCGGCCCGCAAGCTCCTCCGAGAGTTCGACGTGCGCGGCGGCACGGCCTCGACGCCCGCGTCCGCGCTCTCCGGCGGCAACCAGCAGAAGGTCGTGATCGCGCGTGAGGTGCACCGCGACCCACGCGTGCTGATCGCCGCGCAGCCGACCCGCGGCCTCGACGTGGGCGCGATCGAGTTCGTCCACCGCCGGCTCGTCGAGCAGCGCGACGCGGGCAAGGCGGTCCTGCTCATCTCCCTTGAGCTCGAGGAAGTGCTCTCGCTGTCCGACCGCATCCTCGTCATCTACGAGGGGCGGATCGTCGGCGAGTACGACCCGAGCGTGACCGAGGAGGAGCTCGGGATCGCGATGACCGGCGGCGGCCGGGAGGTGGCGGCGTGACCGAGCTGCCGCCCGAGGCGCCGACGCCCGAGCCGATCGGCGAGAAGCCGGAGGCCTACGCGCCGAGCGTCGCCGAGCGGCTTGCGTTCTACCAGCGCGCCGGCGGGATCGTCACGCCGCTCATCACCGTCCTGCTCGCGTTCCTCGCCGGCGGGATCGTCGTGCTGGCGACCGGCCACAACCCGATCAAGACCTATCACGCGATCTGGAACGGCACCGGCCTGCAGTGGTTCTTCCAGTTCGGGCACCACCACATCGACCTGCCGTTCACGCACCACCGCGTCTTCTTCTGGTGGGACACGAACGCGAACCTGCTCGCGCCGTACAACCTCGCGCAGACGCTGATCCTGACGACGACGCTCATCCTCACCGGGCTCGCGGTCGCGTTCGCGTTCCGCTGCGGCCTCTTCAACATCGGCGGCCAGGGCCAGTACATCAGCGGCGCGATCGTCTCCGTGTGGGTCGGGTCGTCCTTCGCCCACATGGCGCAGCCCCTGCACGTCTTCCTCGCGATCGCACTCGCGATGCTGGCGGGCGCGGCCATCGCGGCGGTCGCGGGCTTCCTCAAGGCGACGGTCGGCGCGCACGAGGTGATCACGACGATCATGCTCAACTGGATCGCCTACTGGGTCGGGAGCTTCCTGTTCGGCCGCGGGGGTCCGTTGCAGAACCCGAGCCAGGGCGGGTCGGTGCCGATCTCGAACGACGTCTTCCCGAGCGGCAAGCTGCCGACGTTCTGGGGCAACCCGGCGCTCCAGGCACTCCACGTCGGCCTGTTCATCGCGCTGGGCGCGCTCGTCGTCTTCTGGGTGATGCTGAACCGGACGACGCTCGGCTACCAGGTGCGGGCCGTCGGCTTCAGCCCGGAGGCGGCGCGGTACGGCGGGATCAACGTCGCGCGCAACTACGTCTATGCGATGGCCATCTCCGGCGCGTTCGCGGGCCTCGGCGGGGCGGTGGACATCCTCGGCTGGCAGTACCGGCTCGGCGTGCTCGACATCCAGGTCTCGAACATCGGCTTCATCGGGATCGCGGTCGCGC
>Ga0182008_10001893_pt1 | contig 13569 bp, 12 predicted proteins | sample Sormic07211129_1_FD_120482 | JGI IMG/M metagenome (GOLD analysis project Ga0182008, IMG submission 120482) | Rhizosphere microbial communities from Sorghum bicolor, Mead, Nebraska, USA - 072115-129_1 metaG | ecosystem: Host-associated > Plants > Roots > Rhizosphere | place: USA: Nebraska...
CCGGCTCGATGTCGCGGCGCCCGACCTGGCGCGCGACCTCGACCGGGCCCGCGAAGGGCTCGCCGGCAGCACCATCTACGGCGCGGTCTGCGCCATCCTGCGCGCGCGCCGGGCCACCGATGGCGGGCCGGTGACGCTGCTGAACTGCGACAACCTGCGCCACAACGGCGATCGCTTCCAGCGCGGCTTGAGCGCGTTCATCGAGGCCGCCGGCGAGACCGATCTTCTGGCCTGGGCGCACGCCCACACCAGCACGCCGAACGCGATGGTCGACCGGATCACGCCGCGCCCGCCGCCCGAGCTGCACCAGCGGGTGCGCGCCGCCACCGGCTGGGACGACGCCGCGCCGGTCACCGGCGAGAGCTTCATCCAGTGGGTGATCGAGGACCGCTTCATCCACGGCCGGCCCGCGTGGGAAAAGGTCGGCGTGCAGCTGGTCGATTCGGTCTCGCCCTACGAGGAGGCGAAGATCCGGATCCTCAACGCCAGCCACAGCTGCATCGCCTGGGCCGGCACCCTGGCCGGGCTGAACTACATCCATGAAGGCACGCAGGACGCGACGATCCGGCGCATGGCCTTCGACTACGTCACGGACGATGTCATCCCCTGCCTCGACCGCCCGGGGCAGCCGAGTCCGGTCGACCTGCCGGCCTATCGCGACGTTGTGCTCGAGCGCTTCGGCAATCCTGCGATCCGCGACACCAACCAGCGGGTGGCGATGGACGGCTTCTCGAAGATCCCGGGCTTCATCGCGCCGACCGTGCGCGAGCGGCTGTCGCGCGGCGAGCCCATCGCCAGCGTCGCCCTGCTGCCGGCCCTGTTCCTGGCCTTCCTGCAGCGCTGGCACCAGGGCACGCTGCCCTACGCATACCAGGACCAGGGCATGGACGAGGCGCTCGCCCATGCCATCTGCGCGGCCGCCGATCCGGTGGCGGCGCTGGGCGCCGACCGCGGCCTGTGGGGCGACGCCGCCGGCGACGCCCGGCTGGTCGATGCGCTGCGGGACGCCGACCTGCGGGTGCAGCGCTTCATCGCCGGAGCACGGCCATGACCGGCCGTCTGGCGCAGCGCCATGTGCTGATCACCGGTGCCGGCGGCGGGATCGGGCTCGCGATCGCAGAGGCCTGCCTCGCCGAAGGCGCCGTCTGCACACTGGCCGACCGTGCCGACACCCCGGCCGATGGCGTGGCGCAGTTGCGGCGCCGGCACCCCGACGCGGCCGCCTACGTGGCGGCGGACGTCAGCGACAGCGCATCGGTGGGCGGCATGCTCTACGCGGCGCGGGCGGCGCACGGCGACATCCACACCCTGGTCAACAACGCGGCGCTGTTCGACATGGCGCCGCTGCTCGAGAGCGACGCGGCCTCCTTCGACCGCCTGTTCGCGGTCAACGTCAAGGGCATGTTCTTCGTGATGCAGCGCGTGCTGCAGCACATGGTGGATGCCGGCGTCGCGGGCGGCTCGGTCATCAACATGGCCTCGCAGGCCGGCCGCCGCGGCGAGGCGCTGGTGTCGCACTACTGCGCGACCAAGGCGGCGGTCATCAGCTACACGCAGAGCGCCGCGCTGGCGATGGCGCCGCACGGCATCCGGGTCAACGCCATCGCGCCGGGCGTGGTGGACACGCCGATGTGGAACCAGGTCGACGCCCTGTTCGCGAAGCACGAAGGCCTGCGCCCGGGGGAAAAGAAGCAGCGGGTCGGGCGCGAGGTTCCGCTCGGCCGGATGGGAACGCCGGCCGACATCGCCGGCGTGGCGGTGTTCCTGGCCAGCGACGAGGCGCGCTACATCACGGCGCAGACGCTCAATGTCGACGGTGGTAATGTCATGAGCTGACGGTTCAGGGGAAAGGACCACGCCATGACATCGCCGCGCCAACGCCATCTGCCCCGCGATCGCAAACCCGAACTCGAGCGCGACTTTACCCGTTCACCTTCGCTGGGCTACGAGGCCCCCGAGGACGCCGGCCTGGTGCGCTGCCTGGCCCACGGCTTCCCGAGCCCGCTGGTGCGCTGGCACTTCCACGAAGAGTACGAACTGCACCTCATCACCGAGACCTCGGGCCGGGCCTTCGTCGGCGACTGGATCGGGCCCTTCCACCCCGGCCACCTGGTGCTGTGCGGGCCGCGCCTGCCGCACAACTGGATCTCGCTGGACATCCCCGAGGGCGGCGCCACCGGCCGCGACCGCGTGATCCAGTTCCGCCACGATCCAATCGAGCGCGCGGCGGCCGAGATCCCCGAGTTGCGCGAGGCGCTGCAACTGCTCGGGCGGGCTCGCCACGGCATCGAGTTCTTCGGCTTCGAGGAGCGCGCGCTGGCGCACTGGGACGCGATCAAGGCCGCCCGCGGCCTGCACCGGCTGGCGCTGTTCCTGGACTACCTGTGCGAACTGGCGCGCTGCAGCGACTACCGGCTGCTGTCGAACGTGCAGATGCAGGGTGTCGAAGGCGACACCGAGGTCGACCAGGTCAATGCCATCGTCAACCGCATCACCTCGAACCTCGCCGAGCCGGTGGCGATGGCGGACATCGCGGGCGAGCTCGGCATGAGCGAGAGCCGCTTCAGCCGCTTCTTCAAGCGCTCGACCGGCAACAGCTTCACCGATTTCGTCAACCGGGTGCGCATCAACAGCGCCTGCCACCTGCTGATGCAGACCGACCACTACGTGACCGACATCTGCTACCAGGTCGGCTTCAACAACGTCGCCAACTTCAACCGCCGCTTCCTCGAGATCAAGGGCATGACGCCGACCGAATTCCGCCGGCAGAGCGACAGCCGCTTCGGCAGCCTCGCCGGATAGGGCTGCGCATGTACCTCGGGCTCGATCTCGGGACCACGGAGCTGAAGGCGCTGCTGCTGGACCGGGAGCACCGGATCGTCGCCCTGGCACGCGCCCCGCTGACGGTCAGCCGGCCGGCGCCGCTGTGGTCCGAGCAGGACCCCGCGCAGTGGTGGGCCGCGCTCGAGGCCGCGATGGCTTCGCTGCGCGCGACCGATGCCGGCGCGTTGGCCGCGGTGCGCGCCATCGGCCTGTCGGGCCAGATGCACGGGGCGGTCGCGCTCGATGCCGACGGCCAGGTGCTGCGCCCGGCGATCCTCTGGAACGATGGCCGCAGCGCCGCCGAGTGCGACGAATTGGCCGCCCGGGTCCCTCGCCTGGCCGCCATCGCCGGCAACCTCGCCATGCCGGGCTTCACCGCGCCCAAGCTGCTCTGGATGCGCGCCCACGAACCGGAGCTGTTCGCCCGCACCGCCTGCGTGCTGTTGCCGAAGGACTGGCTGCGCTTCATGCTGAGCGGTGCGCGGGCCAGCGACATGTCGGACGCCTCGGGCACGCTGTGGCTCGACGTCGGCGCGCGCGACTGGTCCGACGGCCTGCTGGCCAGCTGCGGGCTGACGCGCCGGCAGATGCCCGAATTGGTCGAGGGCAGCGCGGTGGCGGGCCATCTCGCGGCCGGACCGGCGGCGCGCTGGGGTTTGCCGGCCGGCATCCCGATCGCCGGCGGCGCCGGCGACAACGCGGCCAGCGCCGTCGGCATGGGCCTGGTCGGCGCCGGCCAGGGCTTCGTCTCCCTCGGCACCTCGGGCGTCATCTTCGTCAGCGGCGAGCGTTTCGCGCCAGACCCGGCCCGCGCCGTGCACGCGTTCTGCCATGCGCTGCCGGGCCGCTGGCACCAGATGGCGGTGATGCTGTCGGCCACCAGCGCGGTGGATTGGGCGGCGCGCTGCTTCGGGCTCGGCGACGCGCCCGCGCTGCTCGCCGCCGCCGCGACCCTCGACGCCGATGGCCGCCACGGCGCGCCGCTGTTCCTGCCCTACCTGTCGGGCGAGCGTTCGCCGCACAACGACCCCGGGGCCCAGGGCGTGCTGTTCGGGCTGACGCACGCGCACGGGCCGGCGCAAATCGCCTATGCGGTGGTCGAGGGCGTGAGCTTCGGGCTGCGCGACGGGCTGGACACGCTCGCCCGGCCCGTCGGCGAGCTGGTGCTGGTCGGCGGCGGCGCGCGCAGCGCCTGGTGGGCCCAGCTGCTGGCCGACGTGCTCGATGTGCCGCTGGCGCTCTGCGAGGGCAGCGAAGCCGGTGGTGCCTTGGGCGCTGCACGGCTCGCATGGCTGGCCGATGGCGGCTCGGAAGCGGAGGTCTGCCGGCGGCCCGAGACGCGCCGGCGCTTCGAACCGTCCCGCCCGCCGCAAGACGCGCTGGCCTCGCGGCACGGCCGCTTTCAGGCGCTCTATGCGGCGCTGCGCCCGTCGTTTCGCAACCGCGCCGCGTAGGCGCTCACGACCCGCCGATGGGCCCGAACGAAGTCCGCAGCCCCGCATAGTCCGTCGGCCCGCTGCTTTCCGGCGGATGGCCGGTGGCCGACAGCCAGGCCGCGATGCTCGGCAGCCGGCGGTCGAAATAAAGCTGCAGCTGCGGCCAGCTGCCGGCGGCGGTATGGGCCTCGGTGATTTCCAGTGCCTCGACGGCGATGCTGCGCAGGCTGCTCACCATCGCCAGCGAGCGTCCGTCCAGCAGTTGCAAGGTGACCTCCCGCCCCTGGGCCAGGATCTCCTCGAGGACGCGCCGGTGCACCGCGTAGTCGGCCCAGCTGCGCTTCACGCAGGCATCGTTGAGCTCGCGGAACACCCAGTGCATGTTGTTGGCGAACATGACCGCCACCTGGGCGGCCTGCCGAAGCCCTTGCCGGGAGCCCTGGAGCTGCAGCCGCGCCGCCCAGGCGATCGCCAGCAGCACGCCCACGGTCTGCACCCAGGCCGCCCATTCGGCCGAGGTCGACGGCCGGTAGAACCACGCCACGACCGCCAGGCCCGCGCCGCCGGCGGCCAACGCCGCGCCAATTTTCTGCATGGTCGCTCCCGATCTGGGGGCCGCGGCGCTCAAGAGCGCGGCCCCGCCTTGCCGAACATCTTCCGGACCGCCGCCACACCGGCCACCAGGGCATTGGCATAGGTCGAGTGCGGGTCCATGGCCGCCTCGATGGGCAGATAGGGAAGTGCTTCATCCATCACGTAGTCGCTGGCTTCCAGCAACACCCAATAGAACTCGCCCTCTTCGAGTTCTTGCACGGTCAGCGCGATATTCCGCAATTGGGGCATGGAGTTGGGAAGGCTTGGGGATCGGACGAATCGATCCTATGCAGCGCCATCGACAACGCCTAGTCACAATTTCACGAATCGTTGCAAATGTGACTACTAGTAATTAAAAACGCAAGCACTCTGTGCGCCAAATGCGTATTTGTATGCGGATTGCAACTTGAGCCAGGGGGCTTCGCCTACACCCCTCCCTGCGCAGGCGACCTAAGCTGAAGCGTCCAACCCGCAAGGAGGAGACATGAAGCACTTCACCCTGGACCCCCACATGACCGCGGCCGTGGGCGGCGCCTTTTACCCTACCGGTCATACCTTCGTAATGTTTCCGGATGCAACGGACGCCAGCGTCGTGGGCCATCGGCTGCTCGAGAACGGTTTCAGCGGCGACGAGATCTACCTGATTCCGCCGCACGTCGTGCTGGAGCAGATCACGCCCACCGTCCGCGATGGCGACAGCCCGCTGCCCTCGGCCGGCACCGACGCCGCCACGGTCCGCGCCTACACCAAGCTGGCGCGCGAAGGCCACACGGCGCTCTTGGTCAAGACCCGCGACGAGGCCGCCGCGAACCGCTTGATGGAGCATGTGCGCATGGTGACGTTCTCGATCGCCCAGCGCTACCGGATGCTGGTGATCGAGGATCTCTGAACTGAAGGCGGCGCCGCGAGCTCAGGTGCCGGCCGCGCGCAGCAGCACGGTGCGGGCCATCGCCTGCGCCAGTTCCTGCTCGCCCAGGCAGACCGTGACCGCGTCCTGCTGGGTCAGGAGGCGTGCCTCGTCCTCGTTGTGGCTTCGGATCACGGTCTCGATCGACGGATTCAGGGTCCGCGCCGCCTCGATCATCTGACGCACGTTGATCGCATCCGCGGTGGCGATCACCAGCACCCGGGCGCGCGCGATGTGGGCCTGGATCAGCACCGCGGGATCGGCCGCATCGCCCCACACCGCCGCCATGCCCTCGCCGCGCAGCTGCTCCACGATGGCGCGGTTCTGCTCGGCCACCACGAACGGAATGTCGTGCGCCGCCAGCGCGGCCGCGATGCGCCGGCCGACGCGGCCGTAGCCCACCAGCACCACCTGGCGCGAGAGGTACCTGGCCTCGGTGTGCATCGGCAGCTCGGCCAGCGGATCGTCGCGCGACGCCAGCCCGCGCGCGAAGGACGAATGCGCGTGCAGCCACTGCTGCACCGGCCCGATCAGGTTGAACCAGAGCGGATTGCTGGCGATCGAGATCAGCGCCCCGGCCAGCAGCAGGCTCTGGCCCTCGGGCGGCAGCAGCCCGAGCGAGCCGCCGAGCGCCGCCAGGATGAAGGAGAACTCGCCGATCTGGGCCAGGCTGGCGCTGACCGTGAGCGCGGTGCCCAGCGGGTAGCGCAGCAGCAGCACCAGGGCACAGGCCGCGACCGACTTGCCGACCACGATCACCAGCACCACCGCCAGCACCTGCAACGGCCGCTCGATCAGCACCGCCGGATCGAACAGCATGCCGACCGAGACGAAGAACAGCACCGCGAAGGCATCGCGCAGCGGCAGCGACTCCTGGGCGGCGCGGTGGCTGAACTCGGACTCGCGCATCACCACGCCGGCGAAGAAGGCGCCCAGCGCGAACGAGACGCCGAACAGCGCCGCCGAGGCGAAGGCGATGCTGACCGCGGCCGCCACCACGCAGAGCGTGAAGAGCTCGCGCGAGTTGGTGCGCGCCACCTGCCACAGGATCCACGGGAACAGCCGCCGGCCGACCACCAGCATCAGCAGCACGAAGCCGCCGACCTGCAGCAGCGTGAGGCCCAGCGTCTGCCAGACCGGCGCGCCGGTGTCGACCGGCGCGGCACCGTCCAGCGCGCCCGCGAGCGGCGGCAGCAGCACCAGCACCAGCACCATCGCCAGGTCTTCCACCACCAGCCAGCCGACCGCGATCCGGCCGGTGAAGGTCTCCAGGATGCCCAGGCTCTCGAGCGCGCGCAGCAGCACCACCGTGCTGGCCACCGAGAGCGCCAGCCCGAACACCAGCGCCCCGCCCGGACTCCAGCCCCACCAGCTGGCGAGCCCGGCACCGAACAGCGTCGCCACCGCCATCTGCACCAGCGCGCCCGGCAGCGCGACCTTGCGCACGGCCAGCAGGTCGTCGAGCGAGAAATGAAGGCCGACGCCGAACATCAGCAGCATCACGCCGATCTCGGCGAGCTGGGCGGCGATGCCGGCGTCGGCGACGAAGCCCGGGGTGAACGGCCCGATGATCACGCCCGCCAGCAGGTAGCCGACCAGCGCCGGCAGCCGCAGCCGCGTCGCCAGGAAGCCGAGCACCAGCGCCAGGCCGAGGCCGGCGGCGATGGTGTTGATCAGTGAAACGCTGTGGGGCATCGACTTGCATTCTGCAAGAACGACACCCCGGCAAGGTCACGAGGCCATCTTTTCCGTACGGGCGTTGATCAGCACCTCGGGCTCCTGGGCCTCGATCCAGGTCTCGTTGTTGAGCCCGGCCTGCAGGCGCTCCATGTCCAGCGCGTCGGTCCACTTGGCGACCACCAGGGTGGCGACGCCATTGCCGATCAGGTTGGTCAGCGCCCGTGCCTCGGACATGAAGCGGTCGATGCCGAGAATCAGCGCCAGGCCCGCCACCGGCACATGGCCGACCGCCGACAGCGTGGCCGCCAGCACGATGAAGCCGCTGCCGGTCACGCCCGCGGCGCCCTTCGAAGTCAGCAGCAGCACACCGAGCAGCGTGATCTCCTGCATCAGCGTCATCGGCGTGTTGGTCGCCTGGGCGATGAAAACTGCCGCCATCGTCAGATAGATCGAGGTGCCGTCGAGATTGAACGAGTAGCCGGTCGGGATCACCAGGCCGACGGTGGTCTTGTTGGCGCCCAGGTTCTCCAACTTCTCCATCATCCGCGGCAGCACCGACTCGGACGACGAGGTGCCCAGCACGATCAGCAGTTCTTCCTTGATGTACTTGATGAACTTCCAGATGCTGAATCCGTGCAGCCGGGCGATCGTGCCGAGCACCACGAAGATGAACAGCAGGCAGGTCAGGTAGAAGGTGCCCATCAGCTTGCCGAGGGAGAACAGCGAGCCGATGCCGTACTTGCCGATCGTGAAGGCCATGGCGCCGAAGGCACCGATCGGCGCCAGCTTCATGATGTAGTTGACGATCACGAAGAGCACGTGCGAGCCCTTCTCGATGACATCGAACACCAGCGTGCCGCGGCCGCCGAAGCGGTGCAGCGCGAAGCCGAACAGCACCGCGATCAGCAGCACCTGCAGGATCTCGCCCTTGGCGAAGGCATCGACCAGGGTGTTCGGGATGACGTGCATCAGGAAGTCGACCGTGCCCTCCATCTTGCCCGGCCCGGTGTAGGCGGCCAGCGCCCGGGTGTCCAGCGACGCCGGATCGATGTTCATGCCGGCACCCGGCTTGAGCAGGTTGACCAGCACCAGCCCGACCACCAGCGCGATGCTGCTCACGATCTCGAAGTACAGCAGCGCCAGGCCGCCGGTCTTGCCGACCTTCTTCATGTCCTCCATGCCCGCGATGCCGACCACCACGGTACAGAAGATGATCGGCGCGATCATCATCTTGATCAGCTTGATGAAGCCGTCGCCCAGCGGCTTCATCGATTCGCCGAGCGCGGGGTAGAAGTGGCCGAGCAGCACGCCGATGATCACCGCGGTGATGACCTGGACATAGAGGGACTTGTAGATGGGGGGCTTCGCTGGCAGGGTGGCTGGCATCGGTGTGGGTGTCATGCGGTGATCTCCAGATGTGGTGTGTTTGGAATGGGAGACAGGAACCGGCGCACGCGCCGCGCACATGAAAAAACCCGCCGTGGCGGGTTTTTTCGCAGCGTCTTCCGTGGCGGCGCCTCAGTGCATGTGGAGCCCACCATTGACCGAGAAGTCGGCCCCGGTGGAATACCCGCCTTCGTCGGTCGCCAGCCACGCGATGATGGAGGCGATCTCGCTCGGCTCGCCGAGGCGTTTGACCGGGATCGTGCCGACGATCTTGTCGAGCACTTCCTGGCGGATCGCCTTCACCATGTCGGTACCGATGTAGCCCGGGCTGACGGTGTTGACGGTCACGCCCTTGGCGGCGAGCTCCTGTGCCAGCGCCATCGTGAAGCCGTGCATGCCGGCCTTGGCGGCCGAATAGTTGGTCTGCCCGGCCTGCCCCTTGGCGCCGTTGACCGAGCTGATGTTGATGATCCGGCCCCAGCCCTTTTCGACCATGTCGCCGACCACCTGCTTGGTGACGTTGAACATGCTGTTGAGGTTGGTCTCGATCACCGAGCTCCAGTCTTCCGGTGTCATCTTGAGGAACATCCGGTCGCGCGTGATACCCGCGTTGTTGACCAGGACGTCGATGCTGCCGTGCTCGGCCTTGGCCTTGGTGAAGGCCTCGACGGTGGACTGCCAGTCTCCGACGTTGCCGACCGAGGCATGGAACTCGTAGCCCTCGGCCTTCTGCTCCGCCAGCCATTTGGCGTGATCGCGGGTGGGGCCGCAGCCGGCGATGACGGTGAAACCGTCCTTGGCCAGGCGCTGGCAAATGGCCGTTCCGATGCCCCCCATGCCCCCGGTGACGTATGCGACTTTTTTGCTCATGAAGTTTCCTTGGTATTTGCGAGCCTGAACAGGCGTTGACCACTTTATCGAAGTTTTTGGAGCCCGCCCGATGAGGAAAACACTGACCCCTCAATGCAACCGGGTGTCACAAGCCGTCCATATACTGAGTCGATGTCCTCTATCGAGCTGATCGACATCGCCAAATCATGGGGCGACGCCACCGCCCTGCAGTCGGTCAACCTGCAAATCGAACCCGGCTCATTCTGCGTGCTGCTCGGCCCGTCCGGCTGCGGCAAGTCGACCACGCTGCGGATCCTGGCCGGGCTGGAAACCGCCACCGAAGGCCGGGTGGTCATCGACGGCCGCGACGTCACCGCCCTGCCGCCGGCCCAGCGCGGGATCGCGATGGTGTTCCAGAACTACGCCCTCTTCCCGCACCTGAGCGTGGCCGACAACATCGGCTTCGGCCTGTCGGTGCGAAAGACGCCGGCCGCCGAAAGCGCGCGCCGGCTGCGCGAGGTCGCCGCCCTGCTGGGCCTCGACGCCCTGCTCGATCGCAAGCCCTCGCAGCTCTCGGGCGGCCAGCAGCAGCGGGTGGCCCTGGGCCGGGCGCTGGTGGCGCAGGCCAAGGTCTGTCTCATGGATGAACCGCTGTCCAACCTGGACGCCCAATTGCGCCAGGACATGCGGCGCGAGCTGCGCGAGCTGCAGCGCCAGCTTGGGCTGACGGTGGTCTACGTCACCCACGACCAGACCGAGGCCATGAGCATGGCCGACCAGGTGGTTCTGCTGAATCGCGGCCGCATCGAGCAGGCCGGCCTGCCGCGCACGCTCTACGCCCGCCCCGCCACCACCTTCGCGGCCCGCTTCATCGGCACCCCGGCCATGAACCTGGTGGCGCTGGAAGGCGGCTGCATCGCCGGCAGCGAGGTCGCCACCGGCCATGACGCCGCGATGCTCGGCGTCCGGCCGGAAGCCATCGCGCTCGCTCCGCGCGGCATCCCCGCCACGGTCCGGGGCCTCGAATACCTGGGCGCCGACCTGGTGCTGCGCTGCGCGATCGGCAGCCAGGTGCTGCTGGTGCGCACGGCGGGCGGCTGCGAGGCCGCGCCGGGCGACCAGGTCGGCCTGTACTGGGCGCCCGAAGACAGCCACGGCTTCGATGCCGCCGGCCACCGCATCGATTGATTTCACTCCCGAGGAAGAAGACCATGAAACGCAAGACTTTCGTCCGGGGCCTGGCCCTGCCCCTGCTGGCCGCCGGCGGCCTGTTCGCCGCCGGCACCGGCCTCGTGTACGCCCAGGCGCCGGTGGAACTCCAGTTCTACTACCCGGTCGCGGTCGGCGGCCCGATCGCCAAGACCATCGACGGCTTCGCCGCCGGCTTCATGAAGGAGAACCCGGGCGTGAAGGTCTCGCCGATCTACGCCGGCACCTACCAGGAGACCATCGTCAAGGCCCTGACCGCGCACAAGTCGGGCACGCCGCCGGTCACCTCGGTGCTGCTGTCGACCGACATGTTCACGCTGATCGACGAGGAGGCGATCGTCCCCTTCGACGACTTCGTGAAGACGGCCGAGGACAAGGCCTGGCTGGGCGGCTTCTACAAGGCCTTCATGATGAACAGCCAGACCGGCGGCAAAACCTGGGGCATTCCGTTCCAGCGCTCGACCGTGGTCATGTACTGGAACAAGGAGCTGTTCAAGGAAGCCGGGCTCGACCCGAACAAGCCGCCGGCCACCTGGGCCGAGCTGAAAGACGCCGCCACCAAGCTGACCAGGAAGGACGCCAGCGGCAAGGTCACGCAATGGGGGGTGCAGATCCCGTCGAGCGGCTTCCCCTACTGGCTGTTCCAGACCCTGACGACGCCGAACGACGCCATCCTCGCCAACGAGGCTGGCACCGCCGTGAAGTTCGACGATCCGAAGGTGATCGAGGCCCTGCAGTACTGGGTCGACCTCGGCAAGGCCGGCATCCACCCGCCCGGCGTGGTCGAGTGGGGCACCACGCCCAAGGACTTCTTCGAGAAGAAGGCCGCCATCATCTACACCACCACCGGCAACCTGACCAACATCAAGGCCAACGCCAAGTTCGACTTCGGCGTCGGCATGATCCCGGGCAACAAGCGCAAGGGCTCGCCCACCGGCGGCGGCAACTTCTACATCTTCAAGAAGTCGACGCCGGCGCAGCAGGATGCCGCCTTCAAGTTCGTCAAGTGGATCACCCAGCCCGAGCGGGCTGCGCAATGGAGCATGGACACCGGCTACGTCGCCGTCTCGCCGGCCGCCTACGAGACCGACACGCTGCGCAAGTACGGCCGCGACTTCCCCGCCGCACTGGTGGCGCGCGACCAGCTGCCGGTGTCGGTCGCCGAGTTCTCCACCCACGACAACCAGCGCGTGACCAAGGCGCTCAACGACGGGCTGCAGGCCGCGCTGACCGGCAGCAAGACGCCGGCGCAGGCCATGCAGGACGCGCAGCGCGAGGCCGACCGGATCCTGCGCGCGTCCAAGTGAGGCAAGGCACCACCGCCGGCAGCAGCACCGCCCGCGAGGCGGCGCACGCCTGGCTGCTGCTGTTGCCGGCGCTGGTGCTGCTGGTCGCGTTCACGCACTGGCCGGCGGTCTCGACGCTGGTCGACAGCTTCTACTCGACGCCCAAGGGCAGCCGCGCCGGCGTCTGGGTCGGGCTCGAGAACTACCAGGTCATGGTCGGCGACCCGGTGTTCTGGAAGGCGGTGCGCAACAACCTCTGGTTCGCGGGCGCGACCATTCCGATGTCGATAGCGCTGGCGCTGGTGATGGCGCTGTGGGTCAACGAGCGCATCGCGGGCCGCGCCTTCCTGCGCATGGCCTACTTCACGCCGACGGTGCTGCCGATGATCGCGGTGGCCAACATCTGGCTGTTTTTCTACACGCCGCAATACGGCCTGCTCGAGCAGATCACCGGCGCGCTGGGCCTGCCCTCGCACAACTGGCTCGGCAGCCCGGCGACGGCACTCGGCGCGGTCACGCTGGTGGCGATCTGGAAAGAGGCCGGCTTCTTCATGATCTTCTACCTGGCGGCGCTGCAGAGCCTCAATCCGAGCCTGCGCGAGGCGGCGGCGATCGAAGGCGCCTCGCGCTGGTATTTCTTCCGCCGGGTGCAGTGGCCGCTCCTGATGCCGACCACGCTGTTCGTGCTGGTCAATGCCTTCATCAACGCCTTCCGGATGGTCGACCACCTGTTCGTGCTGACCCGCGGCGGGCCCGACAACGCCTCGATCCTGCTGCTCTACCACCTGTACGAAGTGGGCTTCAGCTTCTGGGACACGGCCTACGCCTCGGCGATCACCGTGGTGCTGGTGGTGGTGCTGGCGGGCATCGCGCTGTTCCAGTTCTTCGTGCTCGACCGCAAGGTGCACTACAAATGAGCGCGTCGGCCCAACGCCTGGCCTACAACGAGCCCACGCTGCTCGACACGCTGGCCGCCTGGCTGCTCGCGCTGCTGTGGATCCTGCCGCTGGCCTACGCGGTCTGGACCGCCTTCCACCCGGCCGAATTCTCGACCCGCTTCGCGCTCGCGGCGCCGCTCACGCTGGACAACTTCCGCCGCGCCTGGGAGGCCGCGCCGTTCGCGCGCTACTTCCTCAACACCACGCTGCTGGTGGCGATGGTGCTGGTGGTGCAACTGGTGCTGGGCACGCTTGCGGCCTATGCCTTCGCGCGCTACCGCTTCAAGGGCCGCGGCGTCGCCTTCGCCCTGGTGCTGGTGCAGTTGATGATCATGCCGGACATCCTGCTGGTCGAGAACTACAAGACCATGGCGAAGCTCGGCCTGGTCGACACGCTGCTGGCCATCGGCCTGCCCTACTACGCCTCGGCCTTCGCGATCTTCCTGTTGCGCCAGACCTTCATGGGCATTCCGAAGGAG
>Ga0182008_10001894_pt1 | contig 13552 bp, 11 predicted proteins | sample Sormic07211129_1_FD_120482 | JGI IMG/M metagenome (GOLD analysis project Ga0182008, IMG submission 120482) | Rhizosphere microbial communities from Sorghum bicolor, Mead, Nebraska, USA - 072115-129_1 metaG | ecosystem: Host-associated > Plants > Roots > Rhizosphere | place: USA: Nebraska...
CATCTGCGGGCCGAGGTCGGAGCCGCCGATGCCGATGTTGACCACGTCGGTGATCGTGTGGTCGCCGCGCACCTTCTCTGCATAGGCCAGCATCGCGTCGAGCGTGGCGTGCACCTCGCGCAGTTCGTTCACGGTCTTCGGCCCGGTCGGCGCATCGGCCGGCGCGCGCAGCAGCGTGTGCAGCACGGCGCGGTCTTCGGTGTTGTTGATGTGCTCGCCCGCGAACATGGCGTCGCGGTGCGCCTCGAGGCCGCATTCGCGGGCCAGCGCGAGCAGCAGCTCCTCGGTGCGTGCGTCGATCAGGTTCTTCGACAGGTCGGCGAAGACATACGGCGCCTCCTGGCTGAAACGTGCAAAGCGGTCCGCGTCGTCCACGAAGGCATGGCGCACGTCGAACTGGCGGCCCGCCGTTTCGAAGCTGGACTGGAGTTGCGCCCAGGCCGGCGCATGGTCGCAGCGAAGGGTCATGGCCATGTTTACTTGCCGCTTTCCTGCATGAGTTTTTCGAGCTTCACAGCGTCGGCTGCGAAGGCGCGGATGCCTTCCGCGAGCTTCTCGGTGGCCATGGCATCTTCGTTCAGCGCAAAGCGGAAGCCCGCCTCGTCGTAGCTGACCTTGGCGATGTCGCCCCCGGGTGCGGCCTTGGCGTCGAGCGCGTGCTGCAGCGGTTCGTTGCTGGCGGCCAACTCGGCCAGCAGCTCGGGGCTGATGGTCAGCAGGTCGCAACCAGCCAGCGCCTGGATCTGTCCCACGTTGCGGAAGCTCGCGCCCATCACCTCGGTCTTGATGCCGTGCTGCTTGTAGTAGTTGAAGATTTCCCGCACCGACTTGACGCCCGGGTCGTTGGCGCCGGCACTGGCCGCTTCGTCCCACTTGGCGCCGGCCGACTTCTTGTACCAGTCGTAGATGCGGCCCACGAAGGGCGAGATGAGCTGCACGCCGGCCGCGCCGCAAGCCACGGCCTGCGCGAACGAGAACAGCAGCGTGAGGTTGGTGCGGATGCCCTTCCTCTCGAGTTCGCGCGCCGCCTCGATGCCTTCCCAGGTGGAGGCCACCTTGATCAGCAGGCGCTTTTCGGTGTCGATGCCTTCGGCCTTGTAGAGCGCCACGATGCGCTCGCCGCGCGCCACGGTCGCGGCCGTGTCGAAGGACAGGCGGGCGTCGACCTCGGTCGACACGCGGCCCGGGATGATCGAGAGGATTTCGCTGCCGAAACGCACCAGCAGGCGATCGATGACCTCATCGAGCGGCTTGCCGGCGTGCTTCTTCACGGTTTCATCGAGCAGCGGCCGGTATTCGGCCTTCTGCACGGCCTTGAGGATGAGCGACGGATTGGTGGTCGCGTCCTGCGGCCTGGAAACGCTGAGCTGCTTGAAGTCACCGGTGTCGGCGACGACGGTGGTCCACTGGCGGAGGGCATCGAGTTGGTTCATGAAATGATTATCCAGTGCGGGTTGTGACAAGTCCTGCACGCAGTTGCGCGTGGGCCGATGTTTTCATGCGCACCGTAGCACGGGTTTTCCGCCGCTCTATCAGCCTGTTGCGTACAGGGTTGTCAGCCGCCCTGCCCTACACCGGCTGTGGTCCGTGGCTGACGGCATCGGCCGCCCGCCCGGGGCTACGCTGCGCTCCACGCCGAAATTTTCAGCCAGGAGCCCTCCATGTCCCATCGCCAACGCGGCCCCGCGCCTCCCGACGGCCAGCCCTTCGACGACCGCCGCACCAGCGCGGCGATCGGCACCATGGCCACTGCTTTCGTCATGGGCGGCGCCGCGGCCTGGCTGGCCCTCCAAGCTTCGCGCACCGCGCGTGCGCAACCGGCCGGCCCGGCCGACGGCGCACCGCTGATGCGGGCTCCGCTGCAGGTGGTGGCGCCGGTCGACCTGCGGCGCTATGCCGGCATCTGGCACGAGCAGGCGCGCCTGCCGAACCGCTTCCAGAAAGCCTGCGCCGGCTCCGTGACCGCCGAGTACACACTCCAGCCCGACGGCACCGTGCAGGTCGTGAACCGCTGCGCGCGCGCGGACGGCAATTTCGACCAGGCGACCGGCACCGCGCGCGTGGTGCCCGTGGCAGGCCAGCCCGGCGCGGGCCGACTCCAAGTGCGCTTTGCGCCCGCCTGGCTTAGCTGGCTGCCCATGGTCTGGGGCGACTATTGGATCCTGAAGCTCGACCGCAACTACGAGGTGTCGCTCGTCGGCACGCCCGACCGCGAATACCTCTGGGTGCTGTCGCGCGCGCCGCGCCTGGACGACGCGATGCTGAAGGCCGAGCTGGACTACGCCAGCAGCCTGGGGTTCGACACCGACAAGGTGGTGCTGACCGGTAGATAGCGCTGCAGCTGCGACGGCAGCATGGCCGGCGTGGTGCAGTGGATGGCCTGCCAGCCGAAGGCGCGCGCCGCCTCTACGTTGGCGGCGGAGTCGTCGATGAACACGGTCTGTTGCGGATCGAGCGCGTAGCGCATCGCCAGCACCTCGTAGATCTCGCGCTCGGGCTTGAGGAACTTCACGTCGCCCGAGAACACGCCGCCGTCGAAGCGTTGCATGAACGCATGCCGGCGCTCGATGGCGCGGGCGTACGACGCAGGCATGTTCGACAGGTAGTACAGGCGCAGCGGCTGGCCGGCCTCGCGGTGCGCGACCAGCTGTTCGAGCATGTCGACCGTGACGCCGATCGGCTCCAGCCGCTCGCCCAGTCCTTCGAGCATGGTGCGAAGCGGCCCGGCCGGCAGCGAGAGCCGGGCCGACATGCGGGCGATGGCATCGTCCAGCGTGCGGGTGCCGCAGTCGAAACCCGTCCAGTCGTCGTGATGGAAAAGTGCCCGGCCCATGGCGACCGCGGCGGCCTCAGTGGGCGCGTGCTGCGCGAGATGGGCCTGTACCAGCCGGGTGGGCTCCCATGCGAACAGCACGGCGCCCAGGTCGAAAACCACGTTCATGGCGCCATTGTTTCATGCACCGGGCACCACGCTCACGCCGTGGGCTCCCAGCGACAGCGTGGCCTGCGCGCCCGCCGCCAGCGGACGGGACAGGTCGTTCGACACCACGAAGACCGGCCCCAGGGTGGTGTCGAAGCCGTATTCGTAGAAGCTGCCGAGGTACGCCGCCTTGCGCAGCGTGGCCGGCAGGCCGCTGCCCGCGTCCGCGGCGCCGATCTGCCAGGCTTCGGGACGCACCGCGACCTTCACCGTGCCGGGTGCCACCGCATGGCGCGGCTGCAGGCGCAGCGGGCCGAGCGCCACGCTGCCGTCGACGTGCGCCGTGGCGGGGAACACCATCGCCTCGCCCATGAAACCGGCGACGAACTCGCTCTCGGGCCGCCCATAGAGCTGCTCGGGCGTGCCGCGCTGTGCGATCACGCCGTGGTCCATCACGATGATCTGGTCGCTCACGGCCAGCGCCTCGCTCTGGTCGTGCGTGACGTAGGCCACGGTCAGCTTCAAGCGCTGCTGCAGCGCGCGGATCTCCTCGCGCATCTCGCGGCGCAGGCGGGCGTCGAGGTTGGAGAGCGGCTCGTCGAAAAGCAGCACCGCCGGCTCCAGCACCAGCGCGCGCGCCAGCGCCACGCGCTGCTGCTGGCCGCCCGAGAGTTCGCTGGGCAACCGCTCGTCGAAGCCGACCAGGCCCACGCCGCGCAACGCCTCGCGTGCCCGCGCGGTGGCCTCGTCCTTCTTCACGCCGCTCATGCGCAGCCCGTAGCCCACGTTCTCGATCACGTTCATGTGCGGGAACAGCGCGTAGCTCTGGAACATCATGCTGACGTTGCGCTCGGCCGGCCCCAGCGTGGTGACGTCGCGCCCGCCCATGAAAATCGAACCCGAGGTCGGCGACTCGAGCCCCGCGATCATGCGCAGCGTGGTCGTCTTGCCGCAGCCCGACGGGCCGAGGATGGTGGTGAGCGTGCCGACAGGCACTTCGAAGCTGATGCCCTTGACGGCCAGCGGCGCGTTCCTGTCGGTGCCGTAGCGCTTGGTGACGTTGCGGAATTCGATGCCGTTCATGCCAGGCCTTCCATTTTGTGATGTCCCTGATGCTGCGGCGTGGCCCCTCGTCGTCCCAGCTTTCGCTCTCCCACCACGAACTGCACCAGTGCAATCGCCAGCGACATCAGGATCATCAGCACCGTGCAGTACGCCAGCGCGATGCCGTAGTCGCCGTTGCCGACGCGGCCGATGATGTAGGTGGTGGCCAGCTCGTTCTCGGCCGTGACCAGGAAGATCACCGCGCTCACCGTCGTCATCGCGCGCACGAAGCTGTAGACCAGCGCGGCCACCAGCGCGGGCTTTAGCAACGGCAGCACCACCTTGAAGAGCGTCTGCGAGGTCGATGCGCGCAGCATCAGCGAGGCTTCGTCGAGCGAGCGGTCGAGCTGCTTGAAGGCCGCAGTGCCTGCACGCACACCCACAGGCAAATTGCGAAACATGAAGCACAGCACGATGATGAGCCCCGTGCCCGTGAGCTCGAATGGCGGCACGTTGAAGGCCAGGATGTAGCTCACGCCGAGCACCGTCCCCGGAATGGCGAAGGCCAGCAGCGCGCCGAACTCGAACAGCCCCTGTCCCCTGAACTCGTTGCGCGCCAGCAGCCACGCGATCAGCAGGCCGAGCGCCGCAGTGATAGGCGCCGAGATGCCCGCGAGCTTGAGCGTGGTGATCAGCGAGTTCCATGCCGTACCCGCCCACACCAGCCCGAACTGCCCCCATTCGAGCGAGAACGCGTTCCTGAAGTGGTTCAGCGTGAAGCTGTAGTCGCGCCCCCAGGTCTGCACGAAGCCGCCCGCGAAGGCGAACAGGTAGACCACCGCGGTGAACGCGATCCACGGCAGCGCGATGCACTGAATGGTGCGGCGCACGCCGTCGGGCAGCGCCATCGCGATGCCGGCGTCGCCCTTGCCGCTCACGGTGGTGTAGTTCTGCTTGCCGAGCAGGCCGCGCTGCAGCGCGAACACGCCGAGCGCAAACAGCGTCAGCACCCAGGCCAGCGAGGCCGCGCGGCCCTGGTCGTACTGCGCGCCGACGATGGCGAAGAAGATGTCGGTCGACAGCACCGAGAACTGCCCGCCCACCACCACCGGGTTGCCGAAGTCGGCGATGCTCTCGATGAATCCCACCAGGAAGGCGTTGGCCAGCCCCGGCTTCAGCAGCGGCAGCGTGATGGTGAAGAAGGTGCGGCGGCGGTCGGCGCGCAGCATCTGCGCGGCTTCCTCGAGGCTTGGCGCAATGCCCTGCACCACGCCCCGCATGATCATGAAGGCGATGGGCGTGAACGCGAACAGCTGCGCCACCAGCACGCCCGGCATGCCATAGAACCAGCGCGTGGGCTCGATGCCGAACACGTTCTCCAGCACCTGGTTGACGATGCCGGCGCGGCCGAACAGCAGGATCAGGCCGAGACCCACCACGAACGGCGGCGTGATGATCGGCAGCAGCGCCAGCACCCGCAGCGCGCCTTGCCCGCGCTTGCTGCCGCGCTCGGCCATCAGCGCCATCAGCGTGCCGAGAAAGGTCGTGCCGGCCGCGGTGAGCAGGGCCAGTACCAGCGTGTTCCACGCCACGCCGCAGCGCACGCCGCCGGAAAGGCACCCCAGCCCCCAGATGCGTTCGGTGAACACGCGCGCGACAAACGCGGCGATCGACCACTGCCCGTCCTCGTTGAAGAACGCGCCGGACAGCGCCTTGCTCACCGGGTAGGCGATGAACAGCGCCATCAGCACGCCGCAGCCGATGACCGCGGCCGCCACGAACAGGTCACCCTTGAAAAGGCCGAGCCGCGCGATGCCGAAGGCGGCCAGCAGCACGAGCGCAGTGAGCGCCACGAAGCCGCCCGCGCCGATGCCGAACTGGTTGACGGCCAGGTCGCCGAACTGCGCGTTGAGCGCCGCGAAGCTCCAGCCCCGCGCGCCGATCGCGAAGCCTGTCACGGCCAGCCCGATGGCGCCGACCGCGCCACCCGCGAGCAACCAGCGTCCCTGGCTGCGGCCAGCAGGCAGCCACGCACCTGCCGCGCACATCAGCAGCCCCGCAAGGCCGACGAAGAGCCAGCCCCGACCCTGCGTCGCCGCCTGCATCAGGCCGTTGGCACCCTCCGCCTGGCCGAACACCTGAGGAACGGCTTCGTACCAGGTCGCGTCCTGAATCGCATACCAGGGCAGCAGCAGGTACGCGGCCAGGCCCAGCGCGATCCATGCCCAGATCCAGCGCTGCGAGCGCCTGGCCGCGGCCAGTGACGCCGGATTGACCGGCGCGCCGGTGTCGATCAAATGCGCAGCCACTCAGCGCGGCAGCGAATTGACGTCTTTTTCCCAGCGCGCGATCAGGCGCCGGCGCTCGGTGCTCGCGCCGTACTTGGCGTAGTCGTAGTTGATGAACTTGATCTTCTTGAAGTCGGGGATGCGCGGGTCGAGCTTGGCGTTCACGTTGCTCGGCAGCTGGAACTGCTTGTTGGCGGCGCCGAGCTCCTGCGCGGCGGGCGTCAGCGCCCACTCGTAGAACTTCTTGGCCGCCTCGAGGTTGCGCGCGCCCTTGACGATGCTCATGGAGCCGATCTCGGCGCCGGTGCCGTCGCTCGGCGTGATGGTCTCGACCGGGAAGCCCTGCATCTTCTCGCCGGGGCCGTCATGCACGAAGCTGATGGAAATCGCGGTTTCGCCGCGCGCCACCGCCTTGATCGGGCCGGTGCCCGAGCGGGTGTACTGGCCGACATTCTTGTGCAGCGCCTTCAGGTAGTCGAAGGCCTTGTCCTCGCCCATCAGCTGCACCAGCGTGGCGATCATGGTGTAGGCCGTGCCGCTGGAGGCCGGGTTGGCCACCTGGATGTCTCCCTTGTACTCGGGCTTGAGCAGGTCGGCCCAGGTCTTGGGCACGGGCAGCTTCTTCTTGGCCAGCAGCTCGGGGTTGTAGCCGAAGCCCAGCGGACCCGAGTAGATGCCGACGGTCTTGTAGCCCGACTGCCTGGCCTGCTGCTGGGCCCAGGGGTGCAGCTGCGAGAGCGTGGGCGACTTGTATTCGAGCGTGAGCCCCTGCTCGGCCGCCTGCAGGTGCGGGTCGCCGGTGCCGCCGAACCAGACGTCGGTCTTGGGGTTGTCCTTTTCGGCGATCAGCTGGGCCAGCGCCTCGCCGGAGCCCTTGAGCGCCATGTTGATGCGCACACCGGTGGTGCGTGCGTAGACGGTGGAGATCACGCTGCACCACTCGGCCTGGACCGAACAGATCACGTTGACGGTCTGCGCCGACGCGGCGGCCGACAACCCGAGCAGCGCGGCTGCGGTAAAAAGCTTCTTCATTTGAATTTTCTCCGCCTCATGCATAAAAAAAGGCCTCGCGGCCACAGGTCAGCGTAGCTTTAGTACAGGTCGGGCGAATCGGTACAAGTACCATCGCATGTGGCCCTCTCGGCGGCCCACGACCTGCTCGGCATTCAGACAAAGGAAAGTTTTTCATGAGCTTCGATCTCGTTCTGTTCGGCGGCACTGGCGATCTCGCGTGGCGCAAGCTCATGCCCGCGTTGTTCCAGGCATTCCGGCACGGCAGCCTGCCGCAAGACGGGCGCATCGTCGGCGTGGCGCGGGACGACCTGTCGGACGACCAGTACCGGGAACTGATCCAGTCGCGCTTCAGCGCGGTCGAGGGCGCCAAGCGGCCCTCCCCCGAGGAGTTCGAGAAGTTCGCGTCGATGCTGCACTTCCTGCGCATGGACCTGTCCAAGCCCGACGACTATGTGCGGCTGGCCGACCTGCTCAAGCAGCGCGACGCGAAGACGATCGTGATGTACGTCGCCACGGCGCCCGCGCTCTTCACGCAGGTGGTCGAGCAGATCGCCGCGGCCGGCCTCAACGGGCCGAGGACGCGCATCGTGCTCGAAAAGCCGCTGGGCCATGACCTCGCCTCCAACCGCGCGATCAACGCCGCGGTCGGCAAGGTGCTCGAGGAGAAGCAGGTCTTTCGCATCGACCACTACCTCGGCAAGCCATCGGTGCAGAACCTGTTCGCCATGCGCTTTGGCAATGCGCTGTTCGAGCCCATCTGGCGCCGCGAGCACATCGCCAACATCCAGATCACCATGGCCGAGGACCTGGGCGTGGAAAAGCGCGGCGCCTTCTACGACCAGACCGGCGCGCTGCGCGACATGGTGCAGAACCACGCGCTGCAGTTGCTGTGCGCGATCGGCATGGAGCCGCCGATCAACTCGCACGCCGACGCCATCCGCGACGAAAAGCTCAAGGTGCTGCGCGCGCTCAAGCCCTGGACGCCCGAAACGCTGGGCCTGCACACGGTGCGTGGCCAGTACACGGCCGGCACGGCCTACGGCGAGCGCGTGCCGGGCTACCGCGACGAGCCCGGTGTGAACCCCGATAGCCGCACCGAAACCTTCGTGGCGCTGCGCACCGAAATCGCCAACTGGCGTTGGGCCGGCGTGCCCTTCTACATCCGCACCGGCAAGCGGCTGGCCTCGCGCGATGCGCGCATCGAGGTCAACTTCAGGCCCACGCCGCATGCGATCTACCGCGCGCCGACCGGCAACGTCAACAAGCTGGTGATCAACCTGCAGCCCAAGGACGGGCTGGAACTGCACATGCTCGCGCAGGCCCAGGACAACCGGCAGCGTGGCGGCAACGGCCACAGCAACGCCGCGCAACTGGCGCCGGTTCAGCTCGACCTCGACTTCGACAAGCGCTTCGGCGCCGAGCGCGTGGGCGCCTACGAGCGCCTGCTGCTCGACGTGATCGACGGCCGCCTCAACCTGTTCGTGCGCAGCGACGAGCAGGAAGAAGCCTGGCGCTGGGTCGAGCCGCTGATCGACAGCTGGGAATCGGACGGCGGCCCGCGCCCCTATGCGGCCGGCACCTGGGGCCCGAGTGCGTCGAGCGCGATGATTGCGCGCGACGGGTTCGCCTGGGGCGAGGAGCAGTAACGCTGCTGCCGCGCCGGCGCGCTCAGCCGAACTGCAGGCAACGCATGCTGAGCGTGCCCGACTGGAATCCCTCGTAGACCGTCTTCGCGCGTTCGCTGGTTCCTGCGGCACCGAGGGCGTAGAGGAAGGGGTAGTAGTGGTCCGGCGTCGCCACGGCGGTGGAGGCTCCGTCGAGCTTTGCGTAGTCGACCAGCGCACGGTCGTCCCGGCCTGCCAGCGCCGACTTCACCGCATCGTCGAACGATTGCGCCCATGGCCGGCTGGCGCTCGGCCCATCGGGCGTGCCGCGATCGGTGGCGCGCAGGTTGTGCACCACGTTGCCACTGCCCATCACCAGCACGCCCTTGTCACGCAAGACTGCGAGATCGCGCCCCACCGCATAGTGAAAGGCGGCCGGCTTGTCGTAGTCGATGCTGAGCTGGAACACCGGGACGTCCGCTTTCGGATAGAGATGCTTCAGCACCGACCACGTGCCATGGTCGAGGCCCCATTGCTCGGTGGCGATCACCGGTGTCTGCCTCACCGCGCCGACGGTCTCGCTGGCGAGTGAAGGATGGCCGGGCGCGGGGTATTCGACGTCGAACAGCGCCTGCGGGAAGCCGCCGAAATCATGGATCGTCTTCGGCCGCACCTGCATGCCGACACCGGTGGCGCCACGGCTCAGCCAGTGCGCCGACACGCTGAGGATGGCCGTCGGCCGTGGCAGCTCCCGACCCCAGGCCGCCAGCCGGCGCGTGAACGCGTTGTCGCTGATGGCGTTCATGGGCGTGCCATGGCCGATGAAGACGACCGGCATGCGCCGCTGCGGAGCCGCATGGGCGCGCGACGCCAGGGATGCCAGCACGGCGGTCGCGCCGAGCGCGGTACCCATGACGAAACCTCGGCGGCCCAGTTCGGTTGCGCCTTGCCGTTCGATGTCCGAGAAATTTGCCTTGCCTGCCATGGTTCCCTCCGGGTCAGCCGCCCACTGTGCGGCAGCGCCCGATGCGGTGCAGTGCCTTAACGCACACTTTTCAGCGGCTAGATGCGGCCCTCTTCCACCGCGTGGCAGGCCACCTGGACACCCGCGATGCTCAGCAGCTTCGGCCGCTCCGAGGAACAACGCGCATTGGCATGCGGGCAGCGCGGATGAAAGGCGCAGCCCGTCGGCGGGTTCAGCGGGTTCGGCACCTCGCCCTGCACCGGCGTGCGCGAGCGCCCCGTGTGCTTCATCTGCGGGATGGCATCGAGCAGCATGCGCGTGTACGGATGCCGCGGCTCGGCAAAGAGCTTCTGCTTGTCGGCCACCTCGACCAGCCGGCCGAGGTACATCACGCCGACCTGGTCGGCCACGTGGCGCACCACGGCAAGGTTGTGCGAGATGAACAGGTAGGTCAGGCCCTGCTCGCGCTGCAGGTCCTTCATGATGTTGAGCACCTGCGCCTGCACGCTCACGTCGAGCGCCGAGGTGGGCTCATCGCACACCAGGAACTCGGGCTGCGTGGCGAGCGCGCGCGCGATCGAGATGCGCTGGCGCTGGCCGCCCGAGAACTGGTGCGGGTACTTGCTCATGTCCAGCGGCGAGAGGCCGACCGACTTGAGCAGCTCGCCCACGCGCTCGCGCAGCGCGACCTTTTCGCTCAGGATGCCGTGCTCGCGCAGCGGCTCGCCGATGATGTCCTCGACGATCCAGCGCGGGTTGAGGCTCGCGTAGGGATCCTGGAAGATCATCTGGATGCGGCGGCGCAGCTTGCGGCCCTCGGGCGTCTTGAACGCGGCATGCGCGTCCTGCCCGTCGAACTGCAGGCCACCGCGCGTGGGCGCATACAGGCCCACCAGCAGACGCGCCACGGTGCTCTTGCCGCAGCCCGATTCGCCCACCAGCGCGAGCGTCTTGCCGCGCTCGATGGAAAAGCTCACGCCGTCGACCGCATGCAGCAGCACGCGCGGCTTGCGTTCGAGCACGCGGTTGAGCCAGGGTGGAGAGACGTCGAAGGTGCGCGCGAGGTCGTGCGCGACCACGAGCGGTTCGTTCGCGGCGGCGCTCATCGCGTCACCTCCGCGATGGGCTCGGCCGCTTCAGGCGCGGCGCGTTCGCCGGCCGACAGCGCATCGTGGTGCTTCGCCGCGATCTCGGCCTGGCCGGCGTGCGGGTCGGTCGCGTCGTGCAGCCAGCAGGCCGCGCGCGTGGCGCCGGCATGCATGAGCTCGGGCCGCTCGACGAGGCAGCGCGCAAAGGTGCGCGGGCAGCGCGGGTTGTAGGCGCAGCCGGCGGGAATGGCATTGAGCCGCGGCATCGCGCCGTCGATCTGGTTGAGCCGCTCGCGGTCGCTCGCCATGTCGGGAATCGAGGCCATCAGGCCCGATGTGTAGGGATGCGCGGGCTGGTGGATCACCTCGTGCACCGGGCCGATCTCGGCGATGCGGCCCGCGTACATCACGGCCACGCGATCGCAGGTTTCGGCGATCACGCCCATGTCGTGCGTGATCAGCATCACCGCCGCGCCGCGGTCCTTGCACACCTGCTTGAGCAACTGGATGATCTGCGCCTGGATCGACACATCGAGCGCGGTGGTCGGCTCGTCGGCCACGATGAGCTTGGGCTCGGCCGCGAGTGCCAGCGCAATCACCACGCGCTGCCGCATGCCGCCCGAGAACTGGTGCGGGAAGTGGTCGATGCGCTGCTCGGCGGCGGGGATGCCTGTGTCCTGCAGCAGGCCGATGGCCCGCTTGCGCGCTTCGGATTCCGACACGGGCAGGTGCGCGCGAATGGTCTCGACCAGCTGCCGGCCCACGGTGTAGAGCGGGTTCAGCGAGGTCAGCGGATCCTGGAAGATCGCGCCGATCTTGCGGCCGCGAATCGGCCGCATCGCATCGAAGCCGAGGTTGTCGATGCGCTGGCCGTCCAGCACGATCTCGCCGCCGGCCACGCGGCCCGGCGGTTCGAGCAGGCCGATGATGGCCGCGCCCGTGAGCGACTTGCCGGCGCCCGATTCGCCCACCACGCCGAGGATTTCACCAGGCGCAATGTCGAAGGAAATGCGGTCGAGCGCGCGCAGCGTGCCGCGGCGGCCCGGAAATTCGACGACGAGGTCTTTGACCTGGAGCAGCGTCATGGTGGCGTTCTCCTTGTGTTCAGCGCAGTCGCGGATTCAGCGCGTCGCGCAGCCAGTCGCCGAGCAGGTTCACGCTGAGTGCGATCAGCACCAGCATCAGGCCCGGAAACACCGTGATCCACCATTCGCCCGAGAACAGGTACTGGTTGCCGATGCTGATGAGCGTGCCCAGCGAAGGCGAGGTCGGCGGCACGCCGACGCCAAGGAACGAGAGCGTGGCCTCGGTGATGATCGCCGTCGCGACCTGGATCGTGGCCAGCACCATCACCGGCCCCATCACGTTGGGCAGCACGTGGCGCAGCATGATGCGCAGCGGCGCCACGCCGGTGACGCGCGCGGCCTGCACGTACTCCTTGTTGCGCTCCACCAGCGTGGAGCCGCGCACCGTGCGCGCGTACTGCACCCAGCCGGTCAGCGAGATGGAGATGATCAGCACGCCGAAGGCCAGCGACTCGTGCGCGCCGGGAAAGAGCGCGCGGCCGACGCCGGCGATGAGCAGTGCCACCAGGATGGGCGGGAACGACAGCATCACGTCGCATATGCGCATCAGGAAGGAGTCGAGCCAGCCGCCGAAGAAGCCGGCCAGCAGGCCCAGCACCACGCCGACGGCGAGCGACAACGCCACAGACACGAGGCCGACGATCAGCGAGATGCGCGCGCCGTAGATCACGGCCGAGAGAATGTCGCGGCCCTGGTCGTCGGTGCCGAGCAGGTATTTGGAAGAGCCTTCGGCGCTCCATGCAGGCGGCAGGCGCGCATCGCCGAGTTCGAGCGTGGCGAGGTCGAAGGGGTTGTGTGGCGACACCCAGCCGGCGAACACCGCGCAGATGACGCAGGCCAGCGCGATCAGCGCCGCGACGATGGCCACGGGCGAGGTACGGAAGCTGTAGCCGACATCGCTGTCGAGCCAGCGGGCTAGTGTTTTTTTCATCGTGAGGCAAAAGGAATGGGCCCGCAAGAAGCGGGCCCATGGTCAGGCCACCGCGCGAGCGGCCCTCAGTCTTACGGCTTGATGCTCATCCACTTGAAGGGCATGTAGTTGTCGGCCATTTGCGTGAGCGACACCTTCTTGCTGACACCCCAGGCCAGCGTCTGCTGGTGCAGCGGCAGGTGGCCGATGTCGGCGGTGTGGATGTCGAAGGCTTCCTTGATCATCGCGTCGCGCTTGGGCTTGTCAGTTTCCGACTGGATCTTCTTCGTCAACTCGTCGAGCTTCGGATTGCAGTACGCGCCCAGGCTGAACTGGCCGGCGCCGGTCTTGTCGTCCGGGCAGGCCATCAGCGCGGTCAGCGCGTTGTGCGAGTCGTAGGTGGTCGGGGTCCAGCCCAGCATGTAGAAGCTGGTGTCGCGGCGCAGCACCTTGGGGAAGTAAGTGCCCTTGGTCTCCGCCGCGAGGTTGATCTTGACGCCGATCTTCGCCAGGTTCGCCGCCACGCTCTGGCAGATCTGGCCGTCGTTCACGTAGCGGTCGTTCGGGCAGTTCATGGTCACTTCGAAGCCGCTCGGATAGCCGGCGTCGGCCAGCAGCTTCTTGGCGCCTTCGAC
>Ga0182008_10001898_pt1 | contig 13530 bp, 16 predicted proteins | sample Sormic07211129_1_FD_120482 | JGI IMG/M metagenome (GOLD analysis project Ga0182008, IMG submission 120482) | Rhizosphere microbial communities from Sorghum bicolor, Mead, Nebraska, USA - 072115-129_1 metaG | ecosystem: Host-associated > Plants > Roots > Rhizosphere | place: USA: Nebraska...
GCCTCGCGGAACAGCGCCACCGGGTCGGTGCGCTCTCGGAACGGGGGGCGGGAGAAGATGTCCAGCATGTGCTGGTGGCGCTGAGGCAGGCCGTCGCCGAGCCACAGGCCGTGCAGCAGGGTGTGGAGCACCTTCACGTCATCACCGGCGTTGGCGGCCAGGACCTCGTCCATCAGCTGCAGGCCCTGCGGCTTGGACTGTCCCAGCAGCGCGAACGCGAACAAGGAGCGGCTGAAGGCGTCCCAGGGCCCACGGTGAGCACGCATCGCCTCCTCCAGTGCGGCCCGGCGGAAGTCGTAGCGCAGTGCGAGGCCGAGCAAATGGATGCGGGTCCGGGCAGTTATGGCGTCGCCCGGGCCTGCTGAGTCGCTGATCTCCTCCGCCAGGCGGCGATGGTCGCGGCGCGCCTGCCAGGCCACATCGGCGCAGAACGCCGCCGACTCTTGCCAGGTGGTCCCGGCGACACGCATCCAGTGCTCGGCCCGTGCCGTGAACACGCTGTCGGGGGCGTCACCCACGTCGACCTGGGCCAGGGCCAGCACCCCGGAGCGCAGCTGCGGGATGTACACGGCCTCCTCCAACAGAGGCCGGATGACGGGCTCGCGCAGCAGTTGGCGCGCCTGGGAGAGTAGGGCACGGCGGTCCGACGGCGGGCGCCGGACGAAGGAGAGTGCGTCCGCGGGCAGAGTCGGCGAGGTCGAAACAACGGCAGTCTTCAAAGCGCTCCTGAATCGGGTACAGGGGCGGACGAAGCGGCGCTCGCCCTCTGTCGTCTGCTACAGGTGCTGATCACGGCCGCGGTGTGACACCGGCGCCCGGCTTTCTCGTACCGCCCTCCAGCCGCCAGGGCGCCGCCCGGCCTCCCCGCCTGCAATTGCACCGGGTCATCGCTCTCGCCGCACCCTGCTGACCAGCACGAAGGCGCCAGCGACGGCGACGGGCAGCATGCGTACGGCTGGCCCGCCGTTTACCGTCGCCGGCATGTCCGATCACATGCCGGCACGCGAAGGCTCCGGTTCCGAAGTTCCGTACGAGCGGGTCGCGTTGGGGCAGGACCGGGCTCACAGTGCCCGGCTGTACGACTACTTCCTCGGCGGAAAGACGAACTACATCGTGGACCGGGATGCCGCCCGGGACCTCATGCAGGCGCTTCCCGCGATCGAGACGGTGGCCCGCGTGAACCGGTCCTACATGCGCCGTGCCGTGCGCTATGCGGCACAGCAGGGCGTACGGCAGTTCCTCGACCTTGGAGCCGGCTTCCCCAGCGCCCCCAACCTGCACGAGGTGGCCCAAGACGTCGCCCGTGACTGCCGGGTCATCTATGCCGACACCGACCCGATCGTCCTCGTCTACGGTGACGAACTCCTCGACGGCACCCCCGAGGGCCGGACCCGTGTCGTCCAGGCCGACGTCACCAGGCCCGAGGAGATCCTTGCCGCCATGACCGAGCAGGAGGTCTTCGATCTCGACCGTCCTGTCGCCGTGAGCCTGCACGCCGTGCTGCATCTCGTCCCCGACGCCGAACGGCCCCACGATGGCGTCAGCCGTCTCATGGACCAGCTGGCGCCCGGCTCCTACCTCAGCCTGAGCCACTGCACCGGGGACCTCGCCCCGCGGACGTGGCGCACAGTCATCGACGTCTGCGCCCGGCACGGAATCAGCGCCCAGCCGCGCAGCCGGTCACAGGTCCGCCGCTTCTTCACCGGCCTCCAACTTGTCGAGCCCGGTGTGGTGCCGGCGCACCGCTGGCGCCCGGAAGTCGACCCCGGCCCCGGCATCCTCAGGGACGGGCAGGTCTGCCTCTATGCGGGGGTGGCGTGCAAGAGGTGAGAGCGTCGTCCCCTCGGATGCGGTCGCACGGCCCGCGGGGTGGCACAACGTGATCGGCGGCCTTCGACGGTTCCGGGCCTGCCCGTTGTCCGGCCGACGGCTGCGAGGCGGTCACATGATCCGGCGACCCCGACGGCCAGCCGCCGGGGCCTGGCCGGTTTCCCCCAGCACCTCGGGTGGTCGAGTGCAGCAGAGACACGGCCTGGGTGCCGCAGTCGTTGGCAGTTCCTTCTCTACCAAGTCCACGGCCAGCACCCCCAGTCATCGTCCGCTCGGGCTGCACGGTTGTGCTGGGACCGTCGGCGCCCTGCCTCATGAACACGGCCGCGGGGCACGGCCGGTGAGCGGCCCTGGGGTCTGCACGCTCGGCTGCCCTGCCGGAAAGCAGACCAGTGTGGTCAGCGGGAGTCGGTCATCCCGTACTCAATGGACAGGACCTTGGGCTTGCTGGTCGGGCGCATCTCGGCCAGACCCTGGCCCTGGAACTCGTCGGTGATCACGGTGCGCTTACTCGGGTCGTAGACGGCCTCCGCATCGCTCGGGCCGAGCTGGAAGCTGCTCATGTACTGGGGCTTGAGCATTACTTCCTGGGTGTGCGCGGTCGGGAATGCGGTGACCACTCCCCCGCCGGCGAGCTTGAGCGCGTAGACGGTGAGATGCGCCGGGTCCTGGGCGAAGTACTTCTTGGTGGTATAGGGGGCGAGCTTGCCGTTGTTGCGCTCCTTGTAGACCTTGGTCGACTCCGTGGAGGCGTCGGTGGACGTGAACTCCTTCGCTGCCTTCTTCGTGCCGCCCGATTCGAAGAAGTCCTCGTAGAGACCCCCGAGTTCGGACGGGGAGCGCTTGCCCACCTTCCGGGACGGCTGCGCGACCTGGGCGAACCCGTACTTGTCGACGGCGATCTCCGGGAACGGCTCGGCCTTGGGGGTGTAGAAGGCCATCGTCATCTTGTAGGTGCCGCCGGTCTTGTCGAAGAACAGCAGCGTCTCGGGGTGGTCACCGTAGCTGGATGTGGCCTTGACCGCGAACCAGTCGGCCGCGCCGACTGCGGGGATGTAGTAGGTGCGGTTCTGGTAGAAGAAGCTGGTGCCGTACTCCTTCTTGTCCTTGGCCGACCAGGTGGCCCACTGCTTGTAGTCCGCGGCGGACTGCTCGTTGAGCTGTCCGGACTCGACCGTGGCCAGCAGCTTTTCATCCCGCGCCTTGTTGGCCCGGTTGTTGGCCGATTCGTAGGAGTCGACCACGGCCTTGGCGGCCGCCGTCGTGATGACTCCCCGGGGCGCTGGGCTCGTGCTCGCGGTGGACTTGCCGGCCGCGCCGGTGTCCGAACCAGCGCCGCAGGCGGTCAAGGCAAGGGCCGTACTCGCCCCCAGCGCGAACACACAGAGCCTGCGCAGGCGTGGAGCAGTAGATACGAAGTGGCGAATCACGGGAACTTCTCCTCGAAGGTCGGAGGGAGACAAGAGAAAGAAGAGACGGGGGCGGCTACGGGCACTGCATGGCACCGGGCTCAGACACAGAGGACCAGCGAAGGCCACGGAGACGGGGACAACGGCGGTCATCGAACTGCTCCTGGTCAGGTTTGGCAGCGGGCGACAAGGGGCGCTCGCCTCTTCGTCTGCTACAGGTGCCGATCGCAGCCACGGTGTGACACCAAACGGTCGGCCAATCTCGCACTGCCCTCAACTCACCCACGAACCCGCACGCGTTGAAGAGCGGCAGAGCCGGAAACTGCCCAAGCCACGAGACGGCGGCCTGCTCCGCGACACGGAAATCTGTGAGCCGTGCCCCGAGTATTCATGGACCTGCGGGTGTCGGCGCCTGTTGCGTGACGGACGCTGTTGCATCGACGCAACGAGTGAGTGCTCGTCGGCCGCATGCTGTGCACCCCTTTGCACAGTGGCCGTGAACAACCAGAGGGCCACCGGGCAGGCTCGTCGGCGGCCCTCAGGCTGGTGGTGGCTCAGGAAGCGGCGACGTGGGGTACGGAGACCTCGGCAAGCGCACGCTGCTCCCTCAGGGCTGCACCGTCGGTCTCGGTCCGCCACCACAACGTGTCGCCGTCCAGGAAGGGGTGCACTATCAGCAAGGACCCCACTTCGGCCGCCTAGAGGCATACCGCAGAGCCGGGCTCGCGACTCCCTGCTGTCGGCCAGGGCCTCCCACCCGGACACCTCGCCGCCGACGACCTGGCCATCAATCTCGGAAGGTCGCCGACAAGTCGGAGGTGCCGGGGGCTGTCCGCGCTGATCAATGTGTATCTCCCGCCGCCGGTCAGGTTCGTCGCTGCCCACACTTCGCCCGAGCTCGATCCCCTCCTGACGGACGCCGGGCGACCCCTGGTCGGGCCGCCCGGCGATGATGTTCTCCGTGCTCAGCGTTGGGTCAGGTGGCACGCGGGTCGGCGCAGGCGAGCTTGGCGAAGCCCTTCTTGGCGGTCTTGCCGTGGTGCCAGGTGCCGTACCAGTACGTGATGTTGTCGTTCTTGTCGAGCCACGACCCGGTGATGTGGCCGTAGTCCTTGCCCTTCTCGTACACGTACATCACGTGCTTGCCCTTGCCGTTCGCCTTAGTGCGGATGTCGGCCTTCTTGCAGGTGATCTGTTGGTTGAAGCTGCTGGCCGCTGACGCCTGCGTGGCCGCCGAGATGCCCACACCTGCGGTGAGTGCGAGACCGAGCGCGGTCGCGGCCGTGGCGCGGCCCATGGATGTCTTCACCGTTTCGTCCTCGCTATTTCCTGCGGATGTCGCTCCGGGGCAGGGAGCAGCTCTTACCGCTCGAATGTGTGCCACGCCGAGCACTGCGTGGGCTTGTTCTTGCCCTTCACCGCGCAGACCCGCATCTTGAAGACGACGCCCCGGTACAAAGTCGGGGTCTTCCAGGAGCCTTGGCCGTTGGCCAGCGTGTCCTTGACGTCGACGACGAAATACCCGTTGCGGTTGGTGCGGACCTGGGTAATCGCGCTGTAGCCGTCCTTGCGGAGATCGTTTGCATAGACGCGGCCGTTGTTGGAGTTGTAGAAGCCCTCGGCACGCCCGTGCTGGGAGGTCCACCACCCGGAGCTGTTCGCAGACGCCGGCGTGGCGGCCAGGCCCGACACGAGAACGACGCTCAGTGCTCCGACGACCGCGCTGGCGCAGCTACGCTGGTTCTTCATCAGCGGCATGACGTGTCCTCCGGAATGCGCCTCTCGGCCTGGCTGTGGCCCGTGTCATAGGCCTGCGCTCCCGAGGCCAGCAGCACCCCCGGCACAACGAGAGAAGCGCCGAGTGCGCCCACTTCCGTGAGCCGCGTAAGCCGCGCACGTATCGGCATGGTTGCGAATCCGTTCCTGTAGACGATGAAGAGGGACGACGCCGCACCCACACCGCCCGGCAGCGGTCGAGCCACCATGCCTCGACGGCACCACAGCGTTCGAAGCTGTCGCCATTCCGGTCAGACGCACCATCAAGGAACAAGCAGGGCAAAACATAACAAAGCTCTATGATCTTCCCGCAGTGGGGCGTCAGCCCGGACACCGATCTTCACCGCCTACGAACCACCCGACCAGGCTCGCCTTTTTCCGGAAACTCAACTACCTGAAGTTCGACCGCAGCATCCGCTGCCGGCGGCCAGGGCCACCACGCCGCCAACATCGCGGCCACATCTAGCCATCGCCTTCCCCACCGGGCCCGGCTGCCGGTCGCCGACCAGTCGCTTCCGAGGCCAGTCACCTCACGCCGCTCGCGAAGCAGGATGGGACGCGTTGGCACAGCGCCCCGAAGAGTCATCAGCGCTCGTCCGGTGCCGGCAACTCAGCATTTGCCGGGCAGCCTCATGCATTTGTGGTCGGCTACGTACCCCACTACGCCGCTCTCCCACAGGGATCCACAAGTCGCTCGGCACGAGTTTGGACCACCCCCTGGCGGCATTTTCCGCGACTTAGGTTCAACCGGAAATTGGAGCCCTCAAGTCGCTGCACCCGTGCGCGGAATTCCACAGGCTCGCAGGCACGTCGCCGACGATGCAGCTCTATCAATCATCTTCTCGTCCGCACCAATTCAGCAGCTCCAATCACGCAACTAGCCCCTCCGATGTCCAGCGAGACCGAGTTGACATGATCACACCATGTATAACGCTTAGGCAAAAACTGCACCTGACCTGCGGTTTCACAATTTCACATTCAACACCACAGCTCACACCACAGCTCACGCCACAAGACACTCGACGTAGAGATAACCCCTCGATCGGTCAATCCGTCGCACATTCGATAGATTGATGCATTCAACGAAATGAACATCCTCCTTGCATTCTAAATGCACCCACAACCCCAGGGGAGAATCATCGGAAATGAAACCCATCGATGCCGTGTGCAGAAATAAACGAAAGCCAATCCCCCCGAATGGATCATCGATTCACAGGTAAGCCTAGAATCAAAGCCTCCATTAATGCCCCGCAACCGGCATCGAGATAATTCAATTCTTTAGATAGATAGCGATTACAGGAAGACGCGCCGAACGATTGAGTCCTTGACGTCAAGACTTCGACGCGATGAGGTGAGCATCAGGGTGCATCGGGGCCAGCTTGGGCATCAGACGTAAGGACTGACCCAACGTCCGCTATCGTGTCTACCCAACAGCTCAGGCTTGCCTCAGTCGAACCCCAGCAAGAGAGAAGGAAGGACCATGGACGGCACGGTGCCGAGCCCGAAGAAGCTCGCGTTCTCGTCACAGAAGGGAGGCGTGGGGAAGACTACGACGACTCTGAACGTTGCAGCACAGCTCGCCATGTGGGGTTCACGTGTCGTCATCATCGACTTCGACCCCCAAGCACAGGTAACGGCAGGGCTTGGACTTGATGTCCTACCGAAGGAGCAGACGATCCATGCTGCTCTGACCTTGTTCAACATGAATCTGCCCGTTGACCTGGGCACCTACCTTCTCGACAGGTCAGACCTGATCCGTGATGCGGGTGGCGCAGGCGAGCTCTATGTCATCGGCACCAATACCGAGACCATGGCTGAGCTGTCTGACTGGGTGTCTTCATCTCGTCGCAGCGACAAGTCAATGCTCCTTGCCACGACGTGCCTTCGTCGCTTCGTGGATCAGTACCTGCAGGACGTTGACTACGTCCTGTTTGACACTCCCCCCACCACGAACCAACTCAACGCCCTGGCTCTGGCCGCGTCTGACTACGTCGTGGGGGTGGCGGAGAGCAAGTACGCCTCGTACAGCGGCGTGGTTGCGCTGTACGAGCAGACTCAGCTCGTACCCTCGAGCACGGGCAACACATGCCATCCGGTCTTCCTCGGCACACTTCTGAACGAGACCCCGTCGAAGAAGACCAGGCAAGCGAAAGACATGCGCACCATGCTTGGCGGGACGGCCGATGGCGACGAGGAGTTGGAAGGCCTCACTGACGACAGTGTGGACCCACCCGCCGAGGACTCAGCGGACGCGATCCCCGCACAAGCAGACGGCTCCGAAACGAACTTGGCCGTCTTCGACAGCTTCATTGGAGCGAGTGAGTTGATTTCCGGAGCCTACGCACTAGGCCAGCCGGCGGTCCTGCTTCACCCCAACCGCCAGCTCGCCGAGCACTATGGTGGGTTCACTACCGAGGTGTTCCAGCGGATTGAGGAACACCGGGCGTTCGCTGAGGCGGCAGAGTGATGAGCACGAGCAACAGCAACTCAGGGAAGAGCAAGGGCACGGCGAAGAAGGCCACTGCGAAGAAGGCCCCATCGCGTCGAGTCGGCCCTCCGCCAGGATTCGTCAACCGCGCTAACAGTGCTGGCAAGGCAGCTGCGCAGCAAAGCTTCATCTCCCAGGTAAAGCCGACCGAGGCACCGTCCACTGTCGCCGAACCCGACTCGAACCAGACGGCCCCAGCCTCCCCGGCTGTTACCGAACCAGTAGCGATCCAGCAGGATGCTCCCGCCGCATCACCCACCCCCCAAGACGCCAACGAGCCTGACGGCACGTCCGCCCCTGCCGACTCCAGCGCTGTGCTCGCCGAGAGCGACGCTTCACAGGTAGCAGCCGAGGCGCCTACCTTCGAAGCTGCTTCACCCGAAGCCGAGCCGGTAATCCGAGTACCGCATCCCACATCCGCGACTTACGCTGCCGTAACTCCTGACGCGCCGTCGACGTCGCAAGATAGCCAGGTACAGCAGGCATCTGACTCCACGCCCCAACCTCCTCGCCAAGCATCAGTGGACAGTGAGGGACCGAGCCTGCAAACCGAGCCCGCACCAGTCGACACCGCCCCTCCGTCCACTACGTCGCCTGATTCTGGCGGCGCGGCATCAGCGCCGTCAGTGCCGCCGCGCAGCTCCTTGACGGCGTTGCCGGCGCCTCCGCCACCGTCCGCTCCCCTGCCCGCACGCACCAGCGGTCGTGTTCTGTCTCGCACCCTCGATGGCTTGAGCACAGTCAACCCACGTCGGCAGGAGGAAGTCCGTGATCATCCGCCAGCCTACGAACAGCTACTGAAGGCCAACGCAGCAGCGAAGCTCAAGCGTGTCAAGAGTGTAGGGCGCGCCATTCGCCTCCATCCACGCATCCGCCACCAGATCAACCAACAGCTGGCAGCGGACGCGCAAGCATTGCCTCGGTGGAAGCTTGCAGCCAGTCACTACGTTGACGCTGGTCTCCACCTCCTCACAACGGTCGATCTTGAGTCTGAAGAAGTGCTGGGGCAACTTCTCACAGCGGCATTCGAGTTCGAAGAGCAGACCTTCGGTGATGACCAAGGAGAGTCCACCCGTTTCACTCTTCGTCCTGATACCAATGCAGCGATCGACAAGGTGAAGTACGCCCTCATCGCGAACGGTCAGGACGGGATGCTCAACCATGTCTGCAGTGTCATGGTCTGGCAGTACCTCCTGTCCCTACGAGACACCAGTGGCGCTGGCTGACAACTGCGCTACGCCTTTCAGAGGTGCTGGCCATCGCGAGAAATCGCCATGGCCAGCACCTCTCCTTCATTCCACCTGCTGCCATTAGAGATCACGAGGGCTGCTCCTCAGCGCTCGCGGCCTGGCCTCAGCGAGGCCGCGATGCGCTTCGACGCATTCTGCAGGCCAGTGCCGCTACCTCAGTTCACAAATGCACAACTGACACCACAAGGACCGCCACTACTCACGCTCCTTCTCCTCACCCTGGGGCGAGGACCCTGGTGAAGAAACCGGCGAACGTCGTAGCAATTCAGCAGATCAAGGACGAGGCCCAGGAGCCCTCGACTGCTGACGACCCAGAGAGGCTCGGACGCTCTCGTCTGAACTAACCACTTAGGCTTCTCGGGCCTCCAGGAGCCAGCGTGAGGTCCTGGTCGAGAAGCTGGCTGTCTACGTGACCGACCCACCATGCGTTCCTGGCCCGGGCCCCATACTGGACCGGATGGATGAGGCCACCGCGATGGAACGACTCCTCAACGCCGCGGATCGAGGGACACGTCCGCCCATTCCAGCGGCAGGTCGAACTACTGGCCATCATCCCCGGAATGGATTCGCGCACCGCCTACATGATCCTCGCCGAAATCGGTGCGGCCATCACCTGCTTCCCCTCGGCCGGTCACCTCGCCTCGTGGGTGGGGCTGTATCCGGGCAATTACGAGTCCGCGGGCAGGAGGCTCCTCCGGCAAGACCCGGCCCGGGGAGCCGTAGCTAAAGAGCGTGCTCGGCCAGGCCGCGATCTCCGCCTGCCGCACCACGGGCACCTATATCGCCGCCCGCTACCGGCGACTGATCGGCCTGCGGCACTCGATCAGCGTCCCGATCTGGCACAAGTTCACCCACGACATGTAGTACGGCGCCCTCGGCGGCGACTACTTCCTCCCACGAACCGGAACCCGCCACTTCATCAGCCAACTCAACCTCGGCTTCCAGGTCAGCCTCCAACCCGGTGGGAGCTACATGAAACAAGCTGACCTGCATCACCAAGGGACTGTCGTATCAGCTGGCCAGGGCAAGTCGGCCTGCGGCGGAGAGCTGCGTTGCGCTCGGGGGCCTGACAGTCAGCATCACTACGGAGGGTAGCGTTTACCTTTAATTGTCTGCCTGCCAGGTTAAAGGAAACGCGGGCTCTGGGCCCGCATAGCCGGATCAGACCCAGGCGTCGAGCTCCGGTAGGTCCCACTTGGTGTAGGTAAGTCGCCGTTCAGCGCCATTGATCAAGTCGAGTACGTCGGTTGCCAGGTAGGCGCGCGTGCCCCGCTCCACCTCCTTAACCTGCACCACGCCGGCCCCAGCTAGTTCCTCGAGAGCGCCCGAAGCAGCAACGAACGAGATGTTGAGTAGAGACTGTGTCGCTCGCGCAGTCACGATCGGGACACCCGGCAGCTGTTCCATCAGGCGCACGACCGCTGCCCCCTTCCGGGGCTGCCCCCGACGGCCTTCGCCCTCCCTGAAGTGCGCGAGCTTCGCGAACCAGGTCTTCCGCATCTGAGCAAGTTCGTCAGTGAAGCGACGAGCCTCTGCGACCGCGTCCCGGGTTGCGGCCAGGAAGACCCGGATCCACGCATCTGTTCCAACCGCCGCAGATGCGCTGTCCGGCTCTCCGACGTAGCGGTAGGCGTTGAGGCCGGCGATGTACTCGCGGGCGTGTGCCAGGAGAGACATGGAGATCGGCAGAACGTGTCCAACCGCTAGCCCCTGCCTGGCAAGGACGGTATGGATCAGGGCGCGCCCTGTGCGGCCGTTGCCGTCGTGGTAGGGATGAATCGTCTCAAACTGGGCATGCACGAGCGCCGCTTGCACCAGGGGAAGCGGGTGGTCTTCGGAGATGAAGGCGGCGAGGTCCTCCATGAGCGGGGCCACGACCTCCGGGCCTGGCGGCACATACTCTGCTCCCTGCGGGCCGTAGGCGTTGCCACCTACCCAGTTCTGCACGGTTCGAAGGAACCCAGACGTCTCGTGTTGCTCCGTTTCCACCATCAGGGCCGCTTGCAAACCGTTGATGTCGTCGACAGTGACAGCTTGAGCTCCCGACAACGCGGTGACGGCGCTCCGGAGGGCCAGAACGTTGTTGACGACCTCCCGTGCACTGTCGCTGATGCCGCGGTTCGTGCGTTGGTCATCGCCAGCCTTCGTGGCGAGCATCAACTCTAGGTGTGCAATCGCGCGAGCTGAGGCCACTACTCCCTCGATTCGCGAAGATGCCACCGCCTCGGAGCGAAGAAGGAAGCGAGCGAGAGACTCCAGATGGGGACTGGTGGGCGCCGCGTTGTTGAAGGCACGGACCAACTGGTCCACCTCGGCGGCTTCTGCCGCGAGCTGGGCCGACAAACGGAGTCCTCGCCCGCAGAGCAGATCGGGCTCGTACGCGGCGAACGTCCGGGGGTGCTGCTCATCCACACTGGCCGCCACGCCAGGCTGTGATGGCCAGCGCCGCTCCGAAAACCTTGCCACTAGACACGCTCCAAAGGTTCAGCCTCAGGCAGATCCATTTAAGGATAGTCTGTGCCCCGTGATGTTTGGTGTGATGCAAGAGGCTGTTCCGGCAAGCGGGGTTCAAGCCCTACTTGCCGGGCGTCCGCCTGTCAGCATGCCGGACTCGCGATCTTCGGGTATGCGTGAGGCGCGATGCGTCTCTGCAGAGTCAACGGCTGGACTGTCGCCGCGGTCACTCGGCTGCGGTCTCGCGTACCGGAGTGAAAGCGAAAAGGCGACCCCTTGGGTCGCCTCACTGGGCGACTTCGCCAAGTCGCCCATCGCCACTACTCGGGGCGCCACCCCGAGCTTTCTTCATGTCTGCCGCATCGAGCCGACTGCGTCGGCGTCACTTGACGGCCTGCGGAGCCACCCGCGTGCCGTGCAAGGGGGAGGAGGAAGCAACGACAACCTGACCTGACCAGCCCGCCTCCAAGGCGGTACTCAACTTCACCCCCGCTGACCAGGACTTCTCCGTCAAAAGGTCGAGCGGCCGGTTGCGTTGTGCCTTCACCCCTATGCAGTTCTGGAGCAGATCATAGCCGCCAGCCATAGGGCTAGTCTTCCATTGCCAAAAATTGGCGTGCGCGCGTCGCGGGAAGATAGCGCCCGTATCGACAAAAGTAGTGCTAAAACACCAAAGCATCATTCGTCTGGTCCCGCCTCTCGAGCGCCTCGGCGAGGTTCACTAGCGCTCGCGGGGAGCACATCGTGCACTCCGGGACATCCCCTGCAATTGGGACGCGTAATGCGAGTCCGCCTGCTGACGGCCGTTCGCGCCCTGCTCGCCGACAGCCGACTCCTCGGTCAGAAGGATGTCGTCCGCGTTGGCGCACTTGTACTGCTGGCGAAGGCGAGCTACGGATCTTGCCGTGTGGAGCTGACCGCGCGTGAACTGGCTCGCTGGCTTGGAGTCTCTGAGTCAACGATCGATCACGAGGTCCTCCGCGCGCTGCGCGAGATGGAGGCAGTGGCTGCCCGGGTCGTCCGTGGGGCAGATGGCTTGCCCACTGGCGTCGAGTACCGAGTGGAAATGTTGTGGGAAGCCCGCACCAGCACGGGAGCACCTCTGGCCTTGTCGAGGTCGGAGCTAGCAACGCTTCTACGGTGTCTGGAATCCCTGTTCGCTCCAGGATGGGGCGAGAAGTGTGCGACGCCTCCCGGGATACTCGCCGATCGCCGCGGTAGGGGAGCGGCGTCCGATCGGTTGGCGATGATCCTCCTGGTTCTTCATGCCCGCCCTGACGGCCGGGTGCCGCTAGTGGGAGGTCCTCTGCCCAAGAAAGTCGCGCGGCTCGGACGAGCTGCAGTAACACTCGCCCGGATGCTGGGCTGCGGCGTGCCAGCCGCGTCCACAGTGCTCCAACGTCTGCAAGCAACCGGCGCAGTAGTCGGCGGTTCGGAGCGGTTGCGAGTACAGCCAGTGGCAGCCGCGAACGCCCCGGCAGTTCACCCCGCGGGGAACATGGCCACCACCGTCTGTGAGCCAGGCGCCTCCTCTCAACACGATGCCGTGCCATGTCCTCAGTGTTCCGAGCACGCCGAGGACATGCCTCTGCGAGGCGAAGGCTGGGAACAGCTGAGTCTTGACGGCACCGACGATCAAAGAGATATGGAAGGGCCTCTTCAAACTGCCCCCAGAGATCAACAGAATGTTGATTCCGGTGTTCTCGCAGATCAAGATGCCTCTCATGGCACTAAAGCTGACTGCGGTGGTGCAGGCTCTCACGCCCAGCACGCTGTTGTGGCTGGTGTTGGTGATGAAGGTACAGGTGATTGTGGGTTTTCCGGCTCTGCCGTCGGGGGCGGAGATGATCTGCCGGAGCACGCGCGTGTACGCGAGGGTGCCTCGGCTTCATCGACTCCTCCGGCCAGTGGGACCGACGGTGGCCGGCTGCGCCGGGAAAAGCGAGATCAGCTCTGGTCGGGCGGGGAGGGAACCTGCGGTGGCCGGTTGGTCTTCCGTGGTCGGGCATCGGTGCCGGACGATCTGGGCGAGGCTCTGGCGCCGGTAGCTTGGCTGTGGGGCCAGGTAGGCCGGTCCAGTACGCGAATGTGGCTGGCTCGCGCGGTGCGAGGCGAAGTCGGGCGGCTACGGGGGCTGGTGGAGCCTCAGCTGGCTCAACGGGTGCTGGCCGAGCGGCTGGAGCGCCGACTCCGGGACCAGACCCAGCCGGTCAGGGACGTGGTGGCCTGGCTGCTGAAGGTCGGTCTCCCACAGCGGGCCAGCTGCTGGTCGACGCTCTGTGACGAAGGCCTCCGCCTCGACACCCGAGGGGCGTGCGAGAGC
>Ga0182008_10001900_pt1 | contig 13518 bp, 8 predicted proteins | sample Sormic07211129_1_FD_120482 | JGI IMG/M metagenome (GOLD analysis project Ga0182008, IMG submission 120482) | Rhizosphere microbial communities from Sorghum bicolor, Mead, Nebraska, USA - 072115-129_1 metaG | ecosystem: Host-associated > Plants > Roots > Rhizosphere | place: USA: Nebraska...
AAGATTTTGGAATCGTCAGTAGCAGGACATATCTCAGTACGCTTGAGCGCGGCCTTAAGAACGTTACATTGGAAAAGGCATCGGAGCTTGCCGACAGAATGGGGGTGCACCCGCTTACCCTCCTCCTTGAGAGTTTTTTGCTCCTCGATCCGGATACAGATTTAGACTCGCTGCTTGAGCGTATTCGGCGTGAGATCAATACGGACCAAAACTCTTAGCTCGGAGCCGGTGATGTCGAATTATTGCGGAGCGTTGTCTGGCGTCTCGTACTGAGTCAGGCATATCGACCTTGAGCAACTTGAGGGTTCCGGGGAAGTCCCCTAGTCAATCTCAAGGTATACGAGAATCTCCAGCATGGCCCCGATGGCGTGCTGGCCAGGTAGGCGACTGGTTTTCCGGCGATATGTCACCTGCCGTTGACCAGCCTTTCCCCGCGGCCTGTCATATCTGCAAAGTGCTAATGCGCCATAGAATCAGAATGCCAACCCTTCTGCTAACTGAATCAGCATCTCCTCAATCAGGCGGGTGCCCTGGATGGTTGAAAGCATCGCAATTGGACTTTTACCCGAAAAGCAATCCTTGGACTTGGAGAGCCAGCGCTTGGCCTTTTCGTCGTCCCCGAAGAGCGTTTGGGCCATGGCCATGATGTGTGCAACACGGAACAGGCGATCACTCTCATCCACCGTCAATAGCTGGCCGCGCGCCAACCTCGTTTTGAGAGCTTTGAGCGGAATGATCTGGTCGCGCTCTAACGGGCTTATTGCGCCAAGGTCGCAAAGGGCTTTGACACTACCAGCCGAGAAACCCGCCTCGATCAGTTCGTGGATGTCCCGATCTGAAGCGTCCGTGGGGATTTGGAGAAGTACTTCCAACCGCACCCGGTAGGCACCATAAGCATTCTCGCGCAGAATTTCAGCAAACATAGGGCACCCTCTTGTTCGGCATTTTCGGTGCACCTTTCGCGACAGGCAGCGACCGTCCATCACCGGCCGGTAATATCCGTCCGAGTAGAACTCATCATGAGCATAATGAAACGTCCCCTACGATGGAATGAGAGTTAAACGATCATGAGCGAAAACGAACGCTGGACAGTCAAATGCCAGGAAACCGCGGATGGAACTGGCGACGTCATCGTTGATCTGCCACCAGAACTGCTTGCGAGATTAGGTTTAGGCCTTGGGGACGAGTTAACTATCGAGATGGTAGATGGCGTGATAGTCCTGAAACCGAAGCACAATACGTCGTCCTCGTCCTGAACTTTGCTCTACTCGTCAGAACTGCCTCGATTTGTCGAAAACCGGTAAGAACCCAAGCCCGCTTCCCATTGCGGTTTTTTGACTTGGGATCGCCTTCGAAAATCCATCTTTTTCAAGCAAGAATATTGATCGCCCCTCTATCCAGTGTCGATTCTCCGAGGACGAACACGGCGACCAATCTGGTTGAACCCCTATCATTTCCCAAAGCTTTGGTTGAGTTGGGCTGGAAAATACCTGCAGTGAGCAATACCCTGCGTGTATCCGCCGAACGTTACGAGCTGAAATATGTCAGGGACTAAGATATTTGAAAGCCCACGTTGGCTGCGCGACCTGTTGCGCTTCCTGCCGCTGAAGTGCCAATTCGTACTGTCAGGCAACATTCGCGATCTGCAAGCAAGCGAAGTGACACCTGGGACAGTAACCGCGCAGAGCTTCAATCAGACTCTTTGTAATGAGCTGCTCGATGCAGGCTATGCCCACGTGCTTGTCTGGGACCCGGTATCCGGTTTCCGGTCCATTGGTAAGCCCGGTACTGATCCTGCAACTGGCCAGACATTCATGCAGGAACTTGGTTTGACCCTAATTGACGGGGTCGCGCCAGCAGGTATCGATCTGTTAAGCGCCACCTTGCCGCGCCTGGTGGGCCGAACCGGCGACCCCGTCGCGCTGTTGGTTGACTTCGCTTCGCGCCTAGTAATGCGCAACGATTCACTCAACGCTGCTGAACACCAACTGTTCACCCAAGCTCTGGTGCAATCCCATCAGGCCCGTAGCCGTCCTGCGACTGAGTTGCGTAAACCGTTCTTTAACTCTCTGATCTGGCTAGTGGAAAAGGAAGGTGATCTACCTGATTGGTTTTTGGTCGACAACCCACGCCTTCGTCATATTCCGGTGTCCAAACCTGATCAAGTTGTCCGCCGAGCACTCGCGCCCGCTCTGCTAAAAGCGCTCACAGGTAGTCAGGGCGCCAGCGAAGAAACCACTACCCAGGCTGTTGAAGCGTTTGTACAAAACACTGAGGGGCTGTTGTTGCTCGATCTCAGTGCCATCGCGCAATTGGCACGGGTAGAAAGTGTACCTATGGAAAAGATCGCCGATGCTGTGCGCCGCTATAAGATCGGTGTTACCGAAGACCCTTGGCTAAAAATTGATCGTCAACGAATTCGCCAAGCGGACGCCATCGTTCACCATCGAGTCAAAGGCCAAGAGCATGCCGTGACTCACATGCTCGACATCGTCAAGCGCGCGATGACCGGTGTCGGCGCCACCCGCAAGGGCAATCGGCCCAGGGGCGTGGCCTTCCTCGCCGGCCCCACCGGGGTGGGCAAAACTGAATTGGCCAAAACCATCACTAGTCTGCTGTTTGGCGACGAAAGCGCCTATATACGCTTCGACATGTCAGAATTTAGTGCTGAACATGCCGATCAGCGCTTGATCGGCGCACCGCCCGGCTACGTCGGCTATGACGTCGGCGGCGAGTTGACCAATGCGATTCGGGAAAAACCGTTCAGCGTGGTGCTATTCGATGAAATTGAAAAAGCCCACCCCCGCATCCTCGACAAATTCCTGCAGATCCTTGATGACGGTGTACTCACCTCCGGCCGCGGAGATCGAGTGTACTTCTCTGAAGCACTGATTGTGTTCACCTCCAACCTGGGCATCTATCGTCAAGGCGACAACGGCGAACGGGTGGCTAACGTGCTGCCTGGCGAAGCCTTCGAGCAGGTTCAGAGCAAGGTGCATAGCGAGATCGACCGGCATTTCAAGCTGGTGCTTAACCGACCGGAAATTCTCAATCGTATTGGCGAGAACATTATCATCTTCGACTTTATCCGCGAGGATGTCGCCTTACAAATCTTCGAGCAGATGGTCAACGCTACCTTTAGCGACCTCCAGGGACAGGAGCTGTTTATCGAATTGACAGCCGAGGCACGCCAAACCCTGCACAGCCTTTGCTTGCAGGACCTATCCAACGGTGGACGGGGTATCCGCAACCAGTTGGAAGCACGCCTGCTCAACCCCTTGTCGCGAGCGTTGTTCGACCAGGATGCGCAGCCAGGTGAACATTTTACGATCACCAAGTTGACTAGTAGTGGACTGATAATGGAACGTCATTGAGCATGGACTTGAGCCTGTCGCGCGTGCATTTTCCGGTCACTACCCTAGGCCCCGGCCTGCGCCTGGGCATCTGGTTTCAAGGCTGCAGCATCCGCTGTCCTGGCTGTATTTCTGCCGATACATGGGGGCCAGGGCAGCGTCGACTGTCGACGGCACAACTGCTGGATCAGATTACGCCCTGGCTGGACGTGGCAGACGGCATCACGATTTCAGGCGGCGAACCGTTCGATCAGTTTGATGCCTTGATTCGCCTGCTCCAAGGCCTGCGCCGTCTTAGTCAGGTCGATATTCTTGTTTACAGCGGTTATTCCCTGGAACACCTCGACGACCAACTGCGCCAGGCCAACGGCCTGATCGATGCGTTGATCAGCGACCCCTACGACGAAGCCCTCAGCCAAACTATGGCTCTGCGCGGAAGTGACAACCAACGCCTTAACCTGCTTACCCCCTTGGGTCGGGCGCGCTTAGGCGACTTTGAACGCCCACTGATGGCCTCCGACAAGGCACTCGACCTAATGTTCGACGAGACGGGCAGCGTGTGGATGGCCGGTATTCCTCGGCGCGGTGATTTGCTGCGTTTGCGCGACCTGCTGCAGGACCAGGGCCATCAATTACAGATCAGCGCACACGCAACGCGACGCCGCTGAATGGAGTACCCCATGATTCGTTTCTGCCCCAATTGCAACACCGAGCGCTCGCTTCAGGAGATGTTCTGCGAGGGATCCATCTTCGAGACGGCCTGTGGCTGGGATCTCGCTGGAGAACCCATCCACCCTGAAGGATGGCGCCCCCAGGCCATTACGACCCAGGAGACCATCGCCAGAGTGAGCCCCGCACCGGACAACGCAACGGTCTTGCTTTGTGAAAATGGTCACCCGATGGACCTAGGCGACCTTATGTGCCACGAATGTGGCGGCGAGCTCGCGCAATCGGTACCTTTTGCTTCCGTGCCAGACAGCGGCGAATCAGAAGCAGTCACGGAAACCTTGATCGATGGCTGGCGCTTGGTTCGAGAAATCAGCAACACCGACGGCGTTCGTGAGCGCTACCTCGTGGAGCACAACGAAACCGCGCAACAAGCGGTATTGACCTTGTATCGATCCGGCTCTGAGCCGGATCCAGTGATCTACGATGTGATACGCCGGTTGCCGCGCGAGCATGTACCCGAGATCATTGTCACCGGTCGCTGGAATGATCGCGCCTACGAAGTTATTGAGGAACTTAGCGGTGGGACCCTGGCTGACCTTGGCAGTGTCATTCGCGATAACGCCAGCGTGCGTCACGTAGTCAGCGAATTGGGCCAGGCGCTGCATGTGTTTAATGAGGCCGGCCTGCGCCATCGCGACCTGCGCCCCGCCAGTCTTCTCGTTCGCTCCCGCGAACCGCTGGACCTGGTGATCAGCGGCTTCGGCTCGGCACGCCTGTCGGAGTTCGACCTAGATATCGTCTCGCCCCTAGAAACCAGTCGTTACATGGCGCCAGAGGCCATTGCAGGTGGCGTTGCAGCCGCCTCAGACTGGTGGAGCATGGGCATGATTCTGCTCGAGCAACTGACGCAGGGTGCCTGCTTCAGTGGCATCAATGCCAATGCCTTCCTGATCCACGTACTGGCAAACGGCGTGCCTATCCCTGACGACCTCGACCCGCAACTCCATTTGCTGCTGCGTGGGCTGTTGGCGCGCGACCGCCACCAGCGCTGGCAATGGCCGGAGGTCGAGGCCTGGCTTAACGGTATTGCGGTAGAGGCACCGCCCTCCTCCGTTCAACAGAATGATGAGGGCGAAGGCGCTACGCTGCAGTTAGGACCGCGCCGCTATCACTTGCCCGGCGTATTCGCCCTAGCAGCGGCACAGACGGACAACTGGCAACAGGCCCTCGACCACCTGCTTCGTGGGGTAATAGTGACCTGGGCCGAGCAGGTCAGCTTGGCACCTTCCCTTGTCGCAGGTTTGCGTCAGATCGTTCAACACGAAAGCATCGAGGACGACTTCCGCCTGATGCTGGCACTGAAGGCTCTCAATCCAGAAATCCCCTTAATCCATCGCGGCGAGATCGTGACCCCGGGATGGTTGCTGGAACACCCCCTGGAAGGATATCGCCTGATCAGCGGTTCGGTTCCAGACTTGCTCGAGCAGCTACAAACTGACCATTGGCTGTCGCGCCTGAAAACCCGCGCGGAAAGTGTCCGTCAGCGTGCCTTGCATCAACATATCGAACTGGTCGAGGAGCCGTTACGGATTTACTTGCTATCGACCTCGCGTGCCAAGTTGGCGACGCAGTGGCAGGAGCGCCAACGACTACTTCCCGACACCGATCACCCGGGGCTGCTGTCACTTTCAGAGCGCCGGGTAATCGCGGAAGAGGATCTAATTGTGCTGCTCAGTGCCGCGATTAGCCAGTTCCGTTCGGCCAGCTCGATCATCGAGGAGGCCGCCGAACTGGCCAAGACCGCCGACGTCAGCTGGTTCGATACTGAGACTGCGGGTGAACTGCTGCTGCATTCACGTCTGGAGTTGTACCGTAGTGTCGATGAGCGCATTCGCGGCTTCGCCCGCTCCGGCGTGGCGACAGTGGACCAATGGGCCGAGCACTTCCGTCTGGAGCGGCGCATGCCATTGGCTCAGATGTTGGTGCTGCTGGCCATTCCGCCCAACCAGTGGCTGGAGCCACAGAAACAGCAGTATGTGTCGCAGATCCTCGAGTTCTTCGAGAAGAAGGTAGTGACCGCCGTGATGCGCGGTCCGTTGGTGCGCATGAGCATTGGCAAGACCACCGCCCGCGTTGACGTCAATGAACTGAACAGCGAACGCAGTCCGGCCGCGGCCTTGCTCGACCATCTGTTGCAACGCAATGCCAATGCGGTGAACCTGGACCCGGAAAGCTTCCAGCTCAACAGCCAACTGGAATCACGCCTGCATGCCCTGTACCGGCAGAGCGCGCTGTACAAACGCGACACCGGTATCGATGGCCTTTATTTGGGTTTCCCATTCCTGCTCAACCGCGATGCGCGCGGTACCACGCGTACGCGGATCATCCCGTTGTTGCTGTGGCCGGTTAAGCTGCAGCTTGAACTGGGCAGCCGTGGGCACGCCGCCCTGGCGTTTGACAGCGAGCGTGAAGAAATTCGTCTCAACCCTGCCTTGGAAAGCGTGCTCGGTGCCGAAACCTTCAAGCGTTGGCGTAAGACCGCCGATGAACTACTAGGTCGCTCGTCGATCCGCGCGGCGGATGTGATGGATGCCTTCGGTATGCTCGCTACCATCCGCTCGCGGGCGCTCGGCAGTTTACCGCCCAGTACCGTGGAAATTGCTCCTTACCAAGATGAACTGAGCTGCGCTGCGGTACTTTTTCATGTGACTTTCATGGGGCAGGCGATCGGCGAAGACTTGCGCCAGCTGAAGAATCTGTCGCCTGTCGGCACCGGCCTGGAAACTGCATTGCGCCTCAAAGTAGCCGATGTAGCTGTGCCTGTGACACCACCAAACGAGTTGCAGCGGTTCTTCACTGTTGCCAGCGACCCGTCCCAGGAAGCGGCGGTGATCCAGGCACGACATAGTCCAGGGCTACTTGTTGAGGGGCCGCCAGGTACAGGTAAGAGCCAGACCATCGTCAATATGGTCGCCGACGCCATCGGCCGTCAGCGCAGCCTGCTTGTTGTTTGCCAGAAGCATGCCGCGCTAGAAGTGGTGTACAAACGGCTGGTGGCTGAAGGTCTGGGCCAACGCATCGTTATGCTCAATGACGTCAACCGCGACCGCGAACCGGTAATCCGTAGCATCCGCGAACAGCTAGAGCGTTTGTTCGCTGACGGCACTCGGCCGCCAAGCTGGCAGCGACAACGCGAGCAGATCGCTGCCCGTATCGAAGCCCTGGAGGGTGAACTCGACCGCTTCCACCAGAGCTTGCACCGTCTAGATGAAAGCACCGGCCTCAGTTATCGCCAACTGCTCGGCGAGCTGATTGAATTGGAGGCAGGTCCTGAGCCAATCGAGTTCCCGGCCTTACGTCAACGATTGGTAACACTGGACCTCGCCAGCCTGACGCGTTTAGAGGAAAACTGCGCCCCTCTGATACGTCTGTGGCTACCCTCTCGCTTCGAAGGCAGCCTGTTGAAGCAGTTGAAGCCATTCGCCGCCGACCGTGCGACTTTACAGGCCTTCACTGACAACCTGAACAGTTTCACCCAGGCCGAGATTAACCGTCAGGCCACGCTGCAGACGCATTCGGCCAGCTTCGAAATCGACGATCCGACGCCGTACCGTAGTTGGATAGCTTCCCATGTCGCTACTCTGCTCGGTTTGAAAGAAGAGCAACGCCTACGCTTGGCGCGCTGGCTGCCATTGTTCCGCAGCCGCGAAGTCGGCCAGGCGCCGAGAGGTGAGTCGATTCTCGGCGAACTACGCCAGCTCGATCAGCAGCTCGGTCAACTGGACCAGGGCCACTTCGCAGCCACGCTATCGCCAGCACTGAGTCTGGTTGAGAGCAAGACACTAAGGCATTTGGCGCACGACTGCGCCAAGGTCATGGCTACCCGAACCTGGCTGGCGAACATCAACCCGTTGCATCTGCTGCGGCGCAAGCGCTTGCGCAACGTTCTTCAAGAGCAAGGGCAAAGTCTCGCTGCTGATGTCCTCCCGACTCTGCACGCCGCGATCCACCTGGAAATTCAGTGGCGTCCTCTGCGCGTCGAGTTGGCGACACTGCATCAGGTACTAGAGCTGGAGACCGTGAGCCAGCAAGCCTGCCTGGAGTTGGTCAGCACAGTGAAGAGCGACATCCGCCACCTACTAGAGATCCAGGCGCTGGCCCACGCCATAGCGCAATCGCCGCGCCCTGAGGAAGCCGACGAGGCCGTCCTGGCTGGAAACAAGCAACACCTCGAGGCGCTTCTCAACAATCTCGACGCCTCGTTGATGCGCCACGCGGTCCGCCAGTCCAGCCTTGACCAGCTCAAAGTGCTCGGTGATTGGCTGGGCGCTGAGCTGGTGCAACAACTGCAACACGCCATCGCGCACAACCTGAACAATCAATTGACGCTTGGTCGCCTGCATGAGGCGCAGCCGTTTCTCGCCGCCTATCAGTCATTCCGTGGCCGCGCTAGTCAGCTGGCCGAGCCGGATCTGGAGCTACTCGCACTGCTGAGACAGCGCCAGGAGCAATTGGACGGCATCGCACCCGAGCAACAGGAGGCCGCCGTAAGACGGTTGCTTAATCGCGAAGCGCGACTAGGTTGGAAACATCGACTTGAGCAGGCCCACCCCGAACTGCTGTTCAGTCAGGATGAGGCTCGGGCCAAGGTGGCCAGCCTCGCTCAAGCCGACGCGCAGATGCGTGTGCTCAACCGAGAGTTGCTCGCCAACGGCATCGACCTTACTCGCCTGGGCAATCACAAACAGTGGGAGGACGTCACCCGACTAACGGGCAAGCGCTCGCGGCGCCTGCGCGAATTCATCGAACTGGGCAGCCACCTCGGCCTAATGAGCTTACGTCCGGTATGGTTGATGAACCCGGACGTGGCCAGCCGTGTGCTGCCGCTTAAGGCCGGCCTGTTCGATACCGTGATCTACGACGAAGCTTCGCAGATGCCTGTGGAATTCGCCTTGCCGACCCTGTTTAGAGGTCAGGTCACCGTGGTCAGCGGCGACGAGAAACAGATGCCGCCGACTGCTTTTTTCTCCAGCCGCATCGAAAGTGACGAAGCCGAAACATTCGATGGCGACGAGCCTGACGCTGACGCTGACGAGGAACAACGCGAAGCCTTCGAAGACACCTGGAACCGTCGCGAGATCAAGGACTGCCCTGACTTGCTGCAATTGGCGCGCACCGCCCTGCCCAACACCACATTGCAGATCCACTACCGTTCGGCCTACCGCGAGTTGATCGGCTTCTCCAATGCCTCATTCTACGGCAACCGTCTTAACGTCCCAGTCCGTCATCCGCAAGCGAACATCCTGCGTATCAAGCCTCTGGAGCTGATCGAGGTCGGGGGGCTATACCAGAACCAGAGTAACGCCGAGGAAGCCGAACGTGTCGTCGAGTATCTCAATGAACTCTGGCAGCAACCCTACGATCTGCGTCCCTCGGTCGGCGTGGTCACGTTCAACCGAAAGCAGGCAGAGTTAATCGAGGAGCACTTGGAGCAGCGTGCGGAACAGGACGAACTTTTCCGTGCTGCCTACACCGAAGAGCGCGAACGCAGTGAGGACGGCGAGGATATGTCAGTGTTCGTCAAAAACGTGGAAAACGTACAGGGCGATGAGCGCGACGTCATCGTCTTCTCTTCGACTTTCGGTCGCAACAGTCAAGGCACCTTCCGTCGCAGCTTTGGTGTGCTAGGACAGACCGGCGGCGAGCGTCGCCTTAATGTGGCGGTGACCCGTGCACGACGCAAGGTGGTGATGATCACCTCGATGCCGATCGCCGATATCTCCGACATGCTCAACACACACCGCGCGCCGATCAGCCCGCGTGACTACTTGCAAGGCTATCTGGAGTACGCGCGCGCGCTCTCCGCGGGTGAGTTCGGCAGTAGCGGTAAACTACTTGAGCGCCTGCAGACAGACCGAAACGGTCAGCAACGAGAGCAAGGCCAACGCCGTGATGGTTTCGTCAGCCTGGTCGGCGAGTTTATTCGCTCCCTGGGCTGGCAGGCCGCCCCTGCCAGCGAGGGCGACGCCTTCGGTCTCGACTTCGCCATCGAGAACGCCAGCACGGGCCTATACGGCATCGGCATCGAATGCGATGCCCCGTGCCACGCACTGCTAGAGCGCGCCCGCGCCCGGGAAATCTGGCGTCCGACCGTACTGCACCGTGCCATCCCTCATATTCACCGAGTCTCGTCACAGGCTTGGTATCACAATGGTGAAAGCGAGCGTGCACGCCTGCGTGAAGCCATTGAACAGGCCATGCAGGCCACGCCCCCGTCGCAACAGACGCCCACTACAGCCGATACGGAAACCTGCCTATGAGTGGTCCGAAGGTCGTTCGCATTGTCACCCGGGAAGAAATCATCGCCATCTGCGAAGGCCACCTACAACGCCTGGAGCTGGTCTTGGCACGTTGGCAGGCGCAAGCCAGTAAGGTCGGAGAGCTGAACGAACAGGAGCGCGCCGCCACCTTCGCCCGACGCGATCGCCTGCGCGCCCTGTTGGCGCAAGAGCGCTTTGCTGAGCTGCAGAAGGCCATACCGGCCGAGATCGAACACCTACGGCGAGACCTGGAGGATCGCGAAGAACGCGCGATTATTCGTGCCGCTCAGCGACGCCAACGCGAACGACGCCTTAAGGAGAACGCCGCAACATTGCTCGAGGCATTGCAAGCGCGCTCCGAAGGCGCCGATCAAGACCTGTTGCGTTCTCTCACGCAATTGGCCAGCGGCATCATCAAGGAAGATGGCGAGCGTCTGCTGGCTGAGGGTTTCGCCCAATTGGCCAAGGCCGATCAGAAAGCGACGCTCAGCAAAGCCCAGCGAGCCTTGGCAAAGCAACTCAAGGTCGATGACGCTCCGAACTCCTTGAGTGAATGGATGGCTGCCCGACACCCTGATACCTTGCCCGATATACGCCTGCAACGCATAAACCGACATATCGCTGAACTGCAGCTGCTGCAGGGTACCGACAGCGCCGCGTCATTCCTTCAGGCGCAGGAAAGAGCCGAGGCGGAACCCGAATCGCAACGGCGTAATCTGCTGCTCGACAGTCTCGTCCTCGACTTGGCCTCATCCACTCGTACTTTCAAAAACAAGCGAGAGAGCCTCGAACGGCTACAGGACTTGGCCAGCGAAATGGAAACACAGGCAGGTACTGACTATACCGCGCTGTTAAGTCAAATCAGCACCTGTACTACCGTCACCAACCTAGAGACGATTGCGGGACTGACTGAGCAGTGTGAAGCCTTTATCTCAACCCATTTGCAGGCCGAAGCGGCCCTGGCCCGCCGCGAAGCCGTGCTAAGTGGATTGGCCAGCCTCGGTTACGAAGTACGCGAAGGCATGGCGACCGCTTGGGCGGAAACTGGTAAGGTCGTGCTGCGTAAAGTAGCCACTCCCGGTTATGGCGTAGAAGTTGGCGGCAAGGCCGACAATGGTCGCCTGCAGGTTCGTGCAGTAGCTCTCAGCGGCGACCGTGACAAAACCCGGGATCGAGATATTGAAAGTATTTGGTGTAGCGAGTTTCAGCGGTTACAAGCGCTGTTAAAAGACAGGGGCAGCGAGTTATTGATCGAGCGCTCCCTCTCAGTAGGTGAAGTTCCGCTCAAAGAAGCGAGCGCTTCCATACAGGTCGCGGAAGCGGTCATTGCTCAGCAAAAAACTGTATAAAACACTCCAGTGCACCGCGCTCGTAAGCGTGGCTTTCTCACATTCTGCTCAACTGGTGTGGCGACCCGCACGCTCCCTGGTTATGACTGGCAGCAGACTGCCCCACCGCTGCTGTTGACGCCACCCTACTTCGATTGTTTTCAAGCCAAATTGCGCCTACCTGAGTAATAGCCAACCGTACGGCTGCCGTTATGCCGGTAAGGAAGTGAGTCAAAGTATCAATGATGGCCACTAATTCCTTCACCACGCTCTGCGGCTGAGGCATAGTGATGGCATCGCTTAGCCCCACCAAGGACAGGGTATGAAGGTCAAGCTCCTACCTGCTGCATTTCTCTTTCTCGGCTCGTATTTTCCGCTGAGTGTCATCCTGTTGTTGCAAGACATCGCCGAATCCAGTTGGAAGAAATCCATTTGTTGGTCCCTGCAGAACTGCGAACTGCCTACGCTGATGAACAGTGGGCGTTCTCTCACCCTTTTCATCCTGTGCTCCGCTAGCTTGATCGTATTTCTGTGGGTACTTCGCAACCTGCCCAGCGACCATGAGGTCACGGTCAAAGATGCCAAGACCGTTCCCAACGACCTGATCAACTACGTTTTCCCATACGTTGTTTCATTCATGGGGCTGGATCTGGGGAGCGACGGAAAATTTTACGGCTTTGTGGTTTTCCTGGCCTGGATGTTTTTGATCACATATCGATCGGGGCAGATCCTGATGAATCCACTGCTGCTCGCAATGGGATGGCAGTTGTACGAGCTCAATGTCGTGACCACGAAACACGACCGCACTCGGATGGCACTCTCCAAATCAGCGGTCTATCCGAAAGACACGCTCAAGTGTTGCTACATCCAAGGAATGTATATTTTGTCGAAGGATCAGAATTGATGAACGCAGACCAAGCCCTTGATGCACTCCATCAGTTCGACGTGGAAGCGGCAAGCTGCAGCGTTTGGACTTTCAAGAAAAGCCAGAGTAAGGCCGGCCGCTTCAAGGCCCAGTCAGTAGTCGCTACACCGGAGCTGATTGCCGAGCTCAAGGACGTGACAAGGGCGCGAATTGGCAGATGTGCTGAGGCCGAGAACTACGATTTGATCACTCAAATCAATGAGGCATCATGCTTGTTTCTGGAAGCTGACGAGACGCTATTCCCTCAGCTTCAAGATGTTGTTGATCAGCCTCCAGAAGAGCATCTCATCGACAATTTTTCAGACTTGCAGGGCAGCCTCGGATACGTTGTCCGGCTCACCCACGAGGACGATATCCTGTACTGCGTGTCTCGGCTTCCAGGTGATTGGCAGGTTAAAAAACGCAGGCAACGCATCAGTCTTATCCTGCATGAGAACCGCCTTGATCTCGCCAATGATGAGACGTTTACCATCAGCAAGACTTTCGATTTCTTCGTGCTGAACGAAAGTATCCTTGTGCTGAACCGAGCCAATTTCGAATCCTTGCTGGAATACAAGCAGACCTATATCAGCTCGTTCGAAGAGCTTCGGGCAGATGCAGTCTTCCAAGCTGTGTTTTCGGACATGGCACTGCTGATTGAGCATGTTGGCACCAACACCATGCATCTGCGTAGGATGGCCGTTGTTCAAGAGCGCGCGTTCTACAGCAGCGCTTTATTCATGGACAAGTTGCGTGAGGTCAACCGGGCCAGAAACTGGAACATTGGCTTCGATGCTGACGGCAGGATCATCCCATCACCAGAATCTGTCAGATCCATTATCCAAGTCTTGCTGAACCATAGGCTGCACTCGGAAATCACCGGAGATGACTTCGACGTGCCCTCCGCTAACCCTGTGAAATAACGGCACGTCATGCCCATAGTC
>Ga0182008_10001901_pt1 | contig 13505 bp, 13 predicted proteins | sample Sormic07211129_1_FD_120482 | JGI IMG/M metagenome (GOLD analysis project Ga0182008, IMG submission 120482) | Rhizosphere microbial communities from Sorghum bicolor, Mead, Nebraska, USA - 072115-129_1 metaG | ecosystem: Host-associated > Plants > Roots > Rhizosphere | place: USA: Nebraska...
CTCGATCTTTGTTGCATTCACGAACACTGGGATGATGCGGGTCATTGCGTATAGTGATGGGTCGCTTCGTAGGCCGCGTGCATCGCTGAGGCCGGAACGATGGACCAGTTTCGCTGAAAATAGTCCCGTGGTGAAATCTGTTTCCTCCGCTCGACTTCCGCGATCAGGAGATCGCGAATCTCCGCGGTGCCCGCGTACACCTCGGGCGCATCCTTCAGCATCGCGTAGCCGCCACCGCCCGAGCGACGATAGCTGTTGAGAGCGAGCGTGAACGTGTCCGTGTCCGAAACGGGCCGGCCGCGCACCGAAAGCGACGTGATTCGGCTGCCCGCGGGTCGGGACAGATCGATCGTGTAATCCGCGCCGGACACCACATCGAAATTGTAGCCCGGCACATCCGTGTGCACGGGCGGCTCGCTCGTGCCGTACGTACCATAGTAGCGTGCACTGTACTCGAGGTATGCCCTGAGCTGCGCGCCGGTGATGCGTACAGCCGACAGCGTGTTCTCGTAAGGATAGAGCCGAGCGATCTCGCCCACGGTCACGGGCCCGGAATCGATCCTCGCGCCCACATCGAACACCGCCGTAGATGCGAGATCGCTGTGCGCAGTGCGCCGCTCCACCTCGAGAATGAGATCGGCGAGCGGCGTGTCGACGACGCGGCCCGAATCCGCGCTCCAGCGAGCGTCCGTGCGGCCGATGACCATCGCGACGTAATCGCGCGCAGCCCCGTGTCCGGCCGCGATTGCGTTCGTCACGTCGGGCGATTCCGCATGCCCCGCCGCAGGAACGAGGAGTGAGCGCTTGCCCATCACGCGCCATTCCCCGTGTTCGTTCTCCAGGCGCAGCTCCGCCACACCGACGCTCGCAGCCCAGTTCTTCGGCTGCATGAGCAGCACGCCGGATATCGAGGTATCCGGCATCTGCTTGTGGGAATGGCCGTACACGATCAGATCGATGCCGGGTACCACCCGTGCGATCTCGGCCGCGACGTTCTCACTCGGTACGCGAGTCGCGATCGTGTCGTACGTCGACGGCTCATTCAGTCCGGTGTGCACCACCACGACGATGACGTCGGCGTGCTCGCGGCGGGCCGAGTCGACTTGCGCGCGCACGGCGGGTGCGATGGCGCCGATCGCGAGTCTGCCCGAGAGGTAATCGCGATCCCAGGCGTTCGAGCCGGGGGTCGTTGCGCCGATCAGCGCGATCCGCACGCCCGCGCGCTCCACGATCATGCGTCCGGGAAAAGGCGCGGGCCCGGCGGCCGGATTTGCGTTTGCGGCGAGGAGCGGGAAGTGAGCGCCCTTGGCCGATGCATAGAGAAATGGCAGCCCGTAGTTGAACTCGTGATTACCTACGACGGCCGCATCGTAGTGCATCACGTTCATGGCGGCGATCACGGGATGAATTGCGAAGTGAGATCGCCGGGCTGCCACATACGTGAGTGGCGTACCCTGGAGAAAGTCGCCGGCATCGACGAGCACCACGCGTCCGGCAGCCGCAGCACGCAGCGAATCCACGATCGTCGCCGCGCGGGCGAGCCCGCGCGCCGTGTCGGGGCGGTTCGCGAAGTAGTCCCAGCCGGCGATATGGCCGTGTACGTCCGTAGTCGCGGCGACGAGCAGCGTCAATTCACGCCGCGTGCGCGTTCCGGCGCTCGCTGCAGCCGCGGCAGTGGCGAACGGCAGCAGAACGAGTGCAACGCGCACGGAAAATCGCATCGGGAAAAGCTAGCGGAGCCGCAAAACCGGTGCGAGTGCGCGGAGCGCCGTTGACCGCCGCTCGTGCGACACCCAACTTCGATGCATGGGTTACACGATCGTGACGGCCCTCGCGCTTCTCAATCGCATCCGAGCAGGTGATCATCCATCGGCAGAGAGCACGCGATGCCGTCGCTGATCGTCGGCATCGCCGGCGGTTCCGGTTCGGGAAAGTCCACCGTTGCACGCAAGGTGGCGGAGCTGCTGACGGACATATCCGTCGCGTCGGTGGGCATGGATGCATACTATCGCAACCTGTCTCATCTCACGTTCGAGGAGCGCAAGCAGCTCAATTGGGACCATCCAGATGTGGTGGACATGGAGCTGTTGGGCGACCAGCTCGAGGCGCTCGCGAGCGGCGCGGCGATCGAAAAGCCGGTGTACGATTTCGCGGCGCATCTTCGGACGGCGAGGACCGAGCGGGTGTCGAGCGCGGATGTTGTGATCGTGGATGGCATTCTTCTGTTCTGGAATCCGCGCGTGCGTGCGCTGTGCGACATCAAGATCTTCGTGGATGTCGAAGCGGACATTCGGCTCATACGCCGCATTCGTCGCGACATACGTGTTCGCGGGAGGAATCTGAACGACATTCTCGACCAGTACCTCACCACGGTTCGACCCATGCACGAGGAGTTCGTTGAGCCTACGAAGGAATTCGCAGACATCATCGTGCCGCACGGCGGCAGCAACGAGATTGCGGTCGAGATGATCGCCGCACGCATTCAGCAACGTCTTCGTCCGGTGACCGCGTGACCGTTCCCGCGGGCGGTGAGCGCGTGCTCGTCGTGGACGACGAAAAGGACATCGTGGCGCTGGTCGCGTATCATCTCGCGAAGGGCGGCTATCGCGTGTCGACCGCCTCCACGGGGGCCGAGGCGCTGCAGGCTGCGCGGGAAGAGCGTCCGGCCCTGGTCGTGCTCGACCTCATGCTCCCGGGCATGTCCGGATTCGAGGTGCTCGAGCAGCTGCGCGCGGCCGAGAATACGCGGGACGTGGCGGTGCTGATGCTGACGGCGCGGCGCGAGGAGGCCGATCGCATTCGCGGCCTCTCGCTCGGCGCCGACGATTATCTCTCCAAGCCGTTCAGCCCGCAGGAGCTCGTGCTGCGAGTGGGAGCGATTCTGCGACGGCTCGCGGCGGCGGGCACTGCGGCCAGCGACGCGCTCACCGTTGGGCCGATCGAGATCGACCGATCGGCGCATCGCGTGAAGATCGACGGACAGGAGATCGAGCTCACGGCAACGGAGTTCAAGCTGCTGCTCACGCTGGCCGAGCGGAGGGGGCGCGTTCAGGGACGTGCGCATCTGCTCGAGACGGTGTGGGACGCTGCACCGGACATCCAGACGCGCACCGTGGACATGCACATCCAGCGATTGCGTACGAAGCTCGGCGTCGCGTCCGATCTCATCGAGACCGTGCGCGGATTCGGGTACCGGCTGCGCTCCCCGTCGGCACGAGTGTCGTGAGGCTCGCGCACCGCCTCCTCCTGGGCGTGGTGCTCGTCGTAACCGTCCTCATCGTCCTGCTCGTTGCACTGAGCGGCGTGCGGCTGCGCCACCAGCTCGAGGAGCTCGAGGTCGCGCAGCTCACTCGCGAGGCGAAGCTCGTCGCGCGAGACTGGACGGCCGCGGTGGATCCGGACGCGCTCGCGGCGAGCGCCGGTGCCGCGATTGGACATCGCGTCACGCTCATCGATCATCAGGGGCGCGTGGTCGGCGACTCCGAGTTTCGAGGCGAGTCGAAGAATCGCCTCGAGAATCACAGCACGCGCCCAGAGGTGATCGCCGCGCTGCGCGACAGTGTCGGGAGCGCGGATCGCACGAGTCCGTCGGCTGGCGATCACGAATTGTACGTGGCGGTGAGATCGGAGCTCGGGGTGACGCGGGTGTCGATCTCCACGTCGACGCTGGACGAGATCGTCGCGCGGGGCCAGCGCGACGTGCTGGTCTCCGGGCTCGTCGCTCTGGGAGCCGCGCTTCTTCTCGCCGCCGCGTTCTCGCGCGCAGTCTCGAACCCTATCGTCGAGCTGCGCGACGTCGCGCGGGCACTCGCGGCGGGCGACCTCTCGCGCCGTCCCGCGCTCTCCGCACCCGGAGAGGTCGGCGATCTGGCGGCGGCGGTGCATCGCATGGCAGAACAGCTCACGAGCCGCCTCAAGGCCCTCGAGGACGACGACATGCACATGAACGCGGTCATCGAGTCGCTTCAGGAAGGAGTGATCGCGGTGGACGCGCGACGACAGATCGTGCGCGTCAACGAAAGTGGGAGGCGGATGCTGCGACTCCCGGATACAGTCCCCTTCCCTGCGGACCGCCTGCCGCGCGATCGCACCTTGCGCGAATCGCTCGCGGCGGCGCTCGCGGGTGAATCCACGGAGCCCACGGAGATTACGGTGGACGGACAGAGCATGATGCTAACGGCGCGCGCGCTCGGCGACGGCGGCGTGGTGCTCGCAGTGTTCGACCTCACGGCATCGCGGCGCGTGGAGGCTGTTCGGCGAGACTTCGTCGCCAACGTGTCGCACGAGCTGAAGACGCCGCTCACGGTGATCCGCGGATTCGCGGAGACACTCGCGGCAGGAGATGTTCCTCCGGACCAGGAGGCTCGCTTCATCGAGGCGATTCAGGCGAATGCCCAGCGGATGCAGCAGATCGTGGATGACTTGCTCGACCTCTCGCGCATCGAGTCCGGTGGCTGGGTGCCGAATCCGGTCGCGGTGGATCTGCGCGCCGTCGCGAGCGAGGTGAGTGCGGGGCGGCTGCGAGCCGCTCTCGAGAAGGGAGTGCGTCTCACCGTGGAGATCTGCACCGGCGCGGAGACGGCGTTCGCGGACCCGACGGCGATCCGGCAGGTGTACGCGAACTTAGCGGACAACGCCATTCGCCACACGAATGCCGGCGGCTCGATCGTGATGTTCAGCGAGCGCGCCGAGCACGGAACGACGATCGGCGTGCGCGATACCGGCGTGGGCATCGCGCCCGAACACCTCTCGCGCATCTTCGAGCGATTCTATCGAGCCGATTCAGGTCGTGCGCGGGACGCCGGCGGGACGGGGCTCGGTCTGGCGATCGTGCGGCATCTCGTGGAGGCGCATCGGGGGCGAGTACAGGTGCAGAGTGTCGTTGGGGAGGGGACGACGGTGTCGGCCTACTTTCCGGATCCGGGCTGAGAGGGAGTAGGGACTGCAACTGCCTGGACACGAACGAGCACGAACGGGACTAATCGAACCGGTGCGGGGGCGAGATGCTGGGCGCGGTGGGGAGGTCCTGCTCCACGGCACGGGGTGAGATACTCTTTTTTGAATGAAGAGCGAACTGCTCGAGGCAGAGCGGGTCTCATCGATTGTCGGTGGATTCTTCGCGGTGTACAAGTATTACGGGTACGGGTTGAGCGAACGTGTGTATGCCGGTGCGCTTGCGCACGAGCTCTACGACCGGGGTCACGTCGTTGTTCGAGAACTGGTGATCGACATCGAGTACGAGGGCCTCTACGTCGCGAAGCAACGACTGGATATGGTCATCGACGATCGCATAATCGTCGAAAACAAAGCGACGGAAAGACTAATGGAAGCTGATCGCAGGCAACTGATCAGCTACTTGCGAGCTACGAAGTTCGAGTTGGGATTCTCCTCCATTTCGGTCCCGTCCCAAAGTTCGAGCGCTACATCGATCATCCCAAGAAACGAGCAAACCTTCCTGAGCGCATCGGCGTCACGACCCGATGACGCTCCGGTTCGTCACATTCGTGTCATTCGTGTCCAGCAGTTGGCACTTCAACTCCTTCCCAAAGCGCTCACCCCCACTCCCCCGTGACACGAGCGTTACTCAGTAACAAAGTGTCAGTTACGAGCAGATCACAGTTTCCGCGTACGAACAACCTTCGCGGAGAATCTCGTGAACTCTCGTATTCGCATGCTCGCCGTGGCGACTGCTCTTGCCGGCACCTTCGCCGGCAACCTGGCAGCGCAGGATCTGAACGGCGCCGGCGCCACGTTTCCATATCCGATCTACAGCAAATGGTTCGCTGATTACGCATCGTCCACCGGCGTCAAGATCAACTACCAGTCGATCGGCTCCGGCGGGGGCATTCGCCAGCTCACCGAAGGCACGGTGGATTTCGGCGCCTCCGACGCGCCGATGAGCGACGCGGAGATGGCAAAGCTGAAGGCACCCGTGCTGCACTTCCCGACTGTGCTCGGCGCAGTCGTCATCACGTACAACATCCCGGGCGTCACCAAGGCGCTCAAGCTCACGGGACCGGTCGTCGCAGATATCTTCGCTGGCAAGATCACCAAGTGGAACGACGAGAAGATCGCGTCGCTAAACAAGGGATTGAAGCTTCCCTCGAGCGACATTCTCGTGGTGCACCGTTCGGACGGAAGCGGCACCACCTACATCTTCTCCGACTACCTCTCGAGCGTGAGCCCCTCGTGGGCGCAGGCTCCAGGCAAGGGGAAGGAGCTCGCGTGGCCCGTTGGTCTCGGCGGCAAGGGCAACGAGGGCGTTGCGGGACAGGTGAAGCAGACGCCGGGCGCGATCGGCTATGTCGAGCTGGCGTATGCGAAGCAAAACTCACTTCCATTTGCGGACCTGCAGAACGCAAACGGCGAATTTATCACGCCGACGATCGAGTCCGTGACTACGGCGGCTGCGGCAGCGGCGGCGAAGCTTCCGGAGAATACCGACTATCGGATCTCGATCGTGAACGCGGCAGGCAAGGGCGCGTACCCGATCTCCTCGTTCACGTTCCTGCTGGTCTATCAGGCGCAACCCGATGCTACGAAGGGGAAGAAGCTCGTGGACTTCCTGCGCTGGTACCTTCGCGAGGGTGAGAAGTCCGCAGCATCGCTCGACTATGCGCCGCTTCCCGAGAGCATGGTCGCGCAGCTCGAGAAGCGCCTGGGCACCATTCAGATGGCCTCACGCTGAAGCAGAGACAGCGAGCGGTGGAGCGCCACATCGTCGCTTCACCGTCTCGCTGCACCCCACATCAACCCCCTGAGACTCGAATGATCCGTTCCAATTCGTTTTGGTCCGCACTCGTCGTCGTGTCGCTCGTGGGCGCGCCGCTCACGGCACGCGCGCAGTATACGACCCCCGACTCGACGAAGGCAGACACCGCGAAGTCGCCCGATTCGCCCAAGCCCGCTCCGGCGGCGGCGGCGGCCAAGCCCGCGACTCCAGGGCTCGACTTCTCGGCCTGGGTCTTCGGAGATTTCCAGTACCAGACCGACGATGCCGCGAAGGCGGCGAACGGCGGCTCGGCCCCGAACAAGTTCGACATCGGCCGCGCGTATCTCACCTTCAAGGGCCCGCTCGGAGATCGCGTCGGATACCGCGTCACGACGGACATCAAGCAGGGTGGCGGAACGGACTCGTACAAGGGCTGGTTCATTCGCCTCAAGTACGCGTACCTGCAGTACGACTACATGAAGCCCAACGCCGACGGCGCGTCCGCGTTCGCGCGCCTCGGTGTGCTGCACACCGTGGTCGTGGATCACGAGGAAAACTTCTGGCCGCGCTATCTCTCCCAGGTCGGCCTCGAGAAGAACGGCTTCTTCTCCTCGGCGGATCTCGGTGTCGCGACGCAGATCACGTTGCCGAACAAGATCGGCGAGATCTACGCGGATGTCGTGAACGGAACGGGCTACGACAATCCGGAGAACAACAAGTACAAGGATTTTCAGGCACGCGTCTCGATCACGCCGCTGGCCAAAACCACGTCCATTCTGAAGACGTTGACGATCTCGCCGTGGTACTCGTACGGCGGCAACACGAGCGTCTTCCTGACGAGCGCCACGAATCCGATCACGGACCGTCTTAAGAAGGATCGCTACGGCATATTCGTCGGCAACAAGGATCGTCGCTTCACGTTCGGGGCGGACTACGCCGAGCGAAAAGATGGAGTGGACAACAACACGACGGATGCGACGCTCGATGAGATCGTCGAGACCACGGGCCAGCTGTTCGATGGCTTCGTGATCGTGCGCCCGCTCGAGTTCTCGCAGCCCGACACCAAGCAGTCGTTCGGTCTCGTCGGTCGTTTTGACCATTGGAAGCCGAACAAGGATGTCGACGGCTGGGTGCAGTTCATTGTCGCCGGCATCTTCTGGGAGCCCACCCGCAAGGCCACCCTGGCCCTCGATTACCAGCAGTCGAGTCCCAAGAGCGGCCTGTCGGGTGCCAAGGCTTCCTCCATCTTCCTGCACTGGAACCTGGTCTTCTAATCCGATTCGATAGCGCGAAGCACCTGGGCCGGGCCTGTGACGATGCTGTTACAGGCCCGGCCTCGTTCCGTGAACACGGGCGGGCATCTTTCTCCCGAGCACGAATCCGTTCAACTGGAGCACAGGCGTGAACCGACGAATTCTCCTCGCGATTCCACTCGCAGCGGCCGTCGCCTGCGGCGGCGACAGAAAGGCCGGCGCCGACTCGAGCGCGGCGCAATCGCCCTCGACCACGAGCGGCGCCGACCTCACGGGAGCAGGGGCCACCTTCCCATATCCGATCTACAGCAAGTGGTTCGCTGATTACGCATCGTCCACCGGCGTCAAGATCAACTATCAGTCGATCGGCTCGGGCGGCGGCATTCGCCAGCTCACCGAAGGCACCGTCGACTTCGGCGCGTCCGATGCACCGATGACGGATGCGGAGCTGGCGAAGGCGAAGGGTCCCATTCTCCACTTCCCCACCGTGCTGGGCGCCGTGGTCGTCATCTACAACCTCTCGGGACTGACCGCGCCGCTTCGTCTCAACGGCGATGCGATCGCGCAAATCTTCGCGGGGAAGATCACGAAGTGGAACGACTCGCGCATTGCGACGCTCAATCCCGGTGTGAAGCTGCCCACAAGAGACATTCTGGTGGTTCACCGCTCCGATGGCAGCGGCACCACGTACATCTTCTCCGACTATTTGAGCGCGGTGAACAGTGCCTGGGCCGCGGCTCCAGGTAAGGGCAAGGAGCTGTCGTGGCCCGTGGGCATCGGTGCGAAGGGGAACGAAGGCGTCGCCGGACAGATCAAGCAGACCGAAGGCGCCATGGGCTACACCGAGCTGGCGTACGCGAAGCAGAATCATCTCGCAGCAGCAGCGATTGCGAATCAGGCGGGCGAGTACGTCGAGCCGTCGATCGAGTCCGCGACGGCCGCGGCTGCGGGTATCGGCGCGAAGCTTCCGCCGAACACGGACTTCCGGATCTCGATCGTGAACGCGCCGGGCAAAGGATCCTATCCGATCTCGTCGTTTACCTGGCTGCTGATCCCGAAGACGATTCCGAGCGCAAAGAAGCACAAGCAGCTCACGGACTTCCTGCGCTGGTATCTCACGAAGGGCGAAGCGAGTGCATCATCGCTCGATTATGCTCCACTCCCGGAGCCGCTCATCGCGACGCTCACGGCGCGCATCGACTCGATCTCCGCGGACACCGCGAAGTGACCCTTCCGGATGGACGTGCAGTTGTCGCGGCACGTGAGGGCGAGGGTGCTACGCTTCGCATTCATGGCGCCCCGATCGGCGACCGCGTGTACTCGGGCGCGATTACCTTCTTCGCGCTCTGCGTGCCACTGCTGCTCCTGGCGATCGCGTGGGAGATCGGCGTGGCGGGCTGGCCAACGCTGCACAAATTCGGCTTCGGATTCCTAACCTCGAGCGAGTGGGATCCGGTCACGGGAAAGTTCGGAGCGGCGCCGGCGATCTACGGCACGATCGTCTCGTCGATCATCGCGCTCGTGCTGGCGACTCCACTCGCGATAGGCGTTTCGCTCTTTCTCTCAGATCTCGCCCCACGCTGGTTGCGGCAACCGGTCGGATTTCTCGTGGATCTCCTCGCCGCGATTCCGAGCGTCGTCTACGGGTTGTGGGGCATCTTCGTGCTTCTTCCCGTGCTGCGTGATCCAGTGATGCCATTTCTCCGAGACACGCTGCACCTGGACAAGACCGGGCTCTTCACCGGCCCCGCGTACGGGCCGAGCATGCTGGCGGCCGGAATCATTTTGGCGATCATGATCCTTCCCTACATCTCCTCGGTCTCGCGCGAGGTGCTGCTCGCAGTACCGAGATCGCAGCGCGAGGCCGCGCTCGCACTCGGCGCCACTCGCTGGGAGGCGATCTGGGGCGCGGTGCTTCCGTACGCGCGTTCGGGCATCGTGGGTGGCGTGATCCTGGGGCTCGGCCGCGCGCTCGGCGAGACGATGGCCGTCACCATGTTGATCGGCAATCGGCCGGAGATTGCAGCCTCCTTGTTCGCACCCGGATACACGATGGCATCGCTGCTCGCGAATGAGTTCAGCGAGGCTTCGAGCGACGCGCATCTGTCCGCGCTGATGGCCGTTGCGTTCGTGCTCTTCGTGATCACGCTGATCGTGAACGCCATCGCGCGTTGGCTCGTCTGGCAGGTGTCGCGCAACACGAGCGGAAGGACAGCATGAGTGCCGCGACTCCTCCCATGGCGCCACCGCTCCGCCCGACGCTTCGCCAGCGTGCGTTCAGCGAGCGCACAGTGCGTACACTCAAGCGGCGTCGAGTCGTGAGCGGCGCGATGCTCGGCGTGCTCATCGCCGCGGCGGTGCTCGCCGTGCTTCCGCTGATCTTCATTTTCGCTCACCTGCTGAAGCTCGGCATCGGCTCACTTTCGTGGGACTTCTTCACGAAGATGCCGAAGCCCGTGGGCGAGGCGGGTGGCGGGCTCGCGAATGCGATCGTCGGCACGCTCATCCTGATTGGGCTCGCGAGCGCCTTTGGGTTGCCGATCGGTGTGGGCGCCGGACTCTATCTGGCCGAGCAGAGGGGGACGAGACTGGCGAACGGAGTGCGCTTCCTCTCCGATGTGTTGAACGGGCTTCCATCCATCGTGATGGGCATTTTCGCGTGGCAGTTCCTCGTTCGACCCGTGGGCCACTTTTCCGCGCTCGCCGGCGGTGTGGTGCTGGGTGCGATGATGATCCCGATGGTCGCGCGTACCACCGAAGAGATGGTCGGCATCGTTCCCGTATCGCTTCGCGAGGCCGCGCTCGCCCTCGGCTACACTCGCTGGCGCACGTCACTGGCGATCGTGCTTCGTACGGCGAGCGCGGGCATCGTCACCGGAGCGCTGGTCGCCATCGCACGCATCGCCGGCGAGACGGCGCCTCTGCTCTTCACCGCGTTCGGAAATCAGTTCTGGTCGCTCTCGCTGAAACAGCCTATCGCCGCACTCCCGCTGCAGGTTTTCTCCTACGCGATAAGTCCCTATGACGCATGGCATTCCCTCGCTTGGGCCGGAGCGCTCGTCCTCATCGCGCTCATCTTCATCATCAGTCTTATCGCGCGCTTCGCAACGCGTGCCCGCTTCGCGACCGGTGGCGGCGACTGAGCGCCCGAATCTGCAGGACGACGTGTCGCTCGTGACTCGTCCGGCAGAGACGTTCGAGGAGACGCCTCGCATGCGCGTGAGCTCCCTCGACGCGTACTTCGGCAGCGTGCACGCGGTGAAGGGCGTCTCCATGCGCATCCAGGATCGACAGGTCACGGCGATCATCGGACCCTCGGGATGCGGAAAGTCGACGTTCCTGCGCTGCCTGAATCGCATGCACGAGACCGTGCCCACCGCGCGCGTGGAGGGAGAGGTCGAGCTCGACGGCCGTGACATCTACGCGCGGGGCGTGAACGCGATCGCGGTGCGCAAGCACATCGGAATGGTGTTCCAGCGCCCGACGCCTTTCCCCACCATGTCGATCCGCGACAATGTCGCGGCGGGACTGCGCGTGCTCGACGTCGCACGCCCGAATCGGTCGGAAACGGACGAAATCGTGGAGAAGGCGCTCGTACGCGCCGCACTCTGGAACGAGGTGAAGGATCGCCTTTCGGGAAGCGCGACAGGGTTGTCCGGCGGACAGCAGCAGCGCCTGTGCATCGCTCGCGCGCTCGCGACCGAGCCGACCGTGCTGCTGCTCGACGAGCCCACCGCGTCACTCGATCCGCTCAGCACACAGGCCGTCGAGGAGCTGGTGTACGAGCTGCGAAGCGACATGACGATAGTGATCGTCACGCACAACATGCAGCAGGCGGCGCGCGTATCGGACTCCACCGCGTTCTTTCTGAATGGCGAGCTGGTCGAGATGGACGCGACGAATGCCATCTTCACCACACCGCAGGACGCACGGACGGAAGCCTACATCACGGGTCGCTTCGGATGAGCGACGCCAACGCGACGCTCGAGCGCCCGCCGGCGATCCTTCCGGTTGCGGATCATACGCATCCGGGAACGATCGTCACGCGCGACTTTTCGTTCTTCTACGGAGAGAAGCAGGCGCTCTTCGACGTGAACCTGACCATTCCCGCGCGCTCGGTGACGGCGTTCATCGGACCGTCGGGGTGTGGCAAGTCCACCTTGCTGCGCTCGATCAACCGGCTCAACGCGCTCATTCCCGGCGCGCGCCACACGGGCGAGATTCTGCTCGACGGGCAGGACATCTACTCGCCAGGCACCGACATCGTCGCGCTGCGGCAGCGAGTGGGGATGGTATTTCAGCGTTGGAATCCCTTTCCCAAATCGATCTACGAGAACGTCGCGTTCGGACCCAGGATCAACGGCACCTCCTCGCGCGCCGCGCTCGATGAGGTGGTCGAGGCATCACTTCGCCGCGCGGCGCTGTGGGATGAGGTGAAGGATCGCTTGCGACACAGCGCGCTCGGCCTCTCGGGTGGACAGCAGCAGCGTCTGTGCATCGCGCGTGCGCTCGCGAACGATCCCGAGGTGCTCCTGCTGGACGAGCCCGCGAGCGCGCTCGATCCGATCGCGACGCAGAAGGTCGAGGAGCTGCTCTACGAGCTGAAGCGGGAGTTGACGATCGTCATCGTCACCCACAACATGCAGCAAGCGGCTCGTGTATCGGAATTCACCGCCTTCTTCTACCTGGGCCGCCTTGTAGAGGTGAATGCGACGGATCGTCTCTTCACCAGTCCTCGCGAGCCGCGGACGGAAGCCTACGTGACAGGGAGATTCGGATGAGCCCCGCCGACAGCGCTGGATTTCGACACTTCCACGAGCAGCTCGATCAGCTCAAGCAACGGCTGCTCGACATGTCCGAGCGTGCAGAAGCGCTCGTCGATCTCTCCGTGGAAGCCCTGCTGCACCGGGACGCCGGCAAGGCGGACGCCGTCATCGAGGGTGACGGAGAGATCGATTCCCTCGAGGTCGAGGTCGAGGGACTGGCGGTCTCGCTGCTCGCGCTCCAGCAGCCCATGGCGCGCGACCTTCGCTTCATCATCAGCGCGATCAAGATCTCCAGCGATCTCGAGCGCGTGGGCGACCACGCGGTGAACATCGCGCAGTCCACGCAGCGTCTCGTGGAGATGAAGTCGAACATCACGCCCGACCCCGAAATCGAGGACATGGCACGTCGCGCGCGACTGATGCTCGGCGACGCACTCGATGCGTTCGTGCGTGCGGACGGGACGCTCGGACGCGATGTCTGCCGTCGCGACGATCAGGTGGACGCGTTGCACGACTCGCTCTTCCGCATTCTGCTCACGCACATGCTGGAAGACCCCACCACGATCTCAGCCGCGCTCGAGCTGTTCCTCGTGAGCCGTAATCTCGAGCGCGTGGCGGATCTCGCGACGAACATCGCGGAGGACGCCGTCTACCTCGCGGAGGGGAAGACGATCAAGCATCGACTGGAGAACCGTCCTGTCGCAGCTTCGGCCTGAGGCCCCGAGCGGCATCGACCGCGTTGCAGCCATCGACATCGGATCGAACTCGATCCGC
>Ga0182008_10001905_pt1 | contig 13497 bp, 12 predicted proteins | sample Sormic07211129_1_FD_120482 | JGI IMG/M metagenome (GOLD analysis project Ga0182008, IMG submission 120482) | Rhizosphere microbial communities from Sorghum bicolor, Mead, Nebraska, USA - 072115-129_1 metaG | ecosystem: Host-associated > Plants > Roots > Rhizosphere | place: USA: Nebraska...
AATAGATTTAATAATTATCTGCCAAAATCGTCCTGTACCCTAACGATATCAGATTCATCAGAAGGTTGATCAAGATCGGTATGCTGCCAGATTTCAGAAACAATGCCCCAATCATCAAGACCAATTAAACGGTGTCTTTCTCCCTTTTCCAGTTTAATCTGCGTGCCGGGAGTTAATTTTTGTAACTCACCTTCTTCATCAGTATCACTGGTTACTACACCAACAGTACCACTAACTACCTGCCAGATTTCTGCACGACGGTGGTGATATTGCCATGATAAGCGCTTTTCAGGTGCGACAACTAATATTTTAGGACTTAGTTTACCGCTGATCTTTAAATCATCGATATTTAAGCCATCAAAATAAACATTGGCAAACTGTTGTGCTTGTTCCTCATCAATAACAAAGAAGCCGCCCCATGGACGGGTATCATCCACATTAACAACATTAAAGCCTTCAATTTTGAGGCGTTGAGCTATACCGCTAAATATTTCTTTTTTCTGATCTGACATCGTAATTTATTTATTGAAGGACCAAATATAGTAAAATATTTATTTTACGGTTTTTCCTATTAATTTGTCGATCCTGGTAACGATATAATCAATGTCAAAAGGTTTCTTGATATAATCATCAGCACCAGCCTCAATGCTTTTACTTTTATTCTGGTCATTTGCTGACATCACAATAACAGGAATATGTTTAGTAAACAGATCACCCTTTAAATCAGCACATATTTCAGCACCATCACCATCAGGAAGCATTACATCAAGAATGAACAAGTCTGGAACAGAATCCTTTAACTTTTGTTTCAACTCTGCAAATGAGGAGGATAGTTGTAATTCGTAGCCTTCGTCTTTAAGAAGAAATTCTATTATATATCTAATATCTGTATCATCTTCAAGAACGTGTATTCTTTTTACCATAATATATTATATTATATTTTGAAAAGCATTATAAGCAACAACATTGCCATAATTAAAAATCAGCGTAGTTTATTACACAATTATAATGAATTTCAATAGGTTAATAAATAAGTATTGAATTTCATCCAATATGCATATTATTTAGCATAATACGAATTACTTATTTAAAATGCACCTTTCCAGTTTCCATGTCATATACCGCACCTACAATTTTAATGCTCCCTTCAACCTCCATCTGGTTTAGGATGGAACTTTTCGCCCTGATGTTATGGACACTCACTTTCACATTCTCCGCACATACATGTTGTAAATAAGCTGGGTTTGCAGAAGTTTTATCCCCAACAAAATCCCTGGATGCGTTTACTGCAGGTTGTATTTTCTCCAGTAGAGAAGTGATATTTCCCATTTCTACCTTATCGACCGCAGACCTTATGGCACCACAATATTCGTGGCCCAGGACTAAAATCAGTTTAGACCCTGAAACCTTACAGGCATACTCTAAACTCCCCAAAATATCTTCATTCACAATATTTCCAGCAACCCGCACGACAAAAATATCGCCTATACCCTGGTGAAAAACATCTTCAACCGGCACCCGTGAATCCAGGCAGGATAAAACAACAGCCAAAGGATGCTGTCCAAGCGAGGCCTGCCGCATTCTCTCAGAGTTATTTCTTACAGTGAGTGCACCCCTAACGAAGTCCTCATTTCCTTTTTTCAAGATAGACAGAATGGTTTCAGGCTCAAGGGCGTTTTGCTCTTCTTCTGTTAATATACTTCCACTGATGATATCGCTGGCTTCAATATTGTCTGTTGCTTCTTTCTTTTTTTTACGGGTGTATAAAATGATCATTCCCAGGAGGGAAATTAGAAGTAAAAATTCGAAAGTACTCATATGTATTTCAACGATTGTTGTAATTATGTTGCAATTTTACGGGTTTTTGAGGGTAAATCGGAGATAAAATTTAATTAATTTAAGAATTACTCCTATAAAGACGTATTGAAAGACCTCCAAGCAAACTTTTAGTTTGGGGCTTAGATTCACTTTAATTGTTACAGATTTTGATGTTTATCAACGCACGCATATGTTTTAAGGCATGAGTAATCTGATTTTCTACTGTAAATTTAGTAATTCCAAAAGACTCAGCGATTTCAGTGTTACTTAAATGTTTAACCCGGCTTAAATAAAATATTTCCCGGCAGCGTTTAGGTAATCCCTTTAAATAATGTTCAATTTCCTTTTCAAAATCTTCCTGAAGTTGTTTCGGTGTGGTTTGAGAATTATCTGTTCCCATTTCATTTTCAGTAAGTATTTCTACAAATACAATTGGGGATATTTTTTCGGCTTTGATCTTTTTAAAGACATGGTACCTTGCCGTCACAAGAATATAACTCTGGAAATTTTCAATTTTAAGAAACTTCCGCCTGTCCCATAAAATAACAAAAACATCGTGTACTATCTCCTCAGCAGTACTTAAATCTTTTAAATAAATATGTGCAGTGCGAAGTAACCGCTTCCAATACCTGTTGTATAAAGCAACAAAGGCATCTGAATTATCGTCAGTAACTTGCAACCACAACTCCTGATCAGATAACTTACCTATGTTCATATTAATTAATAAAATACTATTTGGCTATAAAAAGACAATTGTGCTGAAAATATTTCAAAAACTATGTGTGTGTTGACAATTTTATTTACTCCTTACTAGAAAGAACCAAATTGATATGAACGAGAAAGAATACTTGTTACTGTATGAAAAATACATTTCTGGCTTATGCAATGAGCAAGAAAAGCAAATTCTGTATCAATATCAGGATAACTTCAAATTGATCGGTGATGATGAAAACACGATCAGTAATGAAATGAACAAGCAGAAAGACAGAATCTTTAAGAACATCATGGTATCACTTGGCGATTCCAAAATTATACCGCTGGATCCTCCTAAAAAAGAAACTTTCCGATTCAGTTTCTTACTTAAAGTGGCTGCAGCCTTATTGATTACTGGCAGTTGTACATTGCTCCTGCTAAATCTACGAGGATCACAAGAGAAAACACAAGCATTAGCCACAACCGCTAATGGGAAGGTTAAAATATTGCCAGGAAAATATACGGCTACCCTAACGCTATCAAATGGGACTGTCCTAGACCTTGATCAATATAAAGGGGGCCTGATTAATAAAACAGGTAATATCACCATTAATAAAACGGCAGATAGCTCAATTGTTTATTCGGCACAAACGAGCAAAGCATCTGCAGACCTTGCCTACCATACAATTAACGTTCCGAAGGGAGGCAATTATGCTATTACCTTACAAGACGGTACACAAGTATGGCTCAACTCAGCTTCCTCCCTCACCTATCCTGTAAGTTTTAATGGAAACACACGCAGTGTTGAATTGAAAGGAGAAGCTTACTTTGAGGTGGCCCATAACAAAAAGATGCCTTTCATCGTCAGTGCCCGAGGCAGCAAAATTACTGTACTGGGTACACAGTTTAATGTGATGGCTTATGAAAACCGACCTATAGTAAACACCACCTTACTTGAAGGCTCTGTTCGGCTATCGGCTGGAACACAAACGGTTGTCCTCGTGCCGGGACAACAAGGCATTGCAGACTTGGAAAGCGCCCAAATAAATATTGTCAAGGCGAACATCAACCATGCCTTGGCTTGGAAAAATGGCTATTTTATGTTTCAGAACGACACTATTGAGGATATTATGGAACAGATCAGCAGATGGTATGATGTGGAAGTAGAATACCAAGGAGACATGCATCATAAAACTTTCGGAGGTATCTACTCCAAAAACAAAGAACTTGGTGAATTGCTGAAGGGCCTGGAATTAACGGGAACTATTCACTTTAAAATTGAAGGAAGGAGGATAATTGTAATGGCGTAAATTTTACCAAAAATACAGTTATCACAAAAGGCCAGGAGCGTTTGCACCGCCCTGGCCGCCAGTAAATTACTGGAGTAGGTAACTCATAGATTGCGATACAACCAAATATAAATTAAACCTAATGATCTAATGTATATATATTTTACTGCATTAAGCAAGTTGAATTCCTGTGTCAAGCCCAAAATTGTTCGTATGATAAGACTAACGTGCATTTTTCTCTTTTTAGCTATAGTGCAAGTAAGTGCGCATAGCTATGCGCAGAAAATTTCGCTCAAGTACAAAGATGCTCCTTTAGAGGATGTGCTTCTTAACATCAGGCAACAAAGTGGCTTTGACTTTCTTTACAGTACACAGTTACTGTATAAAGCTAAACCGGTAACAGTGTCTTTAAAAAACGCCACCCTGGAGGAGGTATTAAAATCATGTATGGCCGATCAGCCATTCACCTATACAATCAATAAAAAAACGGTAACCATCATTGCCTTAACACAAAATAAAAACCAGGCTTTTCAAATCAGCGGTAAGGTAACAGACAGTGAGAACATCCCTTTACCTGGGGTAAGTATTCAACTTAAAAACACCACCGTTGGCACGGTTTCAGATCAGAATGGCCGTTACCTTCTAACATTGCCTAATGCAACCGGCACCTTGGTTTTTAGCTACATTGGTTACGAAAAACTGGAAAAGGCAGTTAACAATCAAAAGGAGATTAACACTGTATTAACAGAAAGTTCCCAATCATTGAACGATGTTGTTGTGGTTGGCTATGGAACACAAAGAAGAGCAAGTGTAACCGGTGCTATTGACCAGGTTACCGCTGCTGCTATAGAAGGAAAACCTGCAATGAATACCACGCAAGCCTTGCAGGGAGTTTCACCAAATCTAATTGTCCAAGTAAAAAATGCAGAGCCCGGTGCAGCAATGAATATCAATATCCGTGGGGTAGGTACGATTGGCGACAACAACCCATTGATCGTTATCGACGGATTGGTAGGCGGAGACATAAACTTGTTAAATCCTGCTGACATTAAAAGTGTTTCTGTTTTGAAAGATGCAGGTAGCGCTGCCATCTACGGATCCAGATCTGCAAATGGCGTCATCTTGATTACCACAAAACAAGGCGAAAAGAATTCAGGCATGAAAGTGACCCTGAATGCGCTGGCTGGTGTTCAAACACCTCATATATTGTACAAGCCAGTTAAAGGTTTTGAAAATGCGATTTTGAGAAATGAGGCAAACGTAAATGCAGGGCTGACCCCAATTTATAGCGCTGCCCAGATCCGTGATTTTCAAGACAAGGGAGACGAAGAGTGGTTTTTAAATTCTATCCTTCAGAACGCCTTTCAGCAAAACCATAACCTGAGTATTTCAGGGGGCACAACACAATCAACTTACCTGGTTTCCGTTGGGTTTGCTGATCAGCGAAATAACCTTGTTGGCCCAGGCTTGGGACTAAAACGTTATAACTACAGAATCAACCTCAATAATGAATACGGTAAATTTAAACTGAATAGCATTTTATCTTATGCAAAGTCACAAAATAAAGATCATTCATCCAGCACTTCAACACTTATTGTAGATGCTGGCCGGGTTCCTACCTTTTATAAATTAAAGGATGATCAGGGCCGCTATTTAACGAATGATGTTTTATCAGAATTCAATCCCTTGGGAATGCTGGAACAGGGAGGTTACCGCAAATACGATGATGACAATCTATTTGGCAGCTTAAATGCCGAATTTGCAGCAACAGACTTTTTAAAATTCCGTGCAGTTTTTGGAGGTACGCTTACTTCAAACCATTTATTCGCGCGTACCCTGCAAGTGAATTATTTCCCTAAAGGCGTATCAGGATCTGACCGAAATACAAATGATGAAAACAATAAAAATCTGTTTATCAATTCACAATTCATCGTAGAATTTAATAAAACGTTTTCGAAAGAACATCATGTAAGTACACTTGTCGGTATTTCCAATGAGTCTGCCAACAATGAAGGCAATGCCATCTATAGAAAGTTTACTGATCCCGAATTAGGTATACCTACCTCCGAAACAATAATTGATGCGGGATCTGCAAATACCAACCAGCGCACTTCCGAAAATAGTTTAAATTCTCTCTTTGGTCGAGCCAACTATTCTTTTTCTGATAAATATTATGCAGAAATAGATTTCAGATTAGATGGTTCGTCCAAATTCAGCGAGCAAAACCGCTGGAGCTTTTTTCCAGCAGTCTCAGCAGGTTACCGTTTAAGTCAGGAAGAATTTATGTCAGCCTACAAAGAAAATGTAGGTGACTTGAAAATAAGAGGTTCTTATGGTATTTTAGGTAATCAGAACGTGAATAATTACCAATATCAGACTACCTATTTTAATTTTCAAAATGCCTATGCGTTTGGCGACAAAGCTGTAAGTGGTACAGGCTTTAGTTTTGCAAACCCCAACATCCGCTGGGAACGAGCGGCCACATTTAACATTGGTTTTGATGCCACCTTTATCAGCAACAGCTTAACCTTATCTGTTGATTACTTTAATAAAATCACGAGGGACATTCTTGTCCCGCCTGTTGTACCGGGGCTTTTTGGTGCCGGACTGCCAGACTTCAATTCTGCAGAAATGCAAAACAAAGGCTGGGAAGCAAGTATCAACTACCAGCTTAGCCATGGCGAATTTAAACATGCATTTGGTCTAAACATCGGCGACAGCAAGAACAAGATTTTAAAATATGATGGAAGAGAAAAAATCTCCACATCAGATGAGATGCAATATATCATCAGAGAAGGTCTGCCGTACAATTCCTATGTAGGTCTCAAAACAGATGGTTATTTCCAAAATCTTGATGAAGTAGCCAGCGGCCCTAAACCTGAAGGCATCACCGTAGTTCCTGGAGATATCCGCTATGTGGATGTTAACAAAGATGGCATCATCAATGACAGAGATCGCCATGTACTCGGAAATGCATTTCCAAGATATACTTTCGGATTTACTTATGCCATGAGCTTCAAAAACTTCGACGCTAATATTTTCGTCCAGGGTGTGGGAAAAAGAAATGCATTTATCCGTGGTGAAATGGTAGAACCTTTCCATTTTAACTATGGACAGGTGATGTACCAACACCAGCTTGACTATTGGACACCAACCAATCCAAATGCCCAATACCCAAGGCTGGCAGCAAATGGAAGTCAGTCTAACGCCAATAATTTCAGAAGGGGATCGGATGCCTATTTGAATGATGCCGCTTATGCTAGGTTAAAAAATGTACAGATCGGTTATTCACTATCCACAGAAACAGCTAAAAAAATTGGTATGCAGAAGTTAAGGATTTATGCCTCCGGACAGAACTTATTTACACTGTCGAAATTAAAATTCCTGGATCCTGAAAACACAGAGTTCAGTAATAACCTCAGCAGTTCAGGTGCCAATAGCGCGAGGGCGTATCCAACACCAATTTATGTAGGAATGGGTCTTGACGTAACTTTTTAAAGCGATAAACATGAAATCATTTATAATCAAAATAACATTGCCAATGCTATTTCTGGTTTCTTCTTGTAAGAAACTGGAACTTGTACCTACAGACAGGTTTACGGATGTAAATTACTGGACAACAACAGCAAAAGCAAATGGGGTATTAAATACCGCTTACTCACAAATGTTTAACAACAACAGGTTTTTCATGAATGAAGCCCTGTCAGACAATGCTTATAATGGTCGCGGAGATAGTGAAGGAGCAGCATCAATTGCATCCGGAACCTATGATGCCTCCCTTGGTCGTGTTAAAAGCGAATGGGGTGACCATTACACTGGTATAAAAACCTGTAACATTTTCCTTGAGAATGTGGACAACGTTGCTTCAATGGATCCTGTTTTAAAAGAAAGAATGAAAGCAGAGGCCAGATTTCTCAGGGCTTTTCAATATTTCCAATTGATGACCTGGTTTGGTGACGTACCTCTTTTCGATAAAGATATTCCTTTGGAAGAGTCTTTAAAAATAGGCCGCTCTCCAAAAGCAGCCGTGCTTGAATTTATTCTGAATGAGCTGGATGCAGTTGCTCTGGCTTTACCAGTTAATACAGCATATCCTACAGCCGATAAAGGAAGAATCAGCAAAGGCGCAGCATTAGGTTTAAAAGCCCGTGTTCTATTATACGAAGGCCGCTGGCAGGATGTAATCACCACATGTGAAGCGATCATGAGTAACAGCAATGGCACCTATGCCCTGTTCCCATCTTATGAAGGCTTGTTTTTAGCAGCCAATGAAAACAACAGCGAAGTCTTACTTGATTTACAATATGTACCTACAGACAGAACTTATAATAACTTGTTTGATTATGCACCCATCTCTGTTGGCGCAAGAACTAATTCACTGTCGGCGACACAGGAATTAGTTGATACTTACCTGATGACCAACGGAAAAAGGATCAATGAAGCAGGATCTGGGTATATGGAAGATAATCCTTACATAAACCGTGATCCTAGGTTAACTTATACACTTGTATACGATAATTATAAATGGAAAATGCCAGATGGAACAACCAAAACCATTTACATTAAACCTGGATCAGATCCTGACCAGACCACGAAAATGGATGAATATGCTGCAGGTGGCGTAAGTTCTCCAACTGGTTATTACCTCCGTAAATATTACGACCCTAGTTCTATTACTAATTTCGTTTCCGGCTTAAATTTAATTTTAATCCGCTATGCAGATGTATTACTCATGTATGCTGAAGCAAAAAACGAATTGGGTGCGATGGATGCAGGCATTTGGAATCAAACCATAAAAGCCCTGCGTAGCCGTGCAGGCTTCACAGATCCTGCTGCATTGAATTTCGATGCTGGTTTAGGCAAGGAAGGTTTAAGAGCCGCTATCCGCAATGAAAGAAGAACAGAATTGGCGATGGAAGGCTTAAGGATTTTCGATATCCGCAGATGGAAAACTGCAGAACAAGTATTGAACGGCTGGGCACATGGGGCCAAATTTGGTCCTGAATCAGTTGACGGCGGTTATATCCGTGCCAATCAACGGGTATTTGATCCCGGCAAGCACTACCTATGGCCTATTCCAAGAGATGAAAGAGGCTTAAATCAAAATCTAACACAAAACCCAGGTTGGTAATTACTCACAATTTTAATTTTAAGAAAATGCAAAATATCATCAATAAATTTTTAGGGTCAGCTTTCGTGTTACTGCTCCTTTCAACGGGCTGTAAAAAAGACAAATCACTGGACCACACCATGGTATCACCAGTAAATACCCTCTTTGCACCGGCAGACAAGGCTTTCATCAAGTTAGATGCAAAAGCGGGTTCCACAGATTTCCAATGGGAACAAGCCAGAGCTGAAGATAATGGCGTGGTACTATATGAGGTGGTATTCGATAAAGTGGAGGGAGATTTCTCGAAACCACTATTTTCTTACTCTTCTGAAGGCAATGGACTGTACAACAGGTTAAGCCTAAGTCATGCTGAATTAAACAAAATTGCTTCCATTGCAGGCATTGACGCACTAACTACCGGAAAAATCAAATGGACAGTCCGTTCATCAAAAGGAATTAATGTACAGCAGTCAGGTCAGCAACACATTCTTGAAGTGGAACGTCCGGCAGGATTTTCGGAAATTCCAGCAGACCTGTATTTACTGGGAGCTGCGACTGAAACTGGGGATGATTTAAGTAAAGCACGTCAGTTTAAGAAAATTGCTACAGGAATATTTGAGATTTACACCACCCTTAAAGATGGCAATTACCATTTTGCTGAACGCAACAATGGAACTCCAAAGACTTTCTCTGTTACCGATGGTAATTTGAAAAATGAAGGAACTATTACTTCAACAGGAGGCACGAAAGTATACCGGATCAAGGTAGATTTTAATACCGCTTCTGCAACTAACACAGAGATTGTTTCTTTAGGTCTTTTCCTTAGCGGGGATAACAAAGTAATTATTAACCTGCCTTATACTACAAATGGATTATTTGTGGCAAAAGATTCACCCGTATCCTTCAAGCAGGAAGGTTGGGGAAGAGATGAACGATATAAATTCCGCATGGAAGTGAAAAACCAGGATGGCAACAACGCGGTAGAATGGATGGGAAGCGTGAACAGTGACAACCAGTCTCCTACTGCAGATACACCAGCAGCTTTTTATTATCTATTTCCGGTAAATAATTCACAGTATGATTTTGCTTTCAAATTTAATAAAGCCGCAGATAACAAGAATGTTGATGTGACGGTGATCATGAATGCCGAATCGACTTATACACATACCGTAGTTGTTAAATAAGTTCATCATTATAAAACAAAAATTGACAGATGAATAAATCAATTCATAAATTAATGGTAGCCGGCTTTTTAGCCGGCTCAATTACGCTCGCCTCTTGTGAAAAAGAAGTTTTCCCATTGTATAACGATGCCATCGTAGTCACCAAATATGATTTCAACGGACTTGCAGATTCTTTGCAGCGTCAAACTTATGAAACGTATTTATCGGCTAACGGCAACTACATGGTACAAGACAACCAGGGCAATAGCACCTTCCATTATTGGCCCAACGCACATGTACTCGATGTCTATAATGATGCTTATCTTCGTAACAAAGACCAGGTATATATTCAACGTATGAAGTCATTATTGAACGGGATAAAAGCACAGAACAACAATGTTTATCCAAATAATTTCTATGACGATATGGGCTGGCTGGCCTTATCATCTCTTCGGGCCTATGATGCGACCAAAGATGAAGCTTACATTCAAGCCACCAACATCCTTTGGGAAGATATGAAAAAAGGTATTACCGATGTACAGGGAGGCGGAATGGGTTGGAGTAAGGACAAACCTGATTTCAAAAACACTCCTGCAAACGGCCCTGCCATAATTCTTGCCGCAAGATTATACCGGTTGCAAAACAAAGCCGAAGATCTGCAAACGGCAAAAACCCTCTACACCTGGTTAAAAAGCAAATTGGTGGAACCAGCGACCTACGTAATTTGGGACGGAATTAATTTTGATGGAACCGGGGTCATTACAAAAAACAAATACACTTACAATGCAGGTTTATTTATTGGAGCGGGGCTGGAAATGTATAAAACAACTAAAGAAATCGGCTATTTTAACGATGCCGTTAAAACTGCCAATACCGCCATTGGCGATCTTGATATTTCACCAGGCGGCCTCCTTAAAGACGAGGGACAGGGAGACGGCGGACTATTCAAAGGTATTTTTGTCCGTTACCTTACCTTATTGATCAATGAGCCTGGGTTATCGAAAACAGATCAGGATAAATTCGTTAAATTCATAAAGTACAATGCAGAAACACTGCATAAACAAGGCATTAGTCGTCCGGGGTTGATGATCAGTTCAGGTTGGAATAAAGCACCACAAAGCAGAACAGACTTGACCACACAGTTAAGTGGAATAATGCTGATTGAAGCTGCGAGTCAACTCCATAAAAATGGTTTAATCACGTATTAATCTTAAAAGCAACGTATAATGAAACGAAGTCCCCTTATTTATTTAGCCCTGTCCATTGTTCTAATTCTGGGTGTAACTACGGTAAAGGTAGTCGGAGTTAATCCTTCGAACGAAATGAAGACTGTTAACAAGCGAAAAGCCACAGTTAACATTATTCATAAAAATATCGAGCAGCACTTTTTCAAACCACAAACCGGGCTTTACCTCGAAACCACTACCCTATCAAAAAATTTCAATAAACATTCCTGGTTATGGCCATTATGTGCGCTCATCCAGGCGGCTAATGAAATGGAAGCGATTGAACCAAAAAAGGATTATATGTCTGTGGTGGTAAAAGCAATCGATCAGTATTATAATGATGCTGCGCCAGCCCCCGCTTACCAGGATTATGTAACTGCCGAGCGACTAAGCTCCAGGTTTTTTGATGACAATCAATGGATAGCCATTGCATACCTCGATGCCTATGCGCGCAACAAAAAACCGCATTATCTGGAAAAAGCGAAAATGATCTATGATCACATGGTGCTCGCCGGACTTGACGACGCCGGTGGAGGAGGACTTTATTGGAAAGAAGGAGAAAAAGACACTAAAAACACCTGTTCCAACGGTCCGGGGATCCTGGTTGCCTTAGAACTTTACAAAGTGACCAAAGAAGCCAAATACCTGGAAATGGCCAAATCATTATATACCTGGACAAATAAACATTTGCAGACACCAGAAGGACTCTATTGGGACGCGATAAAAATACCTTCCATGGAAATCGATAAGCGGTTATTTACCTATAATACAGGTACCATGTTGGAGAGTAATGTTCTTTTCTATCAGCTCTTAGGTGATAAAAAATACCTGGATGAAGCACAGCGCATCGCCAAAGCAGGCAGGGCCCATTTCTTTAAAGATGGTAAAATTGGCGGCAATTACTGGTTCAATGCGGTAATGCTAAGAGGATATGCAGCTTTGTATAAAATCGACCATAATAAAGACTGGATCAATTTCTTTGCAACTGAGGCTGATCGCGTATGGGCAACAGAAAGGGATAAAAACAATTTACTCGGCCCTAAACCGGTAAAAGAGTTAATTGACCAGGCAGGGATGTTAGAAATTAATGCCAGGTTGATTCAGCTTAATTTTTAAAGAGCCCGATGCTGTAATTTCAGCAAGTAAGGCTTAGAATATCGCCAATGTAAGATTTGAAACAAAAGACGGTTCCATTTCAGATAAAAATCATTATGTTATTTTAATTCTTATTCCGACATTTATTATAAATATACAAATATGGAAATAAACTATTGGTGGGTAGGCCTGTCTTTACTGGCCGTAGTACTTCTGATTATCTGGATATTTAAAAAGGACCAGAGGGACAAAAAAAAGTATGAGCAACAAATCATGCAATCTGAAATAAAGCCGGAAAAACACGACCAGGACTAAAGAAAAACGCCGTTGATTATATGAAATGATCAACGGCGTTTCTTTTACTGTTTATTGGGATTATCCAGGCTATCCTAGCTTATCATCGTTTAATTGCCGCATAAGTTGGCTTTGATGTTATTGCTTCTGTTTTCCCAGCATTAAAATGGTGCATTTTTAAATTGGCATACTCCGCTTTTTCCAGGATATGAACATCTGATTTGCCGGTTAGTTTCAAATCAGACTGATCTTTAATCACAGTATACAAGCTTTTGGCGTTTACATGAACGTTTGCTTTAGCATCATCCTTTAAAAAGATCTGCAAAGCATCCAGGTTAAAGTCGCCTTGGGTTTTTACCATCGCTGTATTGGAAGCATCAATTCTCTTTAAGTCTTTCAGGTAAACATAAATAGTAGCCCGCTCTGCTTCAGAACCGTTGATGAACAATTTAGCGCCACGTTTTTTGAAGGAAACATTGGCTTCGTTGTCACCGAACGGAACAACCTGGATATCTTCCTTATCAGAATGGACCAGGTAAACATCAACATCTCCTGTTACCACCACCATGTTTACTTTCATGGCACTGGCTTTAACGGTGGCCGTTTTAGGGGTGTCGGTAGCGAAAGTTGTAAATGCCGTTGCTGACAAAAATACTGCTGTTAATGCTGTTGCGAATGCTGTTTTGATTGAAGTTTTCATATCCTTAATTTTAATTTCTTTTTTAATCTTTGGATATAAGACGACTCCATTTCAAAAACGTTTCAGCAAGAAACGGGCTATTATACCAGGTTAAACAAAACATCGACCA
>Ga0182008_10001907_pt1 | contig 13489 bp, 19 predicted proteins | sample Sormic07211129_1_FD_120482 | JGI IMG/M metagenome (GOLD analysis project Ga0182008, IMG submission 120482) | Rhizosphere microbial communities from Sorghum bicolor, Mead, Nebraska, USA - 072115-129_1 metaG | ecosystem: Host-associated > Plants > Roots > Rhizosphere | place: USA: Nebraska...
GCCCGGAATTCTACGCCGCGATTCCAACGTTGCTATGTGCGTATTTCAGCAAAAACCTCTTTCTCAGTGTGGCGGTTGGGACGGCTGCGTACATTGCGCTCGGCTCGATCATGTAGCGGCAGATCGACCACGTCGTTCAGGGCCTGGCCCGACAGGTTCGGGTTATTCACCGCCAGACGCACTTCGAGGAAATCCTCAAAACCGGGGAAAATCGTCAGGCCGTTCTTTTGCGCGGCCTCACGAGAAACCATGCCCACTGCGTCCATCTGCGTGATCAAGGACAGCGTCAGAGTTTCACTGCAGGAATAGACCATGCGCTGACCGTTCTCGTGATTGCCCAGTCCGGCGTCGAGAAAACGCAGGAAGCTGTGGGAATACGGACAATCTTCCGCAGGACGCACCTGAAACTTGTTGCCCAGCAATGTCAGTGGATCGTTTTCCTGCCCGCAATGCGCACCGACCACCTGTACCTGCACATCCGGCAAAACAATGCTCGGCAAACCCGGCCGCTGCGGGCCGATCAGCACCGCAAGATCAAAGTCTTCATTCTTCAGCTTGCTGAGGTTCTCCATCGACTCGGCGTAGCTGAATTCCATCTGGTAATCGGGAAACACCTCGATCAGGCGTCCGATCATTCGCCGGTTGAAGTCAGATGACAACGTGTTGTTCAACGCAACCTTCAATGTGCGCTGGCCCGGGACCTTGAGCGCCTCGACCTTTTCTTCCATCTGTCGCGTGGCAATCAGCACTTTGTCCATGTAGGGCGTCAGCTCCGTGCCTTGCGGCGTCAGCGTCAGCCCTTTGTTGGAACGTCGAAACAAGCGGAAACCGAACTGCTCTTCGACCTTGTTCAACTGCGCGGCCAGGGCCTGCACAGTCAGGCACGAATGCTCGGCTGCGGCCGACAACGAGCCGGTCTGCACGATGCGCATGAGGTTGCGTAAGGTTCTGCTATCCATGGGTAATGCCCTCTGAAGTGGGCTGGGTATTGTTGTTTACGAGACTGCCGATCCGGCGTCATATGCCGGCTATATTCCAGCACCTGAGCATAGTTGTCGCGGGTTTAGTAGCGAATTGATGTCCCCGCCGATGGCTGGAAGCTGACACAGGATCGGGATTTTTGATGACGTGGGGGTGATTGGGGTCAAGAAAAGTGCGTGGTTTTGGTGCGCAGGGCGGGTTTTTCGAGGAGAAACGGCTTATGGCTCCTGTAATTTCCCCGGCGACATATGCGGATATTTTTCAGCTATGAGCGCGAGTGCCCTTAGCATCAGGGAGGCTTTCCAATTTCTTCGCCACCGGGTTGTTGCGACTCTGGAGCTGCCATTTACGGGGCGCTGAAGAGCGTCCGCATGTGAATGCACATAGGGAAAGTTCGCCAGCACTCCGACCAGGCAAGCGAAATGCTCAAATAAACCAGGCAATAAAAAACCGACATTGCTGTCGGCTTTTTGCTCCCTTGAACAAGGGTAGAGGTCTCACCCGAGCGCTGATTTTCAGGTAATCAACGGGGTTCCTAACGCCGACTATCGCCACCTGATGGCAGTCGGTTTCGCGCTCTTGAGGCAGATCCTCTGTTACGGGACATTAACGTGTCAACTTGGAAATTCTTAGGCGTTTATTCGTATGCGAATAATTTCATGGAAAAAATTCATATGTGTACTACGCTCATCTTGCGGACCCGCTTAGAAGGACGAACATGCCTACCTCATCCCCAGCCCTCACCCCGCGTGAACAACTCGACGTCCCCGAGGCCGGGCGCGTCGCGCTGAAGTTTTTCTTCAATCTCATGGAGCGCTGGGGCTGCAGCGCCGAGCAGCAGCGCACGTTGTTGGGCGGCGTGGGCAACACCACGTTTTACAAATACAAGCACCTGCCGCCAAACATTCGCCTGCCACACGACACGCTAGAGCGAATCTCATATCTGATGGGTATTCACAAGGCCTTGAGCATCATCTTCAGCAACAGCCGCGAGCGTGCTTATACGTGGGTCAGCAGCCCCAACACGGCTGCGCCATTCAATGGTCGAACGGCGCTGGATTACATGCTCGCGGGGAGGGTGGTCGATATCGCCGACGTGCGCCGCTACCTCGATGGGGTGCGCGGTTGAAGGCCCCGCCGCTGGCTGAGCCGCAATGGCCGAAGGCCTACCGAATCGTCAACAGCAGCTTCCCGCCGATTTCGCTGTTCGAAGATGTGCTCGACCCCGAAGACCTGGAAATCGCCTACGCGCTGGAAGCGCTGACAAACGATCGCCTGATCGAACAGGCCGGCGTCCTCGCCCGCGTGCGTCCCGAAGACCGGCTCTCCGGCCCCGGTTCAACCCCGGTGATGGCGGCGTTCACCCACATCGGCAAAAGCAGCCGCTTCACCGATGGCACCTTCGGCGTCTACTACGCCGCCAGCAGCCAGGCCGCGGCCATCGCCGAAACCTGCTATCACCAGGAACGTTTCCTCGCGGCCACCAACGAGGCGGACCTTGAGTTGACGATGCGGACTTACGTCAATCGTGTGGTTAAGCCGCTGCACGATGTTCGAGATGGTTTTGCACATTTGCATCAACCCGACCCGGAAGCCTACGGTCCGTCACAGGCGTTTGCCCGGCAATTGCGCGAGTTTGAATCGTGGGGGTTGCTCTACAACAGTGTCCGCTTGCCGGGTCACGATTGTGTTGCTGCATTCCGGCCGCCGGCCGTGTCGATTCCGAAGCAGGGTAAGCATTTGCGCTACGTGTGGAGTGCGAGCCAGCGCAGGATTTCGTATGTGTTTGAGATCAGTCAGGTTTGAAACGCAAAAAGCCCTCGCGATACCGCGAGGGCTTTCTTTTGGCGGTTTACGTCAATGGCTTGCTGTTGGCGCATCCAGCACTTTCACCACATCGTCGATCAGTGCCTTGCTTAACTCCTGCAAATACTGCGAGGCATAAGCGTGAAGGTCGGGATCGCGAGAAACTGTGGAGTCGGCGGTCAGTAGCTTGGAGATGTGAAGCAAGTGTGAGGCGTGCGAGAGGGCGGCCATCACTGGAACACCACGATTGGTGCGGAACAGCGCTTGATTGGCCTGGAAGGAAAAGTGCGTAAGGCCTGGGGTTTTCAAATCGAGGTAGTCGGTCATATCGCTTCACCTGCCGTACGTAAGGCGTGGAGTGAGGTAACCGGTGTGGCAGCGCGGCGGATTACGGATGGATCAATGGCATTCATTTGTGAACTCCCTGTATCAAATGAGAGCTACCAATTCGTTATCAGTCGAATGGGTGGCAGCTATGCGCGGGCTGATAAACCGGAGATACAGGAACCCGGCAGACCCGAAGGTCTCCCACGCACAGCCGCCATTGCACGGTAATGCAGACACAAAAAATGCGCCGGCAAACGTGAGTTGGGGCGCTGGTGCGCCTGTATCTTACTCGGGTTATCAGGCCCGGTCGCTGAATTGGCAGCGACGAGCTGAACGGTAGCTTTGCGAGAAGCGAATGAGCAACGGTGGCTAGTAGTGGCTTCTCGTTACAACAGATTTCACAAGTCTTCGCGCCATGCATTTCGTCGATCTGTCCCCATAAGCGTTTATGGTTTGTTTATACGGCGTAGCCGTATATTTCGGTTCATGTATACAATCATCGAAACGGAAATGTTCAAGCGCTATGCAGAGGCCATATGGGGTGATGGTGAACGCCATGAATTCATCAATTGGCTTGCTGCAAATCCTCTGGCTGGTGATGTCGTGCCTGGCAGTGGAGGTTTGCGTAAGGTGCGGTGGACTCGTAGCGGCATGGGCAAGCGAGGCGGTACACGCGTCATTTATTACAACACGCTTTCTGAAGGCTCGATTTGGTTGCTCATTGCCTACACCAAGGCAAAGCTCGACAACTTGCCCGTAGCCTTCCTTAAGCAACTGAAGGAGGAAATCAGCGATGGTCGATGAACTGGAGCAATTCCAGCAGGACTTGCTGGAATCTGTACGTCAGATGAAGGCCGGAAAGGCCGCGCGCATAACGCAGGTGCCGCTCTCTGCGGCAGCGGAAGCACGTGCCAAAGTGGGCGTTTCACAAAGTGCGTTTGCCAAACTTATCGGTGTGAGCCTGCGGACTTTGCAGGATTGGGAGCAGGGTCGACGGCAGCCGACGGGTGCGGCGCAAACTCTCTTGCGGGTTGCAAGTCAGCATCCGGAGGCCTTGCGGGATTTGTATCCTGCGTGAGTTTTTTACGTACAGGGAGCAAGTTTCAGGCACAGAAGCATCTACCACACCCTAGAAATAGCAAAGCTCCTGCATTTATGCAGGGGCTTTGCTTTGCATGGTGCAAGTAGTGAAGTTTGAGGCAGGTTATAAATGGGTCTGTCCCTTAATTTCCAGTTCGCCAGCCATTACATGATGAATGGTGGGGATATTCTGACGTCACAGCGGGTGCTTGGGCATGCTTCATTGGCGATGACGATGAAGTATGCGCACTTTACCTGGGGCATTTGGCAGAGGTGGTGAATTTGAATCCGCTTTCGTTTGGTGTGGTTGGGGAGGGGGACGATACATGAGTGGAGTAAATGATTGGGGGCCAGTCATTGATGCGCTTGCCCAAGCCAATTGGACCGCCATCTTGGTTCCGGTGATACCGGGTGTGGCGGCGATAGTTGGCCCATTATTTCTTTCGTACAGGCAATCGAAACGAGAAAGCGCGAGTGTTAAAGCCGGCCTCTTGGCTGAGGTCGCGGCACTTGTGGAAATTGTTGAGCGTCGAGGTTTTTTGCCTGCTCTACGGGAAAAGCAGCAGATGCTCGCCTTTCGAAGTGGTTCCGCCATGGCAGCTTTTAGGAGAGATCCCGAATCGTTCGAAGTTCGTATTGAAAGTCACTTTAACCGTGTCTATCAAGCCAACGTTTCGAAACTGGGAGTGCTGACCGCTGAGGAGGCGAAACAGATTGTTCGTTTTCATCAGTTAGCCGACAGCGTTCGGATTGACGTAACTCCCGGAGGTGGCTTAGCCAGCGGAACTGACAGCTCTGAGGAGTACAAGGAAACGGCCGATCTGCTTGAGATGGCTTTGGAGATTGGCCATTCGCTGACTGACCCGAAGAAGCCACCGAAGCCTAAATGACAAGCTACCGCAGGCTGAAATTTTTCAGGTGTGGACACTTTGTGGACGTTTTCACGATTTGACGTGAAGTCTTTTAGTCCCAGAAACAACAAAGCCCCTGCATTTCTGCAGGGGCTTTGTTTTGTATGGTGCCGGCACCAGACGAACGGTTTCTTACTGTGAGGGCAGGGGATTCGCGGTGCTGGAATTTGGTGGATTTTGCGGCGTACCTCTAAGGATAGCTATAAATAAATCGGCTAGTTATGGCGTTCGATGGAATCGAATCGGGGAGTTGCTGGTTGCCATCGCTGTTGAGTTAAGAAGTCAGAGCACCGGGTGCCCTGTTCTGGTACTGAGCAAGCATGGAATTCCTGAGCCGGAGTTGCCAAATATAAGAATTTTCAGCAGGCCTAACGCTTGAGTTGAGCGGCAGCGGAGCCGTCCACCTCGGGCTAGTAGTTAGGCCATTGCTGAGGCTTGAGCGTGATTAGCTTTGCAATGACGTATGGCAAACACTCAGTACGAGTTAACGCTCACAATAGCTGTTTTCGAGTTGCTTTTTATATGTGACATGGCCCAAAACTGAGCGATGCCATCTGCTTCGGAAGCGCACCCGCGGAGGGTGATCGACGTGGGGCCGGATCCCTGGGTGTACTTGATAACAACGGTCATATTGTCCTTCCTATTTTTTGTGGCGGCCTAAGGATAAAACTAAGGGGTTTGCTTTAGCAGGTCCCTACGAACGAAGTGTATAGGCGTCCTTGAGAACGGGGCGACTTGTGTTTTTAGTCTATGTCCGCTCTTGGCCGATTCTGTTGAAAAAGTCGGTTCTTCCAGACTACCCCAATACTGACCGCTGAAAACGCCTTTTTTCGCGTCGCTACGCGAAGTATGAGCCCCGAATACTCTGCTCAAAGTAAAGATTTCAATCTCAAGCGCGTACTTTTATGTGGTGGAAACCATGGCCGACTTTTTCAACAATATCGGCCGATAGCGCTCAGTCGCGACCGGCTTTAAAAACCATGCTGCCAGTGACAATCGGTTGGGGCTAGCCATTGGGGGCATTAGAGTAGGGGAGATCGATCCATTCTCTCTCTATTGAACTCACGGGTTGGATTAATGTTTCTTGTTTTGCTGCTGTTTCAAGTTTTCCGCATGTTCTCGTAATCTTTCGGGAAGCTCCCTAATATACTCCTTGCATGAGTCTAAGAATTTCTTAAAGCAAGCCTCGCAATATTCATCATCATAGCGATCTCCCCCGAGTGCATAGTCATTGCACTCAGCTCCTCGACATATCAATATGCGAGCTTGGCAATTCGGGCATTCACATAAATCCCGACGAAATCGATTAGATTCAACTACCTGCGCCTTGACCGTTTCTCTGCAATTCGGGCACATACCAGGGCGCTTATCTTCTTTAGATGTCAGCAAAGACCACATTAAAATCGTCCCTTTAAGCGCGAATCAGTCTTTGTATCGCTTACGCAGAGTGCCGATTTTTTGGTCGCTTCGGGCATTTGAGCCATCTTCGTTATTGATCTGGACTGACCCTTCCGGAAGGCCAAAGGTTTCCTCGATGGTTCTCTCGATGGTGCCTATAGAGGCATCTTTACGGGCATCACGGTGACGACGTGGTTGTTCCTTGCTCATCTAAATCTACTCCATTATAGCGAAATGACATCAAGCGCAATCGAGTAGTGATTTAAATCCAGGGAGAGGAAATGTCAATACCTAAGTGGTGCTGGCGTTCTCACAGTGCAGGAAGGGCGCGCGGTATTAATATCTGCTCACCGTCAAATTGATCGTTCGATGCTTGGAGGCGTCATGGGTGTTCGATCTATGAGCAGAAAAAGCTCCCCACCGAGACCGGTGCAGATGTCGATCGGGAGCCGACCTTGGCTCGTTGAGGCCGATATCCCTTCACATTGATAGCTAGCTCGTCGGGAAGCTATTACCAGCCTATTGCCATCAGTGGCGGCTTGTGGTTGTATTTATATACAGCCATTGTTCGATTTTCAGACACTATAATGACCTCACTTCAGAGCAAGATCGAAGACCTGTTAGGCACGTTCTGGGATGAACGAGAGATTGTCATCGCCAGCGATCCCAAGTCTATCAATGACATGGGAGCACCTATGGATTCGTTAACCGCTTGTGAGGCGATGATTGATATCGACGTGATCGTAGGCAAGAAAATCCCTGTAGAAGTTGTCATCCGCAATGGGGGCTATGAGTCACGCGATCAATTCATTCAGCAAGTCACCGAGGGGGTACTCACGTACCTAGCGAAGGAAGATGAGTGAAACTGACAACGATGAAGAGCGGCTCCAAATCGCAGAGAGGCTGCGGTCTGCTCGCGAGTATCTAGGACTTTCCCAAGTTGAAATTGCTCAGCTTGTTGGACTGCCCCGGACAGCCATCACCGGAATCGAGTCCGGCGCTCGCAAGGTTGAGGTGACAGAGCTCAAACGCCTGTCGAGCATCTACCGTCGGTCCGTAGAGTATTTGCTGACGGGGTGTGAACCCGCGTATTCCGGTCCCGAACAATTCGCTTTCCTAGCCAGGGCAGTCAAAGGCCTGACCCAAAAGGATGTGGATGAAGTCGCTCGGTTTGCTGACTTCTTGAGGTCTTCGAAAGCCAATTAGGGGATAGGGATGCTCTCCGCAAGTCAAATCAAAGCAGTTGTCACTCGTGCCGGTGAAGTCGTCAGAGACTCCGGCGCGAAGCGCCGAATCGATGAAGATGGCTACACGCGTGTTGATCCATTCCGGATTGCTCAAGATGCCGGAGTGGTGGTGATGCTGCGGCCACTGGAAAAGCTTTGGGGCGCGTTTATCAGCGAAGGCCTGCCCGGAATTCTGGTGAACTCTGAGCGTCCGGCAGGCGTAATCCAGATGACTTGCGCGCATGAGCTCGGCCACTTCGTTCTGAATCACGGCACCACTACAGACGAACAACTGGACTACACCAACACTGCCGCCAGAAAAGAACTGGAAGCGGATTGGTTCGCCTACAGCCTGGTGGCACCGCGGTGGGCCGTTGCGAAGATCATGAAACGAAAAGGCTGGGCGGTCGCCGATCTTGCGCACCCCTTCAACCTTTATCAGCTCTCCCTGAGGCTTGGTATCAGCTACGCCGCAACCGCCTGGTCGCTTCAGAGGCTTAAGTTGTGTGACCGTTCGTTTGTTGAAGAGGTGCTGCGAGTCCAGCCAGCGGTGATCAAAAGAGCACTGCTCACCAGGCCATTGGACAACCCACAGCGAGACGTCTGGCTGCTCGATGACGCTGATCGAGACCTCATTCTCGAACCGCGTGTTGATGACCAGATGTTGGTGCGATTGAAAGACCACTCCGGCGCTGGCTACGTCTGGGGCACGAAAGAGGCAGCCTCGGAAGGCTTCACCATCGAACCGGTGTTACTGCCGCCAGGTAGCGCCACGGATGCTGATGCACTCGTTGCAGGTGGTGAGCGCTATCTGGACTATCTGATTTCACCGTCTCCGACTCTGCCAGCAGGTCCTACGGAGCTGCAGCTCAACGAGCGCAAGCCATGGGACCGATCCTCGGATCTGCTTGGTAGCTTCGAAACCCAGACCCAATTCGAGGATTTGGCAACCGGTCTTTCTTCCGTTGCCAAGCGGGCTTTGTTTCAAGGAACCGGCCAATCGTGATCCAAGCGCATGTAACGATACCGATGAATTCTAGGGATCAGGGTAGCAGGGGATCATGCGTCGCGTTTTCCCTCGCCGGGATCAAGGGCACCCCCTCCAACCTCCTACTCAGTCCCGAATACGCTTACTTGGCCACTGTGCATCAAAGCCCCGCTTGGACGCCCAACGCGGGTTTGGATGTCCGCATCGCCATTGCGGCTACTGCCACGGGATTGCCAGAAGATCATCACTTCCCATACCAGCAGAATGAGCCGGGACAACCATTACCGCCAATTCCCAGCGGTTTTTCTCTCCACGGCCCTGATCTGACCCTTCTCGCTACAGATCTGGACAAAATCAAGCAATGGCTAGGTCTGGGCAGGCCGGTCGGCGTGCTGGTTTCGACAACCCAGTCCTTCATGTGCCCCATCGATGGCGTAGTGGCATTCGAAACGAACGTGTTCCCAGGCCGACATGCAGTGGTGATCGTGGGGTACGGTCACGATCAGTCGGGCACGGAGCATTATCTGATCTGCAACAGCTGGGGCGTTTCTTGGGGAGTAAATGGACACGCATGGGTGCCGCATTCTTACTTGACCACCCACGCATCATGTATCTACGGAGCTGATAAATGACGGAAGTTTTCCAGAGGTCGCGAGTAGTACAAGCATGGCTGGCAGGCATCCGCTACCTGGAAAGCCAACACAGCCATGATGCCACCAATGTCATCCTGGAAATCACCTCGCCACAGGCTGCAACACTGGAGGACCGTGAAGTGGTCAACGCTGTCAGTCATGCCCTCCGACAACGGAAAGCGGGACGTACAGTGATGACCGCTGCGGGGACAATCTTCCCTCAGACAATCTTCAGGCGTTATGGGCGTCCAGATTGGTACGCTCGCTACAAGTCAATCATTGAGCGTGGCATGGCGCCCCACACTTGGGGCACCTACGCAATGCGCATGATCGAGCGCAAGGATGAACGCGGTGCAACGTTCAACCCGCTCGACAAAATCATCGAAAAGCTGATCGCTATCCGTACGAAAAATTTGAATAAGTTCGTTGCAGCTTATGAACTCGGCGTTTGCGATCCAGTTGTAGATCTTGCAGACGACTTCAACGGCTGCGGGTTTGACCTCCCGACCTATGATCCGGGCGTGGATCGGCACAAGTACTATGGATCAGCCTGTCTCAGCCACGTAACCTTCAAACTGATGCACGGGAAGATTGATCTGACCGCGATCTACCGGTCTCATCACTACGCGGAGAGGGCTTTGGGCAACCTTATTGGGCTTGCCCAGTTGCAGCAATATGTCGCAACAGAGGCGGGATACGAGACCGGGACGCTGACGTGTATTTCCACCTACGCCAAGCTTGATGGTGGATTCGGCGGCATTCGCGCGGCCAGCAGACTGCTTGAGACGTTTCCGATCGATGAGAAGCTTATAAAAGAGACGGCTGCAGCGATCTAGCCCCCAGAAGTTCTTCCGGAATGCTGTAGATCTGCCTCATGCCGTTGCGGAAGTCTTTCACGCCACCGTAGCTTGGATGCCGCACTGTAAGGACCTCGACTCCGAAGGCGGTTGCATAACTGGCAGCATCCTGGCCGATCGCAACGATCCTGCGCACCTTTAGCCATTTGATCAGCGCATTGTTGAGCTCGTTTACCAACGCGAGCTCCTTGGCTTTGAAGCGCCGATTCGTCAGGGGATTGTCTGCCTCGTGCGGATGAAAGGGGAACACGTTCCAAAGCAGAGGCGGCTTCTCGATCACCTTCAAGACGCCCCAGATCTCGGCGGCCGTGCGCTCGGCGATGACAGGCCCTCTGGTAGCTTGTCGTGACGCACACCCCGGATAAACCTTCGCCATCTCCGCCAAGTGAAACTCATCCGTCAGCGCCAAGCCGGTCCTGCGACCGCCTCGGTACCCAAGATCTCGTCCCATCCATATGGTGTCGACGCCAATACTCTCAGCAGCGCTGAGGTATGTACGTAGGTTCGTACGCCGGTATGAGGCCGCATCGGTCCGATCATGCACCGGGCACGTGTCGGCGTACGGGTTGAACACGTCTTCCAGGCTCAAGCTGGCGAGGGCTTTCACGAAGGAGGTGGGGGTCATTACGTAAAACTCTTGTCGACAATGGGTTGGAAGGTCAGTTGGTGGTTGATCATATCGACGACGACAGATCCTGAACGCGTGGAACGAAGTTCTCGAAACACCTCGAATCCCTTCAGAATGGCCAGCTCCCACTGCCACAACGGGCACTTGTACACCTCATACCCTTCCACCATGGAATGGATTTGCTTGAGCAGGCCGTACTCAAGCTCCCCCTCGTTGATCCCTCTGTAGAATTTTCGGCGCTTGGCATGGTTGAAAATCCATGTGGCGATCCCCTCCTCAATAATCATCGCCCGAGCCCCATCCTCATTCTCATCGATGGCCGGGTCCGATTTTCGTTTGAGCTTGAGCAAGCCCCGCAGGACTGGGGACCATCCGAGGTACGCCATGTAGGCAAGATGAAAGACATCGTGGAAACGATAGTCATCGGGCTCATTGCTATTATCAGTCAAACGGTCGCCGATGAAGACACCATTCAGCTGTTGAACGACAGATGGCCCGTTGCGGCCTGGTAGCTCGATGAAGTCCATTTTGAGTGTCCTGGGCAAGCATTCGTAGCCAGGAAACATCGATTCCGGATCGAAGAAAGGGGTGAACTGCCGTTCTTCGCCAGGCCACCGGCTTTTGGTTTTCTCAAGGTTGTATCGCGCGACATCTTCAATAAGCAGATCGAAACTCGCGCAGGTGAGCGCCAGCTCCGCCAACAGGCTACCCAGGTGATCCCTTAACGTTGGGGTCGGTCCTGCCCGTAATTGAGCGTCAGGCATATTGCAGAAAACGCCAGCCGCATGAGCTAGAGCGCCGAGTTGAGCGGCCCTAAGCGCTGAACCTTCCTCCTGCCGATGCGAATTGATCTGAGCATCTATGTGCCTGAAGTTCACGGTTGCTATTGTCGGCCGGGGTGCACTCTCTTTAAATCGCTGCCTTATAACCTTCAGGCAGCTTTCCCCGATTTCATCCGGTGTGAACTGCAGAATGGAAGTGGTCCTGATGAGATACCACAACGCATCGCCAAGCTCTTCAGCCGCGACCTCGCTTTGAGTTTCCTCAAGCCGGTCTCGCTCAGCCTTCTTCACCGATGAAAGCAGTCCTCCTACCTCGCCGAAAAAGCCGAAGCGTAAAACCTGCAGCGCTCTGGGATCATTCTTGAAACGGGAGCTGTTGCTGGCCTTGAGTGAGTACTCCGGCAGCGATAGTGGTCGCTCCTGCTGCCTGGCAATTGGTGCCATCTATTCCTCCTGAATCGAACAGCGACTGCTGTTGTGTCCTTTGCGCTTGCAACTGGGCGCGCATCTGCTTGCAGCACCCAATAATTTTCCGGCGATCTGCGTGCATCGCTCCCAGCTGCATAGCCCGGGCTTTCACCGAGAGAGTGACATCGTAATGTGGATAAAAACTCTTGCTCTGGAACCACTTACGCTGGAGGCCTAATCGAGCCGCAAAGTTATGGAGCTCGTCAAGCGAATCTGCGACCAGATGGCACCACACACGGCCTTTCCAGTGGATATCTTCAGAATCGACGTAGACCGCCATGGCTAGTTTCTCTGTGCATAATGTGCAAATATTATGCACATATGACCGAAAAATTCAATGCAACTTCCTCCGCCAACCTAGCAAAAAAAATTCGAGAAGCGCGCATATCTCGTGGGCTTACTCTAGTAAATCTGGGGCTTGAGTGCGGAGTTCATCATTCCCAGCTATCCCGCATCGAGCAAGGGAGGATGGTACACGTGAGCAAAAATCTCGAATCGATCTGCACATTTTTGCACATAGAGATTGTTCCGGGCCAATGTGACCCCGAGCAACTGCAGTCTCTGCTCAGTCGCATAGAAAAGCTAATCACGTCTTCTAAAAGCAGCGAACGCGCAATCGAAAGCCTAGTTTCAGTCCTGGAGGAGCTCACTTTCGGTTAGCTCAGTAATGCCCACCGCCGAACACGTCCTTCAGCGCCTACGGTCCTGCGCAGCTCAATTGCCTGCCGTAGCCGAAATTACTAACCTCGCGTTTACCCACCGATGCCAAATCGGTCACCTCATCTTCTGCTCTCCAGTCCTCGCCCCACGTCATCCCGCCAAGAATGCTGAGTGTTATCAGGGATCAAGGCCCCTGCGACCTGTGGGGAATGTCCGCTACGTGGGACTGGCGGCTCTTTACGACCGTGAGCATGGGCATCTCATGATCTGGCCTCCTGAACACCGATACCGGTGGGCGGGTAGAGGCTGCGCGGGCTGACGAGACCGACGCCGCGAGATCTTGAGTCAGGTGAAGGCAGTGATGCGAGGACCGGGGCATGCCTGACTGTCAGTCAGGTGCAGTCCATTCCGTGGGCTGCGGCACCATCATCTGCATCGCTGTTGATGGTGACTTCGGTGTTTGTCACGCCGATTGTCACGAGAGGAAATGCCGCAATGCCTTGTACGAGGTGGGATGCAGCAGTGGTAGGAGCGCCCGTCTCTTTCCGGGAGAAAGAGACGGGCGCAGGTTGGCGCAAGGAAATGGCCAAGCGGATAGGTTGCTGCAAGGCAGCTACGAAGGGGTGTGAGTTGCCGCAGTGGGCACACTGGTAGAAGTAGGCATCCATCACATCGCTGTGACCGTGCGAGCCGCCGGACGCTAATCGTACTTTGGGAGAACCACCACGGTGTGGCGTAGCCTTAA
>Ga0182008_10001909_pt1 | contig 13488 bp, 14 predicted proteins | sample Sormic07211129_1_FD_120482 | JGI IMG/M metagenome (GOLD analysis project Ga0182008, IMG submission 120482) | Rhizosphere microbial communities from Sorghum bicolor, Mead, Nebraska, USA - 072115-129_1 metaG | ecosystem: Host-associated > Plants > Roots > Rhizosphere | place: USA: Nebraska...
GAAAGGCATCGCGTAATCTGCTGCCAATAAAGCAACCACTAAGCGAAGGAAATGGTTTGGAAAGATGTAAAATGGAAGATGGATGATGGATGATGGAATGACCAATAATCATATTTCCAAGTAGCAATAATCAAACCTAAGCTTAGTGTTGGATCCCGGCCTTTGGCGTACCATAAATATATTAACCCAATCAACTAAATAAGTTCGGTGCCTGAAGTTGGGTGTTTGGAGTATAATTAACGGATTTAAACAATTAACCGATGAGTTTAAAATTGTTCCAAAATATCTTTATCCGATTTATAAGTTTCGACAATTACCTTTGGAATGGTTAAATGATGCTGTTGATAGAGCGCTGCCCAAAACCCCGCATCGTTCTTTTTAGGATAATGATAAAAATCCTGTCTGAGTTTTAGGGTAGAATAATTGTTGCTGTTTTTTAGTTCCGGATCAATATTGTCCAGAAAAATCAGTTCCATCTCTGCCGAAGGTTCTCCTTCCGAAAACAACCCGGCCACTACATTACACTTTAAATACGCAGACGATAACTTCGACAAGCCATTATTGATGATGTAGTTTTGCCTGTTTATCCAGATCATGCTTTTGTTTATCGTAGCAATATTACTTTCCATTCCTTTAATCAGGTGTGTATCTACCGTGATATAAATCCATCCATTCTTGCGTTTGTACAATATATTTCTCGTCCTGGTGAAAGAGATCTTATAACATTTTGTCCCCTCATAGTCAACCTGTCCTTCAATTTCATAGTCATTATCCCCACTGAGCATATTATCGTTCAGATTATTCACAAAATAGGATTTGAGCTCAACTCTTAAATCAACAGCGTAATTGATCTTAACACCTCTTGTTCTTTTAAGCTCCTTAAGTCTTCTTAGTCCCTCTAACTGCAACCTGATATCGTTTTTGTATTCATCGGTATGGAGATGAAACAACCCTTCCGCATAACTATAATATTTTCCGTCTTTTACCATATACTGCCTACACAATAATTTTTCGCTCACCACACCGGTATCTGCCAGGTGGGCGACCGCATTTTTAATCAGCGTAGCAGCAAAATTAGCAGCATAAATATGCACATCGTTTAATTTAATGTATCTGTCATTTAGTTTAACCATGAGGCTGCTGCTACTGCTGCGCTCATTAACTTGAACAGCATAACTTTCGTAACCCACCGAACTGAAGGAGAGCGACTGACCTTTGTTTAAGGAATCTATTTTAAAACTGAAGTTCCCATCAGGATCGCTCAGGGCAATTAATCTTTGTTTATTATAAATTGATACGGATGCGATACCTTTATTGGCTTCGTTAACTACCTGCCCTTTAATAAGCTGTTGCGCCCAGGCGCCGGGAAAAAATAAAAAGCAAGCAATTATAGTTGATGATATAATTTTTGAAAAATGTGACATCGGTAGGTTTGAGGCTTAATTTAGTTAATATTTGATTATTGAGATGTAAAGTAATTATTCTGTTTAAATAATAAAAATATATCGAGTTAAGTCGGAAATTTGGTATAGAACGTTTAGCAATCAGTTAACCGTTAGCCAGCTCACAAAAGTTATTTGATCATATTTTAGCTTTTTTTATTATCATTGTTTTCTACCAAAACATATTTTAATGTCACCGAACAAAAGATTAGTAGTAGGCCAGGGCCAGATTAGCGGATACATTTCTATCTTTTTAGCCACATTGGCTTTGTTGGGCATTCTTTGTTTTCACTATCCTGAAAAACTGACTACCCCAGAATTCCGGGAGGTTTATACCAAAGAAAGTGTAGAAGTTTTAATGTTGGGTGGCGTTATCGCGGCCTTCTTCTTTTCAGCGCTGAGTATTGTTTTAAGTAAAAGCTTAAAGTGGGCCTGGCCCGGTTTTTTATTGACGGCTTTAGCGGTTTTATTAGGTGCGGTTACCGTTCAGGGCCGGGATGTTGCCAAATCAAGCTGGCATTTTGGCTTAGACTGGATGATTTTGGATTTACTCCTGATGGTGGCCATTTTTGTACCGTTAGAATTGTTCTTTCCGAAAAACAACGGGCAAACCAAATTCCACGAAGAGTGGCGCACGGATTTAACCTATTTTGTAATCAGCCACCTTTTTATCCAGTTTTTCGGCATTATAACGCAAAAACCTGCAGTACTCTTTTTTGGCTGGATGGGTTTAGATAAACTGCATACCTGGGTACAAAGCCTTCCTTTTGCCGTAGCGCTATTTCTGGCTTTTTTCAGTACCGATTTGTTTCAGTATTGGGCACACCGTTTTTTCCACACAAAGGTGGCCCTGTGGCGTTTCCATTCCATCCACCACTCCACTCAAAATATGGATTGGCTGGCCGGAAGCCGTACCCATTTTATTGATATCTTTTTTACCAGGGCCATGACATTTATCCCGCTTTATATTTTGGGCTTTTCATCTACCGTTTTCAATGTATACATTATTTTTATCGCTATCCATGCGGTACTGATCCATGCCAATACCAGGATTAACTTTGGCCCGTTAAAGTACCTATTCACCACCCCTCAATATCACCATTGGCACCATTGTGAAGATCCTAAATATTATGGCCATAATTTCGCTTCCATATTCCCTTTTATTGATATGATGTTTGGTACCTATTACTTACCAGGCAATAAATGGCCTGCCGGAACAGGTGTACATGAAGCGTCTTATCCGAAAGGCTTTGTTAAACAGACGATTTACCCTTTTACAAAAAGTCCGTTTGACACTGATTTGAATATGGAAGAAAGAAGCGATAGATAAAAAGACGCTAATGCTCGTTTTTAAGGAGCGTTGAATAACCTATCGTTTTAAACGATGGAATCGTGTAAACGAAACTGTCAGATGGTAACATCTGACAGCACCTAGTACGCCCAACTCTGCGCCTCGGTGTTTTTCTCTCCGTGTTCTTTATGGTTAAAAAATATAAGGTGGAACAAACGCCTTATTAAAACGTTATATTAGCCTTCCATCTTATTTTATGCAGGCCGAAACAGAAATTTTAATTATTGGGGGTGGATTGGCAGGTTTAACAGCCGCTCTTCATCTAAATAAGATGGGTTTAATGGTTACCTTGATCGAGAAAGATACTTATCCCCACCACAAAGTGTGTGGTGAATATATTTCGAACGAGGTAAACCCTTATTTTGAATGGCTGGGTCTGGATGTAAACAGTCTGGCGCCAACTTTTATCAATGAGCTGCTCTTCACTTCAAATCCCGGCAAAAGCATACACACCAAATTGCCACAGGGTGGTTTTGGCTTAAGCAGATATACGCTCGACCATTATTTGTATCAGGAACTGATCAGGAGAAAGGTAAACATCATTCATGATCGTGTGGTGGAAATAAATTTTGCCGATAACCAATTTACAGTAGCAGCTACAAACCATACTTTTAGTGCAGCTTATGTGATTGGCGCATATGGAAAAAGATCGTCTATTGATGTTAAGCTAAACCGGCGTTTCATGCGCAAACAATCGCCTTATCTGGCCGTTAAAGCACATTATCAAGCTAACTTTCCAAATAATCTTGTTAGTTTGCACAATTTTGAAGGCGGGTATTGTGGTGTTTCAAAAGTTGAAGACGATCGTGTTAACGTTTGTTATCTCGCAGATTATGAACAGTTCAAAAAGCAAAAAAACTTAACAGCCTTCCAGGAAAATGTGCTGTATAAAAACAGTTATCTGAAGAATCTTTTAGAAAATGCAAGCAGTTTATTTGATGCGCCCTTAACCATCAGCCAGGTTTCTTTTGAGCGCAAAGAACCTGTACATCAACATATTTTAATGGTTGGCGATACGGCAGGCTTAATTCATCCGCTTTGCGGTAATGGCATGGCCATGGCTATTCATGCGGCCAAAATTGCTTCAGAACTGTTGCATCAAAGGATTCATGGAAAAATCAGTTCCCGTGAGGAACTGGAAAAAAGTTATACTACACACTGGAACAGGGAATTTAAAGGTCGCTTAAAAATGGGCAGAATATTAGCTTCTTTGATGAGGAATACCAAATTTGAAAGTTTCGCGATCAATACATTAATTAAAATGCCTTTTCTGCTCCATACCATAATTAAAAAAACACATGGCAAGCCCATCACAATTTCATCATAAATGCCAGTAGACACCACATTTAGAAGCACAGCACCCGAGATAATGGATGATTTTGCCATGGAAGGCGAAATATTGCGCGATGCGCTTGATAAAATAGCCAGCATTAACCAACTTCTTGGTGGTAACAAGGTTACACTGGATGGCGTTAAAATTTTAACAGACAGCAAACCATCCGATCAGGTTATCCGTATTACCGATATTGGCTGTGGAAACGGAGATATGTTACGCACTTTGGCCGATTATGCAAAAAAGCAAGGTTTGCATTTTATTTTAAAGGGAATAGATGCCAATAAATTTACCATCAATCACGCACAAAGTTTATCAACCCATTACCCTAACATCACCTATGCCTGCAGCGACATTTTTGATGATTTAAGTAAAACAGAACCCTGCGACATTATGCTTTGTACGTTAACGCTCCATCATTTTAAAGATGAAGAAATTATTGATCTGTTAAACAATTTTAAAAGATCGGCAACAATGGGTATTGTAATAAATGATCTGCAACGAAGTGCGATAGCCTATTACCTGTTTAAAGCGCTATGTCATGTTTTTCGGTTAAATGATATGTCGAGAGAGGATGGATTAATATCTATTTTACGTGGCTTTAAAAGAGCAGACTTGCTGAAATACACCAAACAATTAGGCGTAAAATCGAGTTCAATAAAATGGAAATGGGCTTTCCGCTACCAATGGATAATTAAAACAACATGAGCGTAACCATAAAAGCAGTAAGTAAAGCCTTACCAGCGTATTGGCGGTCAACCGCGGATATTTTACCCCTTTTAGATAGCTGGCTGATCGATCAGGATGATCGCTTTATCAGAAAGGTAAAAAAAATTTTTGAAGGTGCCGCGGTAGACAAAAGATACTCGATCATGTCGCCCGAAGATGTTTTTAGTGATTTAAGCTTTGAAGAACGAAACCATATTTATGTGCGCGAAGGCATAAAGCTGGGTGCCGAATGCTTGGAAACCGCACTTGAAAAAGCCGGTTGGCGCGCGCAGGATTTAGATTACATTATTACCGTGAGCTGCACGGGAATCATGATCCCCTCTTTGGATGCCTACCTGATCAATCTGCTCAAACTCCGTCAGGATATTGTTCGTTTACCCGTAACCGAAATGGGTTGTGCCGCTGGTGTATCAGGTATCATTTATGCCAAGAATTTCCTGAAAGCTAATCCGGGCAAACGTGCAGCAGTTATTGCCGTAGAATCGCCAACAGCAACTTTTCAATTAAACGACTTTTCGATGGCCAACATCGTGAGTGCGGCTATATTTGGCGATGGTGCCGCCTGTGTATTGTTAAGCTCGGATAGCGCAGATACCGGACCAGAAATTTTGGCCGAAGAAATGTACCATTTCTATGATGCCGAAGAGATGATGGGGTTTAAACTGACCAACACCGGACTGCAAATGGTATTGGATGTTGCCGTTCCGGAAACCATTGCCAGTCATTTCCCGGATATCGTCCATCCATTTCTGAAGAAAAACGGGTTCAGTATTAATGATATAGATCATTTGATCTTCCATCCGGGCGGAAAAAAAATCATTCAAACTGTTGAAGAATTATTCGGACAGCTTGGTAAAAATATAAACGATACAAAGGAAGTCCTCAGGCTTTATGGAAACATGAGCAGTGCAACTGTTCTGTATGTTTTGGAGCGGATGATGGATAAAAAGCCAACGCCCGGTGAAAAAGGGCTGATGTTAAGTTTTGGACCGGGCTTTTCGGCACAACGTATACTATTACAATGGTAAAATTTTTCCATTTAATACTCCACTTATGACCACACAGGAAATAATAGATCAACTGCCTTATGGAGAATCTTTTCTTTTTGTTGATGAGTTATTACATGTTGATGAAAATGGAGCAAAAGGTATTTATACTTATGCTGAAGATTTACCCTTTTATGAGGGGCACTTTAAAAATCACCCCATTACTCCGGCAGTAATCCTCACCGAAACCATGGCGCAGATCGGATTGGTTTGTTTGGGCATTTACCTGCTCAGAAACCTGGAAACCGAACAAAATATATCAGTAGCCATGACTTCAAACGCAATTGATTTTTTAAAGCCGGTTAAACCGGGTGAGCAAGTAACGGTTACCAGCGAGAAAGTTTATTTTAGATTCAATAAACTCAGTTGCAAAGTGAAAATGGAAAATGCCGCTGGAGAAGTGGTTTGCAAAGGAAATATTTCCGGCATGTTAATTCCGAAAGAAAATGGATAACAGAGTAGTCATTACAGGTTTAGGCGTATGCGCACCAAATGGCACTACCATTAGCGAGTTTTCCGATGCCCTAAAAAAAGGAATTTCAGGCATCCGCCATCAGCCCGATCTGGAAGCCTTAAACTTCTCTTGCCAGATTGCGGGTAAGCCACCACTTAGCGACGAGCGGATTAGTCAATACTTTACCCCACTTGAATTACGGAACTTAAACAGTACAGGAATTGTATATGGCGTAATTGCGGGTTTGGATGCCTGGCAAGATGCAGGTTTAACCGTAGATAATAATAACGAACCCGATTGGGATAGTGGTATCATTTTTGGAACGGGCACTTCAGGTATTGATAAATTCAGATGGGCAATTAACAAAATAGATGCGCTCGAAATTAAAAAACTGGGCAGTTCAGTTGTGATACAAACCATGGCCAGTGGCGTGAGCGCTTTTATTAGCGGGAAACTTGGCCTGGGCAACCAGGTGAGTACCAATTCTTCTGCCTGTGCAACGGGAGCCGAAAGTATATTGCTGGCATACGAAAGAATTAAAACCGGACAGGCCACCAGAATGTTGGCTGGGAGTACCAGCGACAGCGGTCCCTATATCTGGGGTGGCTTTGATGCCATGAAAGTTTGCACTTTCAAGCACAACCAAGACCCGGAAAGAGGTAGCCGGCCAATGAGTGCCACCGCAAGTGGTTTTGTACCCGGAAGCGGTGCAGGTGCTTTGGTATTGGAGTCACTTGAAAGCGCATTGGCCAGAAAAGCTAAAATTTATGCTGAAGTGTGCGGCGGCCATGTTAATTCTGGTGGCCAGCGGGGTTTAGGTTCCATGACTGCACCAAACCCTACTGCCGTACAACGCTGTATCCAGGCGGCACTAAAAAATGCGGGTATTCAATCACATGAAATCGATGTGATTAACGGCCACCTTACCGCCACCAGCAAAGATGCACTCGAAATAGCAAACTGGAAAGCAGCCCTACAATTACCTGATCATGATTTCCCCTATATCAATACGCTAAAAGGCATGATTGGTCATTGTATCGCAGCATCAGGAAGTATAGAATGTGTAGCGGCTATACTTGAACTTTCGGAAGGTTTCATATTCCCTAATATCAATTGCGAAGACTTAAACCCTGAGATTACCGATTTAATAGACGCAAAATGCATTCCGCAAACTGTAATTCATCAACCCGTTCATATTTTAGCGAAAGCCAGTTTCGGTTTTGGCGACATTAATGCCTGTATGATTTTTAAACAGTATCCCCATGAATAAAGAAGAGATTATCGAAGCCCTGAAAACAATTATTGAGCCTTACAGTGAAGAGGTAACTGCCTTGGCTCATATAGATGAAAACACCGATTTTATAAATGATTTAAAAATAAATTCGGCCAACCTGGTTGATATTGTTTTGGATGTTGAAGAAAAATTCAACATCGAAATAGACAATGATTCGATGGCTAAAATGCTTACCGTAAAAGCTACAGTTGAAATTATCGCTCAAAAACTGGAAGCACATGCTGGGCAATGACATTGTTGACCTGAATCTGGCCAAAATCCAAAGTAACTGGAGACGTAAAAATTACCTCGATAAGATTTTTACCGCTGAAGAACAATTGCTCATTACCTCAGCAAAAGCACCTGATGAAATGGTATGGCTGTTGTGGAGCATGAAGGAATCGGCCTATAAAATCCACAACCGTAAAACGGGCATCAGGAATTTTGCACCTAAAAGTTTGAGCTGTACCATCCATGCAAATACCTACGGCGTGGTAAGTATTCATAATTGCCAGTATTTCACCCAAAGCAATGTGCAAAGCGCATTTATCCATACTATAGCTGCTCCTTTTTACGATAAATTAGAAGAAATTAAATTCGATATTTACGCATTACCAGATCACCCAGTTGATTACAAAAGTACTCAACCGGGTTGTGTAAGTCATCATGGGCAGTATTTGGCTTTGGTGTATTAACAAATTCTTTTTGCCTTCTGGTGCCAGATAAGTATTAGTTGATAATAACCTACAAACGAACTTCCTCCATCTTCACCATCCGTCATCCTCGCGAAAGAGATCTAAAAACGTCAGTAAACAATAGATTAAGGGATGACTATTACTCCATTAAGATAGTCAAGAAGTTATTAGGAACAAGCAGAAAAAAGTTTAAGTTGGCAACAACGATTAGTATAAACTTTGATTCCTGTATTTAGCGGAAAGTTTATGCTGTTTTCTTTACAGAATAATGGAATGGCCTACATCAAAAAGCATTATCTTTGTGCAAATCATAAAAAATAAAACATGCTTAAAGGATTTTTTAACGTACCCACTCCGGTAAACGAACCCATTAACAGCTATGCTCCAGGCACAAAAGAACGTTCTCTTTTAAAAGAAGCTATCGCCGAGGCGCGTGCTAAGCAATTGGATATTCCGATGTTTATTGGCGGCCAGGAGGTACATACTAAAGATAAGAAGAAAGTAGTAGCACCACATGATCATCAACATGTACTGGCTACCTTTAGTTATGGCGATAAAAGCCATGTAAAACAAGCCATAGATGCAGCGCTGGCTGCCAAGGCAGATTGGGAAGCTTTAGCCTGGGAACATAGGGCGGCTATTTTTATGAAAGCTGCTGATTTGTTTGCGACCAAATACCGCTACCAAATTAATGCCGCAACCATGCTTGGGCAAAGTAAAAATGCCTATCAGGCTGAAATTGATGCTGCTTGCGAACTGGTAGATTTCCTGCGCTTTAACGTAAGTTATATGCAGGATATTTATGGCCAACAGCCGCCGGTATCGCCAAATGGCATGTGGAACAGAACAGAACAACGTCCTTTAGAAGGATTTATATTTGCTTTAACACCTTTCAACTTTACGGCAATTGCGGGCAATTTACCTGCCTGTGTAGCCATGATGGGTAATGTTGTGGTGTGGAAACCCGCAGATACGCAAGTTTATGCGGCCAATGTAATTATGCAGGTGTTCCGCGAAGCAGGCTTACCTGACGGGGTGATCAATCTTATTTTTGCAGATGGTCCTGAAGTTGGCGAGGTTGTTTTTAATCATGCTGATTTTGCTGGGATACACTTTACAGGCTCAACAAAAGTTTTTCAGGAAATCTGGAAAACAATCGGAACAAATATCCATAAATACAAATCATATCCACGTATCGTTGGAGAAACCGGTGGTAAAGATTTTATCCTGGTTCACCCAAGTGCAGATGTTGCGGCTTCGGTTACGGCAATTGTTAGGGGTGCCTTCGAATACCAGGGACAAAAATGTTCAGCAGCCAGCCGTACTTATATTCCAAAAAGCCTGTGGCCTGAAATTAAAGAATTAATGCTAAGAGATTTGGCCTCATTTAAAATGGGTGGGACGGAAGATTTCGGCAACTTTATTAATGCCGTTATTGATGAGCGTTCTTTTGAGAAACTGGCTAAATATATCGATCAGGCTAAACAAGATCAGGGCGTAGAGGTTATTGCCGGTGGCAACTATGACAAGAGCAAAGGTTATTTTATCGAACCTACTGTTTTAGTGGTTGACGATCCGAAATATACCACCATGTGTGAGGAACTTTTTGGCCCGGTATTATCCGTTTACGTATATGAGGACCAGGAATTTGACCAGATTTTAGAAATAATCGACACCACTTCACCTTATGCCTTAACGGGCGCTATTCTATCACAAGATAGATATGCTATAGAAAAAGCCAGTTACGCTTTACGCAACTCGGCTGGTAATTTTTACATTAACGATAAATGCACAGGTGCCGTAGTTGGGCAACAACCATTTGGTGGAGCAAGAGGATCGGGAACAAATGATAAAGCCGGGGCAATGATTAATTTATTGCGTTGGGTTTCTCCTCGTACCATTAAAGAAACTTTTAATCCCCCAACTGATTACCGTTATCCATTTTTAGCAGAAGATTAATATTGCAATAAATGTAATGTCGAAACCTCCGGAAATGACCGGGGGTTTTGTTTTTTTAAAGCAATTCTATCTAAACCAAGCTTATTGAATTAACCACTCGTATTTGTGATCCATTTGGATATGTTCAGGCATGCCATCAGCTAGTCTCAAAGAGACTAAATGATTTTATTGTTTACTGCATAAGAAAGTGCTTCTACAATATTGCTAACGCTAAAATTCTCGAATATTTTTCGGCGATAGTATTTTATGGTATCAGGGGAAACAAATATTTTATCGGCGATTTGGTTAATGGTTAAGCCTTGTGCATATAACCGCAAAACTTCAATTTCACGCTCACTCAGCTGCGGTTTTGATTGTTTGTACCAAACTTGTTTTTGGATATCAAGCGCCCAAACCTGATCGGAGCCATGTTTATGAATAGCAGCATTGCCTGCAGTTTTATTCGTTGAAATGGACACCACGCAAATAGCTTTCCACATCTTCCCTTCTGCATTCAGAAAAAGCGGAGTAAGTTTATGGTTAATCAAAGTCGTTTTTCCGCCCTTGGTCAATAAATGGAAATCGTAAGTAATACTGTATAACTTTTTCTCGTTAAAAGGTAGTTTCTCAAAAAAATTAAATCCGGTTTCGTTAATCAAATCCAGCAACTGTAAATCTTTTTCGGGCACATTATGAATATAAAACTCATATCCCAAATTCATTACTTCGGCTACCGTATGGCCACATAAAAAAAGTGGATTGCTTGATACATATTCGAACTTCATTTCAGCATAATCGATTACATATACACTTTGATAGGTTAATTTTTCGAAAGCACTTATGGCTTCCAGATAATTATCCAACTGGAGTATATCTTGGGAAGTGATGTTGTCTATTTTGTTTTTGGTAAGTAACCCGTTATGCTGACCGGCTTTCATGACGCTACTAAGTTAGCAAAATTACACTAAAGTGTAAATGCCAATCAGATTACATTCCTGAATTTTGCTACATATTACAATTATTATGGCAGCAGAAAAACTATCCAAGCTAGATTTCTCCGAATTAACAAAAACCCAGGCAAAACTAAAAGCTATCCTTATTACAGGTGCAGTGGTTTGGCTATTGCTGATGGGCTGCGTGATATACCTGTTCGTATTTAAAACGAAACCCGCCATTCCATTTATAGCCATTCTCACGACAATCCCCATCACCTTTTTACCGGCTATTAACAGCCTGATCGAGATTAACAAGGAAATTAAGTTACGCCATAAAAATTAAATGATGATGACAGCAACATGTATCAGCTGCAACCAGGATATACTTGAAAACTACTGTACCAAATGTGGAGAACCAGCCAAACTTAAAAGAATTGATTGGCATTATATTCAGCATGAGATAGAGCATATTCTGCATTTAGAAAAGGGAATATTTTATACCGTTAAGGAATTATTAATCAGGCCTGGACTTACCATCCGCAATTTTATATCTAATGATAGAAGCAGGCTGGTAAAACCGGTTGTATTTGTTATTGTAACCTCTTTAATTTACACGCTGATTAATCACTTTTTCCATATTGAAGAAGGCTACTTTAACTTTGATAAAACCGAAACTGCAGCTGTAAATCCGGTTAACGAATGGATTCAAGGCCATTATGGTTATGCCAATATTATATCAGGCTTATTTTTGTCGCTATGGATAAAACTTTTTTTTAAAAAATACGACTATAATTTTTTCGAGTTACTGATTCTTCTGTGCTTTCTTCAGGGAATGGGCATGCTTATATTTACAGTTTTTGCGGCCATTGAAGGACTCATTCATATACACCTTTTGCAATATTCAGGGATGCTGTTTGTGCTTTACTTTTCGTGGGCCGTAGGACAGTTTTTTGACAAGCGCAAATACATGAATTATCTGAAAGCCTTTGGTGTTTATATTTTCGGAATGATTACCTTTACAGTTTGCATATTTATAGTAGGGTTAACGATATACATTATCACCAAACATTAATACCGCTTTCTTGTCCTTAAAGATGGTTAAAATTAACTATGCCCTTTAAAAGAGTATGCCCAATCTTTTGAATCAGTAAACTGCAGCGGGGCGGCTTTGGTAAGGAAAATACATGCCAAAGCAATACTATGCGGCGGTAGCAAATCTGCCCCAAAAACAAAAGCCCGGAATAAATTCCGGGCTTTCGCTAACAACTAAAAAATGGCTTGATAATGGTGCATTTATCCCACCTGAAAAGCAGGAGCAACATCATCAACACAGGTACAGGTTACATTCAAATCTTTAATAATTCCTGTTTTTAAACTATAAACCCATGCATGTACGGCCAGTTCCTGACCATTGGCCCAGGCACTCTGAACAATTGATGTATTGGTTACATTGGCAGCGCCCTCAATGGCATTTAATTCCACTAAACGGTCAAATCGCTGATCAGGATCTTCGATTGTTGCCATTTCACGTTCGTGCGTACGATATACATCGCGGATATTTCTCAACCAGTTATCAATAATTCCAACCTGTTTGTTGCCCAATGCAGCTTTTACACCACCGCAACCGTAGTGACCACAAACGATAACGTGTTTAACTTTTAATACATTAACAGAATAATCCAGTACTGAAAGTAAATTCATATCTGTATGCACAACCACATTGGCAATATTTCTATGTACAAAAATATCACCTGGTTTCGTATTGGTAATCTGGTTTGCAGGCACACGGCTATCTGAGCAGCCGATCCACAATACCGGTGGACTCTGACCTGTTGACAATTTATCAAAAAACTCAGGATCACTGTCAATCGTATCTTTAACCCAGTCTTTATTGCCTTGTAATAACGTATCGTACGTAATATCTTTCGTTTCTATTGTTTTTGCGCACATAATTATAATTTATTAATTTCTTCTTCTACTTTAATATTTAATTTTGGTACTGTATAATGTTGTTGGATGTTCTCCAGGGTTACAATAATGCCTTTAGTGAAAGCATTATGTTTATAATTGTAAATCGTTTCCAATACATCAGGATCGATATACCTGGCGTTCGAGCCATCAATAATTACATTTGTTTCTTTTGGGATATTCGTTAAAAGTACCTGTATCGCTGCTTTATTTAAAAAAGAAACTTCTTCTGCCAGTTTAATTCTGATATTCTTTTTATCGCCGTCGTTCGTAATCCGGTAAAAAAAAGGGTTACGCATATTGGTACGCAATAGATAAAAAACC
>Ga0182008_10001910_pt1 | contig 13487 bp, 11 predicted proteins | sample Sormic07211129_1_FD_120482 | JGI IMG/M metagenome (GOLD analysis project Ga0182008, IMG submission 120482) | Rhizosphere microbial communities from Sorghum bicolor, Mead, Nebraska, USA - 072115-129_1 metaG | ecosystem: Host-associated > Plants > Roots > Rhizosphere | place: USA: Nebraska...
CTACGACAAGCCGATGATCTTTTATCCGCTGTCGGTGCTGATGCTCGCGGGCATGCGTGAAGTCCTGATTATCTCCACGCCTGAAGACTTGCCGTGTTTCCGCAAGTTGCTGGGTGACGGAAGTCTGTACGGTATCAAGCTGACCTACGCCGAACAGCCTAGCCCGGACGGCTTGGCGCAAGCCTTCATCATTGGCGAAAATTTCATCGGTGACGATCCTTGCTGCCTGATTCTGGGTGACAATATTTTTTACGGTCAGCATTTTTCGGACAACCTGCGCTCCGCCAGCTCTCAACAACATGGCGCTACCGTATTCGGTTACCACGTCTCCGATCCAGAGCGCTTCGGTGTTGTTGAGTTCGACAAAACCGGTCGGGCGCTGAGCATTGAAGAGAAACCGCTGAAGCCTAAGTCGAACTATGCAGTTACAGGTCTGTACTTCTACGACAACCAGGTTGTAGAGATCGCCAAGAACATCAAGCCATCGGAACGTGGCGAACTGGAAATCACCGACGTCAATCGTGCCTACCTTGAGCAGCAGACTCTGAGCGTCGAAATGCTTGGTCGTGGTTTTGCCTGGCTTGATACCGGTACTCACGATTCGTTGCTTGAAGCGAGCCACTTTGTGCACACTATTGAGAAGCGCCAAGGTCTGAAAGTAGCGTGCCTGGAAGAAATTGCCTATAGCAATGGCTGGATCACTGCTGAGCAGTTGAGTACTCAAGCCGATGCGCTGAAGAAGACCGGTTACGGTCAATACCTGCAGAAACTGCTGGACTCGCATTTCCACTGAATCGGTAGACTTATCCTTTCGAACGGTAACGTTCACCCGGTGCAAGCAGGAATGGCATGCCAGTAAAACATCCTAAGATTGCGGTATTGCTAGCTGCTTATAACGGCATGCAGTGGATCGAGGAGCAGTTGGCCTCGATCCTCGGCCAGTCCGGCGTCGAGGTAACCGTTTATATTAGTATCGATCCTTCCACTGACGGTACCGAGGCCTGGTGTGCGGCTTATTCGGCTGAGCATCACCAAGTGATTGTTCTGCCGGATGCCGGTAGCTTCGGGGGCGCCTCGCGTAACTTCTTTCGTTTGATTCGTGATGTCGACTTCGCCTCTTTCGATTTCATTTCCTTTGCCGATCAAGATGATATTTGGCACAAGGACAAACTGCAGCGTGCAGTTGACGCCATTCAAACTCGCCAGGTTGATGCCTATTCCAGCAACGTCACGGCCTTCTGGCCAGACGGCAGAACCTACTTGCTGGACAAGGCCCAGGCCCAGGTTGAATGGGACTACCTGTTCGAAGCGGCAGGCCCGGGCTGTACCTATGTGCTGAGCAAAAAGATGGCTGATTCCTTGAAAGCGGCAATGCTTGAGAATTGGCAACATCTGCAGAAAGTCAGTTTACATGACTGGTATTGCTACGCGTTTGCCCGCAGCCATGGGTACCGTTGGTACATCGACCCGTTGCCATCCATGGACTATCGCCAACACGAGCGAAATCAGGTAGGTGCCAACAAGGGATTGAGTCCATTGATTTCCCGTTACAAAACGATTCACGACGGTTGGTGGTTTAATCAGGTGCGGATGATTGCTTGTCTGGTTGGGCGGGACGCAGACCCGTTCGTCAAAACATGGTTGCATCTGCGCCACCGGCAGTTGATAAAACTGTCCTTCAGTGCCTGGCAATGCCGACGACGGGCGCGTGACAAAGTGTTCTTCTTTTTTATCTGTTGGGCTACGGCGTTGATAGGGTGCAAAGCTAGATGAATGCCCCAAAGATACTGGTGACAGGGGCAAGTGGATTTGTCGGCGAGGCGGTGGTTTTCAGGCTGCTGCTGGACAAGAAGTTCATCCCCATTGCAGCGGCACGCGGCGCAACACGGCTGAACGGGTTGTGCACGGTTGTTCCTTTTGAGCTGACTGATTCAAAAGCATTACCTAACCTCAATGATGTGCAACTTGTGATCCATGCCGCCGCTCGCGTACATGTGATGAATGAAATAGCCGTAGACGCCTTGACCGAGTTTCGCAAAGTCAATGTGGAGGGGACCCTTCGACTGGCACGGCGCGCAGCTGAGTCGGGGGTAAAGCGCTTCATTTTCATCAGTTCGATTAAAGTTAATGGCGAAAGCACTGTATTGGGTAAACCATTCAAGGCTAATGATTTTCCGGCCCCGGCCGATCCCTATGGTGTATCCAAGCACGAAGCCGAAGAAGCATTGAAGCAGCTCAGCTTTGACACTGGAATGGAGATTGTCGTCATTCGCCCGCCACTCGTCTACGGCCCAGGAGTGAGAGCTAATTTTCTGAGTATGTTGCACTGGCTCAACAAAGGGATTCCACTGCCGCTGGGCGGAATTCACAACCGGCGTAGCTTAGTGGCAGTGGGAAATCTGGTGGACCTCATCGTCATCTGTATCGACCATCCGGCTGCAGCAAACCAGACTTTTTTAGTAAGCGATGGCGAAGACTTATCAACGACTCAGTTGATACGGCGCCTTGCGTCTGCCCTGGGGAAAAGGGCATGGTTATTGCCTTTACCCGAATGGCTGCTGAAGCTGGTGGCATTGGCCTTTGGCAAGCAGACCATTGCGCAGCGCATTTGTGGATCGTTGCAGGTCGATATCAGTAAAAATCGCGAATTACTGGGCTGGACACCGCCCGTCAACATCGAAAAAGCTATGCGTCAGACCGCTGACCATTATCTGGAAAACCAAACGAAATGATTTTTTTGTGGCTGCTGCTGGGAGTATTCGCCGTCTCCTGGGTGCTGACTCTGGTTCTTCGGCGTTACGCACTGACCAGAAGCTTGATGGATATACCCAACGAACGCAGCTCACACTCGGTCCCAATCCCGCGTGGGGGGGGGGTGGCGATCGTTTTAGCGTTTACCTTGGCGTTGCCGCTGGCGTCAGGCTTGGGTTTGCTCGGTTCGAATGAGCTTTATAGTTTGTTGGGGGCGGGACTGCTGGTGGCCGTAATAGGGTTTGCTGACGATCACGGACACATCGCTGCCAGGTGGCGTTTGGTGGGGCACTTTATTGCTGCCACTTGGGCTTTGTTTTGGCTTAATGGCCTCGCACCAGTCGAGTTTGTTGGTATCAATGTCGATCTTGGATGGTTCGGTAATATCCTGGCGGCGGTGTATCTGGTATGGATGCTCAATCTTTACAATTTCATGGATGGAATAGATGCTTTGGCCAGTGCTGAAGCGATTACTGTTTGTCTGGGGATGGCGCTGGTTTATTGGTGTAGCGGGCACATCGAACTGGTCTGGCCGCCTTTTATTCTGGCAGCAGCCGTTGCGGGGTTTCTTTGGTGGAATTTTCCTCCAGCACAAATTTTCATGGGGGATGCGGGCAGTGGATTTCTGGGGGCTGTACTCGCAGGACTCACGCTTATAGGGGGGAGAAGCGCCCCGGAACTGCTTTGGAGCGGCGTCATCCTTCTCGGAGTGTTTATTGTTGATTCGACGTGGACCTTGATCAGCCGGCTTCTGCATGGTGAGAAAGTGTATATTGCCCATAGCAACCACGCCTATCAACATGCTGCTCGACTTTATTCGAGCCATAAAGTCGTCACCTTCACAGTTATAATCATCAACACATTGTGGTTGATTCCAATTTCGCTACTGGTTGGGTTGAAAATTATAGATGGTTTGACAGGACTCGCCATCGGCTATTTGCCAATTTGTTATTTGGTATGGAAGTTCAAAAGTGGAAGAAGTTGCTAATGATAATTATATCAATGATAAAGAAGTTGGGAATAAATTGCTATTAGATAAAGAAGTGCGCAGTACCTTGGTTAGGTTTATTTTGACCGGAGGTATAGCTACGTTGCTGCAGTATGTAGTGCTGTGGTCCGGCGTCGAAGTATTAGGCTTACCTGCCGCAGCTGCTTCCGGCATTGGGTATCTGGTTGGTTCGCTTGTCAGTTATTTCCTGAACTACTACTACACCTTTGAAAGTAGCCGATCTCATGTTGGGGCAGTCTCTAGATTTTACATTATGGTGGGTATCGGTTGGTTAATAAATGTTTTAACAGTCGGCGTACTCGCCGACTCGCTTGAGTGGAATAAGTGGTTGGCACAATTTATTGCAACGGCAATTGCATTGGTTTGGAATTTTTGTTTTTCTCGTTATTGGGTATTTAAATCGGTGTGATATGAAAAAATTAATATCTATAGTTGTGCCGGCATACAATGAAGAGGAGGTGATAGAGCTTTTTCATCTTCGTATGAGTGAGGTGTTTGATAAACTAGTAAATTATAGATGTGAAATGATTTTTGTGAACGATGGTAGTACAGATCGTACACAATTTATTATTGATAAATTGGCGATGGTTGATGATCGCGTTAGTAACATAGCCCTATCAAGAAACTTCGGTAAAGAAGCCGCAATGACTGCCGGGCTTGATAGTGCAAAAGGTGATGCTGTTGCTATTTTTGATGTTGATTTGCAGGATCAACCCGAGTTGCTTATTGAGTTTGTTGAAAAATGGGAGGAGGGATATGATGTTGTTTATGCTAAAAGAACCCATCGCGATGGCGAGTCTTGGCTAAAGAAACTTACTGCTTCTCTATTTTATAAGCTGATGTTAAAAATCTCCCGCGTGAATATTCCACAAGATACGGGAGATTGCAGATTAATGACCCGGCGGGTAGTTGAATCCATAAGTTCGTTACGTGAACATCACCGGTTTATGAAAGGGCTCTTTGCTTGGGTTGGTTTTCCCTCTATTGCTGTGGAATATCGCCGAGATGCTCGCGCCGCAGGGACCACTAAATTTAATTATTGGAAACTCTGGAACTTTGCATTAGAAGGAATTACGTCATTCACAATTGCGCCCCTGAAAATGGCAACTTACCTTGGTTTTGTTGTGGCGATAATTTCGTTTTTGTTTGGCGCGCTAATCATCTTTAAAACACTTTTGTGGGGAGATGTTGTTCGAGGTTATCCTACTCTTATAGTTACCGTCTTGTTTATGGGGGGGGTTCAGTTGTTTTTTATCGGTATTCTCGGTGAATATATGGGAAGGATTTTTGGTGAGGTTAAAGAAAGGCCTTTATATCTAATTGCTTCACATACTCACTCCAGAATTTGTCAGACAAGTGAGGCCCCAGAATGAAGACAATGTCTTTAGGCGTTTTTTTTAGCGAAAAAAGCAATAATTTAAACCTTATTAGATTGATTGCTGCCTTTGCCGTTATATATGGACATGCATCAGCTATAACAGGAAAAGGACCGCAGGATATTTTTTTGCAGTGGGTTGGATATAAATTTATTGGCGGCGTTGCCGTCGACATTTTTTTTGTTATTAGTGGGTATTTAATTGCTCAGAGCTCGATGAGCAAGCAAGGGTTTGTCTACTATTGTGCATCCAGAATTTTAAGAATATATCCAGCGTTAGTAGTATGTATCTTTTTTAGTGTGTTTGTGCTTGGGTTGATACTTACGAAAGACTCTGGCTATTTAGCTTCCTCTCAGACGTGGAGGTATTTCTGGGTTAACGCCAGTGCTCTTAACACAGAATATTTTCTGCCAGGTGTTTTTGAACAGCTACATGATAAAGCTGTGAATGGTTCACTATGGTCACTCGCTGTAGAGGTTCGGCTATACGCAATAGTGCTGCTACTGGGTATGCTCGGAGTTTTTAAGTCTCGTGCGATATTTAATACCCTGTTTTTCTTTAGTTTGATAATCGGTTATCTTAATCCAGAGTTTTGGAAGTTCTTGTTTCCTCACGAAAATCATATGCATGTGTCTATGATGTTTATGATTGGCTCGTTCTATTATATGAATAGGGATGGAATTTATATAAATGCTAGTGTTTTGTTGCTTTTATTGTTTTTCGCAGCATCTCAACGTGAAATGACATCATTTGGTATTGCGTACGCTTTAGTTTTGCCTTATTTGGTTTTCTACGTCGCTTTCGCGCCGGGTGCGAGTTGGTTTAATAAAATTGGCGACTATTCTTATGGGGTTTATCTGTATGGGTGGTTGTCGCAGCAATTGGTTATGATGGCTTTACCTGATTCGAGTAATTTACTGCTTACGCTTTTTAGTAGTGTTTTAGCTTTCTGTTTCGCATTTTTGTCGTGGCACATTGTTGAGAAGCGCGCAATGGGTTATAGAGTACATTTTAGGCGCACTAATTACGCCGAAGGAATAAAGGTATGATTGGGTCTTTTACTAAGTCTAATATAGCTTCATGCTTTCGAAATAAACAAGACTATTTTTATATAGTGGTATTTGCAATAGTATCGCTGCTTTTATTGATAGCAAATCCTGGTTATTTTAGCCATGATGAACTGCAGAAGCTTGATCATGTAAAAGAATTTGGTTTAAAAAATTATATCGATACGTACGTCGCTTTACAGCAAGGAAGTAGTTTTGGCGTTCCGGTGAGGCCATTTTCTTTTCTCGTGCAGGGAATACTTGCTTTATTCATGGGGGAGTACGTTGTTGTAGTCCATCTAATCGCAGTTCTTACTCATGCAGCAGTTGGATGCTTACTTTATGCTGCTTGCTCACGATTCGGTATGAATCGAGCACTTTCCTTAACGATAGCTTGTGTCTTTATTGTCAACCCTTTGAGCACGCTCGCAACGGGCTGGTCAGCGGCATTGATGGATCGATGGTATGTGGCTTTCGGCGTTGCTGCATTTATTTGTGCGGACAAGTATGTAAGAGAAAGTAAAGGCGCTTGGTCTTTATTTTCTCTGTTTGTATGTTCTTCGTTATCTATGTTATCGAAAGAAACGGCAGTGATATTGCCGGCTTTAATCGGTCTTATGTTGTTGGCGGATATAAGCTTGATTAGAACAAAGCGATTTTGGACGGCTGTAGTAGTTTGGTGTCTTCCGATTGCTTTATTCATGCTTTATCGATTGCCCGCACTTTTAGCATCTTTTGGTAACCCTGATGTAAGCGCATATAAAGCCTCCCTCACCAATATTCCGGAAGGCCTTCTTGTCTATTCTGCTTATCCATTCCTTACCTCAACTGCAGAGGCCGGTAATTGGGTGTTTGTCAACACAGTCCAGATGGTTCTGGCTGTCGTCATGCATTGTTTGATCTGTTTTGCACTTTTATGGATTCGAGGTGTAAAAGGCATTTTAATTTATGTCTGTGGTTACTTTTTGTTTTTAGCTCCTGTGCTTTTAATACCGATAAAAGCGTCACATTACCTTTACGGATCTTCAATAGTTTTAAGTATTGCAATAGGGTATCTAATCTTTCAAGGTTCTAAGGGGTTTAATGTCCCGCGACTTGTTGGTTTAGTCGCTTTGTTGTTAATGTTGATACACACAGCAATCAATCAAAATTTTGTTTATACCCTTGGTCACTGTATGAACGTGGCAATGATTTCAACTGAGTCAGCGTACGCGTCAAGTAACAAACCTAAGAAGGTGAGTTTCCAAGCAGAGCCGGGTGCGACTGAACATGTGCTGTATAGGCTGTATACGGGGCGAAATCGCATTGCCAATAGCTATCCCTTGGAGCTAAGCGTTTCTAAATTTGGAGAAGTGCTTCCCGACGATGTATTAGTCTTAAAGATGAATAGTAGCTGTATTGTTCATTATAATTAAAAAGAATATTCGCAAGGGAAAAATTGTGACTGGCGCTATTGGTTAGCAACAGTCACGACCAATATCAACGCTCTGGATAGCGCGTTATTGTCAATCTTGTAAAGATTTTTAAATATACTGGGAGCGATAGCATGGTCTGCAGAAATGTCGGACTTAAGAGTTTTTCCTTTTTTTTGTTACTGATTTTTCTATGGGCTTTAGTTTGGTGGATGGATCGTTATTCTTTGGGTTATCAACTTAGCGTATATATGTTTGCTTGGGGGGCAGTCGGAAATTCTCTACCATTTGTTTTTTTGTTTCTTTTAGGTTTGTTGTTTTTAAATAGGTTAATTGCTTCTTTTTTTATTGCGTTGCTTGCAGGGATTATATTTTATTATGTAAATTATAAAAAAAATCAGTATCTTGGTAAACCACTGTCTGAAGAGGATTTTCTCTTTTTAAATAATTTAGATGGTAATGCCATTGATTTGTTCAAAGGGTATGTCGATCTATGGCAAGTATCAGTTTTTTTACTTGTTTTTATGTTTTTGGCATGTCTATTTATGTTTTTTGAAGCCCGGTTTTTTACCAAGAGTTCGAAGATTCGGTATATAGGGTGCGTTGTTTTTGTTAGTGTGGGGGTTTGGTTTTTATCGTTCGGTGGCATCGGTAAGGTTTACGATTTTAAACTGATGCGCTTTTCCTGGAATGGACCAACTAGTATCTTGCATGCAGGCGTAGTTAGTAAAATTATTTATTCGCTCGCTAAGCTGAGTTCTGCTAACGACGAACCAATCGATGTTCGGGATATTGATTTTTTTGTTAAAAAATTTAGCTCGATTAGTACCCCTGTAGCTGAAGAGTATGATAGGCCGGACGTTATCATGATTCAGAGTGAAGCTTTTTCAAATCCCTCTCTTTTTAATAAGGTTGATGAGTTGCATTCTTTGCTTCCGGTTTACGCTAAAGCTATTGAGCAAGGGAATGCAGGGTATATGAAAGTACCAACATTTGGTGGCGGGACGATACGTACTGAATATGAAGTGCTTTCGGGGGTGCCGTTATTTGCGCTTCCTAAAATCGAATTTCCATATATGCAAATTAAAGCGCGTAAAGTTGAAACACTAGCATCGGAGTTTGGCCGGAATGGTTATTTCGCTACGGCAATACATGCTAATAGTGGAAGTTTTTGGAATAGAAAGAATTTCTTTGAAATTGCCGGATTTGATAAATTTGTCACATTAGAACAATTTCCAGTTGATGTGGTAAAAGACGGTTTTTTCATGTCCGATAAAAGTATGACTGACGTTATCATTAGTCAGCTTACTGATAATGAGAAAAAGAAATTTATTTTTGCGGTGAGTATTGAGGCGCATGGCCCTTACGAGTCAGATGACATTAGAAATGGGCGAATTAATAAAGTGACATTACCCGAGGGGTTGAGTGAAAAAAGCAAAATCGAATATGAGAATTATATTTATCACATTAGTAATGCAGATACAGAATTAGGACGTCTTCATGATTATTTAGAACTGCGAGGTAAGCCGTATATATTGGTTTTTTATGGTGATCATCTGCCTGCATTTAACTCTCTGTATAAAGATTTGAGTTTTAAGAATGGTCTTCCTGCAAAGGCTCAACTCGTTCCTTGGGTGATGTTTAGTAATGTACCGAATGGATCCCTGGTAGCCTCGGAGTCTTGGCTGCTCGGTGCTGCCGTGGTCAACAAGGCGAAGCTGAATACATCTGCTTATTTCCAGTTGATCAATAGATTTTCAATTGACTCGAAAACATCAAACGACGAACAGGTGACCCGAGCGCTCTTATCTATAGCTAGATCTCAGTCTCAAGGAAAATTTGGCGAACATATCAAGGTGGGAGATGTAACTCAATGAAGCTGAAGTTAATCGCTGTGCTGCCTTTATTAGCGTATATTTTCTACACTTTCGTGAATCGGGGAGTTGAATTTAATGTTGCTCCTCAGAGTTTCTCTGCCTGTGATCAGCCTGCTCACATTTCTAATCTAAGATGGTCCGTCACAAAACAAGGCGTGACTGCAGTTTCTATTTTCGTTAATGGAATCGGCGAAGCCGAGACTCTTTGGGGGCCTGGAGAGCTTATTGGTACGCGGAGGACAGGCGCGTGGGTAGCTGATGGGCTTACTTTTACTCTGCGAGATCAACAAGGGGTAGTCTTAGCACGGCGAACTATAGATACGATTCGCTGCGTCGGGGCGAAATTTGGCGAGTAAATAAGTGCTCAAATCAACAGTCACAATAGTATGCTGAGTTTTTGTTTATGTAACTTTACGGCTCATTGGCCAGGGCCAATTGCGATCTCTGCGAATCCGATGTCGGCTCGGACTTGCGCCCCGAACAAACGGAAAATTGGCTGTTCAGTGACACGCCCAAGGATGCGAGATCTACAGCTTGGTCGAAACAGCCAGGGCTAACGGCCAAGAGCTGTATACGTGGCTGCGCCACGTACTGAAATGCTTACTTCAGAGCAACTCGGTAAAAGACTTCGAAGCCTTGCTGCCGTGGAACTGCTGCTCGACTGTCTCGCGCTAAATACCCGCATCGTTTTTTACCCCGTGTGGTTTATGGGTCGCTTACAAAGCTTCAAGGCTTCGTTTGATGAATAAAACAGCGCCGATAGCCGCTTCACTGATACTTCTGGGGCAGGTTAATCTATGATCAGTCCTGCCGCGTCAAACCTTGCTTCCCAACTGTTTGCGGCTTTAAAGCGCTCTATGAAATCGATAGTCGTTGTGTAAGCCAGTGCTTTTTCAACCGCGAGCGTTATTTCCTCTGCGTTATCGCACAAGTAAACCCCGTTCTGCTCACCTCTATACGCCATTTCACCAAAACCTGTCGATATGATGGGTAGGCCAAGTGCTCTGTACTCATAGTACTTTATTGGGTCGACCGACGACGTAAGTTCATTCTTTAGGAAAGGGATGACCGCTACGTCAAACCGTAACATTCTCAGCAGCGCATCTTTATGGCTGCAGGGCGGAAACAAAAGGAGATTAGGAGGAAGTTTCATATTAGTGGGATAGAATATCGGGCCCACGATATGAACGTTATCGTTGGGCCGTGACTCTGCCAAGTGAATCATCCACTTCCAGTCAAACCAGGCTCCGACTGTTCCTAGATAACCAAATGTCTTCGCTTGCTCGCTTTTATAGTGAGTCTTTGCGGGTGGCAAAAGCGCAACATCGAGCCCGTTGGGCACAAACCTGACGTTTTGATTGTGCCTATCCCACTTTTTTCGGAGCTTGGTCGAAGACGCGAGCACAGTTGTAGTATTGCACCCGATTTTGAGCTCTCGCCGCGTCATGGCGGCTTTTGACATCCCCGAATAAAACATAGGGAAATCGTCCATAGCGTCGTATACGGATGGATGACCTTCCAACAGTTTTAGGATTCGCAGCGCAAGGGCAGTGGGTTTGCCAATAACTAACAAAACCTTCTGCCCTTGCGCGAATGTCTTGACCGTTTTTAAAAGCTCGGACCAATAAAGATTTCCGTTTATCAGTCCCGACGCCGGTAAAGGTTCGATAGGCAGTGCCCTTGGCTTCAAGATGGTCAACCAGGATTCGAGCTCGTCGCTTTCGGTTTTGTCGCTAACACCAAATTTCTTGAAGTCTTGAAGGCAGGGGAAACGGCTGGGATATGGATCCAGCCATAACACTTCGCCCGCTGTTTTTTCGTTGAACCAGCGGACGAATTTTTGCGGCCGTTGGGCAAAACTTACCCACGGCACAGGTGACAAATAAACCAGACGCATTAAACGCAGTACTCTTTCAGCACCGCCACGATGCGTTCTGCGCCCTTGCCATCGCCATAAGGAGAAATGCCCCTGGCCATTGCCTGGTAAGCAGCCGAGCTGTTCAGCAGGGTCTGGGCCTCTTCCAGGATTCGGTCGTGATTAGGACCTACCAGCTTGACGACGCCCATGTCCACGGCTTCAGGTCGTTCCGTTTCATCACGTAGGACCAGAACCGGAATGCCCAGGGCCGGGGCTTCTTCCTGAACGCCACCAGAATCGCTGATGATCAGGTAGGACTTCTTCATTGCAGCAATGAACGGTGCGTAATCGAGCGGATCGCACAGAATAATGTTTGGGGTGTTGCCCAACACTTCGTATGCAACGTCTTTGACATTAGGGTTAGGGTGAACCGGATAGAGGATTTGCACGTCGGTGTTGCGCTCTGCCAGCGTCTTTAGAGCGCGGCAAATTTCCATAAACGGTGCACCGAAGTTCTCTCTGCGGTGAGAGGTCACCAGGATCAGGCGTTTACTGTCGTCCAGATCAATGCCTAGTGTCAGATCCTTGGCTGCTGTCATTAGCAACGCATCAATCACGGTGTTACCGGTCACGGTAATGTCTTGACTCGGGATGCCTTCGCGCAGAAGGTTGGCTTTCGAGCTTTCGGTTGGAGCGAAATGCCAGCGGGTCAATCGACCGGCCAATACGCGATTTGCCTCTTCCGGGAAGGGGTTCTGCATATCCCAGGTGCGCAGGCCGGCTTCCACATGTCCGAACGGGATACGGCGGTAGAAGCAGGCGAGGGCCATCGCGAAGACCGTTGTAGTGTCACCTTGAGCCAGCACGACGTCTGGTTTCTCCTCAAGCAGAACCTTATCCAGTTCGAGTAAAAGCCGGGCGGTCAACTCGGTCAGCGTCTGGTTGGGTTTCATGATGTTCAGGTCGATATCGGGCACGATATCGAAGAACGTCATCACCTGATCCAACATGTGTCGATGTTGTGCGGTCGCCAGAACCCGAACTTCTGCCCAGGGTTGTTGCTTCAAAGCCAGAATGACCGGAGCCATTTTGATAGCTTCTGGCCGTGTGCCGACAGTGCACATGATTTTCATATCTAGTATTTCCTTTGCAAATTTAACGTGGTGACAGGGCCTACGTTCGGCGGGGAATAGAGCTGGGAAAAACAGCTGGTACCGAGTAATAGGCCATCAAATAGAAAATGGCTGAAATCAAAGCAAATGAAGAATGTTCAAATACTTGGATAAGAGGGGTATTGACATTGAGTTTATTGACTCACTCATTTTTCAATATTCTTGTAGGTATGAGGCGTCCAAGTACCCCATTTTGCTTCGTAGGTGGCTTTATTTTGCTCGAAGAGAGCCTGACGGTCAGCGCTTTTGAGTTTATTGAACGATGCCGACAGGTGGTGGTGGATGAACACATCTTCAGCACAAGCAATGCTCAGGCCAAGCTGCTCGACCCTTCTGCAATAATCGTCATCCTCAAAAAAGCCTCGGCCAAAAGCTTCATCCAGCGGGCCGACAGCTTCATAAGTCTCACGGGAAAACATCACACAGAAAAACGCCGCGGTGTGGATGTTCTGCACTTTCCCGATATGGCTGTGGGTGTATTTGGCTGACTCCAGAAGCATCTCTTCCATGTTCTGGTAGCTGATCTGGATCTTGGCTTCGTTACCGATGTTGTTGGTTACAGGGCCGATAATACCGATGTTTTTGTTCCGCTGAAGGTGACGGTAGAGCGTGCGGATCCAGCCAGGAGTAACGTAGGTGTCGTTATTGAGCAATACCAGATACTCGCCAGTAGCTTTGGCAAGGCCCAGGTTGTTGCCGGCAGCAAATCCGGTGTTGTCATCATTCAGAATAATTTGGCGGTTTGGGGCTTGGGTGACCCATTCTCTCAACAGATCCGGTGTGCCATCGGCTGACGCATTGTCAACGACGATGATCTCCAGGTTTTCATGGTTTGAGTGCTCGTCCAGGCTGGCGAGGCAAGCCTTGGTGAGTTCAATGTTGTTGTACGTGACTACGATGACACTGACGTGAGGCACTATGCGGTCCAGTTCGATCCGCTTGATCATTTGTTCTGCGCGATGACCCCAAGTCTGGTTTCTGGCGAA
>Ga0182008_10001911_pt1 | contig 13473 bp, 17 predicted proteins | sample Sormic07211129_1_FD_120482 | JGI IMG/M metagenome (GOLD analysis project Ga0182008, IMG submission 120482) | Rhizosphere microbial communities from Sorghum bicolor, Mead, Nebraska, USA - 072115-129_1 metaG | ecosystem: Host-associated > Plants > Roots > Rhizosphere | place: USA: Nebraska...
CGGAGGTCGAGATCGACGTCCAGCAGGGGGGACAGCCGCACTACGCCCTGCTTCTCTCCGCCGAATAGAGTTGCTCGGTCGTGCCGCGCGCCGTCCGCATCCTCCTCGTCGAGGACAACCAGGTGTTTCGCGATGCCCTGCAGCTGCTGCTCGGGATGCGTGCCGACGTCGAGGTCGTCGCCGCCGTCGCCGACGGCAACGAGGCGCTGCCCGCTGCGGAGCAGCACCGGCCCGACGTCGTGCTGATGGACTACCGCCTGCCGGGGATGGACGGCGTGCAGGCGACGACGGCGCTCAAGGCTGCATATCCGGAGCTCGGTGTCGTCGTGCTGACCGCGTCGGCGAACACGCGCGAGATCGAGGCGCTCTACGCGGCCGGCGCGACGGCGTGCCTGACGAAGGACCAGGAGCTCGAGACGATCATCGAGACGATCAAGCAAGCCGCCGCCGCGTGAACCTGACGGCGCAGAACACCGCGATCGTCCTCGACTCGACCGCCGACTTCCCCGACGCAGAGCAGCACTTCCCGAACTGGCGCGTCGTGCCGCTGTACGTGAACTTCGGCACGGAGAGCTACAAGGACGGCGTCGAGCTGACCGCGACCCAGTTCTACGAGCGGCTGCGGACGTCGAGCGACCTGCCGACGACGTCGCAGCCGACACCGGGCGACTTCGCGGCGTGTTACGACGCGCTCGGCGCCTACGACCGGATCCTCTCCGTGCACCTCGCGTCGAACCTCTCAGGGACATTCCAGAGTGCGACGTCCGCGGCGTCGGGCAACGACCGCGTGCGCGTGATCGACTCCGAGTCCGCGTCCGTCGCGATCTCGATGCTCGCGCTCGCGATCCAGCGCCGGCTCGAGCGCGGCACGACCGACGAGGAAATCGACGCACTCGTCGAGCACTACCTCGCGACCCACGGCCTCCTCTTCACAGTCGACACGCTCGAGTTCCTCGCGCGCGGCGGGCGCATCGGCAAGGCGCGCGCGTTTGCCGGGCAGCTGATGAACGTCAAGCCGATCCTGACGATCACCGACGGCGAGGTCGTGCCCCTGAAGCGGGTGCGCGGCAACCGCAAGGCGTTCCAGGAGTTCGTGGAGGCGCTCGACTCGCAGACGGAGGACTCCCCGACGCTGCGCGTGGGGATCGCGCACGCCGACGCACCGGACCGGCTGCGCGAGCTCGAGAAGATGGTGCGCGACCGTCGCCCGCAGGCGTCGATCGAGCAGGAGACGAGCCTCGGCGCCGTGATCGGGGCCCATGCGGGCCCCGGCACGGTCGGCTTCTTCTGGTTCACGGACGAAGGCTGAGCGTCAGGCGCTGCGTCGTCGGCCCGAGGTTCTTCAGGGTCGCGACGCCGCGGGCGCCTGCGTACTCGCCGGTTCCGCCGGTGACCGCGAGGTCGTCCGGCAGGTGCGCCGGCAGGCTTGGCACATGGCCGTTCAGACCGCCGCCGGCGAGGGTGAGCATGCCGCCCGGCAGGTAGACGACGAACGAAAAGCTCACGCCCTGGTAGCGGTTGTCGATCGCGACGGTGGTTCCCTCGAGCCGGCCCGCCGGCCGCGTGCCGGCGAGAACGTCGGCCGAGAAGACGGTGATGTCGCCGGCGGAGACACCCTTCGGCTTCGCGTCGAGCGCGTGGACGAGCGTCTTCTTGTCGAAACGAACCGTGTAGGTCGTCTGTGCGGCCGACGAGGCGCGGCCGACGTGCGTGACCGCGAGGAGCGCGGCTCCGAGCAGTGCGGCGGCGACGAGCAGGCGATGTGACACGTGTACCTCCGAGTTCGTAGTGATGCAGCCGACGCTAGGGGCGGCCGGCGCGCCGCACATCGGCCGCTCCGCCGAAGTTCGATCCGTCTCGCGGGCGAACGTCGATTCCGCCGCGCGGCGGATGCGCCCGAGCGGGATGTCGCGGTACCGTCGGCGCATGCAGTCCCTCCTGACGAGCACCTGGGCCCGCCGCGCCGCCGACCCCGCTCTGGCCGTCGCGGTCGCGGTCCTCGGTCTCGTCGAGCTCGCAGTCCGGCACGGATCCGGGTGGTACGGCCCGACGGCCGTCGACGTCGTCGCGGCCCTGCTCTGCTCCCTGCCGCTGGCGCTCCGGGTCCGGGTGCCGCTCCCCGTGCTCGCGGCGGCGTTCGCCGGCACTGCGATCGCGATCGCCTATGCCGGCTCTCGGCAAGGCCCGCTGCAGGTGTTCGTCGCGCTCGTCGTCGCCTCGTACAGCGTGGGCGCGCACGAGCGGCGGTTGCGGCTCGGGCTCGCATCCGCCGTCGTCCCCTCGGCAATCGTCGCCGTGGCGTCGTCGGGCAATGCGTTCTCATTCGTCGTCTGGACGTTCGGCTTCTGGCTCGTCGGTCGGGTCATCCGCAGCTGGCGTGAGCGGGCACATGCGCTCGAGGTGCTGACCCGCGAGCTCGAGGTGCAGCGCGAGCTCCAGGCCGAGGCCGCAGTCGCAGTCGAGCGCGGACGCATCGCGCGCGAGCTCCACGACGTGATTGCGCACAACGTGTCGATGATCGTCGTGCAGGCAGCGGCCGCGGCCCGCGTGCTGCGCAGCGACGAGCCGGACGTTCGCGCGGCGCTCGAGGCGATCGAGAGCACGGGACGGGAAACGGTCGACGAGATGCGACGCATGCTCGGTGTGGTCCGCGGCGACGACGCGGCATCCCTTGCTCCGCAACCGTCGTTGCGCGACGTCGAGCGGCTCGTCGCGAACGTGCGCGAGGCCGGGCTTCCGGTCGATCTCCGGATCGAGGGCGACCCGATCACGCTTCCGTCCGGCGTCGACCTGTCGGCGTTCCGCATCGTGCAGGAGGCGCTGACGAATGCGCTCAAGCACGCCGGCGATGCACGCGCCGTCGTCACGGTTCGGTACACGACGGACAACGTCGAGGTCGAAGTCGTCGACGACGGGGACGGCTCGGGTCTCGGCGACGGGACCGGCAACGGGCTGATCGGGATGCGCGAGCGCGTCGCGGTCTGGGGCGGCCAGATCGAGGCGCGGCGGCGCGACGAGGGCGGCTTCCTGGTCCGCGCGACGCTGCCGGCGGTGCCGTGATCCGGGTTCTGCTCGCCGACGACCAAGCGCTCGTCCGGGCCGGCTTTCGGCTGATCGTCAACGGCGAGCCCGATCTCGAGGTCGTCGGCGAAGCCGTCAACGGGGAGGAGGCGGTCGCTGCGGCTGCGGAGCTCGGGCCGGACGTCGTGCTGATGGACGTGCGCATGCCCGAGCTCGACGGCATCGAGGCGACCCGCCGGATCGTCGCGGGCGGCAACGGAACGCGCGTCCTGATGCTGACGACGTTCGACCTCGACGAGTACGTCGTCGATGCGTTCCGCGCGGGGGCCTCCGGCTTCCTGCTGAAGACCGCGCCGCCGCAGCAACTCGTCGCCGCGGTTCACACCGTGCACGAGGGTGAGGCACTGCTCGCTCCGGCGAGCACGCGGCGCCTGATCGAGCAGTTCGCGCAGCCGCGCGCGGACGCCGATGCGCTGCGGGAGCTGACGGCGCGGGAGGCCGACGTGCTGCGGCTGCTCGCGCGCGGGCTGACGAACGCGGAGATCGCGGGTGAGCTCGTCGTCGAGTCGTCGACCGTGAAGTCGCACGTCGCGAGCCTGCTCGCCAAGCTCGACCTGCGCGACCGAGTGCAGGCGGTGGTGTTCGCCTACGAGAGCGGCGTCGTTCGCCCCGGAGGTGGCTGAAGGTCCGTCCGGTCCGCTCAATAACGTGCGCGGCGCGCTGGGGCCGACCACGATGACACCGATCCGTCGACAGACGGTCTTCGCAGGGCTGGACCAACCGTCCACGTGGCCGGCAACGCCGCGCGCACCGAGGCCGCAGCGCCTCGAGCGCGAGCTCGACGCGCTGCCGGGCGTCGGCGTGACGCTGAAGAAGAAGCTCGCGAAGCTCGGGCTCGAGACGGTTCGCGACGTGCTCGAGCACGCACCGCGACGCTACGAGTCCGCAGCCGACGAGGTTCCGATCGCAGCCCTTGCCCGCGGGACCGACGAGGTCGTGATCGTCGGCGAGGTGCTCAACGTGACGAAGCGGCCGCTGCGCGGCCGCCGTACGATGATCACCGCGCGGATCGGCGACGGCACGGCGACGATCAGCGCCGCGTGGTTCAACCAGCCGTGGCTCGCCGACCAGTTGAAGCCCGGCCTGCAGGTGCGTCTGCGCGGCAAGCAGGGGCGCTACGGGTTCGACGTCAAGTCGTATGACCTCGGCGACGCCGCGCATGCGACGGCCGACTTCGCGCCCGTGTACCCCGCTGCCGAGGAGATTGCTCCGAAGACGGTGCGGCGCGTCGTCGCCGACGCGCTGCCGCACGTCGCCGACTACTTCGACCCGCTGCCGGCCGAGCTGCGCGAGCGCGAGGACATGCCGCTCAAGCGCGACGCGCTCGCTGCGCTGCACGAGCCGCGATCGGAGGACGAGGCTGCGCATGCGCGCGAGCGGCTCGCATTCGAGGAGCTGCTCGTCCTGCAGATCGGGATCGCCCGCCGCGCAGCAGCGCGCGAGCAGACGCTCGCGCCGTCGCTCGGCGATCCCGGTGAGCTGATCGACCGGTACCGCAAGGCACTGCCCTTCGCGCTGACCCCGTATCAGGAGCAGGCGATCCGCGAGCTCGACGGCGACCTCCAGCGCACCGTGCCGATGCAGCGGCTCCTCCAGGGCGACGTCGGCTCCGGCAAGACCGTCGTCGCGCTCTATGCGCTGCTCCGCGCGGTCGAGAACGGCCGCCAGGGTGCGCTGATGGCTCCGACGGAGACGCTCGCGGAGCAGCACTTCCTGACGATCGAGCCGCTCTGCTTCGAGCTCGGCGTGACGTGCGCGCTGCTGACGAGCAACTCGCGCAAGCGGGAGCGCGAGCTCGCGGTCAACGCCGACGTCGTCGTCGGCACGCACGCACTCATCCAGGAGGGCGTCGAGCTCCGCGACCTGGCGGTCGCGGTGGTCGACGAGCAGCATCGCTTCGGCGTCGAGCAGCGGAAGGCGCTGACCCAGGGTCGCGAGCCGCACACCCTGCACATGACCGCGACGCCGATCCCCCGCACGCTCGCGCTGACGGTCTACGGCGACCTCGCGGTCAGCGAGATCGCGAAGCCGCCGGCGTCGCGCAAGCCGATCATCACGAGCTGGATCACGGAGGACCGCGCCTCGGAGGCGTACACGCGGTTGACGCGGCTGCTCGAGGACGGGCGGCAAGCGTACGTCGTCTGTCCGCTCGTGGAGCTGTCGGAGACGACGCTCGCGCGTGCGGCCGAGGTCGAGGCCGAGCGGCTGCAGCGCGCAGAACTCCGCGCGTTCCGCGTCGCTTGCCTGCACGGCCGGCTCAAGCCGGAGGAGCGACGTGACGTGATGGCGCGCTTCAAGGCGCACGAGCTCGACGTGCTCGTCGCGACGACGGTGATCGAAGTCGGCGTCGATGTGCCGAACGCAACCGTGATGATCGTGCAGGAGGCCGACCGCTTCGGCCTCGCGCAGCTCCATCAGCTGCGCGGCCGCGTCGGGCGCGGCGCCGAGCAGTCGTACTGCCTGCTGGTCTCGCGTGCGCGGGAGGAGCTGACCGGGACTGCGCAGCAGCGGCTCGAGGCGCTCGTCGCGACGACCGACGGCTTCGAGCTCGCCGAGGTCGACCTCGACCTCCGCGGCGGCGGCCAGCTGTTCGGGACGCGACAGCACGGCATCAGCGACCTCCGCTTCGCGCACATCCGCCGCGACCGGCCGCTGCTCGAGCGGGCGCGCAGCTACGCGGCGACGCCCGGCCTGCTCGCGGACGAGGTCGATGCGCTAGTGCTCGACGCGTAGAAGCAGCTCGGCGAGCTCGCGTGGATGCGTGAGCATCGGCGTGTGGCCGGCGTCCAGGTCGACGCGCGCGAACCGCGAGGCGATGTCACGCTGCCAGCTCGGTGAGACGCACGCGTCTCGCGTGCACACGACGTACACGCCGTCCGTCGGACCGGCGCCCGGATCGTCGATGCGCGCCTGCCGTCGGAGCAGCTGTGCGAGGGTCGCGTGCTCAGTCGGGTACTGGAGCTCGCGCGCCGCGTCGCGCCAGTCGGGGTAGTACGAGCGTTCGAGCTCGTCCCGCGTGCGCGCGTCGCCGAAGCCGGGCACGAACTCGGTCGGTACCCCGGGGACGAGCGCGCAGACATAGACCCGCATCGCTGCCGTCACGCGCGGGATCGTGTAGCCGGCGAACGAGTGCCCGACGACGACATCGCACGGCGGGACGAGCGCGGCGTAGTCGTCGAGACCGGCGTTGACGTCCTCACACGGCAAGTCCGGCGCATGTACGACGTGGCCGTGTGACTCGAGCTCCGCGCGAACGAAGTCCCAGGCCCAGCCGCCGTGCCACGCGCCGTGGACGAGCGAGTACGTTGCCACGGTTGAGAATCATCGCGGGTACACGGAAGGGGCACACGATCCAGGCGCCGCCGGGACGCGACACGCGTCCGACGTCTGACCGCGTCCGCGAGAACATCTTCAACATCCTCGGCCCGGTCGACGACGCCGTCGTGCTCGACCTCTACGCCGGCTCCGGCGCGATGGGGCTCGAGGCGCTCTCGCGCGGGGCAGCCCAGGCGGTCTTCGTCGAGCGCGATCCGGGCGCCCTGCGCGCGATCGAGCAGAACCTCGACAAGCTGCGGCTGCGCGGCACCGTCCTGCGGCAGGACGCGGTCGCCGTGCTCGCGGGCGAGAACAGGAAGTACGATCTCGTGTTCGTCGACCCCCCGTACGACATGTACCCCGATCTCGAACCCCAGCTCGCGCGCTACCTGCCGACGGTCCTGAGCGACAACGCGGTCGTCGTCGTCGAGACGGACGCGCGCGTCGAGCCGAGCCTGCCGCTCGCGCAGCGGACGTCGCGGAAGTACGGCTCCGCGCGCGTCACGGTCTACGGATGATCACCGCAATCTGCCCCGGTTCGTACGACCCCGTGACGAACGGTCACGTGGACGTGATCGCGCGCGCCGCCGGGATCTTCGACCGTGTCGTCGTCGGCGTCGTCGGCAACCCGCATCACAAGTCGCCGATGTTCTCGACGGACGAACGAATCGCCTTCCTCCGCGACGCGCTGTCGCACCTGGGCAACGTCGAGATCGACGTCTTCCGCGAGCTCGTCGTCGACTTCGCGAAGAGGTGGGACGCGAAGGCGATCGTCAAGGGGCTGCGCGTCATCTCGGACTTCGAGTGGGAGTTCCAGATGAACCAGCTGAATCGCCATCTCGCGCCGGACGTCGAGACGGTCTACGTCATGGCGAGCCCGCAGGTGAGCTTCGTCTCGTCGAGCGGCGTCAAGGAGATCGCCGCGTTCGGCGGCGACATCTCAGAGCTCGTCCCCGAGCCGGTCGCGCGGCGGTTCAAGGAGCTCTTCCCGGACGGCCGCCCCGGGACTCCCGAGAATCCCGGCGAGTAGTTGGACGTCGTCTTCCATCACGGCACGCCGTCCCTCGGCCGCGTGTATGCGCCCTGGGAGGAGGACGGCATTCGTCTGGTCGGCTTCGACCGTTCGGGCTACGGCGACGCGCCGCGGCGACCCGGACGCTCGATCGCGGACGTCGTGGAGGAGGTCGTCGCCGTCGCGGACGCGCACGGCTTCGACCGCTTCGCGACGTGGGGCATCTCGGGCGGCGGCCCGCACGCGCTCGCCTGCGCGGCGCTCCTGCCCGACCGTGTGACCGCGTGCGCCGCGATCGGCTCGCCGGCGCCGCGCGGGGCGGAGGCGCTCGACTGGTACGCGGACTTCGGCGAGGGGAACGTCTCGGAGTTCCGGGCGGCCGAGCACGGCGAGGCGGCGCTCCGCGCGCTCGTCGAGCAGGACGACGCGGCCGACGAGGCGGCGGGGCCGGCCGGCCTTCGCGACGCTCTCGCCTCGCTCACGAGTCCCGTCGACGCCGCCGTCCTCGACGGTCCGCTGCTCGACTACCTCTGGGGGATCATGCGCGGCGCGGCGGTCGTGGACGGCTGGGTCGACGACGACCTCGCCTTCGTCCGGCCGTGGGGCTTCGACCTCGGCTCGATCCGCGTGCCGGTGCTGATCCGGCACGGCGAGCAGGACCGCTTCGTGCCCCCGGCGCACGCGCGCTGGCTCGCGGAGCAGATCCCGGGCGCCGAGCTCCAGCTGACCGCTGACGACGGTCATCTGACCCTCTACGAGCACGGGATCCCCGGCGTCCATGACTGGCTCCGCCGACCCCGAGGCTAGACTTCCCGCACATGGACGTACTCGTGCTCATCGACAAGCTCGACGACCTCGTGCACAACGCGAAGGCCGTGCCGCTCACCGACCAGGTCCGGATCGATCGCGAGGAGATCTACGACATCCTCGACCAGATGCGCGCGACGATCCCGGAGGAGATCAAGCAGGCCCGCTGGATCGTCAAGGAACGGCAGGAGATGCTCGCCGAGGCGAAGCGAGAGGTCGACCGGCTGCTCGCCGAGGCGCGTGAGCAGGCGGTGCGCGAGGCGTCGCAGACCGAGATCGTGAAGATCGCCGAGCGGCAGGCGCAGGAGATCGTCGACGACGCCCGCCGCGACGCGCGCGAGGCGCGGCTCGAGATGGAGGACTGGGCCGACTCGATGCTCGCCTCGCTCGAAGTCAATCTCGACCGGTTCCTGACCGCGGTGCGCCGCGGCCGCGAACGGCTGCACGAGCGCTCGCAGGAGAGCGTCGTCGGCGCCGGCATGGCGGCGATGGGCGGCGACGGCTCCGCGGACGATCTCGGCTACTAGAGAACAGCAACGGTTTACCCTGCCCGCCGTGCGCCGCACGGTCGTCGAATGGATCGTCACGCTCGCGGTCGCCGCCGTCGTGGTGCTCGCGGTCGAGGCATGGATCGCGCAGCCCTTCCGCGTGCCGACCGGGTCGATGGAGCCGACGCTCCAATGCGCGAAGCCCGGCCTCGGCTGCACCGGCCGGTTCAACGACCGCGTGATCGTCGCGAAGCTCGTCTACGACTTCCGCGATCCGCACCGCTACGAGATCGCGGTGTTTCACGCGCCGCCGAGCGCGAAAGCCGACTGCGACGAAGGCGGGACGTTCCTCAAGCGCGTGATCGGCCTCCCCGGCGAACAGGTGAGCGAGAAGAACGGCGTCTTCTCCGTCGACGGCAAGAAGCTGAACGAGCCGTACCTGTCACCGTCCGCGCGCGACTCCGTCACGATGACGTGGGCGCGGCTCGGGCCGAAGGACTACTTCGTGATGGGCGACAACCGCGGTGCGTCGTGCGACTCGCGCACCTGGGGCGCCGTCCCGCGAGGCAACTTCATCGGCCCGGTGGTTGCGACGTACTGGCCGCCGAACCGCTGGACAATTCGATGAACGCCTCGGCGGCCGCGCTCCGGTAGCGGTCGCGGTGCCAGACGATCGCGAGCTGGCGCGGCGGGACGCGGTTCCCGAACGGCAGCGCGACGTAGGCGGGGTTGCGCGGGTTGACGACGAGCTGCGGGACGACGGCGTAGCCGAGCCCTTCGGCGACGAGCCCCATCAGCGTTCCGTTGTCGTCGCTCCGGAAGACGACGTTCAGGTCTGGGACGCGGCCGCGGAGGAACGTCTCGGGCTCGCCGAGCTGTCGCCACGTCACGAGCGGCCGGCCGGCCAGCTCGCGGAGCGGCGGCGCGCTGTCGCGCCCTGCGAGGGGGTCGGTCTTCGGGACGACGAGCACGTACGGGTCGCGCAGGATCTCGTTCCACTCGAACGGCCCCTCCGGCAGCGGTAGGTCCGCGAAGGCGAGGTCGAGCTCGCCGTGCTCGAGCAGGCGGACGAGGTCGGCGGCGTTCGTCTCCTCGCGCACGCGGACCTCGACACGCGGCCACGCCTCGCGGAAGCGGCGGAGGAGGCCGGGGAGGATGCGGGCGCCGACGCTCTGGAAGATCCCGACACGGAGCGGCCCCGCGGCCCCCTCGGCCAGCGCGGCCATGTCGGCCTCGGCCGCGTCGAGCTGCGCGACGATCGAGTCGGCGTGGCGGAGGAGGAGGGTCCCCGCCTCGGTGAGCGCGACAGGGCGCGGCCCGCCCGGCCGCTCGACGAGCCGCTGCCCGACCGCACGCTCGAGCGCGGCGATCTGCTGGCTGATCGCCGACTGCGTGTAGCCCAGCTCGCGGGCCGCGGCGACGAACGAATGCGTTCGCGCGACCGCCTCGAGCGCGGCGAGATGCCGCAGCTCTACATTACGAAAATTCATCAAAGTCAATCGTAACTGCATTTGCTCTGATCGGTCGGCGCTCGCATACTCGAGAGGTGAAGCTTTCGCTCAACCTCCTCGTCGTCTACGTCGTCTGGGGCTCGACGTACCTCGCGATCGCCGTCGCCGATCGGTCGCTGCCGCCGCTGCTCATGCTGTCGGCGCGGTTCCTGCTGGCCGGCGCCGTCCTCTTCGCGTGGAAGCGGCGGCGGCCGACCCTGCGCCAGTGGGGCGCGGCGGCGATCGTCGGGAGCGCCCTCCTCGTCATCGACACGGGCGGGGTCGCCCTCGCAGAGCAGCGGGTCGACTCGGGCGTCGCCGCGCTCCTGATCGCGAGCGTCCCGCTCTTCGTCGCCGTGCTCGACCGTGTCTGCTTCGGGATCCGGATCCCGGTCGGCGCCGCCGCGGGGATCGGCGTCGGGCTGCTCGGCGTCGGCCTGCTCGTCGGCCCCAGCGGGCGCATCGACGCGTACGGCGCCCTGATCCTGCTGATCGCGTCGTTCGCGTGGGCGGCCGGGTCGACGTATGCCCGCGTGGCGCCCCTCCCGGAGGACACGATCGTCTCCGCCGCCCTGCAGATGCTGACCGCCGGGGCGATCCTCGGCGTGCTCGGCCTCGGCGCCGGCGAGCGGATCACGCATGTCTCCGGCGCGTCACTCGGCGCGTTCGCGTTCCTCGTCGTCTTCGGCTCGCTGCTCGCCTTCACGGCCTACGGCTGGCTGCTCCGGAATGCGCCGTCCTCGCTCGTGTCGACCTATGCGTACGTCAACCCCGCCGTCGCCGTCTTCCTCGGCTGGCTCTTCGTCGGCGAGCATGTCGGCCCGCGCGAGGTCGTCGCGGGGCTCGTCATCCTGTCGTCGGTCGCCCTCCTCGCCGTCCGTCACGAGCGCCGCGCCGCGCCGGAGCCGGTCGGCGAGGCGCTGCGCCCGTACATCCGGCGCCAGGAGGCTCGGCGCTCGGAGTTCCGCAGCGCGCCGAGGCTGCACGAGCTTCCGCGGCTCGCGGCATAGTGGAGAGCGTGACCACGTTCAACCTGCGCCAGGCTCGCCTGCGCAGCGGCGAGCAGCTTCGCGAGGACGTCGACGTCGAGCTCGAGCCGTTCGTGCTCGGCGGGCAGGAGTACGAGCCGGAGCCGCGCGTCGTCCGCGCGCAGCTGGCGATCACGAAGGCGACGACGGGGACGGTGTACGAGCTGTCGTTCCGCGCCGGGCTGCGCGGGCCGTGCTTCCGCTGCCTGCGCGACACGGTCGTCGAGCAGTCGGTGCAGGCGCGCGAGTACCAGGCGACGAGCCCGGGCGACGATCCCGAGCTCGTCTCGGAATACGTGCAGGACGACTCGCTCGACCTCTCCTCCTGGGCGCGCGACGCATTTGCGCTGCAACTGCCGGACAAGATCCTCCACGCCCCCGACTGCGCCGGCCTGTGCCCGGTCTGCGGCAAGGATCTGAACGAGGAGCCGCACACGCACGACGAGCTGGCCGGCGACCCGCGCTGGGCGGTGCTCGACGAGTTGCGCGGCCAGCTTTGACGAACGACTTGCGCCTGCTTTGAAGCAGGCGCAAGTCGTCGTTTCCCTACGGCGCGATCTGGATCTGCGCGCGGTCCATCGTCCCGGTGATGATCGGGATCCCGCTGACGAAGTCGACTTCGATCGCTCCGGTCACGTGGCCGAAGCCGCCGCCTGTCGGCAGCGGCACCACGAGGTTCACCGTCTCGAGGTTGTCGACGACGTTGACGCCGTCGATGTGCAGCATGTTGTTCGCGGTGTCGATCCACCAGTCGCGGACCTCGCCCGCATCGTGCGCCGCCGCATGGAGGCCCGGCACGTGGACGCAGTCCGTCTCCTGGTAGTCGCCGCCGCCACCGCCCTGGTCGAGCGCCGACCAGAACCAGAGACCCTGGCCGGACGGGTTCGCCGAGATCTCGACCTGGTACGCCGTCGGCGAGCCGTAACCGGCCTTGGCGGTTGCCGAGACGCCGAAGTACAGCGCCGCGGCAACGCTCGCCGCGACGAGCGGCACGATCCTGCTTCGCTTCATCCTCATCCTCCTCCTCGGGGTTGGCCGTGACCCCCCGGTTTGCTCTACGGCGGAACGGCTAGGTCGGATCCGTGCCCGTTGCGATCGTCACCGGCTCGGACTCCGGCATCGGCAGGGCGACGGCGGTCCAGCTGGCAAAGGACGGCTTCGACGTCGGCGTCACGTGGCACCGTGACGAGGCCGGCGCGAACGAGACGGCGGAGGAAGTGCGCTCGCACGGCCGCCGAGCGGAGGTGCGTCACCTCGACCTCGCGCAGCTGCCGGACGCAGCACAGGTGATCGACGAGCTCGCCGATGCGCTTGGCGGCGTCGACGTTCTCGTCAACAACAGCGGCACCTCGCGCACCGCGCCCGCTCTCGAGCTGGCGTACGCCGACTGGCGGCACACGCTGAGCGTCGACCTCGACGGGGCGTTCCTCTGCGCGCAGCGCGCGGCGCGCCGCATGGTGCAGCAGGGCCGCGGCGGCCGCATCGTCAACGTCACGTCCGTGCACGAGTACAAGCCGATCACGAACGGCGTTGCGTACACGGTCGCGAAGCACGGCCTCGGCGGCCTGACGAAGCAGCTCGCATTCGAGCTCGGCCGGCACGGCATCACGGTCAACTCGGTCGCGCCCGGCATGGTGGCGACGCCGATGACCGACCTCGAGGACGAAGACCCGCGCGAAGAGCACACGCCGGAGTTCCCGCTCGGCCGGCCAGGCGACGCGCGCGAGATCGCGAGTTGCATCGGCTGGCTCTGCAGCGACGGTGCGGCGTGGACGACGGGCTCGAGCTTCGTCGTCGACGGCGGCTACATGCTCGTCAGTCCGTCGTCGATGCCGCAGGATCTCGACTAGCGAAGACGTACGGCGTGGTCGTGGTGAGGCGGACGAAGCCGACCCGTTCGAGGATCGGCCGGCTCGTCGGCAGCGCGTCGCTGTACAGCCAGCGATAGCCGCGCTCGCGCGCGAGCTCCGCCCGCTTCGCAACCGTCGCGCGGTAGAGGCCGCGGCCGCGGAACTCCGGCAACGTCACGCCGCCGAACAGCCCGGCGAACTCAACTCCGGGCTCGAAGTCGACGCGGCCGCCGGACACCGGCACGCCGTCGACGAGCGCAACGACGGCGACGGTGCTCTCGGGGAGGCCGTGGCGGTCCCCGCCGAAGACGCGGGCCGCGAGGTCGATGAACGCATCGGTGGCGAGCGTGAGCTCGACGTCCGCCGGCGGCGGCGGGATCGAGGCGGCCTCCGCGACGACGA
>Ga0182008_10001914_pt1 | contig 13466 bp, 9 predicted proteins | sample Sormic07211129_1_FD_120482 | JGI IMG/M metagenome (GOLD analysis project Ga0182008, IMG submission 120482) | Rhizosphere microbial communities from Sorghum bicolor, Mead, Nebraska, USA - 072115-129_1 metaG | ecosystem: Host-associated > Plants > Roots > Rhizosphere | place: USA: Nebraska...
CAACAACGGCGTCTACCAGATCCGCGACATCGAACGCAGCTCCCCGCAGGGCCGCGGCGGCAATGTCCGCTTCCGTTTCATCATGTACAGCGTGCCCGGCGGCAACAAGCTCGATGCCAGCTTCGATGCCGACGACAACCTGCCCGAAGTCGAACTGCTGCGCCGCCAGTCCACCTATTCCTACAAGGACGGCGACGCGTTCGTGTTCCTGGACGACGAGGACTACACCCCGTACATGGTCGACGCGGAAGTGCTGGGCGATGACGCCGGGTACATCACCGATGGCCTGACCGGCATCTACGTGCAGGTAATCGACGAGACCCCGGTGGGCGTGCAGCTGCCGACCAGCGTGGTGCTGGAAGTGGTCGAAACCCCGCCGGAAATGAAGGGCGGCACCGCCACCAAACGCCCGAAGCCGGCCAAGCTCAGCACCGGCATTGAAATCATGGTGCCCGAGTACATCGCCAACGGCGAGCGCGTGCTGGTCAACACCGCCACCGGTGAGTTCGCCGGTCGTGCCGACTAGTCGGTAAAGCCGTCCCAAACGGGTAGAACTGACCCAAACAGGTAGAGCTGACCGTTGGTCAGCTGCTTCTGCTTCCGATGACAACAACGCAGCCGACCAACGGTCGGCTCTACCCTGCAAAACCAAGCCGACCAACGGTCGGCTTTACGGCTTGGCGGCCAGGGCCGGGGCCCCGGCAAAATCACCACAGCCGTGATATTGGCGGGCGCCTACGGTCAACATGGCCGTGGCACCGAACGCCTGCCCACTCATGTCGTCCTGACACACCGTGCGCTGAAAGGTCAGCTTGACGGGCGTGCCGTCTGCGGCCTTGCCCGACCAGCCATCCTTGCCCTGGGTCGGCGCAGCGATCTCCAGCGTGCGCTGCCCGTAGTCGGTTTCCACGCGCAGGTGCGGCGTGGCGCCGGCGGCCACTTCGGCCAACCAGCCCGGCTCGTTGCCCGTGGCCCGGAAGCCGGCCGCGGTGGCGTCCTGCGCGGTCGGCAGCGGCGCTGCAGCGCCCTGTTCACCACTGCCCGTGCAGCTGCGATCCGGCTCGCCCTTCAACTGCAACGTGCCTTCGGTGGTGCCCTTGGTCCAGAAGACATTGCCCTGCCCGTCACCGTAGCGCGCACCGGACGCCGCCGGTTCCGATGCCATCGGGTAGGTGCGACCTTCCACCACCACGCTGGCCGAATCCTGGCCGCGGTAGGTGGCCTGCACGGCGACGTCGCCACACCGGAAGGCGTAGCTGCGTTCATCGGAGGTGGCGGCGGCCATGGGCGGTGGCGCCTCGGCGGTACCCGCGTCGCCGGCGGTGCCCTCAGCGCGTTGCGCGGGCTGGCAGGCGCTCAGGCCGGTGGCGATGACCAGGCTGAAAAGCCACGGGGATGCACGCATGTTGGACTCCTTGCGGTTGTTGCGATCAGCCAGCCATCCTAGCCCGCCGTCTGAAGCAGGAGGTGAAGCAGCCCTGACTCCACGGGCTGCAGCACCGGTTCAGCCCTCGCGTGACGGCAGCAGTCCGATCGACAGCAGGTGCACCCCGGCCGCGTTCGATGCACTCGCCCATACCCGCAACAGGCGCAGTCTGAGCGCGTGTTCGCCAGCCGTGTCGGCATAGCGCAGGTGTACGTCACTGGAGACCAGTGTCAGCTGTCCGCACACCAACCGCTCCACCGCGGCCTGCTCGAGCAGGGTGATCCGCAGCTGTCCGGTCGACCACGCCGTAAGGCAGGGATGGGCGCCCAGCCACTGCCCTGCCCCGTCGCTGAAGAACAACGACGGCGACAGCCAGGCCTGCAGCGCGTCCACGTCCTGCGCCAGCAACAACTGCAGCACCTGTGCCTCGGCGGTGGCGATGGTGTTTTCAAGCACGGTAGTGCTCATGTCATTCCTCCCGGCTTCGCCGCCATGGCCAGCGCCAGCGGCGTGCGCCCTGCACCAGTACGTAGAACAGCGGCACGAAAAACACCGCCAGCACGGTGGCGGTCAACATCCCGCCAAAGACCCCGGTGCCGATCGCGTGCTGGGTTTCGGCCGATGCGCCGGTGGCCAGCATCAACGGCACCACGCCCAGCGCGAACGCCAGCGAGGTCATCAGGATCGGGCGCAGCCGCAGCCGTGCCGCCTCGATCGCGGCCTCGACCAGACCGTGCCCCTGCAGCTGCAGCTGGCGCGCGAACTCCACGATCAGGATCGCGTTCTTGGCCGACAGCCCGATCACGGTGATCATCCCGACCTTGAAGAACACATCGTTGGGCAACCCGCGCATCAGCACCGCCGCCACCGCGCCCAGCAGGCCCAGTGGCACCACCAGCAACACCGCCGCCGGGATCGACCAGCTTTCATACAGCGCGGCCAGCACCAGGAACACCACCAGCATCGACAGCAGCATCAGCCATGGCGCCTGCGCACCGGAGGCGCGCTCCTGCAGCGACTGCCCGGTCCAGGCCAGCGCGAAACCGGCCGGCAACTGCCGCGCCAGCCGCTCCATCTCGGCCATGGCCTGGCCGCTGGACGCGCCCACTGCCGCATTGCCGGACAGGCTCAGCGACGGGAAGCCCTGGTAGCGTTCCAACTGCAACGGCGTCTGCGACCACACCGGGGTGACCAGTTCGGCCAGCGCCACCATGCCGCCCTTGGCGTTGCGCACGTGCAGCTTGAGCACGTCGTCCACCTGCATGCGGTGCGGTGCGTCGGCCTGCACGATCACCTGCTGCAGGCGACCGGCATTGGGGAAATCGTTGACGTACTGCGAGCCCATCGCCGCCGATAGCGTGTCGCTGATCGCACTGAAGCCCACACCCATGGCCTGCGCCTTGTGCCGGTCGATCTCCAGCCGTACGGTACTGCCCGAGGGCAGGCCTTCGGCATGCACGTCGCGCAGCAGCGGGCTGGCCGCGGCCAGCGCCAGCAACTGCTGTTGTGCGGCCTGCAGCTGCGCCTGGCTCTGGCCGGTGCGCGCCTGCAGGCGCAGGTCGAACCCGGACGAGGTGCCCAGGCTGTCGATGGCTGGCGGGGTCACCACGATCACCTGACCTTCCGGCGCGGCGGCCATGGCCTGCTGCGCGCGTTCCACCTCGTCGGCCACGGAGGCACCGGCGCGGGCGCCCCAATCGTTGAGCATGGTGTAGGCCATCGCCGCGTTCGGCCCCGACCCGGCGAAGCTGTAGCCCATGATCGCCTGGTTGGAGGCGATGCCGGGCCGCGCGGCAATGTGCGCTTCATAGCGTTGCATCACCTCCAGGGTGCGTTCGGCGGTGGCGTCGGCCGGCAGCTGTATGGAAGTCATGAAGTAGCCCTGGTCCTCTTCGGGCAGGAAGGCGCCGGGCAGCAGGTGCAGGCCCAGCCCCAACGCCACCACGAGCGCGGCGAACACGGCCATGCTGCGTCCGCCGCGCTGCAGGATGCGCACCACCCGTCCCTGATAGCCGCGGGTCATGCGCGCCATGCCGCGGTTGAACGCGCCGAAGAAGCCACCGCGCCCGTGGTGGCCACGCGTGCTCGGCTTGAGCAGCGTGGCGCACAGCGCGGGGGTGAGGGTCAGCGCCAGCAGCGCCGAGAACAGGATCGACACCGCCATGGCCAGGCTGAACTGCCGGTAGATCGCGCCCACCGAACCATCCGCAAGCGCCATCGGAATGAATACCGCGGTGAGCACCAGGGTGATGCCGATCACCGCGCCGGTAAGCTCTTTCATCGCCTTGGCGGTGGCCTCGCGTGGCGGCAGGCCTTCCTCGGCCATGATCCGCTCGACGCCTTCCACCACCACGATGGCATCGTCGACGATGATGCCGATCGCCAGCACCATGCCGAACATGGTCAGCACGTTGATCGAGAAGCCGGCCGCGAGCATCACCGCGAAGGTGCCCAGCAGCGCGATCGGCGCCACGATGGCCGGGATGAGCGTGTAGCGGATGTTCTGCAGGAACAGGTACATCACTGCAAATACCAGCACCATTGCCTCGACGAGGGTGATGAGCACTTTCTGGATCGAGATCGCCACGAACGGCGCGGTGTCGAACGGCACCGTGGACTGCATGCCCACCGGCAGGGTGGGTTCGAGTTCGGCCATGCGCGCCCGCACCGCGCCGGCCACCTTCACGGCGTTGGCCCCGGGCGACAGCTGGATGGCCGCCGCGGTGGCCGGCGCGCCGTTCTCGCGGGTGGACCACGCATAGCTTTCGGCGCCCAGCTCGACCCGGGCCACGTCACCGATGACCACGCGGGAGCCATCCGGATTGGCGCGGAGCACGATGGCGGCGAACGCCTCGGGCGTACTCAACTGGCCTTCCACGGTGAGCGGAATGGTGACCCGCTGGCCTGGCACCGCCGGGGAATCGCCGACCCGGCCGGGGGCGATCTGCGCATTCTGTTCGCTGATCGCGGTGGTCAGATCACCCAGGGTCAGGCGGTAGGCCACCAGCTGCGCCGGGTCCACCCAGATACGCATCGCACGTTCGGCACCGAACAGCTGCACGCGGCCAACGCCCTCGATACGCCGCAGTTCTTCGACGATGTTGCGCGCCATGTAGTCGCTCAGGGCCACTTCGTCCAGGCGGCCATCGGTGGAGCGCAGTCCGACCAGCATCAGGAAGCCCGAATCGGCGGCCTCCACCCCCAGACCGTTCTGGCGCACCGCCTGCGGCAGCCGCGATTCGATCGCCTTGATGCGATTCTGGACGTCCACCTGGGCCAGCTCCGGATCGGTGCCCGGGCGGAACGTGGCGGTAATGGAGGCCTCGCCCGAGGTATCGGTGGACGAGGAGAAGTACAGCAGGTGCTTGACCCCGGACAGCTCGCGCTCGATCAGTCCGACCACAGCATCGTTCATGGTCTGCGCCGACGCCCCGGGATAGCTGGCATAGATGCTGATACTGGGCGGCGCAACGCTGGGATAGCGCTCGATCGCCAGGCGCGGAATGGCCAACGCACCGGCCAGCACCACGAAAATAGCCAGCACCCACGCAAACACCGGGCGCTCAATGAAAAACTGCGGCATGCAACATCCTCTCGCCCTCGCACCGCGGCGAAAGCAGCCGGTGCAGTGGCATCGTCATCCACAAAAAAGAGTCTTCGTCGTACTCGATAAAAGGCACACAGCAAGGCAACGGCGTCACGTGTGCACCTGTGCTGGATTGGCTGGCGGGGGTGGGTTGGCGGGACACGCTGCAAGTACATCCATGTAAGCTCCGTCGCCGCATCCATGCGGCTCAGGGTCCCGCCAACCCACCCCCACCAGCCCCTGACACACCCCGGTGCGCACAGAAGAGCGAAGCAAACAGCGCATCCGCGATGCTTTCAGCCAGAAGCACGCAATCACACAAGAGGCATACGGACGTTGCATCGCTTGTCGCTTGTCGCTTGTTGCTCCTCGCTCACCCAAGGCCACCAGCCCACTGTCGAGGGTCGGGGTGGGTGGGTTCACGGGACCCTGAGCGCCATGGATGGCGCGACGGAGCTTACAGGGACGTACTTGCAGCGTGTCCCGTGAACCCACCCACCCCGGCCCAGCCAGAGAAGAGGCGCAAATGGCAGCTCTTGCTCCTAGCGCGAACCAACCGCCTTCGTGGCAGTGGCAGTGGCAGTGGCAGTGGCACTGGTACTGGCAGCAGCAGCCGGCTGCCAGGGGCGCGCGGTCACCGCCATCCCTTCCTGCAACCGATCCTGCCCTTCCACCACCACCCGCTCGCCGGCCTGCAGCCCATGGCTCACCACGTACTGCCGGTCCACCTGCCCATCCACCTCGATCGTCCGGATCACCGCCTTGCCCTCCTTCCCTACCACCCACGCATACGACTGCCCGCCCGTACTCCGCAGCACCGACTGCTGCGGCACCAGCAACGCACCCACCTGCACCCCGCGCGGCACCCGCGCCCGCACGAACATCCCCGGCAACAACCGCCGCGCCGGATTGTCCACCACGATCCGCAACACAATGTCGCCCGTCTCCGCGTCCACATTGATCCCCGAAAAAAGCATCCGCCCCTGCTCCGCATACGGCGTCCCGCCCGTACCCAGCAACGTCACCGGCAAACCCTTCGCCGCATCCAGCTGACCGGCCACCACCGCACGCTGGATACCCTCCAGCATCGACGCCGGCTGCCGCACATCCACGTACACCTGGTCCAACTGCTGCACCACCGCCATCGGCGTCGCATCGCTTGCCGTCACCAGCGCCCCTTCGGTCACCAATGCCTCATCGATACGCCCCGCGATCGGCGACGCCACCGTCGCATAGCGCAGATCCAGCTGCCGCCGCGCCAGCGTCGCGCGCGCCTGCGCCACATCCGCCACCGCCTGCTGGTGCTCGGCATGCGCATCGTCGCGCGCCTGCTGGCTCACCGCCTGCGCCGCCGCCAATGAGCCCAGCCGCGCCGACTGCACCTGCGTCCGCACCACCGCCGCCTCACTGCGCTGCAGCAACGCCCGCGCACTGTCCACCTCCGCCTGGAACGCCGCCGGGTCGATCTGGAACAGCGGCGTACCCGCCTCCACCTCCGCCCCCTGCGCGAACAACCGCCGCTGCACGATCCCACCCACCTGCGCCCGGATCTGCGCCGTACGCACCGCGGCCACCCGGCCCGGCAACTCGTCGTCACGCTGGACCGTCGCAGGCGAAAGCGACACCACGGTCACCTCCGGCACCGCTACCGGCGCCACCTCCTCCTTGGCACATCCCGCAAGCATGACCGCAAGCACCGCACATACAGCGGTTTGAATCCTGTTGGTTTTCATCAGCAGCACAGGGCCGCACGCGCGGCCAGAATCGTGAATGGCGAAGTCTGCGGCGCCTGCGTGGGGTTTCGATGGAGGAACTGTGGAGATACGATGGAGCACAAGCACCTTCTGGCCCTGCCCCGCATGCACGCCACCGATTCGCCCAGCGCCGCCGCGCACTGGGACCGCTCGCTCAACGCGCTGGTCCTGATCGTCGAAGACGAACCGGAAATCGCCGACATCGTGGCCGCCTACCTGCATCGCGAAGGCCTGCGCACGGTGCGCGCGCAGGACGGCATCGGCGCTTTGGCCATGCACCGCAGCGCCCGCCCCGACCTGATCCTGCTCGACGTACAGATGCCCGGCATGGACGGCTGGACCGTCCTCAACACCGTCCGCCAGCGCGGCGACACGCCGGTCATCATGCTCACCGCACTGGACCAGGACCTGGACAAGCTCACCGCGCTGCGCATGGGCGCCGACGACTACGTCGTCAAACCGTTCAACCCGGCCGAAGTGGCCGCCCGCGTGCGCGCCGTCCTGCGCCGCACGCTCAATGCGCGTGGCCAGGCCAAACCCGGCATCCTGCGCGTCGGCAGACTGGTGATCGACCCCGAAACCCACGCCGTCCACGTCGAGGGCGACGGCTACAGCCATGAACTGCTGCTCACCCTGACCGAGTACAAACTGCTGCACTGCATGGCACTGGCCCCGTCACGGATCTTCAGCCGCAGCGAACTCATGCACGAGTGCCTGCCCGAGAGCGAAGCCCTGGAGCGCACCGTGGACAGCCATGTCAGCAAGCTGCGGCGCAAGCTCGACGACGTGGGCCTGGGCAACGTGCCGGCCAGCGTGCGCGGCGTGGGCTATCGGCTGGCGGCCGACCACTGATGCGCCGCCCGGGCCTGAGCCGGCACATCGTGGTGTCGATGTCGCTGATGGTGCTGGCGGTGATCGTGATGGTGATCCTCAGCTCCTACCTGCTGTATGCGGTGCTGGTGAACTTCTACCCCTACGCCGAGGAACCCACCGGCTGGGCCCCCACCGGCCCCGAACTGGTGTGGATGGCCGCGGTCACCCTGCTCGGGCTGGCCGTGGCCGTGGCTGCCTCGGTGCGGCTGTCGCAGCGCATCCTGACCCCGCTCAATTCGGTGGTGGACAGCATCGGCAAGCTGGCCGGCGGCGACCTCGGCGCGCGCGCCGCCGCCAGCGACCGCTCGCTGGGCGAAGTGGCGCTGCTGGTGGACGACTTCAACGCCATGGCCCGCCGCCTGCAGAACATGGATGCCGACCGGGTCATGTGGCACGCCGCCATCGCCCACGAACTGCGCACCCCGGTGACGATCCTGCGCGGCCGCCTTCAGGGCCTGGCCGAGGGCGTGTTCCAGCCTGATGAAGCGCAGTTCCGCAGCCTGCTGGCCCAGGTTGAAGGCCTGTCCCGGCTGATCGAAGACCTGCGCGTGCTCAGTCTGGCCGACAGCGCCCGGCTCGACGTACGCCGCGCGCGCAGCGACGTGGTGCATGAAGTCCATTCGGTGATGACCCTGGTCGACCCCGGCTTCCGCAGCGGCGGTTTCGTGCTGGAACTGGAAACCTCGCGCGAGGAGCATCCGGCCCACTGCGACCCCACCCGCGTGCGCCAGGCCCTGATGGCGCTGCTGGAGAACGCGCGCCGCTACGCCACGCCGGGGCGCGTGCGCATCGCCGTGCATGACACCGCCACCCACGTGCAGGTCTCCATCGACGATGAGGGCCCGGGCATCGACCCCGCCCTGAGCGCCCACATCTTCGACCCGTTCATGCGTGGCGATGGCTCGCGTTCGCGCCAGCGCGGCGGCAGCGGGCTGGGCCTGGCGGTGGTCAAGGCAATCGCCGATGCCCATGGCGGCCGCGTCTCGTGCACCGCCAGCGCGCTCGGCGGCGCACGGTTCGTCATCGAACTGCCGCGCCAGTAGCGGTTTCCTCGCGCGCCAGGGTACGCATGCGCGCGCCCAGCCGGTCCAGGTTGTCCTCGATGGTGACCAGTTCCTGCTGCTGTGCCGCCGGCAGGCGCGCCCGCAGCTGCTGTTGCAGCTGCTGCCAGGCCGGTACGCCGCGGGCGCTGATGGCTGCGGTAGATGCCGCTGCGGCCGCCCGCTCGCTGCCCAGCGGCAGGCCGTAGCCGCCGGCCGGTAGCAGCGCCGCCGGACTGACCAGCTGGCCGGTGTCGTGCAGCAGCGCCATCAAGGTGTCGCGCGCCGGGTCGGTGCCGTGTGCGGGGTTGCCCAGGGTGCGCTTGAGCTGGTCGCGCGCGCGCAGTTCTTCGCGTTGGCGTGCTGCCTGTTCCAGCAGCAGCAACGCGGCCGTGGCACGCAGCCCCCCCTGATCCAGCCACGGCGCCCGCTGTGCTGCCGGACGCAGCAGCCATGCGGTCACCTCGGGGGTGCCCAGCGGCAGTTCACGCCGCGCCACCTCGAACAGCTGCTGGTAGTGATCCTTCGCCGAGGCGAAGTAGTAGCCCTGGCGGGTCGCCTCTGCGCGGTTCTGCAGGACGGTTGGATCGGCCCGCCCTTCTCGCGTCAGGCGCGTCAGCAGGCCACGCGGGGTGATGCGGTTCAGGCCGGGCGTGGCCCAGGCCGGCACGCCTTCCTGCAGCAGCTTGCCGGTTTCCACCGCGCAGTTGTTGCTCACGAACAGGTACTTGCCGTCATAGCTCCAGTGCACCTGGGCCGCGCGCTCGAGCAGGCTGGCAATCTCGCCGGGCTGCAGACGCAGCGGCACCGACGACAGACCACGCAGTTCCAGCTGGGTGTACTCGTTGATCACCTGGTTCAGTGGCAGCACGAACAGGCGCGACGGATACGACCCGGAGAGCCCGCGCCAACTGGAAATCTGCACATCGCCGACAAATGCGCGGAACGACAACACCCGGTGGTACGACAGGTCCATCCTGCAGGCCGGCCCCGGCGCGCGGCCCGGTGCGCAGATCACCAGCCGCAGCATGCTATGGCCCCAGCGGCTCATCAGCTGGTCGTTGCCCTCGGCGAGCAGGTAGTCGACCGCGTACACGCGGGCGGGGTCCACCTGCAGCAGCGATGCGGCGCCGGACGCGTCGTCGGCCTGTACCAACGGCAGGCGTGCGTCGCAGTCGGCCGCGTGCCCGCTGGCACCGATCTGCGCGGTGAACCAGGCGTGCAATGCCGGGCGACGGCAGGCATACGCCGGGTCGAGCACGAAATGCTCGGCGTTGACCGCCAGGTACTCCGCCGGGCTGGTCCGCTCGTAAGCGTCGGGGCTGCGCGTGCTGAAATGATTGCCGGTGCGGCCCAGCCGCCAGGGGCGCTGCTGCCAGCCACTGAGGTCGCGCCATCGCGCGGTCTGCGACCAGCCCCCACCCGGGCCGCGGTCCAGCACATGGGCCAGTTCATGAATCAGCGCGGCCTGCAGCGCGCGCGGCAGTGGTTCACCCGCGCGTACGTCAGCCAGCAGGTCACGGCGCAGGGTGATCGCGCCACGGCGGGTGCGGCCATGCACGTGGTCGGGAAGCGTGGACGACCAGCGCACCCGTACCGGGCGATCAAAACGGGCCTGCCAGGCGGCAGGCACTACGTGCTGCACGTCCTGCAGCGCGCGTTCGGCGGCCAGGATCTGCTGCCCATCGAGTCCGTCCGGCTGCAGCTCGAACTGCAGTTCGGCTTGCGCGAAGGGACTGGCCAACAGCGCCGCCAAGGCCGCCCAACGCCAGCGGCGGGCCCGGCGACGCGCCTGCATCAGCGTGCCAGCAGGGTCCGGGCCAGCGCCAGGTCGCTGGCATCACGCTGCGCGGCATCGTGTTCGCGCAGGTGCAGCAGGGCCGCTTCCAGGCGGGCGCCGCGGATGGCACCGTCGCTGGCGACGAACGCCGCCGCGTCTTCGCGCGCATCCAGCACGATCTTGTCATCGTCCGAGCTGGACGAACCGGCCGACGAGGCACCGGAGGCGGAGCCAGCGGACGAGCCGGCGAAACTGGAGGCCAGCGCGGGCAACGGCAGGGCAAGGACGGCAAGAAGCAGGATCGGACGCATCGTCATGGTGTCGTTCGAAGTGGGAAAGCGCAGAGCGTATAGCCTGTGTGAAGACCTGTCGCGTCCTTAGAGGTCGAACAGCTTGCCGGGATTCAGCAGCCCTTGGGGATCAAACGCTCGTTTGACCGCTTTCATCAAAGCGATTTCCGGTGCACTGCGGGTGCTGTCCAGGTAGCCCTTTTTGACCAGCCCGATGCCGTGTTCGGCCGAGATGCTGCCGTCGAACCGGGCCAGCACCTGCGCCAGCAACGTGGTAACGTGTTCGCACTGGGCCAGGAATTCCGCGTCTTCGGTTCCATCAGGCTTGAGCACGTTGATGTGCAGGTTGCCGTCGCCGATGTGGCCGAACCAGACCACATCGAAGTGCGGATACGCCTGCCCGATCAGCGCCTGGGTTTCGGCCATGAACGCGGGCATCGCCGAGATTCGCACCGACACATCGTTCTTGTACGGCTTGTAACGCGCCACCGCCTCGGTGATGCCTTCGCGCAGGCGCCACAGCTGTGCGGCTTGCGCATCGCTGGCACTGACCACGCCATCGCTGACCCAACCCTGCTCCATGCAGGCCTCGAACGCCGCCATCGCGGCGGCCTCCTGGGCCTCGTCGCCGGCTGCGAATTCGGTGACCACGTAGAACGGGTGCACCTGCTCGAACGGCGCCTGCGCACCGTGCGCAAGCACGTGTTTCAGCGCGCGGTCGGTAAAGAATTCAAAGGCCTGCAGCTGCATCCGCTCACGGAACGCGGCGAACACCTGCATCAGCACCTCGAAGCTGGGCAGTGCCAGCAGCATCACGTTGCTGGCCGGCGGCGGATCGGTCAGCCGCAGCGTCGCTTCGACGATGACGCCCAGGGTGCCTTCGGAGGCGATCAGCAGCTGGCGGAAATCGTAGCCGCTGGAATTCTTGATCAGGCCCTTGTTGAGCTCCAGCAGCTCGCCACTGGCGGTGACCACCTTCAACCCGGCAATCCACTCGCGGGTATTGCCGTAGCGGATCACGCGGATGCCGCCGGCGTTGGTGGCGATGTTGCCGCCGATCGAGCAGGAGCCCCGCGCGGCGAAGTCCACCGGGTAGATCAGCCCGTGTTCCAGCGCCGCGTTGTGCACCGCCTCCAGCGCCATACCGGCCTGTACGGTCAGAGTGCGGTCCACCGCATCGAAGGCCAGCGGCTTGTTCATCCGCTCCAGGCTGAGCACCAGCTCGCCGTGCGCAGCCACCGCACCACCGGACAGGCCAGTGCGGCCGCCCGAGGGCACCACGGCCACCTGGTGCGTGCTCGCCCAGCGCAGGATCGCCTGCACCTCCTCCACGCTGCCTGGCAGGGCGATCGCCAGGGGTGCCGGGGTCCAGCGCCGGGTCCAGTCGCGCCCGTAATGCTCCAGGTCGGCCGGTTCGGTCGTGAGCCGCAGCCCGGGGCAGTCCTGCAACAGCGAAGAAAGGCGCGGGTCGGTCATGGCGGCACGGCAGGACAAGGGAATTCCCAAGCGTAGCAGACCACCCCGGCAGGCCTGGCCGCCGGCGTCCGGTTGCGCGTGTCAACGGATGCATCTGAAACCATCGCCGCGCCGATTGGCGCACTGCACAATCCCCCGCCCGTTCTGGCATAGTTGGGCGCTCCCGCCCTACAGCTGCGCCCCGCCCATGTCGCCGAAGAAGACCTCGTTCCCGAAGCAGGATATCCGCGTGCTGTTGCTGGAGGGGGTGAGCCAGACCGCGATCGACGTGTTCACCGCCGCCGGCTATTCGCAGATCGAACTGCACAGCAAGGCGCTGCCGGAGGACGAGTTGAAGGCACGCATCGCCGAAGCGCACATCGTCGGCATCCGCTCGCGTACCCAGCTCAGCGCCGACGTGCTGGCCAACGCCAAGCGCCTGATGGCGGTAGGCTGCTTCTGCATCGGTACCAACCAGGTCGACCTGGACGCGGCCGAACTGGCCGGCATCCCGGTGTTCAACGCGCCCTACTCCAACACCCGCAGCGTGGCCGAACTGGTCATCGCCGAAGCGATCATGCTCACCCGTGGCATCCCGCAGAAGAATGCCGAATGCCACCGCGGCGGCTGGTCCAAATCCGCCGCCGGCAGCCACGAAGTGCGCGGCAAGACGCTGGGCATCATCGGCTATGGCCATATCGGCACCCAGGTGGGCGTGATGGCCGAGGCCATGGGCATGCAGGTGATCTTCCACGACGTGGAAACCAAGCTGTCGCTGGGCAATGCCCGCGCGGCCATCAGCCTGGACGACCTGCTGTCGCGTGCGGACATTGTCACCGTGCACGTGCCGGAAACCCCGGCCACGCAGTGGATGATCGGCGCCGAACAGCTGGCTCGCATGCGCCCCGGCGCGCACCTGATCAATGCCGCACGCGGCACCGTGGTCGATATCGACGCGCTGGATGCGGCCCTGCATGCGGGCCACATCGGAGGCGCGGCACTGGACGTGTTCCCGATCGAGCCCAAGGGCAACGGCGATGCCTTCGTGTCGCCGCTGACCGCGCACGACAACGTGATCCTGACCCCGCACGTGGGCGGCAGTACGCTGGAGGCGCAGGACAACATCGGCGTTGAAGTGGCGGCCAAGCTGGTGCGCTACAGCGACAACGGCAGCACGTTGTCCGCGGTGAATTTCCCCGAAGTCAGCCTGCCAGAACACGACGGCAGCCATCGCCTGCTGCATATCCACCGCAACGTGCCGG
>Ga0182008_10001916_pt1 | contig 13450 bp, 16 predicted proteins | sample Sormic07211129_1_FD_120482 | JGI IMG/M metagenome (GOLD analysis project Ga0182008, IMG submission 120482) | Rhizosphere microbial communities from Sorghum bicolor, Mead, Nebraska, USA - 072115-129_1 metaG | ecosystem: Host-associated > Plants > Roots > Rhizosphere | place: USA: Nebraska...
CCTGCGACCGGCGCCGAAGGCCACTGGTAGTACGTGACGCCGACGACGCCGGCGGAGTTGACGGCGACTGTCGGGAGGAACGCGGCGAGGCCGGTATGGGGATTGATGAGCGACGGTGGGCTCCAGTTTCGGCCGCCGTCGCTCGACGTCGAGATCACGACCTCGTCGTTCGCGAAGCCGTTGAAGCGGCTGTCCTGCCAGACGGCATAGAGCTGTCCCGTCGCCGGATTGATGGTGACCTCCGGGATGTCGTCGGCAGCGCGAAGCGTCGCCGGCGCCGTGCCGTCACTCGGGTCGACGTTCGCGAAGTCGGACACGCCGACCGCGTCGAGCGCGCCGACGATCTGCGGGCTCGACCAGGTCGCGCCGCCGTCCGTCGACTTGATGAACGCGACGCTTGTGCCGCGGAGGCCGTGCTTGTTCGACTCGTTGATGATCAGGTCGAAGAAGTCGTAGAGCGTCCCGTTGCGGGGGTCGATCACGATGACGTTGCCGAGCGTCTGATCCTGTGACGGCCCGGTGAGCACGAGCTGCGGGTCGGTCCAGTGGACGCCGTAGTCCGTCGTCTTCGACATGAAGACCTGCCCGAAGTACCCCCGCTCGAAGAAGAAGCCGGGGAAGCTGGCAGGCGGCGCGACGAGGCGGTCCCAGACGGCGTAGGCGACGCCGGGGTGCGCCGGGTCGGCAGTCACGGACTGCTTGTCGTCGAGCACGAACGCCTTGGCGTTGTTGCAGAAGTAGCCCGGCGTCTTGGCCGGCTGGCTGATGCACGGGTCGTCGATCAGCATCTGGACGTTCGTCCACGTCGCGCCCCCGTCGTACGACACCGCGGCGTTGATCCCGTTGTGCACGCCGGTGGGATCGAGCGGCGACGGCGTCTCGCTGAACGGAAGCCCGACCGAGTAGACCGTGCTTCCTGCCGCCGGATTGCCCGGCGTGCCGGGGCCGATCGAGACCCAGGGGTCCGAGGCGCGTTCGAACGTGCTCGCATAGGCGGTCGACCCGGAGCAGAAGCTGAACGGCAGGATGCTGCGCGTCCACGTGGCGCCGCCGTCCGTCGAGTAGGCGGAGACGAGACCGTTCGAGCCGCCGTCGATCCATCGGTCCTGCTGCCAGGCGCCGACGAGGTGGCTCGGATTCGTCGGGTCGACCGCCACCTGCGGCTCGACCTCCGAGTTGAGGTAGTTCAGCGACCCGAACGGCAGCTGCAGTGCGTCGAGCGCGTTGCACGCGGGCGTGTCGAACGGACTCGTGCTCGCGGAGACCTGAATCGGTGCCGACGGCGCCGCGGCCGCCACACCGGCGGCGACGAGCACCATGGCGGCGAGCGCGACGAGAACGGTGGAGCCTCTCCACAGCGAACCCATTGACCTCTCTCCTTCGCTGGATGGCTGACCTGCGCTCGCAACATATCGCACTACATCACGGGATTCAGCAAGGGCTCGCCGCGCTCGAACGCGAGCACGTTGTCGACGACGACGCGGGTCATCGCGGCGCGCGTCTCGACGGTCGCGCTCGCGATGTGCGGCGTCAGCACGACGTTCGGCAGGTCGCGCAGCCGCTCCGGCACGTGCGGCTCGTGCACGAACACGTCGAGACCCGCGTTGATCCGCCCGGATGCGAGCTCCTCGACGAGCGCCTCCTCGTCGACGACGGCACCGCGGGCGGTGTTCACGAGCGTCGCGCCGTCGCGCAGCAGCGCGAGCCGGCCCCGGGAGACGAGCCCACGGGTGAGGTCGCTCAGCGGCACGTGGAGCGAGACGACGTCCGCCTCGCGCAGCGCGTCGTCCAGGTCGCCCTCTCGGCTGCGCACGCCGACCACGCGCATGTCGAAGCCCGCCGCGCGGCGCGCGACGGCCGAGCCGATCCGTCCCATCCCGATCACCGCGAGCGTCGCGCCGGTCACCTCGCGCGCCGGTCCTCCGAGCCGCCAGCCGCCGGCGCGGATCGCCCGGTCGCCCTCGGCGATCCGGCGGCGCGCGGCGAGGATCAGACCGAACGCGAGGTCGGCCGTCGCCGCGTCCAGGACGCCCGGCGTGTTCGAGACGGCGATACCCCGGCGGCGGCACTCCTCGACGTCGATGTTGTCGTAGCCGACGCTGAAGTTCGCGACGAGACGGAGCTGGGGGTAGTCGTCGAACGCCACCGGCTCGTTCATCACGACGAGGATCTCGGCGTCCGGCCGCTCGCCGAGCACGACGTCCTCGAGCTCGTCCCACGCCGGCCCCGGCAGCGGCCGCGTCGCAGCGATCTTCACCGCCGCAGTATCTCGTCCAGCGGCCGCGTGTTGACGACGTCGGCGGCGGTCGCCCACCCGCGCCGCGCCGTCGCGACGGACAGCTGCATGTTCCCGAGCCCGCGCACCGAGTGCGCGTCCGTCGAGCAGACGATCGGCACTCCGGCGTCGACGCAGAGCCGCACCTCCTCGTCGCGGAGGTCGAGCCGGTCGGGCAGCCCGTTCGTCTCGACGGCGACGCCGTGGTCGAGCGCGACCTGGATCACAGCCTCGAGGTTGAGCGCGTTCGGCGGGCGGTGGTTGATGATTCGGCCCTTCGGATGGCTGAGGCAGCGGACGGCCGGATGCTTCATCGCCTCGCACACCTTCCGCGTCAGCCGCATCTCGTCCTCCCGCTGTCCGGCGTGCAACGACAGCTGCACCCAGTCGAGCTCCGCGAGCACGTCGTCGGGAAGGTCGAGCCCGCCGTCGCGGCGGATGTCGCACTCCGTCCCGCGCAGCACGCGGAACGGCGCGACGCGCTCGTTGACCTCGGCGATCTCCTCTGCTTGGCGGCGGAGCGCATCGGCATCGAGGCCGGGGACGACGCGCACGTTCGGCGTGTGGTCGCAGATGGCGAGGTACTCGTAGCCGCGCTCGATCGCGGCTGCCGCCATCTCCGCGACGCTCGCCTTGCCGTCCGACCACGTCGTGTGGACGTGCAGGTCGCCGCGGATGTCGTCCACGGCGACGAGCGGGGGCGCCTCGCGGACCGGCGCCTCGCGCAGCTCCGGCGGCAGCCACGGCAGCCCGAGTCGCGCGTAGACCTCCGCCTCGCTCGGCGCGTCCGGCAGCTCGCCGAGCGCTGCGACGTACTCCGCCGAGCCGGTCGCGCGGACGAGCGCGGTCCCGAACGCGTGCGGCTCGGCCACCGTGATCTCGACCGGGATCCCCTCGACGGTGACGGCGACGCCGGGCTCCAGCACCGCGACGAGCAACGGCGATCGCCCCAGGTCGGGTGGCGTCGTCGTGACGATCGCCAGCTCGTAGACGACGTCGCGCCACCGCCGCACCTCGCCGGCGACCTCGCCGTCGAGCTCGGCCGCGATCGCGGCTGCGAGCGCGCGCGCGCGGTTGAGCGTCAGCCCTCGGCGCGGTTGCGTCCGGTCGCGGCTCAGGCCGGCGAGGATCTTCCGCTCGGTGGACGGGCCGATCCCCTTCAGCTCGCGCAGCCGACCGGACGCCGCCGCCTCGCGCAGCTCGTCCGCGGTGCGGACGCCGAGCTCCTTGCCGACCGCGACGAGTCGCTGCGACGAGAGGCCGACGAAGCGCGCGAGCGCGACGAGGCCGGGCTCGACCTCGCGCTCCAGCTCGACGAGCTCTGCGAGCCGGCCCGTCGCGACGAGCTCTTGCAGGCGCCGCTCGATGCCCGGCCCGATTCCGCGCAGCTCACGGACTCGACCTGCACGCACCAGGTCGGCCACCGGCGCCGGCGTCTCGCGCACGAGCTCGGCAGCGCGCCGGTACGCGCGCACGGTGTAGTGGCCCGCGCCTGCGAGGTCCAGCAGAGCGGCGTAGCTCTCGAGTGTCTGCGCGATCTCGGCGTTGCCCACGCGGCTAGGGTTGTTCCCGTGACGACCGTCGTCATTCCGTTTGCCGGCGCCGACGGGAAATCGCGCTTGCACGAGTCCCGCCGGGTGCGGCGCACGTTATCGCTCGCGATGCTCGGCGACGTGCTTGCCGCGTGCGTGCCGATCGGGACTGCCCGCGTGGTGACGTCCGACGCCGAGGCCGCCGACGTCGCGCGCGGGGCCGGTGCGGCCGTCGTCTCCGACCCCGGCGGTGGGCAGGGCGCGGCCGTCGTGCACGGGCTCGACGGCGTCGCGCCCGGAGCGACGCTGATCGTCAACTCCGACTTGCCGTGCGCCGTTCCCGCGGATTTTCGCTCGCTGCTCGCCGCGACGCCGGCGGGCGGAATGGCGCTCGTCGAAGCGCTCGACGGGACGACGAACGCGCTCAGCATCTCGGCGGCCGAGACGTTCGCGCCGCTCTACGGCCGCGACAGCGCGTCGCGCTTCAAGGCGCACGCGCGCGGCCTCGGCATCGACGCGGTGTCCGTCGTCATTCCCAACCTCAGCGACGACGTCGACACGATGGACGATCTCAGCCGCCTCCACCTGCGGCTCGGCCCGCGCTCGCAGGCCGCGCTCGCCGAGGTCTCGTGAACGTCGCCGTCCTCTCGGGCGGCGTCGGCGGCGCCCGCTTCGTCCGCGGCGTCGTCGACGTCGTCGAGCCGCGCGCAGTCACCGTCGTCGGCAACGTCGGCGACGACCTCGAGGTGCTCGGGATGCACGTCTCGCCCGACCTCGACTCGGTGCTCTACGCGCTCGCCGGGCTGTCGGACGAGCAGCGCGGCTGGGGTCGCGCCGACGAGACCTGGCACGCACTCGGGACCGTCGCTGCGCTCGGCGGCGAGACGTGGTTCCTGCTCGGCGACCGCGATCTGGGCGTGCATCTCGTGCGGACGCAGGCGCTGCGCAGCGGCGACCCGCTCTCGGCGGTCACCGCGCGCCTCGCGGCGCAGCTCGGCGTCGAGGCGACGTTGCTGCCTGCGACCGACGACCGCCTCCGCACGTGGATCGCCACCGCGGCCGGAGAGCTTCCGTTCCAGGAGTGGTTCGTCGCGCGCGCCGCGCGCGACGAGGTCGACGGCGTCCGGTTCGAGGGCGCCGATGAGGCGACCGCCGCACCGCGCGTGCTCGAGTCGCTTGCGGCCGCAGACGTGATCCTGCTCGCGCCGAGCAACCCGTACGTCTCCGTCGGGCCGATCCTCGCCGTCGCCGAGATCCGCGATGCGCTCGCACGGCGCCGCGTGCCGTGCGTCGCCGTCAGCCCGCTGATCGGCGGCCGTGCCGTCAAGGGGCCCGCCGACCGGATGCTCGGGCGTCTCGCAGGCGGCACCTCCCCCGCGCACGTTGCAGGCTGTTACGCCGGTCTGATCGACGCGCTCGTCGTGGACGAGCGAGACGCGCACGATCTCGCCGGGCTCGGCGACGTGCGGCCGATCGTCACACGGACGCTGATGCGCGATGCGGATGCGCGGCGCGCGCTTGCCGACGCCGCCCTCGGCACGGTGCACGCGTGAGAATCGCGGTCGTCGGAGGCACCGGAGACTTCGGTCTCGCGCTCGCAAGGCGTCTCGTCGAGGCAGGCGACGACGTCGTGGTCGGATCGCGCGACGCCGAGCGTGCCGCGGCAAAGGGAGCGGAGATTTCGGCCGCAGGCGCGGCGAACGACGACGCGGTCCGCGGCGCGGAGCTCGTCGTCCTCGCGGTCAAGGCGGACGCAGCCCTGCCGACTGCGGAGTCCCTCGTGGCCGCGATCGGCAGCACGCCCGTGTTGAGCGTCGCAAGTGAGCTCCGCTTCTCGAAGACCGGCGTCTTCCCGACCGACGACGCCCGCTCGATCGCCGAGCGCACACAGGAGCTGCTCAGCGCACCGGTGGTCGCGGGCCTCCACTCGCTCGCGGCGGCGTCGCTCGCCCAGGGGCCCGCGGACGGCGACGCGCTCGTATGCGGCGACGACGCCGGCGCGAAGGAGCTCGCGCTCGCGCTTGCCGCGAAGGTGATCACGGGACGCGCGCTCGACGCCGGCCCGCTCGCGAGCGCGCGCGCGCTCGAGGGGATGACGGCGGTGATCGTCAACCTCAACAAGCGCTATCGGGGGCACGCGGGCGTCGAGATCACCGGCCTGCCGTGAACGGCTACAGCGTCTTCGGGCTGCCGGGGATCCCGGAGCTGCGCGAGGGCGACGACCTCGCCGCGCTGATCCTCGAGCGCGCTGATCTGGAAGACGGCGACGTCGTCGTCGTCGCGCAGAAGGCGATTTCGAAAATCGAAGGACGGGTCGTGCGGATCGCCGATGTCGAGCCGTCCGAGCGCGCGTACGAGATCGCCGGCGACGAAGGAGATCCGCGCCGCATCGAGTTGATCCTCCGCGAGGCGGCGCGGGTCGTGCGCGTACGCGCGCCGCTCGTGATCTGCGAGACCCGGCACGGCTTCATCTGCGCCTCGGCCGGCGTCGACCAGTCGAACACGCCCGAGCCGGGGACGCTCGTGCTGCTGCCGCTCGATCCCGACGCCTCCGCCGCGCAGTTGCGCTCGACTCTCCAGGAGCGGAGCGGGCGCCGCGTCGGCGTCCTCATCACCGACTCGTTCGGGCGGCCGTGGCGCCAGGGAACGACGGACGTCGCGATCGGGGCGTCCGGCATCGAAGTGCTGCAGGAGCTGAGCGGCGAGCGCGACCCGATCGGCTACGAGCTCAAGGCGACGGTGATCGCGATCGCAGACGAGCTCGCCGGCGCTGCGCAGCTCGTCTCCGGAAAGCTCGACCGCATTCCGGTCACGATCGTGCGCGGGCTCGATGTGCGCGGCGACGGCCGTGCGACCGAGATCCCGATCCCGCCGGAGCGCGACCTGTTCGGCTAGGGTCGCCGCGTGGCCGACGACCCGATCGCCGCTGCGAACGCGCTGCTACGCGACAAGGGCTATGCGGAGCGCGACCTCGCCGTCCATCCGGGCCCGCACGGCAAGGCCCTCCTCAAGGGAAACAAGATCCTCAGCCCGCTCAGCGACGAGGCCCCTGTCGTGCTGCGCGTCGTGCAGGAGCTCGTGCCGAGCGATTCCGAGCTCGGGAACAAGGTGCTCCGTCCGGCCGAGATCCGCGCTCGGCTTTCGTGACGCCGTTCGACCAGGTTCGGGATTGGCTCGCCGCGGTCGAGGAGCCGATCGCGATGGCGCTCGCGACGGCGTCCGCCGAGGGTGCGCCGTCGGTCCGCATGGTGCTGCTGAAGGAGGCCGACGAGCGCGGCTTCGTCTTCTTCACGAATCACGGGAGCCGCAAGGGACGTGAGCTCGCCGAGAACCCGCGCGCCGCGCTGCTCGTGCACAGCCCGGGACGGCAGATCCGGATCGAAGGCGACGTCGCCCGCCTGCCGGCGAGCGAGAGCGACGCCTACTGGGCGACCCGGCCGCTCGGCTCCCGGATCGGCGCCGTCGCGTCACGGCAGAGCGAGGTTCTCGCCTCGCGCGAGGAGCTCGAGCGGCGCGTCGCAGCGGTCGACCCCGAGCCGGTCCGCCCCGACTATTGGGGCGGCTACCGGCTGACGCCGCACACCGTCGAGTTCTGGGAGCACCGCGACGACCGGCTGCACGACCGCGTGCGCTACCGGCGCGACGGCGAGGGCTGGGTCAGCGAGCTCCTCTACCCCTGAGCGTTCGTCCGAGCCGCGCGAGGCGGTCGTCCCAGGCAGCGCCGACCTCGACCATCCAGTCGACGGCGTCGCCGAGCGGCTCCGGTGTGACGGCGTAGCGCGTCTCGCGGCCGCTGCGCGTCGCGCGGAGCAGGCCCGCGTCGGCGAGCGCGAGGAGCTGCTTCGCGACTGCCTGGCGCGTCACCGGCAGCTCCGACGCGAGCTCCGTCGCGGTCGCGTCGCCGCGCGCGGCGATCGCACGGACGAGTGTCCGCCGCGACGGGTCGCCGAGCGCGTCGAAGACCGCGTCTACGCGACGGGCGTCCACGCGAACGCGGACAGCTCCAGCGCAGTCCCGAAGCCGGGCGCCGTCTCGACGACGTGGACGAGCGTCCCCTCCTCGACCTCGGCGAGCTCGATGACGGTCTGGCCGTCGTCGTCCCAGTCGAAGACGATCCGCCGCTCCTCCTCGAGCTCGCGCACGACAGCATGCCGCTCCTCGCCGTCGTCCCACCGGAAGACGCCCTCACCGCCGGGGCGCGCGTCGAGCTCGACGTCGTTCGCGAACCACTCCTCGAGGCGCTCCGCCTCGGTCAGCGCCTCCCAGACCTCGTCGGGCGCCGCCGGGAACACGACCTCGCGCTCGACCTCCATGGCGATCCTCCTTGACGTGCAACTGATCGGTTGCGTATAAGATGCGCAACCAATGAGTAGCACATTGATCCCGATGGTCGTCGAGTCGGACGGGCGCCACGAGCGTTCCTTCGACATCTTCTCCCGGCTCCTGCGCGAGCGGATCGTCTTTCTCGGGACGGAAGTGAGCGAGCAGTCGGCGAACCTGATCGTCGCGCAGCTCCTGTTCCTCGAGGCGGAGGATCCCGACACCGACATCCGGCTGTACGTCAACTCGCCGGGCGGCGACGCCTATGCCGGCTTCGCGATCTACGACGCGATGCAGTTCGTGAAGCCCGACGTGCAGACGTACGGCATCGGCATGGCGATGTCGGCGGGTGCGCTCATCCTCGCGTCGGGTGCCGCGGGCAAGCGATACGTCCTGCCGAACGCGAAGGTGATGATCCACCAGGGGCGTGCGTCGTCGAGCGGCCAGCCCGCCGACATCCAGATCGCCGCGCGCGAGATCCTCTCCTTGACGCGCCGCTACGGCGAGATCATCGCGAAGCACGCGGACAAGGACGTCGAGCAGGTGATGCGCGACATCGACCGCGACCGCTTCCTCGAGCCGCACGAGGCGGTCGAGTACGGCCTTGCGGACGCCGTCCTAGCCACACGCCTCGAGGAGAGCGGCTGACGACTCTGCGACGGTGCGCAGTGCGGTCACGACGTCCTCGGGTGCACGGGCCTCGCGGGCGGCCGTCGCCGTCAGCTCGCGGCACAACCGCACCGCCGCGAGCACGAGCTGCGGCGGCTGGTCGAGCAGCTCGATCAGCACGCGCGAGACCGCGGCCGGCGCAGCGAGCGCACGCACCTCGTCCACGCGGGCTGCATCGGTGGCGAGGAAGCGCTCGCACGCCTCCGCGCACGTCCGTGCGTCGACGAGGCACCGTGCCAGCTCGTCCGCGCACTCCGTGAACCATGCATCGTCCATCTGCCGCCCGCCCGTCCCCTACCCTGCAGGCGACTGTGGCTAATCTCGCGACCGACCTGAGAGAGCTCGTCGCGGTGAACGACGGCGAGTCGGCGCTCGAGCAGCACGGCGCAGACCTCTCGTATCACCCGGCTGCACGGCCGGACGTCGTCGTCTATCCCGAGTCGGCCGACGAGGTCGCCGCCGTGCTCGAGTACGCCGACCGCGAACGGATCGCGGTCGTCCCGTTCGGTGCGGGAACGAGCCTCGAGGGACATGTGATCCCGCTGCGCGGCGGCATCAGCCTCGATCTGACCCGGCTGAACCGGATCGTGGCGATCCGGCCGGAGGACCTGACCGCGACGGTCCAGGCAGGCGTGACGCGGAAGCAGCTCGAGGCGGCGACCGGCCCGCAGGGGCTCTGGTTCCCCGTCGACCCGGGCGCCGACGCGACGCTCGGCGGGATGGCCGCGACGAACGCGAGCGGGACGACGACCGTGCGCTACGGCGGCATGCGCACGCACGTGCTCGAGCTCGAGGTGGTGCTCGCCGGCGGCCGCGTCATTCGCGCCGGCTCGCGTGCCGTGAAGACGTCGGCCGGCTATCACGTCGCGGGCCTCTTCGTCGGCTCCGAGGGAACGCTCGGCGTCATCACCGAGCTCACGCTCAGGCTGCATCCGATCCCGGAGCACATCGTCGTCGCGCGGGCCGCGTTCCCCTCCGTCGAGGCGGCCTGCCGGGCCGCCGGGACGCTGATCGCGGCCGGCGTCCAGCTGACGCGGTGCGAGCTGCTCGACGCGATGACGATCGCAGCGCTCAATGCGTTCGCCGGCAAGGACTTTCCGGTGTCGCCGTACCTCTTCCTCGAGCTCGGCGGCACGGAGGCGGCGGTCGCGGGCGATCTCGAGACGGCAAGGGAGCTCGTCGGCGACGAGGGTGCGACGTCGTTCGAGGCGGAGGCCGACCCGACCGCGCGCGCACAGATGTGGGCGATGCGCCACAACGCGCTGATGGCGTCGCTCGCGCTGGCGCCGGGGTCGAAGGCGATGACGACCGACGTCGCAGTGCCGGTGTCGGAGCTGCCGGGGGCGATCGAGCAGGCGCGGCACGCGCTCGAGGAGACCGACCTGCGCGGCGGCATCGTCGGGCACGTCGGCGACGGGAACTTCCACGTCGCCTTTCTCCTCGACCCGGAGGACTCCGAGTCGGTCGCCCGCGCGAAGGAGCTGAACAACCGCGTCGTCGAGGACGCGCTCGCGCGCGGCGGCACCAGCACCGGCGAGCACGGCATCGGCTTCGGCAAGCTCCGCTACCTCGAGCAGGAGCACGGCGACCTGATCCCGCTCTACCGCGGCATCAAGACGCTCTTCGACCCGAATGGGATCATGAACCCCGGCAAGGTCGTGCCCTAGCTAGGCGACGGCCTCCTCGACGAGGAGCTCGTCCAAGAGCTCGTAGCCGCGGCGGATGAGGGCGCGCTTCGCCTCCTCCGTCCACGGCGCCGGGTTGCGAAGGCCCGTCTCGAGCGACACCTCGCCGGCCGTGCTCTGCACGGCGATGCGCGGGATCGCGCGGTCGCCGAGGAATGGGAAGCGCGCGCTCGCGAAGCGCTCGTCGACGGCGCGCGCCACGCGCGGGCCGCGGCGTCCGCCTTCGCTGCGGATGATCGCGTCGACCTCCTTCCGGAGAGCCTCGAGGGCGCGCAGCGCTTCGTCCTTGTCGCGCGCGACGCGTTCCTCCAGGACGGTGTTCTGCTGGATCGCGACGCGCATCAGGCGGACGATCATGTCCGGCCAATGGGCGGGCTCGCCGCGCGCGCCGCGCTCCTCCGCGTCCCGGAGCTCGCCGATCAGTGCCCGGATCGGCGGGATCTTCGGAAAGCGCTCGAGCCGCCGCCGGAGCCGCTGCAGCCCTTCCGTGCCCATCCGCGGGTAGCGCGGCAGGTACCGGAAGCTGACGATCAGCTCGACCCCGGGCTGGGCGTACGCGTGCGCGAGGGGGAAGTTGCGCACCCACGCGCCGTCCGTCGCGATGCGGTCGCCGACGCGGCGAGGCAGGACGAGCGCGCTGATCGCCGCGGAGGCGAGGATCGACTGCGCCAACGTCTCCGGTGGCGTCGTGCGTGACGAGTACACGAGCTCGTACGCGTGCTGTGCGCGGCTGGGAGCGTCGGCGGCCGAGCCGCCGACGCCCGGCCGAGGGACCGGGTCGCCTGCGGCGACCCGGGGTCCGTGCTCGTCGTCGCTGACGTCGGTCGCGATCACCGTCATCTCGATCGGCGAGTGCGCGAGCTCCCGTGCGAGCTCGACGACGTCGCCGATCCGCGCGGCGACCGTGTCCGGCAGCCGGTAGTCGTGGGAGCCGAGGAGCGGCAACCGCCAGAGCGAGTGAGGCCGGAAGGTCTCCTCCGGCTGGAGCGCGAGCATGAACCGCTCGAGCTCGTCGAGCCGGTCGAGCGCCGCCATCGTCCCCGACAGAGCGCCGGCCGACGTGCCGTAGATCCAGCCGACGCGCGGCCAGAGCGCGCTCTCCCGCAGCCGCTGCAGGAAGCCGAGCTCCATCAGCACACCGTTGACCGCGCCGCCCGACAGGACGACGGCTACGTCACGCTCTACGACGCCGGCCCTTCCCATGACACGCTGTCACCAAGTATGTGATCGATCTGCGAGAGCGTCGAGTCGTCGAGCGTCACGCCGACCCCGCCGACGTCGTCCTCGACCTGCTCGGGACGCGAGGCGCCGATGATCGCCGAGGCGACGTTCTGCTCGCGAAGCACCCAGGCGATCGCCAGCTGGGCGAGCGTGATGCCGAGGCCGTCGGCGATCGGCCGGAGCTGCTGCACCCGCTCGAGCAGCGTGCGGTCGCGGGCGCGCCCCATGAAGCTGCCCATCGAGCGCGACGTCGCGCGCGTGCCCTCGGGGAGCGGCTCGCCGGGCCTGTACTTCCCCGTGAGCACGCCCTGCGCGAGGGGCGACCACACGATCTGCGAGATCCCGTTCGCCTTCGACAGCGGGATCACGTCGCGCTCGGGGCCGCGCCAGACCATCGAGTACTGCGGCTGGCTCGAGACGAACTTCTCGACGTCCGGCAGGGCGAGCGCCGCCTCGATCTTCTCGGCCGGCCACTCGCTGAAGCCGAGCCAGCGCGCCTTGCCCGCGCGAACGACCTCCGTCAGCGCCGCCATCGTCTCCTCGAGCGGCGTCTCCCAGTCGTAGCGGTGGCACTGGTAGAGGTCGACGTAGTCGGTGCGGAGCCGGCGCAGCGACTCGTCGATCTGCGTGTGCACCTGCTCGCGGGAAAGGCCCGAGCCGCCGTCGGGCGCCGGCCCGAAGAGCTTCGTCGCGAGCACGTACGAGTCGCGTGGCCGCGTCGACAGCACCTCGCCGAGGAACTCCTCCGCCTTGCCTCCCGAGTACACGTTCGCCGTGTCGACGAAATTGATGCCGACCTCGAACGCCTTCTCGACGCACGCCTCGGCCTGCTCGTCGCCGACGCCGCCGCCGTAGGTGAGCCACGAGCCGAGGCAGATCTCGGACACCTGGAGATCGCTGGAGCCGAGCTGTCTGAACCGCATCGATTCGACGGTATCCGTTAGCGTCGCGCTCATGCCCCAGCTCAACGCAATCGGAATCGTCGCGTCGGATCTCGCACGCTCCCTCGCCTTCTACCGGACGCTCGGTGTCGACGTTCCGGACGGAGACGGGCACATCGAGGCGACCTTCCCCAACGGCCTTCGGCTGATGTTCGACTCGGAGGACGTCATCCACAGCTTCGAACCGGAGTGGACGCGGGCGGCCGGCAACCAGGCCTCGCTCGCGTTCGAATGCTCGAGCCCGGCCGAGGTCGACGAGGTCTACGCGCGCGTCGTCGGCGCCGGGTTCGAAGGGCACAAGGAACCGTGGGACGCGTTCTGGGGCCAGCGGTACGCGCAGCTCCGCGATCCGGACGGCGTGCCCGTCGATCTGTTCGCCGCGCTCTGATCGAAGAGGAGGTCGTTCTCTCCGGCCGGACGCTGACGCTCCTGCGGCCGCCGAGCGCCGAGGAGCTCATCGACGAGCACGCGTTCGCGGCCGAGGAGTTCCTGCCCTACTGGGCCGAGCTGTGGCCGAGCGGCGTCGCGCTCGCCGAGCACGTGGCGACGCGCGACGTCCGCGGCCTGCGCGTGCTCGAGCTCGGCGCCGGCCTCGGCTACCCGTCGCTCGCCGCCGCGCTCGGCGGCGGCGACGTGCTCGCGACCGACTGGGCCGAGGACGCGGTCGCGCTCCTGCGCGCGAATGCCGCGCGCAACCACATCGCCCTCCGCGCCGAGCTCGTGCGCTGGGACGAGCCTTCGCGCTTCGGGACGGGGTGGGACCTCGTGCTCGCCGCGGACGTCCTCTACGAGCAGCGCAACGCCGAG
>Ga0182008_10001918_pt1 | contig 13443 bp, 13 predicted proteins | sample Sormic07211129_1_FD_120482 | JGI IMG/M metagenome (GOLD analysis project Ga0182008, IMG submission 120482) | Rhizosphere microbial communities from Sorghum bicolor, Mead, Nebraska, USA - 072115-129_1 metaG | ecosystem: Host-associated > Plants > Roots > Rhizosphere | place: USA: Nebraska...
ATCAACCTTGATCTGGTTGCCCGTGCGCGTGACCGTCGTGTTGCTGCCGTTGGCGAAGTCCGCCGTGCCGCCCGGGGCAATGTTCTGCGGCGTCGCCTCGCCGTTGGCGCTCAGGTTCCAGCCTGCGTTGGCAACATTGCTTACGCCCTCGATCGCCTGATGGGTGGCGTACAGCTGAGATCCGTTGATCGCATCAGTGCTAGTAGCGCTGACCTGCCCGGCCGCCACATGCTGGAGCTGACGCTCGTTCCCTGCCGAGCCTACACTGACAACACCAACAGGCGAGCCTCCAGCATAGGTGTATGAATTACCGTCAATGGTGCCGCTCGGCGTGGCGACTGCTGCAACGGTAGCGCTGGCGCTGCCCAGAGCCACGCTGTTGGCTTCCGTCACAGTAGCGCCAGCGCCCAGCGCCACGGCGCCGGACACGTCCGCGCTGGCGTTCCGACCCAGCGCCGCACCAGCCACAATGGCGGGATCGTTGACATTACCGTTGTAGGTCGCAACCGCACCGTCGCCGAAGGCCGCACCTCCGTTGCCGGCGCGCGAAGACGCCCCCATGGCCACCGAGCCTGTGGCGATCGCATCCTGGCCAATGGCAATGCTGCCCGAGCCGGTGGCTTGCGCCGCGCGCCCCATGGCGATGGCATCGGCCGCGCTGGCGGTGCTGTCGCCGATGGCAATGCTATCGGCTGCACTGGCAGCTGCTCCATAGCCCAGAGCCGTGGCGCGTTCGGCTGAAGCCCGCGCCGCATTGGCAGTGCTGCCCGCCCCACCAAGAGCAACGGCGTTGGCAGCGGTCGCTTGGGCGCGAGGGCCAATGGCAGTGGCATTTGCCTGCGTTGCAGCGGCGCTCATGCCGATCGCTGTGCTCACCTGCCCCGCTGCTTCTGCCAGCCGGCCAATTGCCGTGCTGGATTCCCCGGTGGCTTTTGCATCGACACCGACAGTGGTAGCAGATCCGCCTGACGCGATCGCATTCATGCCGATGGCCGTTGCCGATTGCCCCGAAGTGTTGGAGGAAGTGCCGATGGCAATGCCATTGTCGGATGTGGCAACCGCCCGATAGCCCATCGCGAAACTTCCGATGCCGCTCGCTGTCGCGCTGGTGCCGAGCGAAACAGAATTCTGCCCACTGGAATCAGCAAAGGACCCGATGGCAATGCTATCGAGTTGACCCTTGTCGGTCACGTTCGCCTCATAGCCGATGGCGATACTGCGGCTAGCGCCCGCAGTTGCATCGCCGATGGCGATGCTGTCGTCACCGCTCGCAGCAGAACCATAGCCCAGGGCCGTGGCGCGCACGGCTGAAGCTCGCGCTGCATCGGCGGCGGTGGACGCACCGCCCAAAGCAGTGGAATTGTCGGCGGTCGCCTGGGCGTTAGAGCCCAAGGCGGTCGCATCGAGTTGCGTTGCGTCGGCGCTGCGGCCCAAGGCCGTGGACCGAAGGCCGCTGGCAACGGCCCCATCACCGACGGCGGTGCTGCTCGAGCCTTCGGCACGGGCGACGATGCCGAGGGCGGTACTGCGAGGACCAATGGCAGTGGCGGTATCACCTCCTGCAAAAGAACCATCGCCTTGCGCCAGACTATTTCGACCTATGACGGTGGAAGTCAGCCCGCTCGCAACGGCATTCGTACCTACGGCAGTCGCCGAGCCACCGGTCGCCTGGGCCCGCGCTCCCATTGCGACTCCGTAATCTCCGGCGGTTGCCTCGCCGCCAATCGCAATACTGTCCACACCAGTCGCTTGCGCGCCGCGCGTCTGATTGCTGCCGATCGCGATCGAACCCGTCCCCGACGCAGTCGTCGAATTCGCCACCGACAGCGGTGTGGCGCCGTTGCCGCCTGCGCCGCCGATGGAGACCGAGTTCAAGCCGCTGGCTTTGCTGCCAAAGCCCATGGCAACGGCGGATATGCCGCTTGCCGAGGACTCCAGCCCGAAAGCAGAGCTCCACTTGCCCGCTAAGCTCAGGAAACCAAAAGCGGAGCCACCGGCTCCGGTGACTTGGCTGAATGCGCCATAGGCCGTCGCGGCCAGCTGTCCGCTGCCGCTGGCTTGGCAGCCCGCAATGAGGGAATAGGTGCCCGTTCCGTCCGCGGGACCAGTGCTAGTGACGCCCGGATTAACCCGCCCCACTATCCCTGATGCCGCTGTCGAGCACGTTTGAGCTGAAGAGAGCGTGTTCGCATCCGCCTCCTGGGGTACACCCATGAACAATGCGACCGCGCCCAACGCCACGATAGCCGCAGCGCTATGGCAGGTTGTGGGCGTGCTACTGCGCTTGCCCTTGGCCTTCGTGATCTCGCTTGCAGCCACCCACGCGCCGATCGCCTCGTTCCACACCGACCTGTATGACTTGTTCATTGATCCACCTAGTTGAGCCAATGCATCACCGCGATACATTTCCGGCAAAAAGTGGTGCAAATGTATTTTTTTAGCTGGTTCGGAAACAGGCTAAATCACACGATTCGCCAAACGGGCAACACGTTAGAACAGGGATTCGAAGAATTTTTCTCGATTTTTTATTGAGTTTTCAAAAAACAGTCAGGAGATTCCGTTAGCCAAAAGAAATAGACGCTTCTGCAAAAGCCCTAGGGTCAAAAGTGTGTTCTGGCGCGAAGAAGTTTGCTTTCCTAAGTCAAGGCCTTGTCCCACCTTCGCGGCGTTCCGGCGGGGGGATGTTGTTGATCAACCTAGGAGTCGCCTTGAATTCACCCAACAACCAAAATTACCGCGCCATCGCGTGAACTGCTGGTCGCCGAACTCCGCGTGTTCTGGGAGTTGGCGGCCGGGGTTGCGCTTTGGCCGCTGCTCCAAAAGGGCGACCAAGGTGACGGGCACCCCGTACTCGTCTTGCCCGGCCTGATGGCAAATGATGGGTCCACGATCTTGTTGCGTCGCTTCCTCACCAACCGGGGCTATGACGCACGGGGCTGGGGCCTCGGTCTCAACCTGGGCCCACGCAAAGGCGTGGAGGCCAACATGCTCGCGCTGCTAGACGAGCTATGCGGCGCCAGCGGCCAAAAGGTCATCGCCAGCAAACGTTTCGAAGCGTTCGGTGATGCTGGGCGCGAGATGAAAAACGAGCTCTATCGCATCGCTTGCTTGGACAAGCCGGCCTTCTTGGCCTTGATGCGTCGCCACGACTACCCCAGCATCCAGAGCGCCAAGGCTGGGGCATTCATCACGGACGTGGAGGCGTTCCTCAACGTGCACAGCCCTAGGGCGGCAAACCTGCCCACCGGGATGCTTAAGGAGATGGTTCGCAAGGCAAAAGGGTTGACCGAGCTACCGTTCCTTGAAGGGGACAACCCCGACGTGCTCATCGGCAGTTTCAGCTCGTTCTTCACGACGCCGATCTTGTTGTTCGAGAAGGCTACGCACGTCTTCGATCGCGAAATCCAAGTCGAGAAGAGCCTCAACGCTGGCGGCTTCAAGCAGCGCGCGCAGGGCATCGACTATCGGTTCTCTGACTCCAAGGCCGATCCCGGCATCCAACTCGCCGACGTGGTCGTGGGCCTGATCGGCAAGTATCAGGACTTCGTCGAGGAGCATCGGCTGCCAGAGCTGTTGGCGCGTAAGAAGTACTGGAGCGCCAGGCAGACGGAAACCTTCGACTTGCTACGCGGGCTCATCGACTACTCAGACGACGTGAGCAACGCGTTCATCCACCGCATCACCGCCATGGATAGCGAATGGAAGAACGACAGCTTCATGCACGATATAGCACCCATGCCTCACCTGCTCTGACCCACTATTGCGGTTTCCAATGAACGGCTCTATCAGTAGCAGTCTTCAGCAACTGTCAGATATTGTGAAGGGTTGCAGGACGCCCACCCTCTCCATGAATGACTGCAGCACCCTTCGAACCGGGCATTGATCTGCTTATGGGGGCGGGCTAGTCAATGACCGGTGGGCGGCAGTCAGCGTAAGCTCAGTCGCAGAGACTGAAGGGCAGGAGTCGCTGCAAAGCCGCCGTTCTTTCGAAACGCCCCAGAAGCAGCAATGAAGCCCTAAGGCGACGCTCGCCGAACTCTGAAGCAGCCATTTGGCCGGATCTCTTCAGAAGCGCGAGCGTGCCAGCCATGTGACGAAGGACGTGGCGTCCTCCAACACGTACCTTCATCGAGGTTGCCCATCGCCACGTAGGGCTCATTCACACTTTGGATGCCGATCTTCACTTAACCCCCTTGGGAGGACCAGCGAACAGTCTGAGGTCGCGGTTCGAATTACCCGTAACGACCACCTCTGCGGAAGGACCCGTGCCGTTGGTCTGCCCGCTCGACACCTCGTTGAGCCGCAACAGCACGCTCGCGAGGCCGCCGCTATTGAAGCCCTCACTCACGCGCATTCGGTCTCCGCTGCTTTCTCAGCGGCGCGTTTGACGCGTGCAGTGAAGGCGAGATAGCTCTCGCCTTGCCCCACCGAGAACGCCGCTTCGTCCCATGCAGTGAGGCCGAGGGCGCACGCCTTCGCATCGATACCGCTGCGCGTCTGGTCCCACGCGACATCAGAAAGATCTGGACTCTCGCCGATCTCCTCTGCTTCCCGCACCAGGCGCTTCACGATGCCAAGCAGGTATGCCATCCCTTTCGGCGGACTTGCCTTGACGCACACCTCCGCGGCCTGCTCAAAGATCTCCACGCCGACACCTGCCTCGACCAGATCGCGCAACTTCGGATCCGACGGGTTCACGTCAGTCACGCCCTTTGCCCGGATGGCCTTGCAAACAGCAGCCACTTTCTTTGACGTCCGGGCTTCACGCTCTGCACTGGCCATCGCGTCCGGCGTCGTTCCTTCCGCCTCGCTCTCCCCCTCAACTGTGGATGCAGCGATAGACGGGCCTCGATGACTGCGAGAGGCTTCGCCACCATTGGCAGCATTCCCAGTCTCGCGCTCCCGCTGCCGACGTTTTCTTTCTGCGCCTCCCTCGTCTTCGCGCTCCCTCTTGGGCTGACGCCGCTCCCAAGCCACCAGACGGCCGGTGTCTTTGGCGATCAGCCCCTTGTCCTGCATGAGTCCGTAGACCCGCTGCGCGACACCTTCCTCCACCTCGAGGTAAAAGTCCATCGATTCGAAATCCGGCACCCCGGGATTGCCTCGGTCCTCGGACGTGCTCGCCGCCTCCAGCAGATGGACCCAGATGGCGATCACCTGCGCCATGGACACGCCAGCCTTCTTGGCGATCAACCCGAGCTTCGGATCGGTGACCGTCCCGTGATGCCATCTGAACCAATGCATATCCGCCATGACGCGTCAGACCTCCGATGCCTGCGTCTCGGTGAGCTTGGGGGACCGCACATGGACGCCATTCGCCGAGTCAACCTGCTCGACGATCCATGCGTCGATGGACGACTTCAGCCACACCGTGCATCGCCGACCCAAGGACACGCTGCGCGGAAATTTCCCGGCCGACATGCGCGCATAGATCGCGCTCTTCTTCAGACACACGCGACGCTCGACCTCCTGGATGCGGAGAAAGCGATCTCCTGGCGCTGCTTTGAGGACGGGTGGGGCTTGCATGTGGACAGTTTCGGAATTGAACATGGAGCGAGGATCGCGCAGCAAAGCTGACATCGACAAGGCAAGCGATGTCACCTCGACGCCATTTCCAGATCGGCTGCGCAGCGGCCTTCAGGCACCCTCGCTTCGCGCTTGGCCGCCTCCTTGACGCGCCGCAAGTACGCCGGCCAGTGCTCGCGATCGGGACCGAGGTTGAACTCTCGCCACCGCCCGATGCCAAGCGCTTCGGCCTTGGCCTCGATGCTGGCCCTGCTTTGGTCCCAGGCAGCCTGCGGCAGACCCGGTCGCTCGCCGATGTCCGCAGCCTCCCGCAACCGGCGCTCCACGATGCCAAGCAGGTATTCCGCGCCCTTGGCGGGGTGCGCCCTGGTGCAAATCTCGGCGGCCTGCACGAAGGTCTCCACGCCGACGCCTTTGTCGATCAGCGCGCGCAGCTTCGGATTCGACGGGCTCACGTCTACGCCCTTGGCCCTGATCGCCTTGCAGACGGTTTCCGCTTTCGTGGAGATTTGAGATTCGTCGCCCCCCACTTCCCCCGCTTGCGGGGGGTAGGGGGGTGTTTTCTTATCTCTTCTCCTCTCCTCTCCTCTGGGTGTGACTTGGCGGGACGTGGCGTGACATGGCGTGACACTTATGGATTCGGTGTGACTTGGCGGGACAGCAGCTGTCACACCCGCCGTTTCGCGTTCACGCTGACGGCGCTTTCTGTCTGCGCCGGTGTCGTCATCGCGTTCGCGTTTGGGTTGTCGCTTTTCCCATGCAGCGAGGCGCCCTGTGTCGCTATCGATCAGGGCCCGGTCCTGCATGAGCCTGTACACGCGCGCGGTGGTGCCCTCATCCACACCGAGAGCAAAGTCGATGGCCTCGAAGTCCGGCGTGCCCGGATGGCCGCGCTCCTCGGACGCGCTGGCCGCCTCCAGCAAGTACGCCCAGATCGCGATGACCTCGGCCACAGACGTGCCCGCCTTCTTCGCGATCAACCCGAATTTCGGATCGGTGACCGTCCCGTGATGCCACCGGAACCAATGCATGTCCGCCATGGCGCTCAACTCCTCCGAGCTTGATTTGCGCCATGGGCTGCGGGCGAGACGGCCATGTTGTTGGCCCTCTCGATCTGCTCGTCGATCCATGCGTCGATGGAAGACTTCAGCCACACCGTGCATCGACGGCCCAACGAGATGCTGCGCGGGAATGCGCCGGTCGCCATGCGCGCGTAGATCGCGCTCTTCTTCAGACACACCCGGCGCTCGACCTCTTGAATCCTGAGAAAGCAGTCGCCGGGCGCGACTTTGAGAGGGGTTGGCGTCTCCATGCGGACGGTTTCGGAAGTGAACATGGGATGAGGATCACCGAGAAGAGGTGACATTGAGGAGGCCCAAGATGTCATCACCGGCTCCTTATCCATGGCGGCGTGCGCTGTCCAGCGCATCGCATTGGCGCTCGATCTGAGCGCCGAGAAGTCCCAGCGACGCCGCCATGAGCCGTTCCAGCGCGCCGCGGTGGCATGCGTTGAAGAAGGGCGCAGGGCTTGCGTCGGAACAAGCGGCTTCGCGCCGGTCTTCGTCCCAGGAAAGCAGTTGGGCGAGCATGTGGGTGCCTTGCACCACGTCGCGCGCGTCGTTCAGAAATTCGGCGAGCCGTTGCTGGGGCAGGCTCAGCCCTTCCCCTCGGACCCATTCGAAGGGCTTGAATTGAGCGGTGGGGCGATAGCTCGCGAAAGAGCAGCCGGCGTCGGCGCCAGCGTGAGAAGAGTCGGCCATGGGGCCTCCAAGGATTGCGGTTTGCTACAACCGCCGTCCTCTCTTCCAAAAGAGGGCGGCAGCTCGAACGGGTTGGAAGACCGGGCAATCCTTGCGGAAACCGGCAGGGCTCGCGCCCTCCCATTCGAGCCGCCAAAAAATGGAGCGCGAACGAAAAAGCCGCAGACCATGTGCGGTGACTGCGGCTTTCGTCGCAGGATTGCAGCGGGCTTCCAAACCCGACCTCGCTCATCACGAGGCGAGAGAACTTTAAGCGCTCTCGGCTGTTCCCGTCAAGCCGCGCGCAGCTTCACCACGTCGGCGCCACGGCGCAATTCATCGAGGTAGTCGGCCCACTTCTGCATCATCGAAAAACGTTCCACGCGAAACTCTGTGCGGTTGTAGGCGCGGCCGAGACTGTCTTTGACGGCGTGTGCGAGCTGTGCCTCGATCACCGACTCGTCGACGTTGAGGCGCTCCGCCAGGATGGTGCGCGCGGTCGCGCGGAACCCGTGGGCAGTCACTTCGTCTTTGCCGAAGCCCATCGCGCGCAACGCGGCGTTGATCGCGGCATCGCTCATGGGTCGTTCGTGGCTGCGCTCGCCGGTGAACACGTAGGCGCTGCGCCCCGTCAAAGGATGCAGATCGCGCAAGGCCTCAACGGCCTGCGTTGACAACGGCACCAGGTGCGGTGCGCCGTGCAGCTTGCCAACCTTCTTTCGCTTCATGCGAGCGGCGGGCACAGTCCACAGCCCAGCGTCGAGGTCGATCTCTTCCCACTTCGCATGCCGCAGCTCGCCCGGGCGCAGCAGGACCATGGGGGCCAGCTTCAGTGCAGTCCGCACAACGTGCGTCCCCTTGTAGCCATCGCAGGCGCGCAACAGCTCGCCCAGGCGCTTGGGGTCGGTGATGGCCGGGAAGTGCTGCACGAGCGGCTTGCGCAACGCGTCCTTCAGGTCGCGGGCCGGATTGCTCGTCGCGCGGCCTGTAGCGACGGCGAAGCGGAAGACCTGGCCGCAGTTCTCCAGCGCGCGGTGTGCGGTCTCGACGACGCCGCGAGACTCGATGCGGCGGATGACCGTCAGCAGCTCGGGCGGGTCGATCTTCGCGATGGGGCGCGTGCCGATGTAGGGGAACACGTCGTTCTCCAGCCGGCCGATGATCTTGACGCCATAGCTCTCGGCCCAGTCGGCGCGGCGCACCTCGTACCATTCGCGCGCGACGTGCTCGAAGCTGTCGAGCACAGGCAGGCCCGCCTCGGCGCGTGTCGCAGCTTCACGGGCCTGGACATGCGCCGCACGAACGGCCTTTCTGGCCTCGCTGGGATCGATGCCTTGGGCCACTTTCCTGCGGGCATCCTCGGCTCGCTCGCGGGCAAGACCGATACCGATGGTGGGGTAGGTGCCGAGCGAGAGCGTTTTGCGCTTGCCGGCGATGCTGTAGTCAAAGCGCCATCCGTGGGCGCCGCCGTTCACGAAGAGCAGGATGTAGAGGCCATCGCCGTCGGAAATGCGCCTGCGCGGATCGCCGGGTTTGATGGATCGAAGGGACGTGTCGGAACCGATTAGATTTCGTGGCATAACAATTTTTCGGGTGCAGTAAGTGATGCAGTAACTCAAGATCGCACCCGAACAAAATTCTAGAGCTGGCGCGGCCTCCGAGGCATCTTTCGACGGAGCCCCAGGCCACCAAATTCGTAAAGGCGCTACAGCTATCAAAGCTGTAGCGCCTTTTTCGTTGTGTTCCCGCGGCGGGATTTCGGTTCGGATCGTTGCTGCGCCGACATGCAGTCATGGCTGACGTTCTCGCGAACCAGCGGCTCAAGCCACGGACCCCTTGCGCAGGACGATATCGGGCGGTTTCACCGCGAGCGACGCCACCATCGCGAGCAGCGTGTCGCCGAAGCCGCCGCGGGCGCGTGCATCGGTTCTCGCGCTGGTCGTGACGCGCGGGCCGGCGCTCCATGCAATGCGTGCGCCGGAAGCCTGCAGGGCTTCGACCAGGGCCGTGTCCTCGCTGCATGCCAGCGGCTCGAAACCACCGACCCGGCAATACGCTTCGGTCGCCACGCCCAGGTTGGCGCCATGCACATGGCGGTGCCCGTCCGAGGCGACATAGTGGCGCGCGAAGTGCGACTGCAGCCCGCCGCCGTCGAGACCGTGCGCGCTCCAGTCGGCCACGTCCACCAGGCCGCAGACCACGTCGGCGTTCTCGGCGAGCTGCTTGACCAGCCAGTCGGGCGAGACGATGGTGTCGGCGTCGGTAAAAGCCAGCCACCGCGCTCCCGCCTCGACGAAAAGCTCGGCGCCCCTGGCGCGCGCGATGCCGACGTTGCGCGCATCGAGCACCAGCAGCGCCACGCCACGTTGCCTCGCGATGGCTTCGGTGGCGTCGCTGCAGCTGTCGAGCACGACCACCACGCCGACGTGTTCGCCCTCCAGCGCCGGATGGGCGGCCGCCCGCAGCACGGCGTCCAGCGCGGCGCCGATGCGCTCGCCTTCGTTGTGCGCGGGAATCACGACGCCGATCACCGGATGCCCTCGCGCTGCGCCACCGATCGGCCATCGCGCGCCCAGACCTGGAGCACGAAGTCGTCTTCCTCGTGCAGGGCCAGGCGCGCCAGGTTCAGGGCGGCCAGTGCGCCGTGCACCTCCCGGGTGGAAAGACTGCGTTGCGCGAAATCGGGCCGCCAGTCGCAGGCCACCAGGATGCCGTCGGCCTCGAGCGTGTCTTCGCAACAGGCGGCCAGCCGGTGCATGTCGTCGCGGTCGAGGAAGTAGCCCAGCTCGCTCAGCACGATGAGATCGAAGCGGCCGGCATCGCGCGGCCAGTCCTGCGGCAGCTGGTGGTGTGCGACGCGCACGTTGGCCAGGCCGCTGGTGCGCTTGCGTGCGATGTCCACGGCATGCGCCGAGAAATCGCTCGCCAGGAGATGGTCGCAGCGCTGCGCCAGCGCGAGCGTGAGCTCGCCGATGCCGCAGCCCGGTTCGTAGGCTCGCCGGTAGCGCGCCTGCGGCAAGGCGGCCAGCAGCAGTGCGCGCTTGCGCGCCTCGTACCAGCGATGGCGCAGCGCATACGGGTCTTCGCTGGCCGCGTAGAGCGCCTCGAAATACGGCTGCTGGTCATGCGGCATGGTCGCGGCTCACAGGAAGATGACCTCGAACGGGCGCGCCGCGCGCTGGACCGTGGTGGCACGCAGCACCGGACCGGAGCCGGTGGAGGGATCGCGCCGCAACTGGCTGGTGAACGCATTGACGGCCGCGCGCTTGCGCCGCACGGCGTCCTCGTTCAGCGGGAGCCGGAAGGCGTGCGACCAGGGCATGCGCATGTCGCCGGGGCGCGACCAGTGCCATCCCCACACCGGCACTTCCGCCAGCCGGGCGCCGGTGCTCGCGGCCGCCAGCGCGCAGGCCTCGCCCGTCGCCTCATGGTCGGGGTGGCCGTCCTGCCGCCAGGTGGTGAACACCACGTCGCCGGGCCGCAGCAGCGACACCAGCCGGGCTGCGAGCATGGCGCGCAATGCCTTCAGGCCGCCATCGGGCAGGCCCAGCCGGATGGGTTCGATGGCGAGGCCGAGGCACTGCAAGGCCTTGCGGCTTTCCCGCGGCCGGGTTCGCGCGAGCCGTTCGACCGGCCACTGCGTCGAGCCGCGATGGCTGGCGGTGCCGTCGGTGACGGCGATCACTTCGACGTGCCGGCCGCATTCGGCCAGTTGAGCCAGCAGGCCGCCGACCGAGAGCACCTCGTCGTCGGGGTGCGGTGCGACGACGACGGCGCGCGCGTGCGCGGGCACCAGTTCGGTCGGCGCAATCGCGGGCAAGCGCGCGAGCCCGGGCCAGCGGCTCCATTCGGCTTCGGTGGTGCCATCTCCCCGGATGGCGCGGCGTGCTACAGCGTCCATGACGAGGGCTCCTCTTTGTCGTTCGCGGCGAATTGGCCGAGTGCGGCCAGGTCGCGCTCGGCATGGCTCTGGCGCAGGAACACGGGCAGGTCCGCCATGGCGCGGGCGAAGCGCGGGTCCCGGCACAGCGGGCCGGCGCCCACGGCGCGGCCGGCATGGTGCAGGACCTCGTTGGCGGCCTGCTCGACCGAAAGGCGCGCGCGCAAGGCGATGCGCCGTGCGTTGTCCCGCGGATGCCGGTCGATCCAGGCGGCGGCTTCGCGCAATTGCGCTGCCGCCGCGGTCAGGGCCACGTCGATGGCGCCGAGGTGCGCGAGGCGATGGGCATCCGGTGCCGGCCCGCGCAGCCGATGCACGGCGTGCGCAATGTCGTGCGCGCCGCCGAACCAGCAAGCCGCGATGCCCGCACCGCCTTGCCAGAAACCGGCGCGGTTCACGTAGTCGCCAGGCCGGCCGATGGCCGTGGCGTCTGCATGATCGAAGCGGACGTCGACGCTGGCGCTCGCCGCCATGCCGACGGCATGCCAGCCATCGCCGGTCACCTGTACGCCGGGCTGGTCCATCGCGACGGCCGCGAGGCACGGCTCGTTCGCCGTGTTCCAGCAGCTCACGACGGCGTGCGTCACCGTCGCCGCGCCCGAGCACCACGCCTTGGTGCCGGTCAGGCGGATTCGACCCCCCTGCGCTGCGTGAAGCGCCAGGCGCGCATCGGGTGGCTCCGCGCACCAGGTGCCCCAGAGCGAACCCGCGGTCGCGAGAGACGCGCGGTCGAGTTCGGCCAGGATGGCCAACGCATCGGTGTGCCCTTCGAACAGCTTGGCGAGCGACAGGTCGTGGGCCGCCACGTCGGCCAGCACGCGCCAGCGCGCCAGGGTCTGGCCGCCGCCGGGCTGCGGAAGAACGTCGATACCGGCATCGACCAGGTGCTTCAGCGCCAACCCGCCACCGTGGCGCAGTTGCAGTTGCCGCAGGGCGTTGTCGGGCGCGGAATCGAACATGGGCGTGCGTGGTTTGGGTTGGGGCTGACGAAGGAAAGAAAAAGAAACTTCGACAGACGGTAGGCAAACCATGCAACGCGAATCGTCGGTGGGCGGCTTCCGGCCGTGTAGGACCGGGCAGGGCGCGCCGCGAAAAACCCCCGTCGCTACTTGACCGAGCCCGAGGTCAAGCCTTGCACCATGTAGCGCTGCATCCACGCGAACAGGATGGCGACAGGCACCACCGCGCAGATGGCCGCCGCCATGACCAGTTCCCACTGCACCACGTACTGGCCCGCGACCATGTTGGTGACGAGCACGGTCAGCGTCTGCTTTTCAGTGGAGCGGATCAGGGTGTAGACCACCGCGAACTCGTTCCATGCGTTGACAAAAGTGACCAGCGCCGTCACCGCCATGGCCGGCAATGCCAATGGCAGGAACACCTTGCAGACCGTGCGCACCGGCCCCGATCCTTCGAGCCAGGCCGACTCTTCCAGGTCGCGTGGAATGGTCTCGAAGTACGAGGTCATCATCCAGACGGCAAAGGCGATGCCGAAGGCGCCGTAGGCGATCACGACGGACAGCCGCGAATCGGTCATGTTGCTGCCGTCGAACCAGGGGATGCTGGCCGCCATCTTGAACAGGCCCACCACCAGCAGCACGGGCGCGATCATCTGCGTCACGAGCAGGAACTGCCGGTAGCCGCCCTGGCCGCGAAACTTGAGGCGCGCCAGCGCATAGGCGGAGGGAACGCTGACGGCAATCGTCAGCACCGTGGCCGAGAGCGAGACCAGCAGGCTGTTGAACAGCGCGCGCCCGAAGCCCGTCTGGGTCCACATGGCGGAGAAATTGCTCCACTGCCATTGCTGGGGCAGCCAACGCGCGGGATAGACGTAGATCTCCGAAGCCGGCTTGAGCGCGGTGAGAAACATCACCGCCAACGGAAAGACCACCACGGCCACCAGCGGCAGGAGCAGCAGCCAGCACCAGAGGCTGCGCAGGAGCTTGTCTTTGCGGATCATGCGGCGGCCTTTCCCACCTGCCGTTTCTGCAGGCGGACATACAGCACGGTGAAGACCAGCAGCAAGCCCAGCATCACGAGCGAGATGGCGGCCGCCTCGCCGGGGCGGCCCAGGCGGAAACCCAGGTGGTACAGCCAGGTGACGAGGATGTGCGTGGCGTTGTCGGGCCCGCCCTGCGTCATGATCCAGATGATGGGAAAGGAGTTGAAGACGTAGATCACGTTCAGCACGATGGCCATGTGGATGAATGGCTTGAGCAGCGGCAGCGTGAGGCGGCG
>Ga0182008_10001921_pt1 | contig 13436 bp, 10 predicted proteins | sample Sormic07211129_1_FD_120482 | JGI IMG/M metagenome (GOLD analysis project Ga0182008, IMG submission 120482) | Rhizosphere microbial communities from Sorghum bicolor, Mead, Nebraska, USA - 072115-129_1 metaG | ecosystem: Host-associated > Plants > Roots > Rhizosphere | place: USA: Nebraska...
ACGGGATTACATGGAAATCGGTCTGCGCGAGTGGCTGATAGTCATCGGCATTATTGTTATTGCCGGTATTCTTTTTGATGGCTGGCGCCGCATGCGCGGTGGCAAGGGCAAGCTCAAGTTCCGCCTGGACCGCAACCTGTCCAACTTGCCCGACGATGACGGCAGCGCCGAGTTGCTGGGCCCGCCCCGTGTGCTGGACACCCATAAAGAGCCTCAGTTGGACGAGCACGACCTGCCGTCGATGAGTGCGCCGGTGCGTGAAGCCCGCGAGCCGTCGTCCAAACGCGGCAAGCGTGCCAACCCGGTCGCCGAGCCACAACAGGGCGACTTGAATCTGGACGTAAACGAAGGCCCCGGTTTCAGCAGCCGCGACGACGATTTCCCGGATGAAAACACCAGCAGGAACGCGCCGCGCCAATCGGTCAACGACCAGCCGGCTGCCGAAGAAGTCCTGGTGATCAGCGTTATTTGCCGCGATGCGGGCGGCTTCAAGGGCCCGGCATTGCTGCAGAACATCCTCGAAAGCGGCCTGCGCTTCGGCGAGATGGATATTTTCCACCGCCACGAAAGCATGGCCGGCAATGGCGAAGTGCTGTTCTCCATGGCCAACGCGGTCAAACCGGGTACTTTTGATCTGGACGATATCGACCTGTTCAGCACGCCGGCGGTAAGCTTTTTCCTCGGCCTGCCGGGCCCGCGTCACCCCAAACAAGCGTTCGACGTGATGGTGGCCGCAGCGCGCAAGCTGTCTCAGGAGCTCAACGGCGAGCTCAAGGACGACCAGCGCAGCGTGCTGACCGCCCAGACCATCGAACACTACCGTCAGCGTATCGTCGAGTTCGAGCGTCGCGCCCTGACACAGAAACGCTGAGGATTGGCTTCCAGCGTTGTCATTAGAATAAGCGCACCAACATTTGAGCAGCTTCGGCTGCTCTTTTGCTTTATGAGAGAACACCATGACCGCCGCCCACACCCGCATCCTCGAACTGCGCGCTGAACTGGATCAGCACAACTACCGCTACCACGTTCTCGACGAGCCGAGCATTCCGGACGCCGAGTACGATCGTCTGTTCCACGAGCTCAAGGCCCTCGAAGCCGAGCACCCGGAGCTGGTCACGCGCGATTCTCCGACGCAGCGGGTCGGCAGCGCGGCGTTGTCGGCGTTTACTCAAGTCAAGCATGAGATCCCGATGCTCAGCCTGGGCAACGCGTTCGATGAAGCCACCATGCTTGAGTTCGATCGCCGCGTCACCGAGGGCCTCGATCTGCCGGTGGGCGATCTGTTCGGCGGCGGTGCGGCGGTGGAATACAGCTGCGAGCCGAAGCTCGACGGGCTGGCGGTCAGCCTGCTGTACCAGGACGGCGAGTTGATACGCGGTGCCACCCGCGGCGACGGCACCACCGGCGAAGACATCAGCGTCAACGTGCGTACCGTGCGCAATATCCCTTTAAAGCTGCATGGCAGCGGCTGGCCGGCGACCCTGGAAGTGCGCGGCGAAGTGTTCATGTCCAAGGCCGGTTTCGAGCGGCTCAACGCGTCGCAGTTGGAAGTGGGCGGCAAGACCTTCGCCAACCCGCGCAACGCCGCCGCCGGCAGCCTGCGCCAGCTGGATTCGAAGATTACCGCCAGCCGCCCGCTGGAGTTCTGCTGCTACGGCATCGGCCAGGTCACCGCCGATATCAGCGACACCCATATCGGCAACCTCAAGCAATTGCAACAGTGGGGGCTGCCCATCAGTCATGAGCTGAAACTGGCCAAGGGTATTCAGGAATGCCTCGACTACTACCGCGACATCGGCGAGCGGCGTAACAGCCTGCCGTATGAAATCGACGGTGTGGTGTTCAAGGTCAACAGCCTTGCCTCCCAACGCGAGCTGGGCTTTCGCGCCCGCGAACCGCGCTGGGCCATCGCCCACAAATTCCCGGCCATGGAAGAACTGACCGAACTGCTCGATGTGGAATTCCAGGTCGGCCGCACGGGCGCCGTGACGCCGGTCGCGCGCTTGAAACCGGTCAAGGTTGCTGGTGTAACCGTGGCCAACGCCACCTTGCACAACATGGACGAAGTGGCGCGACTGGGCCTGATGATCGGCGACACCGTGATAATCCGCCGCGCCGGCGATGTCATCCCGCAGGTGGTTTCGGTGGTCACCGAGCGCCGCCCGGAACACGCACGCGCGGTGCAGATCCCTGAAAGCTGCCCGGTGTGCGGTTCCCATGTGGAGCGCACGCAACTGGTCAAGCGCAGCAAAGGCAAGGAAACCGTCAGCGAGGGCGCGGTGTACCGCTGTGTCGGGCGCCTGGCCTGCGGCGCGCAGCTCAAGCAGGCGATCATCCACTTCGTGTCGCGTCGCGCCATGGACATCGACGGCCTGGGTGACAAGACCATTGAGCAACTGGTGGATGAACACCTCATCGGTTCCCCGGCTGACCTCTATAAGCTCACGTACGAGCAGATCATCGACCTGGAAGGCTTCGCCGATATCTCCAGCAAAAAGCTGATCGCCGCCATCGAAAACAGCAAGTCGCCGACCCTGGCGCGCTTTATCTACGCCTTGGGTATTCCCGATGTGGGCGAGGAGACCGCCAAGGTGCTGGCGCGCTCGCTGGCCTCCCTTGCGCGCGTGCAACAGGCTTTGCCGGAAGTGCTCACGTACTTGCCGGACGTGGGCCTGGAAGTGGCGCATGAGATCCACAGTTTCTTTGAGGACGGCCACAACCAACAGGTGATCGGCGCGTTGCTGTCGCCGGACGAATGCGGCCTGCAGTTGCAGGAGCAGGGCGATCTGAGCGCCGAATTCGCCGCCAGCGCCACCCTCGGCGGGTTGCTCGACAAGCTCAATGTGCCCAGCGTCGGTCCCGGCGCCGCGCAGAAACTGGCGGACAGATTCGGCAGCCTCGACGGCGTAATCCAGGCCGACTGGCTGGACATGCGCCAGGCATTGCCCGAGAAGCAGGCCAAGGCCGTGCGTGACTTTTTCGATAACCCGCAGAATGCGCGCCGCGCCCTGGCGATCGAGCAGCAGCTCAAGGACTTCGGCATGCACTGGCACAGCGAGAAAAAAGTCATCGAAGGGTTGCCCGAAGCCGGCCACACCTGGGTGCTGACCGGCTCGCTGGAGCTGATGAGCCGCGACGTGGCCAAGGACAAGCTGGAAAGCCTGGGCGCCAAGGTGGCCGGCTCCGTCTCGGCCAAGACCCACTGCGTGGTCGCGGGGCCCGGCGCCGGCTCCAAGCTGGCCAAGGCTACCGAGCTCGGTTTGAAAGTACTGGATGAAGAGGCATTTATCGCTTTCCTGGCCCGGCACAACTTATCTGTCTGACGGCGTCAGCAGCGCGCGGGCTGCGCTGCGCACCTCGTGCCTGCCAAGTGGAACGATCCGGAGTCCGCGATGATCTAGTCTTGGTCATCCCTGGGAGAGATCGCCATGTTCCGCTATTTCGAGCAGCTCAGTTCGCGCATTGCCGCACCGTTCATGGCCGATACCTCGCGCAACGGCAAGGTCTGGCAATGCCGTTGCGGCCAGGCGCTGTTCTTTCGCAACAGTCAGTGCCTGGCCTGCTCGGCGCTGCTGGGTTATCAGCCGCAGCAGAGTCGCCTGGCGTCCCTGCAGCCCGGCCCCGTGACTGGGACGTGGCTGCAGGACGGCAATCTCGACGCCGGTGCTTTTCGTCGCTGCGCCAACCTCGACACGCCGGCGGCCTGCAACTGGCTGATCCCGGCGCACAGCACCGCGCCGCTGTGCGTGGCTTGCAGCCTCAATCGCACCATTCCGGACCTGTCCATCGTGGAAAACCACGAGCGCTGGCGCAAAGTGGAAACCGCCAAGCGCCGCCTCGTGGCGCAGTTGATCAGCCTGGGCTTGCAAGTGGTGCCCAAGCGCGTCGACGAAGATACCGGCCTGGCCTTCGACTTTATCGGCATCGACCTGCAGGGCAACGCGCCCACCACCGGCCATGCCAACGGTCTGATCACCCTGGACATCAAAGAAGCCGATGACGCCCACCGCGAGCAAGTCCGCGTGCAGATGCACGAGCCTTACCGCACCTTGCTCGGCCACTTTCGCCATGAAGTCGGTCATTACTATTGGGATCGACTGATCGCCGACAGCCACTGGCTCGAACCTTTTCGCCAATTATTCGGCGACGAACGCGCCAGCTACGCCGATGCTCTCGAGCGGCACTATCAGCACGGGCCGCGACCGGACTGGCAACACACCTGCGTCAGCGCCTACGCCACCATGCACCCGTGGGAAGACTGGGCCGAGACCTGGGCGCACTACCTGCATATGATGGACGCCGTGGACACCGCCCTGGGCTTCGGCATGAGCGCCCGCGAGATGGACCTGGATTATCAGCCGTTCCCCCTCGCCACCCTCTACGACCCTGAACACCCAGGCGGTCCGGCATTTCTTTCGTTCGTCAACGCCTGGATCGAACTGGCCGGCATGCTGAACGAACTCTCGCGCAGCATGGGCCAGCCGGATTTCTACCCCTTCGTACTCCCACCGGCGGTGATCGCCAAACTGCACTTTATCCACCTGGTGATCCAGGAGGAGGGCGGGCGTGCGGACGAGGTGTTGCAGGCACAGTGATTAACCCGTGTGTGAGGGCAAAGCGTGTGGTCAAGGCAAGTGCTTGAACCTCTTCATATTTTTAATCGGTCACCAACGGTTGTAACTTCCCATGAGATCGGTACAATGGCGCGGCTTGCCGAGAGGCCAGCGTCGTTATGGTGACCCCATCGGTCCCCCCGCAACGATTACCCGTTAACCTGGTCAGGCCCGGAAGGGAGCAGCCACAGCGGGAACATTGTGTGCCGGGGTGTGGCTGGTGGGGTTGCCTCCATAACGCTCTTCCTTTGTTGTCTATCCAAATCTTAAAAAAACGTATGCGAACCATCTGCCTTCGAGCAGTCGATGGTGGCATTGTCGCGACGGTTGAAAACTCACGTCAGCCCGTCGTTTGATCGGTGGCATACTTCACTGCCTGGCATTCGGAGGCAGCGTAAGTGGAAAAAGTTGACGACCTCACTCGAGAAAAACTGCGGGAATGGCAGATGCGGCGCCTGGAGATCAAGGACCGTATCCAGGCCCATCCGGAGCAAACGCTGGCGTTGTCGAAAGTGTTGGACCTGATGGACGAGGAGCACGCTCAAATCATGAGCGCTGCGCAGTTTATCCGCACCGCCGAGCCAAGCCCTGAGCCCAGCATCGATCAGCCTCCATCGGTCACCGCTACCTATCAATTGCACTTGAACGTGTCTGCCCATAGCGCCGAAGATCTGCGGCGTTTGCTCGATATGGCCGTTCACGAACTGCAACGGCAGATTGAAGTGGCCGGCGCTTCGGCGTCCACCGAACCACGGCGTTACCCCGGCGGCATGACGGGCTCTCTGGGCGGTTATCAATTCGAGGTGGGCGTCGGTCAGGATGCCTGACAAGCTTGACCGCTGAATCCATTTGATTGACCTCATTCGGCCCCTGGCCGCGAGGATGTATGCAACCGGAACACTTCGACTTATCCAGCCCCGTCTTCCTGCCGGTCACCGACGAAACCTGCAGCGCCTTGCTCGGTGCCGACGGTGCCGCGCACCTGGACAGCCTGACGGACCCGGAGCTGGCCGCGATACTGGTCATTCAGAATCTGGCGCAGGCCGCGCAAACGGACCTCAACGGCGCGGCCGCCGAGCGTGTGCTCGTCAAGTTGATGGGGTGGGTGGTGAACGCGCCGACGTCCGGCACGCCGGCATTGCTGTCCGAAGCGCGGCGCCTGTTTGACCCGCGCAAGTTGTACTTCGGCATCAATGCGCTCAAAAACCTCAACCTGCGCCTGTTACTGCCCGAAGAAGTCGCGGCGCGCGATTACCTGTTGGCCGACGGCCAGTGGGATGTGACCTTCAAAGTCCGACAGCGGCGCAGCAACGACCCCTTCAGCCAGCAGATGATCACCCCCCGGCACCGTGAGCGTTGGCTCAGCCCGGCCCAGGACAAGCTGGTGCGCACCTTTCGCGCGAATCTCAATGAAGACCTGCATGTGCAGGGTTACGCCGGTATCGGCAAGAGCCATCTGCTGGGCGCGTTGCTGGAATGCCTGCGCCCGGAAAAAACCCTGGTCCTGGCGCGCACCGGGGCCAAACTCGCCACGCTTCGCGAGCGCATGGGGCTGGCGCGGGACGGCAAGGCCGGTTCGACCTTCGCCGCCTTTGCCAAGGCCCTGTTGCAGGCGGGGCGCCCCGGCGCGGACAAAACGCCGGCCCGATTGCCCGGCAAACAGGCGGTGTCCCAAGCCCTGGATATCCTGGGGTGGCGCGGCCACGATGGCCAAGCGACGCTGAATGTGTGCCTCAAGGTGCTTGAGAACTACTGCACCTCCAGCCATCACAGCCTCTCGGCCCGGCACTTGCCCCACTTCAAGCACGCCTTGAGCAGCCTGGATGCCCAAGTCTTGCTGGAATACGCAAGCCGCGTTTGGACGTACCTGGAGCGCAACCCGCAGTGGGTCAGCCAGACCGAGTTTGCCACCCTGTGGTTGATCAAGCGCGCCAGCCTGGCGGGCTGCGAGGTGCCACCGCGCTTTACCCATGTGTTGATCGATGAAAGCCAGGACATCCCGGCCTCGTTGCTGCAGATCATTGAGCGCGGCCGTCAGGTGTTGATTACCTTGGGCGACGAATACCAGCTGGCCAAAGGCGTGATGGTGCGGCGCAAACGCGAAGTCCGGCACACCGATATCAGCTACTCGGTGCGTTCCGGTCGCAATGTCGAACGCCTGGTCAACCCGTTGATCAGCGTGCACTCGCAGAAGAGCAAGGTTCCGTTCGAAGGCGCGCGGGACGCCGATGTCGGCATCGAGCATTACCCCCAGGGTTTCGTGCCGCCCGAAGGCTGCGTCGTGTTGACCGCGTCCCACTGGGACACCATGAAGTGGGCAATCCAGTTGCAGCAGGCCAATTGCCCGTTCGGCGTGTTCGACAGCGCAGCGCAGCGCGATCTGGAACGTTTCATGATCAGCGCCATTGCCCTGTTCAAACCGCAGTTTTACAGCACCGAACACACCGACAAAGGCCCTCACGCCTATTTCAGCGACCTGGCCGACTGGCAGCAGGTGCGCGAGGCCGGCCAGTTCGACGAAGCGTTCCTGTGTGTCGAGGACGAGCTGGAGAAAGGCTTCAATGTGGCCGATGTGACCCGTCTGAACCGGTTGAGCGGCCAGCCTGACAAGTACTGCCGGCTGATGCTTGCACAGGAGGCCGGCGGCATGGAGTTTGACAGCGTGCTGCTCACCCCGGCACTGCTGACCAATGTGAAATTCAAGGATGCCTATGCGTTCGACCAGCGACTGTGCGAGGTGTATATCGCGATTTCAAGAGCCAGGCGGCAGCTGTACCTGCCTTACGATGTGGTCGAGTGGATCGATTACCACAAGTATCAGAAGACCCGTGAAACTCATGGTTATTAGAAAATTGGTTCGGTTGTTTCACAACTTTCAAGCGCCCCTCTGGACAACCCAAAATCGCCTTGCTAGTTTCCGCCAGCCGCATGTTTCAGAATATGACAACGGCAACGCATTGATATTGAAGTGGCATCACTTCTTTAACCAACAAGGATGTCTCCGATGAAAAGCCTGCAAGGGTTGCCCCGTCTGATCAGCGCTTCGGTGGGTGCTCCCGGTAAAGCCCGCAATTTGCCCGCCGATGTGCAGTGCATCCAGTATCTCTTCAATCTGATCATTCCGAAGATGGGCGCTCCACTGGCCGAAAACGGCAAGTGCGACGGCCAGTTGGTGCAGTGCATCAGCCAGTACCAGTTCCGTCACCTCAAATATGCTCACCCCGACGGCGTGATCGACCCCACCGGCCGCACGTTCAACAGCCTGATCGAAGAAGCGGTAAAGGTGCCGGTGAAGGCCTCGCCGACCCTGCGTATCCCAACGTTCCTCAACGGCTTCGGCAATAACCAGGGCGACGCGGTGCACGCCACGGTCAATGTGTACCTGGACCGCATGCGCGCGATGATCGAGGCAGAGCGGCGCAACCGCCAATTGATGTTGCAGCCCACCTGCGACGGCGGCATGACCCTCTCCGATACAGACTTCCAGAACGCCGCCACCCAGTTGGGCAATGGCATTTCGGTGAACATCATCAAGGCCTTCGCCACCGTGGAATCGGGCGGGCGTTCAGGGTTCGGGCCGGCCAAGTTGCCGGTGATCGCCTTCGAAGGGCACTTGTTTCGCAAATACACCAAGCGCATCTACGACCAGGCGCACCCGCTGCTGTCTTACCCCTACGTGAAAAAGGCCGGCCCGCAGTGGCAGGTCAATAACAAGGACCAGATCAAGGCCTGGGAAACCATGGCCACCGCGTTTGCCCTGGACCAGGAAGCGGCCTTGATGTCGGCGTCGTGGGGCATGTTCCAGATCATGGGGTTCAACTTTTCGTCGTGCGGTTACAAGACGGTGTTTGAATTTGCGGCAGCCTTGAAAGTGAATGCCGGCAACCAACTCAAAGCCTTCCTGGGTTTCTGCAGCAAGAGCCCGGCCTTGATGAAAGCCATGAAGGCCAAGGATTTCACCGGCATGGCGCGCAACTACAATGGCGAGGACTACGGCAACTACGATGTCCTGATGAAGAAAGCCTACGAAAAACTTGAAGGGAAAAAATAGGATGACGCGTTTTCTGACGATGGGTGTGTTGTCGTTGTGCTGTGCAATGCCGGCATTGGCCGCCAGCAGCGCTTTGCATTCGGGCAAGTACGAGGGCCTGATGCTGGCGGTTACGCCGCAGCAGCAGGTCGAAGGTTACTACGCCGAAGAAATGGGCGAGGGCGTCACCCGGGGCTGCACGTTTTACCTGCAGGGCAAGCCCGGTGCGCTGACGACCTGGGGCCAGGAGGCTTATCCGGGCAGCGTGGCACCGTCCGCCGATGGCGTGACCCTGACCGTGGAACAGGGCCGCCAGCATCCCGGCTGCCTGAACGTGCTGATGCCGGAAATCGCCACCGGCCTGGACCTGAGCCAGACCGCCAGCAAAAACTGGATCGGCCTGGTCACGGTGTCCGCCGACAAGGCTTACCTGCAGAAAACCCCCGGTGCCAAGGTCGCCAAGCGCCCGTACATCGTCAAGCGTGACGTGGTCGGTGTGCTGGCGTACAAGGACGGCTGGGCGCAGGTCGAGTTCGTCAACGCCGAGGGCCGTTCGTCCATCGGCTGGATCAGTCAGGACCAGTACAGCCGTCTGGCGGCGCCCACCGCGCAAAACTGAGCCGTAAAAAAACGCCGCCGTGTGCCAGGGCACGCGGCGGCGTTTTTGTGTGCGGGTTTCAGCCCTTGTTGCGGCTGAACAGCTTACGGATACCGGCGAGCAGTGCCACCACGCCGATCACCAGAAACTTCTTCGCCGCCAGCAGGAAAATGCCGATCTTGGCGAACAGCCCGGCCTTCGCGGCGATTCCGCCGGCCACCAGCGCCGCCAGGCCATAGGTGGCCATTTTGTCGGTGGTGGGGTTGAAGTCGGTGTACAGGTTGCCATCGGTGAAGTTGGTGAAGGCCAGCACCTTGGGCAACTCTTGCTTGATGGTAGGCAGGTCGGCCATGGCAGCGACGGCGTTGAGCTCCAGCACGCCTTCACGGCCCAGCACGCGGATGCTGTAGTTGAGGGTGTTCTGATCGGCGTCGTCGGCTTTCAGTTCGCGGGCCCAGTACATTTTGTGGGTGGTGTCGTCGTAATGCGGCGGCTCGGCCCAGCCCAGCAGGTGCAGGCCGGCGTAGCCTTGTTTCTGGCGCTCCTGGTTCTCGGCTTCGTCTTCTTCCTGCATCTGTTTGAGCAGATCGGCGTAGTCGATTTTTGCCGCATCCTCGTCGGAAATATGCCCATCGGCCTTGTAGCTGACGATCACACCCCAGCCGCGCTCGGACAGCGGGCTGACGGCTTTGGGCACAATCATGCCCAGGGTCTTGAAGCCCGGCGGGTTGCCCCAGCCATCGGTCAGCAGGCGCTCGGTGTCGGCCGGGTCGAGGTAGTAGAACTCGTCGTTGAGTTTCAGGGTGGCGATACCGCTGGGCAGGGTGACCGTACCGGTTTTTTTCTTGAGCGAGGCCAGGAAATGTTCGGCGGTTTCAGCCGGCTCGGCGGCGGCACTGGCTTCGACCGGAGCAGGCGTGGCGGCGGCGAAGGCGGGGAGGGCGGGCAGGCTCAGAGCGGCCGCCGCGAGTAATAAGCGGAGGTAATTCACGGTAGTCCCTTACAATTTGAATTAATTTCGCGAAAGGATAACTGAAAAACCTGCTATGGGGCATTCAAATAAGTCTCAACCGAACGTCTCGTGCAGCAGCGCGGCAAAGGCATCGCGCGCCAGATGTCGCTGGGTGTCTTTGTGCCAGAACAGCAGATTGTCCACCGCCTGCAGCTCCGCGAACCGGTAGGACGTCAACTGGCTGGCCTGCTCGTAGCGAGCCAGAATGCCTTCCGGCGCCAACGCCACGCCGATGCCGGCGCTCACGCACCCGATAATCGTGCCCCAACTGGCGTAGCTGGCCGTGCTAGGTGTGACGTTATGGGGTTTGAGCCAGTTCTCCAGCGCCGCGCGATAGGGGCAACCGGTTGGCCACACCAGCAGGCTGCGGCCCGCCAGGTCCTGCGCGCCTTGGATCGGCGCGCTGCATGCGCTGGCGACCAGTACCAGGCGTTCGCGGTAGACCACGCTGTGTTCGAGCTTGGCGCGCGGGCTGCCTGCAGCTACCAGGGCCACATCCAGGCGATGGTGTTGCAGGTCGTCGAGTAATTGGCTCCAGGCGCCGGTCACCAGTTCCAGGCTGACCTGCGGGTAACGCCGGTGATACTCCGCCAGCAATGGCGGAAGACGGCCGCTGGCGCTGGATTCCACCGCGCCGATGCGCAAGGTGCCACGGGGGATGGCAGTGGCATCCACTGCCCGTTTGGACTCATCCACCAGCGCCAGGATGCGCTCGCAATAGTCGAGAAAAATCTCACCCGCCGCGCTGATCGCCAGCCCGCGTCCGGCGCGGATAAATAACGGCGTGCCCAGTTCGCTCTCCAGCTGCTTGATGCGCGTGGTGATGTTGGACGGCACGCAATGCAGTTGCACGGCTGCCTGGGCCACGCTGCCCGTCTGCGCCACGGCGCGCACCATTTTCAGTTGGGCCAGTTCCATTGCTCAATTCCCGTGATTTCAGAAGTCAGAAACGCTTAATTGTCCTGCGCCGCGACCCGGCCAAGACTGACAGCCTTCTTTCGCGGTTTCTGGACATTCTCGATGAACACCCCGTCACGCCTGAAGCTTACGCTAGTCACCGCCAGCGTGATCCTCTGCTGGGCCTACTCGCCGATTGGCGTGCACCTCGGCCTGCATAGCTACAGCCCTGGTCAACTGGCGTTGTTGCGCTTTTTGATCGCGTCGCTGTTTATGGCCGGGGTGGCGCTGGTACTGGGCATCGGCCGACCGCGCTGGCGGGACGTGCCCTGGTTGCTGGTGCTGGGGTTCTTCGGCGTGTTCCTGCACCACACAGCCCTCAACTATGGACAGCAATGGGTCACGGCGGCGGCTTCCAGCGTATTGGCGCAGTCGGCACCGCTTTTCAGTGTGCTGATCGCGTTTTTGGTTTTGAAGGAGCGGGTGAGTGTGTGGCGTTGGGTGTGTGTGTCATTGGGGCTGGTCGGGGTAGGGGTGGTGATCTGCGGTGATCGGGGCATCGGCGAGATCGACCCACGCGGCGTGCTGATCCTGCTGGCGGCGCTGTCCTGGAGTGTGTATTTCGCCCTTCAGAAACACTACGCCCATCGCTACAGCCCGCTGACCATGGCGTGCTACATGGTGTGGGCGGGCACCCTGATGCTCTGCGTGAACCTGCCGGACCTGCCCGCGGCGGTGCTGCGGGCACCGGTGACAGAGAACCTGGCGGTGCTGGTGCTGGGCATTTTCCCCAGCGCTCTGGCCTATCTGGCGTGGGGCTATGTGTTGAAACATGTGGAGGTCAGCCGCGCGGCGGTGGCGATGTACCTGATTCCGCCAGTGGCGATGCTGATGGCCGCCACTCTGCTGGGTGAGCAGGTGACGCCGTGGGTGGTGCTCGGCGCGCTGATCGTGCTGGCCAGCGTGGCGGCCATCAGTCTGGAGGGGCGCTGGCGCTTAGTCGTGCAGGCAAAACGCGCGTAACCGGTGGCCGTCCAGGTCCTGGGCGACGAAGGTGTAGCCGAAGTCCGCGGCCGTCGGTGACTGGATGATCGTGGCGCCACGTGCGGACCACTGCGCGTGCAAGGTGTCCACGGCGGTTTTGTCCGCCAGTGACAGCCCCACTTCAGCGCCGCCGCCCGTCAGCGTGGCGGCCGGTTCCACTGTGTGCCGCGACCACAGCCCCAGCTTGACGCCGTTATCGAGTATGAACAGGGCAAAGGTCGGGTTCAGTTCCACGGGTGGCTTGTCGAGCAGCCGGCTGTAGAAATTGGCGCTGGTGGCCGGACTGTCGACATACAGCAGGAAATAATGAGCGACGGTAGACATGCAGGTTCCTTGAGGGCAGGCGATTGAGTGGGCCCAGTCTAAAAGATCGCACTGTCAGTTCTTGTCAGGAGCGTGCGCTTGCGTTGGAACCTGGCCGGTATACAGCTGGATGATTTCGTCGATCTCTCCCGACACTTTCATACGCAGCAATGTACGCAGGATCTGCTGTACCGGCAGGTTCGGATCGTTGCGCACGATGCAGCCAAGACTCAGCTCATCGACCACGGCGACCTTGTGCAGACGGTGCTCAGGCGTCAGGGTCTGATTGAAGCGGTCCACCGTCCACTCGTTGATCACCGCATACTGAAAGCGTCCGGCCAGGAGTTTGTGCAATACCTGCTCCTCGCTGCGCGCCTCGTCGCGGGTCAGCCGGCCGCTGGCGAACAGTGCCGCCAGGCCGGTGTAGCGGTAATTGAGCACGGTGCCGATGGCTTGTGGCGCCAGCTCGGCCAGCGTGACCGGCTGCTCGCTCGTACTGACCAGGACACTGCGCTGCATCATCAGCGGCACGCTCCAGGCGTAGTCTCCCGGCAGGTCATCCAGCCAGGCCTGGGTGACATAACAGCGCACATCAATATCGCCATGGAGCATGGCGGTGGCGATGCGCGCGCGTGCCAGCACCTGGAACCGGGCCGGTTGGCCGAGCTGATTGGCCAGGCTCGCCATCACGTCATACATAATCCCTTGGGTAGGCTGGCCGTTTTCCAGCTGCACCATGGGCATCGCCCAGCTGTCGGAAACCGAAAAGCGCAGCGGGGCGGGCGCCGCCAGGCTGGCCGTGGTAATCATCCATAAAGCGCCCAGGACTACGCGCATACACTCTCCGGGTTCAGGCCGATTGGGGGCCAGTGAGCAGAGCTTAGTCAGATTAGACGAGCGTGCCGGATGCAATTTCCCCCTTGCTCCGCTAGCATTACC
>Ga0182008_10001922_pt1 | contig 13434 bp, 13 predicted proteins | sample Sormic07211129_1_FD_120482 | JGI IMG/M metagenome (GOLD analysis project Ga0182008, IMG submission 120482) | Rhizosphere microbial communities from Sorghum bicolor, Mead, Nebraska, USA - 072115-129_1 metaG | ecosystem: Host-associated > Plants > Roots > Rhizosphere | place: USA: Nebraska...
ACGCTGTTCAACCGCAAGGTCGCGCCCACGCGCCTGGGCCATGCCTACAGCGTGCACGGCATCACCGGCAGCCTGGGCTGGGCGCTCGCGCCGGCCTTCGTGGTGCCGCTGGCCATGGCCTTCTCCTGGCGCATCGCGCTGGCGGCGGCCGGTGCGCTGGCGCTGGCGGTGCTGCTGGTGCTGTGGCTCTACCGCGGCGTGTTCACGCTCGACGTCAAGGCGGTGCAGAAGGCCACGGGCCAGGTGGCCGGCGCGGCGGGTCAGTTCGATTTCCTGCGCATCCCCGCGGTCTGGATGTGCTTCGGTTTCTTCTTCTTCTACGCCATGGTCATCAGCGTGGTGCAGACCTTCGCGCCCGTGGCCGCCGGCCATCTGCACGCGGTGCCGGTGGCGCTGGTGGCGGTGTGCCTCACCGTCTACATGGTGGGCAGCGCGGCCGGCATGGTGATCGGCGGCTTCCTGGCCTCCGACCCCTCGCGCTGCGAGCGCATCGTGGGCGTGGGCTTCGGCATCGCCGCGGCGCTGGCGCTGGTGCTGGCCTTCGCCGATTTCGCGCCGGTGCTGGTGCCGGTGCTGTTCGGTGCCATGGGCTTCGCCTCGGGCATCGCCGGTCCCTCGCGCGACCTGCTGGTCAAGCGATCGACGCCGGCCAACGCCACCGGCCGCGTCTACGGCGTGGTCTACGCCGGGCTCGACATCGGCCAGGCCGTGGCGCCGCTGGTCTTCGGCCGGCTGATGGACAACGGCCGCTACACCGCGGTGATCGTCGGCCTGGCGGTCGTGCAGGGGGTGCTGATCGCCAGCGCCTTCAACGTGCGCCGCGTGCGGCGCGAGGCGCTGGTGCCGGCTTCGGCCTGAGCTCTTGCTTCGCGCCGGCCGCCCGGCGCGTGGCTCAGGCGGCCAGCAGCGCCTCGACCTGGCGCAGGCCCTCGAGCGTCTTGAGGCAGGCGTCGGCCGCCTCGGTGCCCTTGACCGCGAAGTGCGCGTGGAAGTACTTGCGGTGCTCCACATGCTCATGGAAGTGGTGCGGCGTGAGCACGGCCGACAGCATCGGCACGTTGGTCTCCAGCTGCAGCGACATCAGCGTGCTGACCACGGTGTTGGCGACGAACTCGTGGCGGTAGATGCCGCCGTCGACCACCAGCGCGCAGCCCACGATGGCGGCATAGCGGCCCGACAGCGCGAGCCGCTTGGCATGCAGCGGGATCTCGAAGGCGCCAGGCACGTCGAGCACGTCGATGCGCTCGCGCGGGAAGCCCTGGCGCTGCATCTCGGCGAGGAAGGCGTCGCGCGCCTGGTGCACGATGTCGGAATGCCATTGCGCCTCGATGAAGGCGACGCGCTGCGCTTCGGAGTTTTCCGAGTTGCCGATGGCGGAGAGGGGAAGGTCGTTGATCTGACTCATGGTGTGCCCTTGAAAGCAGGTTTCCTGAATCAGGGCGCACGAAGCCGCAGCCGCGGCGCGCGCCAGAAAAAAGACGCGCGGCCACGCCGACGGTTCGCGCTCTCTTTCATCCGGACTGTGACCGTCGGCCCCGGAATCACACCGGATCTGCTGACCCTGCCGCACACAGGGTGCACGGCAGGCGCTCGCGGGCTTGTGCGAACGAGTCGCCATCACCGCCGGTGGGGAATTGCACCCCGCCCTGAGAACGCTTGTCGCCCGGCGAGCCGGACGACGCACGGATTCTAGGAGCCCGGCCGAGGGCGTTGTTGTCGCCCGCGCGCCAGACCTTCGGCCGCGGGGGATTTTTCCGAGGGGTGCTCAGCGCGGCGCGAGGAACTGTGTCATGCGCTGCAGCTCGTCGTCGCGCGCCGCGCGAAAGGCCGCGCCGCGCGGCGGCGTGGCGGCATAGCCGAAGCTCGGCTGCAACTGCCCGCCGGGTGCACTCACGTTGGCCCAGCCGATCACCTGTTCGTGCCACAGCAGCGGCAGTGCGTAGTAGCCGAAGCGGCGCTGCGGCGCGGGCGTGTAGGCCTCGAACTTGTAGGTCCAGCCCCAGAGCAGTTCGAAGCGGCGACGGTCCCAGACCACCGGATCGAAGGGCGCGAGCAGGCGCAGCGCATCGTCGGGCGCGTGGCGCTTCGAGGCCGGCTTCTCGTCGGCGGGCCAGTACCAGGTCGTGCCGTCGATGCGGCAGCTCGCGAGTTCTTCGTCGCGCGCGATGCGCAGCGCGGCCTGGGTCTGCGCGGCGAGGTGCGGCGCGCCGTAGCCCAGCAGCCGGATCAGGTAGGTCAGGCTGGCGGCCGGCAGCGGCGCGTACTTGCGCACCACCAGCGCGATCAGGGCGGCCGCGCGCTGGGCGCGGCCCGCGGGGCTGTCGTCGGCCGGCGGATGCGCCACGGCCGCGTAGACGCGGGTGCCGCTGTCGCGTCGCACCACGCGCAGCAGGCCGCGGTAGTGCAGGCCGTCGAGCAGGTGCGTGGTGGCGTTGCTCGCGCCGCCCCAGTAGTTGGTCACGCGGCCGTGCGCGAAGTGCAGCTCGACCTGGCGCGGATGCACCGGGCCGTGGGCCTGCACATAGGCCAGCACCTCGGCCGCCTTGCGCTGGGTGTCGGCATCCCAGGCCCGTTTCGATTCGCGCGGGTGCATCAGCGCCAGGTGCTCGCGCGGCAGGAAGCCGTAGTTGACCAGGCAGTCCTCCTCGATCGCGAGCCGGCTGTAGCGGCTCTCGAGGTCGCCCGCGCGGTAGTCCTTCACGCGGTGGCGCAAGGTCAGGTCCTGCGCGCGCGCGGGCGCGCGGATCGGGTCGGCCTGCACGAAGCCCAGCCGGCGGATCGCGGCGGGCAGCGTGGTCGGGGTGAAGAGGGTGCGCGCCACCGCGTAGCGGCGCAGGTCGTCGAGGGTGGGCTCAGCCATGCGGTGCATTGCAGCACAGGCGGCACGCGCCTGCCGTGTCCGGTCCGGATGTCCCGTCGCGCTTGGTTCCTAGGCCGTGCCGGGCCGCATCAGCGCGATGGCCTCGCGCGCCAGCGCATCGATCGAATCGGTGAGCACGATGCCGAGCTCGGCGCGCCGCCCCGGCGGCACGGCCAGCGGCAGTTCGGTGCAGCCGAGCACCACGGCCTTCGCACCGCGTTGTGCGAGCAGGCGGACACCCTCGGCGGCCGGTGCGAATGCCGCGTCGATGCGGTTGGCCTTGACCGCCCCGATGGCGGGCACGCACAGGCGCTGCACTTCTTCGGCCGAGGGCTCGATGGGCTCGTAGCCCGCGGCGCGCAGGTAGCGCTGGTAGAGCCCCATGGCGATGGTGGCCGGCGTGCCCAGGATGCCGACCTGGCCCTCGGTCACGCCCTGGCGGCGCAGGTCGGCCACCACCGAGTCGACGATGTGCAGCAGCCGCGTGGGGCTGGCGGCCTGCAGTTCGTCGAACCACAGGTGGGCGGTGTTGCAGGGGATCGCGATGCAGTCGGCGCCGCCCGCCACCAGGGTGTCGATGCCGCGCAGCATGGCCGGCAGGGGGCTCGGGCCGGTGCCCATGCAGGCCGAGGAGCGGTCGGGGATCGCGGGGTCGTTGCACAGCAGCACGGGGATGTGCTGCTGGTCGCTGTCGGCGGGCGTGAGCTGCACCATGCGCAGCGCGAAGGCGGCGCCGGCCAGCGGGCCCATGCCGCCGAGCACGCCCAGGCGCTGCGGCACCGCGTTCATGCCGCGGTGCCGTCGCGTTGCCGGCGCGCGAGACCCGCGGCCAGTTCGGCCGCGGCCTCGCAGGGGTCGATGACCGGCACGCCCACCGCGGCTTCGAGCGGTGCGCGCAGCTCGGCCATGCCGGCGCAGCCGAGCAGCACGACGTCGGCGCCGTCGGCGTCGACCAGCAGCCGGGCCGCCGCGATCATGGGTTCGAGTGCATGGGCGGCGTCGCCCGACAGGTGCACCGGCAGGTCGAGCGGACGCTCGGCCACCACGCGCTCGCGCACGCCCAGGGCCTCCCAGTAGTGCAGGTGGCGCGGGATCGCGGCGCTCGCGATGGCGATCACGCCCACGCGCTGTCCGCGCGCCATGGCGGCGCGCATGCCGGCCTCGCCCAGGCCGATCACCGGCTTGTCGCAGCGCGCGCGCGCCGCGGCGATGCCGGGGTCGCTGAAGCAGGCCAGCACGAAGGCGTCGGCCTCGCTCGCATGCGCGGCCACGTCGTCAGCCGCGATGCGCGCGCCGAGCTCGAAGTCGGCCTGCGTCACGATGCCCGGCGGGCCGTCGTGCGCGGTGACGCAGTCGAACTCGCACTGCGCGGGCGGCACGGTCGCGCGAAAGGCGCGCGCCACGGCATCGGTCACGCTGGCGCTGCTGTTGGGGTTGAGCACCCGAACGCGCGGGACGGTGGAAGGCGCACTCATGCCTGGTTCTCCCCGAGGCCGATCAGCGCCTTGAGCACGCGGCCGTGCGGGCGTTCCGCACCGGCGGCCGGCGTGCGGCGCGGCAGGTCGGGCGCGCCGCGGCGCAGGTAGGCGCCGCTGCCGCGCTCGGCATGCAGCGCGTTGTCCTCGATCACCACCCGGCCGCGGCTCACCACCACCTCGGGCCAGCCCTGGATGGTGCGGCCTTCGTAGGGCGTGTAGCCCGCGTTGTCGTGCAGCATCGCGGCCGTGATGGTGGTCTCGCGTTCGGCGTTCCAGACCGCGATGTCGGCATCGGCACCCAGCGCGATCGCGCCCTTGCGCGGCGCCAGGCCGTAGAGCTTGGCGTGGTTGGTGGCGGTGAGCGCCACGAACTGGTGGATGTCGATGCGGCCCTTGAGGAAGCCTTCGCTGAACAGCAGCGGCATGCGCAGTTCGATGCCCGGCACGCCGTTGGCCATTTCCTTGAAGGTGGTGGCGTCGCCCTTGGGCAGCTTGCCGGTCTCGTCGAAGCGGTAGGGCGCATGGTCCGACGAATAGGTGGCCAGCGTGCCGTCGATCAGGCCGCGCCAGATCGCCTCCTGCGCGGCGGCGTCGCGCGCGGGCGGCGAGCAGCAGAACATCGCGCCTTCCAGGCCCGGGCGGTCCATGTCGTCCGCGGTCAGGAACAGGTACTGCGGGCAGCTCTCGGCCAGCACGTTGGCGCCCAGCAGCTGGGCCTGGCGGATCACCTCGACGGTCTCGCCGCCGGCCACGTGCACCAGCAGCAACGGCACGTCGACCAGGCGCGCCAGCGCGATCGCGCGGTAGGCGGCCTCGGTCTCGGCCAGCGGGTCGTGCGCCACGCCGTGGAACTTGGGCGCGGTGTGGCCGCGGTCGATCAGGCGCTGCGCGATCCAGCGGATCATGTCGTTGTTCTCGGCATGCACCATCACCAGCGCGCCCTCGGCCCGGGCCAGCGCCAGCACGTCGAGCAGCTCGATGTCCTCGAGCTTCATGCGGTCGTAGGTCATGTAGACCTTGAGCGAGGTGATGCCGTCGCGGATGGCGGCCGGCAGGTCGGTCGAGAGCGTGGCGGCGTCGGGGTTCGCCAGGATCAGGTGGAAGCCGTAGTCGATCACCGCCTTCTCGGCCGCGCGCCGGCTGTAGTCGGCCAGCACCTCGGGCACCGACATGTCGCGATGCTGGGCCGCGAAGGGCAGGATGGTGGTGGTGCCGCCGAAGGCGGCCGACACCGTGGCCGAGTAGAAGTCGTCGGCGCACATCATGCCCATGCCCGAGCGCTGCTCGACGTGGCAGTGGCTGTCGATGCCGCCGGGCAGCACCCAGCGGCCGGTGGCGTCGACGTCGCGCAGGCCCGGCGGCAGCGAGCCGCCGATGGCCGCGATGCGTCCGTCGCGCACGCCGAGGTCGCCCTCGATCACGCGGCCGTCGGTGACGATGCGGCCGCCGCGGATCGTCAGGTCGAAACGTTCTTCGCCGATCAGCGAAGCGATGGTGGTGTCCATGCGCAGTTCCGTGTGTGTGCGTTCAGACCAGCGGCTCGCCGGCGCCGGTGCGCTCGACGATCAGGCCGTAGTGCTCGGGGCGGCGGTGCTTGGCGAAGTTGAAGACGTGCTGGCGGAAGTACTCGCCCAGCGACATGTCGGCCTTCACGCAGATCACCTCGTCTTCTTCGGTGAGCGAGCGCGCGACGATCTCGCCCGTGGGCGCCACGATGGCCGAGCTGCCGATCATGTGATGGCCGTCTTCCGAGCCGCACTTGGCGGCGGCCGCCACCCAGATGCCGTTCTGGTAGGCATTGGCCTGCAGCGACACCAGGTGCGTGGTGGTGCGCAGGTGCACCGGTTCGTTCCAGTGGATGTTGAGCGAGGGCGTGTTGTAGCCCAGCACCACCACCTCGGCGCTCTGCAGCGCCATCACGCGGTAGGTCTCGGGCCAGCGGCGGTCGTTGCACAGGCACATGCCGAAGCGCGTGCCCATGGTGTCGAACACGCGGAAGCCCAGGTCGCCCACTTCGAAGAACTTCTTCTCCAGATGCTGGAAGGGCGCGTCGGGCTTGTGGTCGGAATGGCCCGGCAGGTGGATCTTGCGGTACTTGCCGACGATGGCGCCGGTGCGGTCCACGATGATCGAGGTGTTGTAGCGCGTGCCTTCGGGCGTGCGTTCGGCATAGCCGAGGTAGAAGCCCAGTTCCAGCTTCTTCGCCTCGTCGAACAGCGGCTGCACCTGGGCGTTGGGCATGCTCGCCTCGAAGAAGCGTGCCTCGGCCTCGGCCTCCTCCATCCAGTAGCGCGGGAAGAAGGTGGTGAGCGCGAGCTCGGGGAACACGACCATCTCGGCGCCGCGGCTCTTGGCATCGCGCATCATCTCGACCAGGCGGCGGACGACCGCCTCGCGGGTGTCCGACAGGTGCACCGGGCCCATCTGGGCGACGGCCAGACCCAATGTGCGTTTCGTTGTCATCATTGCTTCCTCAGTTAGCGTGGGTGGTTGTTCGGGGGAGTCGGGCCGCGTCATGCGGCCCGGGGCTGGGCGCGGCGCTGGCGTTTTTCCAGGCGGCCCAGCAGCACGACCAGCGGCCACAGCAGCGCCAGATAGATCAGCGCGGCCAGCACGATGGGCGTGGGGTTGTAGAGCATCGATTGCGCGGAGCGCGCGGCATACAGCATCTCGGGCACCGACACCACGCTGGCGATGGTGGTGAGCTTCACCACCTCGATCATGTTGCTCACCAGGTCGGGGAACACGTTGCGCACCGCCTGCGGAATCTCGACGTACACCAGGCTGCCGACTCGGCCCATGCCGGTCGACAGCGCCGCCTCGCGCTGGCCGCGCGGCACCGATTCGAGCCCGGCGCGCAGGATCTCGCCGAAGTAGCTCGAGTTGTTCAGCATGAAGCCCAGCGCCACGCAGGCCATGGGCGAGAGCTCCAGGCCGAGGTAGGGCAGGCCGGTGTACAGGAAGATCAGCAGCACCAGTGGCGGAAACGCGCGGAAGAAGTCGATGTAGATCACCAGCAGCGCGCGCACCAGCCGGTTGCGGACCACGAAGCCGGTCACCGCCAGCACCATGCCGGCGCCGATCCCGAGCGGGATCACCCACGCCGACAGCAGCAGCGTGTTGAGCAGGCCCCGCAGCACGTAGGGCGTGACCTCGCGCACCACGTCGAGGTTGAAGAAGTATTGGAGGATGAGTTCCATGAGGAGGGGCTCCGTTCGGCGGCTTCAGTGGCGACCCGCGCCGTAACGCCGTTCGATGTAGCGCCCGGCGATCACCACGGGCAGGAAGATCACGAGGTAGCCCAGCGCGCCCAGCATCAGCGGCGTGGGATTGCCCGCGAAGCTGGTGGCCGAGGTGGCCTGGTTCAGGATCTCGTTGAGCCCGGCCACCGAGCCGTAGGCCGTGCCCTTGGTGATGGCGATCACGCGGTTGGTCAGCGGTGCCACCATCAGGCGGCAGGACTGCGGCAGCAGCACGTGCACCATGGCCTGGGTGTGGGTCATGCCGGTGGAGCGCGCGGCCTCCATCACGCCGCGCGGCTGCGCCTCGATGCCGGCCCAGAACACCTCTTCGGAGAAGGCCGCGAGCACCAGCGTCAGCGCCAGCCAGGTCGACGCGAAGGCCCCCAGCGACAGCCCCAGGAAGGGCAGCGCGAAGTACAGCAGGATGATGAGCACCAGCGGCGGCAGCGCGCGGAAGATGTCGACCAGCGTCGACACCAGCAGCGGCAGTCCGCGCACCGGCAGGCTGCGCAGGTAGGCCAGCAGCAGGCCCAGCGCCAGGCCGGCGGCGATCACCGCCAGGCCCAGCTCGATGGTCACACGTGCGCCGTCGAGGATCTGGGGCAGGTAGCGCGCGGCGATGTCGCCGTTGAAGAAGGTGAAGGCGAGCTTGTCGAACTGCATGCGGCGTTCCCGTTCGGGCGCTCAGAGCGCGCGGCTGCCGATGCTGGCGATGAAGGCCGCGGTGCGCGCATGCGCCGGCGCATCGAAGACCTGGGCCGGCGAGCCCTGCTCGACGATCGCGCCGCCGTCCATGAACACCACCCGGTCGGAGGCCGCCTTGGCGAAGCCCATCTCGTGCGTCACCACCACCATGGTCATGCCGTCGGTGCGCAGTTCGCGCATCACCTGCAGCACGCCGCCCACCATCTCGGGGTCGAGCGCGCTGGTCGGTTCGTCGAACAGCACCAGCGCCGGCTTCAGCGCGATCGAGCGCGCGATGCCCACGCGCTGCTGCTGGCCGCCCGAGAGCTGCGTCGGGCGCACGTGCGCCTTGTGCTCCATGCCGACGCGCGCGAGCGCTTCCATGGCGGTGTGCTCGGCGGCGTCGCGCGCCATCTTCTTCACCTTGCGCAGCGCCAGCGTCACGTTGCCCAGCACGTCGAGGTGCGGGTAGAGGTTGAAGGCCTGGAACACCATGCCGACGCGTTCGCGCAGGCGGTTCAGGTTGGCGCCGGGCGCGTAGATGTCGTGCCCTTCGACGCGCACCTCGCCGCGGGTCGCGTCCTCCATGCGGTTGCAGCAGCGCAGCAGCGTGCTCTTGCCCGAGCCCGAGGGGCCGATCACCGAGACCAGTTCGCCGGCCTGCACATCGAGGTCGATGCCGTTGAGCACGGGGACGCTGCCATAGGATTTGTGCAGGTTGCGGACTTGCAGGAGCGAGGAAGACGTCACGGTGTTCATCGGTGGGGAATGGGGCAGGGTGGCGCGCGGCGCTTACTGGCAGACCGGCTTGGCGGTGGTGGCCTCGTAGCCGAACAGGCCCGGGATGCCGTGGCCGGCCGGCGAGACGACGGTGGCCGAGTCGGCGGCCGGCGCGGCGCCGAACCACTTGGTGTGCATCTTCTGCAGCGAGCCGTCGAGCTTCATGCACTTGAGCACGTTGCTCACCTGGTCACGCCCGGCCTTGTCGTCGAGGCGGAAGGGGATGGCCCAGACCGAACCGGTTTTGATCGTGAAGGTGGTCTTGATGGCCGGCGTGCTCTTGGCGGCCCAGGCCGAGGGCGTGACGCCGGCCAGGTTGGCGTCGCCGCGGCCAGAGATCACGGCCTGCACCGCATCGGCGTTGGTGCCGTAGACGGCGATCTCGTAGCCGTACTGCGCCTGGTTGTTGCGCGCCCATTCCTCCGGGCCCGAGCCCTTGTTGACGGCGATGGTCTTGCCCTTGAGGTCCTCGAGGCGCTGGATGTCGTTGCGGTCCTTCTTCATGACCAGCGTGAAGTTGTTCTCCAGGTAGCCCTCGGTGAACAGCACCGACTTCGCGCGCTCGGGCGACACGGTGGTGGGCGCCATCAGGAAGTCGAACTTGCCGGCATTGAGCGCGGGGATCAGCGCCGAGTACTGCGCACCCTCGATCTCGATCTTGCGTCCCAGGCGGCGCGCGATCTCTTCGCCCAGGTCGACGTTGAAGCCCTGGAAGCCGCCGCTCAGTTTCGGAAAGGCGTGCGGCGGGAAGTTGGGGTCGATGCCGGTGCGCAGCGGTGTGGTCTGGGCGACGGCGGTGCCGATGGCGCAAGCGAAGGCCAGGGGCGCGAGCAGGAACTTCAGGTGACGGGACATGAGCATTTCTCCAGAAAAAATCGCAGACCGGATGGCGCGTGGCCACCAGGCGACCGGCACCGGAGGGGTGTGCTCCGGCGATGCGGTGAATTATTTCGAGGGAGAAAGGTCGCGTCGATTGATGCTTTGTGCGGCGTCGTTGCGCGTGCGTTAACACCTCGCGCCAGTGCGGTGCGGTGTGTGGAAAGTGCCCATCCGAAGTGCGGCGTGCATGCTATTGGGCCATTCCCTTGGTGGGCGCCTTCAACGGGAGATCAGCTTTCCTGCGGCTTCGGCGCGGCAAGACCACGCTGCATCAGCACGCTGCGCAAGGTGCGCACGAAGGCTTCGGCGGCCGGCGAGAGCGGGTCGGTGCGCAGGTGGACCAGATGCGCCACCAAGGGCTCCAGCCCCTCGACCGGCAGGATGCGAAAGCGCGCGTCGGGCCAGGCCTGCAGCGAGAACTCGTCGACCAGCGCGATGCCCGCGCCCAGGTGCGTGAGCGCGCAGGCGTTCTGCGGCGAGCCGACTTCCAATGTCATGCGCGGCGCGTCGTCGAGCGGCGCGAAGAAGTTGCGCACCAGCTCGCCGAAGGGTGTGCCGCGCGGGTACGACATCAGGTCGTAGGGCAGCAGGTGTTCGGCGCCGACCGCGTTGCGCGCGGCCAGCGGATGCGTGCGGGGGCAGATGCAGACGATGCGGCAGCGTGCGATCGGCTGGCTGCTGAGGTTGGGATGGTCCACCGCTTCCAGCGAGATGCCCAGGTCGAAGTGCCGGCTCAGCAGGCGCTCGCGCAGCAGGTCCTGGTTGAGGCACTTGAAATGCACGCGGGTCTCTGGGTTGGCCTGGTGGTAGTGCGCGATGGCCATCGGCACCAGCATGTGGCCGATGCCGGGGCTGGACACCACGCTGACCAGGCCCGAGCGGCGCGCCATGAGCTCGTGCGTGAGGTCGCTGATGCGCTGCACGCCCTGGTAGACGTCCTCGACCTCGTGGTACAGCCGGCGTGCCTCGGCGGTGGGAGAGAGCCGGCCCTTGATGCGGATGAACAGCGGGAAGTTGAGCTGGGTCTCGGTGTGCGAGAGCACGCGGCTGATGGCGGGCACCGAGACATGCAGCAGCCGGGCCGCATCGCTGACCGAACCGGTGGCCATGATGGCCCGGAACACTTCGATTTGACGAAAATTCATGGAGGGGGACTTTAACGACCGCGCATGCGCGGCGCGATCACCGGCCTCCGGCCCGTCCCGCTCAGACCACGCTGCGGTGCCGCTCGATGCAGACGTCCAGCGTCTCGCTGCCCGTGCGCTGCCACCAGTCGAGGTTCGAGAAGATCTCCACCTCGCTGAAGCCCGCGAAGCCCGCGGCCTCGACCCAGCCGCGGATCTTCTTGAGCTCGATCACGCCGTCGCCCATCATCCCGCGGTCGCTCAGCAGGTCGCGCGTGGGCAGGCGCCAGTCGCACACGTGGTAGGCCAGCAGGCGCTCGCGGCCGGCGCGTGCGATCTGCTGCTGCAGCTTCGGGTCCCACCACACGTGGTAGACGTCGAGCGCCACGCCCAGCATGCCGCTCTTGCCGGCGTCGAGTTCGTCGCAAAGGTCGAGCGCGTGTTCGAGCGTGTTGATGCAGGCGCGGTCGGCCGCCTGCATCGGGTGCAGCGGCTCGATGGCCAGCGGCATGCCGACCTCGCGCGCGTATTCCAGCGAGGCCGCGATGCCGTCGCGCACCTCGCCGCGCGCGCGGGCGAGGTCGGTGTAGGCCGGCTTGCCTTCGAGCGCACCGGGCAGCGCGCCCACCACCAGCACCACGCAGGGCGAGCCCAGCGTCTTGGCTTCGTCGATGGCGCGCCGGTTGTCGTCGAGCGCGGCCTTCAGGCCCGCGGCGTCGGCGGCCGGGAAGAAGCCGCCGCGGCAGTAGCCCGAGAGGCCGATGCCGTGCGCCTTCAGCTGGCGCGCGACCAGGTCGAGGCCGACGGCCGCGACCTGGTCGCGCCAGGGGCTGATCGCGCGGATGCCGCGTTCGGCGCACTGGTCGATGATGCGGTCGAGCGGCACCTCGGCGCCCGACTGCTTGCGCACCGTGGCGGTGTTGATCGAGAGCCAGTCGTGGTTGGACGAGAAGTCGCGCATCGTCGTGCTCATTCCACGCCGTGCAGCGCCAGCAGCGTCTTCATGCGCCGCACCGCCAGCTCGGGCTGCTCCAGCACGCTGGCCGCGTCGGCCAGGCGGAACAGTTCGGCGAAGTGCTGCAGCGAGCGCGTGCTCTGCTGGCCGCCGACCATCGTGAAGTGCTTCTGGTGGCCGTTGAGCCAGGCCATGAACACCACGCCGGTCTTGTAGAAGCGCGTGGGCGCCGCGAAGATGTGGCGCGACAGCGGCACCGTGGGGCCCAGCAGCGCATGGAAGGTCTCGCTGTCGCCCTTGGCGAGCGCGCCCAGCGCGGTGCTCGCGGCGGGGGCGATGGCGTCGAAGATGCCCAGCAGCGCATCGCTCTTGCCGTGCGTCGCTTCGCTGCCGAAGCCGTCGCCGGCGATCAGCTCGGCGTAGTTGAAGTCGTCGCCGGTGTACATGCGCACGCCCGGGGGCAGGCGGCGGCGCATCGAGATCTCCTTGTCCTTGTCGAGCAGGGAGATCTTGATGCCGTCGACCTTGTCCGGGTGCGCGGCGATGATGCCCAGCGCGGTGTCCATCGCCGCGTCGATGTCCTTCGTGCCCCAGTAGCCGGCCAGCGCCGGGTCGAACATGTCGCCCAGCCAGTGCAGCACCACCGGCTGCTTGGCCTGGCTCAGGATGCGGCCGTACACGCGCTCGTAGTCGGCCGGGCCGGTCGCCACGCGGGCCAGCGCGCGGCTGGCCATCACGATCAGCTTGCCGCCGAGCTTCTCGATGGCTTCCATCTGCGCTTCGTAGCCGCGGATCACGTCGTCGACGCTCTTCACCTCGTCGATGTTCAGGTGGTCGGTGCCGCAGCCCGAGGCGACGAAGGCGCCGGGCACGTCCTTGGCCGCATCGAGCGAGCGGCGGATCAGTTCCAGCGAGGTGGGCCAGTCCAGGCCCATGCCGCGCTGCGCGGTGTCCATGGCCTCGGCCACGCCCAGGCCCAGCGAGAACAGGTGGCGGCGGTAGGCGATGGTGGTGTCCCAGTCGACCGCGGCCTGCAGCCACGGGTCGACCGCCGCGAGCGGATCGGCCACCACGTGCGCCGCCGAGTAGGCGATGCGGTTGAACTTCAGGCCCGCCTCGGGCTTGGCCAGCACCTGGCCGCGCAGGGCGTAGGGCGCCAGCGTGCCGCCAGCGGTGGGAAGGGTGATCGAGAGGGCCATGGCGCTCAGACCTTCAGCGCGGGCACGTCGACCCAGCGGCGGTCCTGCCACGATTCGAGCGCGGCCTCGACCAGCTGCACGCCCTTGGCGCCTTCGGGCAGCGTCCACTTGTAGGGCTCGTTCTCGACCACGTGGCGGATGAAGTGTTCCCACTGGATCTTGAAGCCGTTGTCGTAGACCTGCGAGTCCGGGATCTCCTGCCACTGGTCGAAGAAGTTCATGGTCTGCTTCTC
>Ga0182008_10001923_pt1 | contig 13431 bp, 22 predicted proteins | sample Sormic07211129_1_FD_120482 | JGI IMG/M metagenome (GOLD analysis project Ga0182008, IMG submission 120482) | Rhizosphere microbial communities from Sorghum bicolor, Mead, Nebraska, USA - 072115-129_1 metaG | ecosystem: Host-associated > Plants > Roots > Rhizosphere | place: USA: Nebraska...
CATAATGCAATCCATGTTCTGCGATTAGCGCAGATTTGAAACCCGGCGAAAGCCACCGCTCTTTAACATCGATAGACCGCCGAGCCTTCAGGCATAGAAGGCCAGCCGACGCCACATGCGTTCCGGCTGCGATCAGGTGTGATGGCTCAGAAGCCGTCATCCAAGTGGCACGCAGGCCCCAAGTGATGCGGGAAGCGTGATCCGGTGTAAGCGAACCGGTCCTGAGAGAAACGGAAATTTTCACTGATGCACCTGGCGACGGGTGCATTGGGAAAACAACCGGAGAACACCATGCTCCAGATAATCCTGATCGGCGCAGCGCTGAGTCATGTGCGGCCAGAACCGCCTACTCAAGCCGGCCTGCCTACCGATCCATTGCGCCGTGTGCATGAGCACTGGCGATGTATCACCGGGGTCGCAGCGTTCTGGCGCTGACCTCCCCGCCCCAAAACCCGCGTGGCGTAGTAAGCCTGAAGGCTGCGCCCAACACCCTGGCAGGTAGCGGACATCTGGGCCGACGGTGTCACCGCGCACCGGCCGAGCGATCGGTAGGCCACCCCAAGTTCAAGGCCACTTCTGATGATTCAAACCCAGGCCGTCGCCAGTAGCGGGCCTGGGCTTCTTGCTCCCACAGCTATTCCCGACAAAGCCCGCATGCACTTCCCATCGCGCCCAACGGCATCCAGCGAAACGGATAAGTGCAGCCGAGTTTTGTTGGATCAACACCGCCACCACGGAGGCGACCATGACTTACGAAGTGATTGTTGAAGGGTTTGTCCTCCAAGTGGAGGTAACCCGCTGCGAGAACATTGCGCCAGCGTTGAACGCCTGGAACAGCGACTGGGACTTCTACGGAAGCCGGGAACTGGAGTTCAGCGTGCTGTCGGCCATCTGCTACGACGAAGACGGCAAACGGATGGATGCCGGTACGCACCAGCTGCCGGTGTTGGTCCACCAGTACCGCAGCCAGATCGAGACAGCGCTTTGGGTTGAGATTGATGCCCTTCAGCGTAGGAAAAACAGTCGGTGGGCAGCATGAGCCGCGCACACGACACAGCGCTGGCGATGATCCATTCGCGGTTTGCCCTGTTGCGGGGCGGTGATAGTTCCACGCAGCTGCACGCTGAAACAAGCATGGCCATTGAAATGGCTCACGCCCTAGGCGCAATCGATATCGAAGAACACCGGTACTACGCGACTCGGCTGGACCGCATTTACCAGATTCAGTCCGAAGCCTTCCTAACCGACATTCGGAGGTCATCGCCATGACTTTCACCGCCAGAACCTGCAAGGAAATCGTCGAAGCCCTGAACCGTCAGGGTTTTTTTCTGGTCGCCGATCTGCCCCCCCTTACCCGCGTCGAGATTCGGCGCGGGATGATCGTTGTGAGAATGCCATGACCACCGCGCAGCGCTCCCGGCGCCGCGCGATCCGCCGGGCCTCAGCCATCGTCGGCGCCCTGTTCATCACCATCATTCTCTTGGCCCCTGCACTCGGCGGCCTGATCACTCAATAGGTAACCCCATGTCCGTCACAACTATTCGGGCCTCATCGTGGGGCTCGCTTTTCGACTGTGCCTACAAATGGGAGTGGATACACATCCTCGGGCACCGGTCACCGAGCGGGCCGCGCACTCAGCTCGGTACCGCGATTCACGCCAGTACCGCGGCGTTCGATTCTTCCCGCATCAACGGCAGCAACCTGTCGGCCTACGACACCGCCGAAATGCTGGTGCACACGCTGCGCAATCCGGATTACGAAGTGGACTGGCGCGGCTCGGACATCACCCTGGCGCAGGCCGAGTCGATCGGCTTGAAGCTGCACACCATGTACTGCAACGAAGTGAGCCCGCGCTATGACTTCGTGGCGGTCGAGCTGACCACCAAGCCGCTGGAGATTGATTGCGGTGGCGGCGTGATCGTTCGCTTGACCGGCCAGCTTGACCGGGGCCGGATCTGCAAGACCAGTCAGGGGCTGGGCATCGGCGACGTGAAAAGCGGCGGCGCCTCAGTTGTTAAGGGGGTAGCCAAGACGAAGGGCCACGCCCCACAGATCGGCACCTACGAAATTCTCTACGAGCACACCACCGGCGAGACCATCACCGCCCCGGCCCACATTATCGGGCTGAAGACGAAAGGCACGCCGGAAACCGGTATCGGCGAGATACGCGGCGCCAAGCAAATGATGGTCGGTACCGAAGAATTCCCCGGCCTGATCCAGATCGGCGCCGACATGCTGCGCACCGGCCTGTTCCCACCAAACCCCCAGAGTTTCCTGTGCAGCGCGAAGTATTGCCCGCGCTGGTCCTCCTGCCCTTACCACGAGTAATTGCCCATGAAAGCGCAAGACATGTTCATTCGCCTGGTGGATCCCACCGGCAAGCACGCCCCAATGATCAGCGCCCATCGCGTTTGGGACCGTGAGTTGTTTTACAGCGCCCAGGTGAAGCAACACGAAGACCCGAAAAAGAAGATCGAGGATCGCCGTCTGGTCTCGGTCGCCACTGAAGCCGAATACATCGAATCGCGGAAGGTGAGGAAATGAGCCAAACAACTCTGGCGGCAATGCAGACCAGCGCTGTCGCCGCGCCAAAATCAGATGCTCCTATGTCGCTGCTCACAGGTTCCGGTTTCGACCAGATCCAGCGCGTAGCCAAAGCGCTGAGCGCATCAACCCTGGTGCCGGTTCAATACCGGGCGTTCACCGAGAAGAAAGAATACGGGCGCGTTATTGGCCACGAAGCAAACGGCGCAGGCCTACCCAACTGCATCGTCGCGCTGAACATGGCGCAACGCATGGGCGCTGACCCGCTGATGGTGATGCAGAACTTGTACGTCATCGAAGGGCGCCCGAGCTGGTCCAGCCAGTTCATCATCGCAATGCTCAACAGTTGCGGTCGTTTCAGCCCGTTGCGCTTCGACCTAAGCGAGCCCGGCAAATCTGAAGAGCTGACCTACAGCGCCACATTCTGGAAGGAAGGCAAGAAGGTCACCGAGCAGCGCAAGGCGAAGATCAAACACCAGACCTGCACGGCCTGGGTGATCGAGAAGGAAACCGGCGACCGGCTCAATGGCCCGACTATCTCCATGCAGATGGCCATCGACGAAGGCTGGCTGACCAAAAACGGCAGCAAGTGGCTGACGATGCCGGAAGTCATGCTGCGCTACAGGGCTGCCAGCATGCTGGGCCGGTTGTACGCACCTGAACTGCTGATGGGGTTGCAGTCCCGCGAAGAGGTCGAGGACTTCATCGACGCAACGCCAGACGGAGAAGGCAACTACACGGTGGACGTCAACGATCTGCGCAACCGAGAGCCTGAACCGCCGTCAGTCATCGATGAAGACGATGACCAGGGTGATGGCGGCGCAACAGATTCGCCGGTATCTGCATCAGAAACGGCCGAAACCGCAACGGATTCGCCGAAAGCTGCAACAGAAACGCCGAAAACCGCGACAAAAACGGCCAAAACCGAAACGAATCAGGCCGAAACCGTTACAGAAACCACCGAAACGGTTGACGAATCCCCCGCCGAAACCGCCGGTCTTCAACTCGAGTAACCGTCATGGCCGCTCAATCCGTCGCTGAGATTTACGACCGCATTGAGGAATTCACAGCCCTGCTAGCCGTCGCTGAGCTTCACGCCAGCGGCGCATGGGAGTTGGAATTCGTCGAGAACATGCGGGCCAGCTTCAAGCGCTACGGCGCCCACACCCACCTGAGCCCGGCGCAAAAGTCGAAGCTCGAACGCATCGCAAAAGCCTGAGGACACCACATGAAACCTGAGCACAAGGCAATCATTGAGCGCGCCAAGCTGGCGGACGTTCCGGCGTCTTACATCGCGCATGAACTGCTGGTACACGACCTGGTTGAATCCGGTCTGTTTGAGCTGAAGAACCTGCACTCGCCCTACAGCAAGCTGAACGAGGGCCAGCAGCAAGAAGTCATCGAGCGGTTGACCGAAGCCGCCGAGAAAGCGGTTCACAACGCGATCGCAATCATCAGCTCGCGCAACGTCTCGACCATCGAAGTCACGATGAAAGAGGTCAAGTTCAACTCCAAGCAACTGACCTTGACCTCGATCGTCGACGCCAAAGATCCGAACCGGCATGACCTGATCGACAGCGCCGGCCGCCTGTGTCTGCTGGTGATGGCGCCCGACGATTACAGCGAAGGCCTCGACTTCATCCAGCCGGACCGGGATCAACATGAGTTCCCGCTGCACGTCAGCGACCTGACCGGCAGCCTGTTCGACCAACGCAGCACTGGGCCAGATGAACCGGATGGCGAAGAACTTCCCGATCATGCCGGCGAAGGCCAGGACCCGCTGTACGCCGAAGCCGTCCAGTTCGTCATCGAGACCCGCCGCCCCAGCATCAGCGCCGTTCAGCGCAAATTGAAGATCGGCTACAACCGCGCAGCCCGTTTCATCGAAGCCATGGAGCAAGAAGGCCTTGTGACACCGATGAACACCAACGGCAGCCGGGAGGTTATCGCGCAAACGAAGACTGACGGTGATGACGTTGTCGACGCGGAGTTCGACCCAGAGTTCGACGAAGTGCACGACGTTGGCCAAGTCCCCGCCGCGTTTGAAAAAGAATTCGGCGATTTCAGCTACGAAGACGCCGCGCAGCTGGTCGTGCTGCACGCCAAGACCGTCGACGTCGCCTATCTGCAACGCCGCCTCGCCATCGACAGCGACCAGGCCACCAGCCTGCTGCTGCGCCTCGTCGACAACGCCGTGATCGAACTCGAAACCGAGGGCGACCTTTCCATAGACAACACCTACAAGGTCATCGCCGAGCTGGCGAATCTGGACCTGGAGTAAGCCGCCATGCGCGCCAACCACCTTTTCGTTGAGAACTTCCAGGGTTTGCAAGCGTGCAACCTGGACCTGACCGCACCTATCACCCTGGTCAGCGGCCCGAACGGCGCTGGCAAGTCCAGTCTTCAGGAAGCAATCAATCTCGCGCTGGGCGGTTCGGCGCGCGTGTCCTTGAAGAAGGATTACAAACAACTGGTTACCGAGGGCCATAAAAAGGCCCAAATCATTTTCAGTCACGACGACGTGGCCAGCAGCTACACGCTGCCGGATGGCAAGGGCGACCACACGCTGGCTGTCGGTGATGAATACCTGCCGTACGTGCTGACACCTCAGTTGTTCGCCAGCCTGAAGGACGTCGAGCGCCGCAAAATGCTGTTCGCGCTGACCAAGTCCAGCAGCAAACCGCAAGTGGTCGTCGACAAACTGCTGGCCAAGGGCGCTGATGCGGCCAAGGTCGAGAAGGTCAAGCCGCTGCTGTTGAGCGGTTTTGCCGCTGCGCAGGAACAGGCCAAGACCTACACCAGCGAAAGCCGCGGTGCCTGGAAGGCTCTGACCGGCGAGGCTTACGGCAGTGAAAAGGCCGAAGGCTGGACCGTCACCATTCAGCCGCTGCCGGATGATGCACCCGAAGTCACGCTGGAAGATTTGACCGCCGCACAGACCGAACTGGCCAATGCTGCCAAGGAGATCGAGAAGGGTACCCAGCACCTGGGCGGCTTGAACGCCAAGCGTGAAGCCACCGACAGTGCAGCAGTGCGCAAGGTTGAGCTCGAAAAGGTCTATCTCGAACTGAACCGCCGCAAAAACAAGCTCGAAGCCACCAACAAAGAGCTTGAGCAGTGGAAGGCCAAGGTCAGCGAAGGTGAACAACAGGTTCTGGCTTTCTCGGGTGAAAGCCCATGCGAGTGCCCAGCCTGCGGCGTAAAAGTGAAAATCGTCGGTAAGGTGCTGGAGCTGTTCAAAGGCAAGACCGCCGACGCGGCCAAACTGGTGACGGCTCAGGCTGATCTGAAGAAGGCGAACGACGCTTACAACCTGATGGCCCGGACCCAGGTCAACGACCAGAAGGCCGTCACCGAATCGGAACAGGCCGGTCGTGACCTCGAAGCCCTGGTCAAATCCGCCGGCGAAGAAGTCACAGACGCCATGATCGAGCGTGTACAGGCCGCCATTCAGGTGCAACGCAACCTGCGTGATACCGCCAAGGCCAAGGCCGAAGCAATCAGCGACCGCCTCGACTTGATCGCCAGCGCCGAACAGAAGGCCGAAGACGCCGCCGCGCACCACAACGACGTGAAGGCATGGACGCACATTGCCGAGCTTCTGGCTCCGGATGGCATCCCAAGCGAAATCCTGAAGGGTGCACTGAAACCGTTCAACGACAGCCTGGCCAAGTCCTCGACGTTGTCGGGCTGGAAAAAAGTGCAAATCGGTTCCGACATGAACATCACCGCCGGCGGCCGCTTGTACACGCTGCTGTCCGAGTCGGAGCGGTGGCGTGTCGACGCTCAGTTGGCCCTGGCCATCGCCGAGCATTCCGGGTTGCGGTTCGTGATCCTCGATCGCTTCGACGTGCTGGACCTGCCAGGGCGTGGCCAGTTGCTCGGCATGCTGGTGGCCATGTCCAAGTCCGGAACCATCGACAGCGCCATCGTCTGCGGCACCCTCAAGGCCAAGCCCGCCAAGCTGCCGCCTGAAATCAACGCGGTGTGGATCGAGGGCGGTATTGCCGCCGGCGACGAACAACTGCAGCAAGCCAGTTAACCCAACCAATCGCAGTACTACAGGCGCCTACGGGCGCCTTCTTTTTGCCCAAAGGAAAGTGCCATGTCCGAATTGATCTGCTTTTTCGACACCGAAACCACCGGCCTCCCGCTATTCAAAGATCCCAGCGATGACCCACGCCAGCCGCACATCGTCGACATCTGCGCCCTGCTCTACACGCCCGACGGCGTCCTGGTCGATTCTTTCGAAGCGATGATCCGGCCTGACGGCTGGGAAATCCCGAACGAAGTCGCCGAAATCCACGGTATCACCACCGAAATCGCACTTGAACACGGCATTGACGAAGGTCTGGCGCTGGAAGGGTTCATGGACATCTGGCGCCGCGCCGGCCTTCGGGTTGCCCACAACGTTGGCTTCGACGACCGCATCTTGCGTATCGGCCTGAAACGCTTCTTTGGCGAAGAAGCCGCCGACGAGTTCAAGGCCGGGCCGAAGTACTGCACCTGCCAGTCCAGCAAAAATATCGTCAAGTGCCCACCCACCGAAAAGATGATCGCCGCCGGCTTCGGCCGCCCTGGCCAATACAAGGTCCCGACGGTTGCCGAAGCGCTTCTGCACTTCACCGGTGAGGAACTGGTCGGCGGTCACCGCGCCCGGCCCGATACCGAGGCATGCGCCCGCATCTACTTCGCCATGAACCCGCCAGCCACTCAGGTGGCTTGATCCTGCCCCACCGCGCGCCGGCACTCGCCGGCGTTGCCTCTCTATCAAGGACACCGCCGCATGATGCTCAAGCGAACACTCAAACATTTTCATATGTGCTGCGGCCTCGGCGGCGGCGCCAAGGGTTTCAACCGGGCCAAGCCCATTGTTGGCAACATCCAAGCTGAATGGCGCTGCATTGGCGGCGTTGACGTTGATCCGGCGGGGCTACGTGACTTTGAGCGCCTGTCAGGTGTTCCCGGCACGCTGATGGACTTGTTCAACCGTGATCAGTACATCCGCTTCCACGGCAACGAGCCGCCATCAGGCTGGGCCGAAGCGACCGCCGATGATCTGCGCCGCGCTGCCAACAACGAACGGCCAGACGCGGTGTTCATTTCCAGCCCGTGCAAGGGTGCGTCGGGCTTACTGTCCGAAAAGATGAGCCTCACCCCGAAGTACCAGGCCCTGAATGAACTGACGCTGCGCTGCATCTGGCTGATGTGCGAAGCCTGGAAGGACGACCCGGTGTCGCTGATCGTGTTCGAGAACGTCCCGCGCCTGGCCACTCGCGGCCGGCATCTGCTGGACCAGATCAACAAGCTGCTGGGGCACTACGGCTACGCGGTCGCCGAAACCACCCACGATTGTGGCGTCATCGGCGGTCTGGCACAGAGCCGCAAGCGCTTCTTGCTGGTGGCACGCCATATCGAGAAGGTGCCGCCGTTCCTATACGAACCGGAAAAGAAGACGCTCAAGTCGGTCGGTTCAATCCTCGGACGCATGCCACTCGCCGGCGACGTCGAAGCCGCCGGCCCGATGCACCGGGTACCGGCGCTGCAATGGAAAACATGGGTTCGGCTCGCCCTGGTCACCGCCGGCAAGGACTGGCGCAGCCTGAACGACTTGGCGATCGAGGACGGTTATCTGCGTGACCTGGTGATCGTGCCGGAATACCGCGCCGGTTATCTGGGCGTGCACGACTGGACGGACACCGCCGGCACCGTCGCCGGTCGCAGCAGCCCAACCAATGGTGCTTTCTCAGTGGCGGATCCCCGTGCGAAGGCCGGCGCCCTGCAATACCAGCAGTACGGCGTGCGCCGCTGGGACGAAACAAGCGGTGCGGTGATCGGCGTGAAGTCGCCAGGGCAAGGGACGTTCAGCGTTGCTGACCCGCGCCGCCCGGGCGAAGGCTTCGGCAAGTACTTGGTAACGCCGTGGGACCAGTCGGCCGGCACCGTGATTGCCGGCAGCACAACAGGGCAGGGCGCCTTTGCTGTGCAGGACCCGACGCCGGGCATGAAGCGCGTCAAAGGTGACGCCTACCTGACTGGCGGGCATTACGGTGTTGTCGGCTGGAACGATCAGTGCGGCGCCGTCTCGGCCAGTGCCCGTCAGGACAACGGCCGGTGGTCTGTCGCTGATCCGCGCATGCCCGAAGCCAATGAGCGGCTGACATGCGTCATCGAAAGCCTTGACGGCACCTGGCACCGCCCATTCACCACACTTGAACTGGCCGCGCTGCAAAGTCTGGTTGAGCCGGAGGAAATGTTCGAGCTCGACGGCCTGAGCGATCAGGCGTGGCGCGAGAGGATCGGCAACGCGGTACCGCCGGCAGCTGCCGAAGCAATCGCCCACGTAATGGGCACCACCCTACTGCTGGCTGAAGCCGGCGAAACCTTCATGCTCAGCAGCATGCCGATATGGGTTCAGCCCGTGGCTGTAGGCCTGAGCGTTTCACAGCAACCGGCGCAATAAAAAAACGCCCCGAAAGGGGCGTCATTTATTCAGACTTTTGGCCGTTTCCGACGCTTCGGCCACGATCCAAGCCCCAATCAAAAGCTTGTTCAATCGTCATATCGTGAACCTTATCGGTGTAGTCCTCGACGATAGGCTCCCCCTTCCCGGTGTATACGCCAACAAACAGTTGAATCGTACCGTCGTCTAGGGTCCGCGCTCTAACGTCGACGTAAGTGCCATTCAGGAGCGTCAACTCCTTGCTTTGAAAGTTGGTCCGAACAGCGGCCCAATCGAAATATGCCTTTGTTCTCTGAATTGAATCCATCGCCTTACCCCCTGCTGATAGTGAATACCGAGTAAGGCACACGCTTGTAGTTAGCGCCACCCAGCCAGGTACCCCCATGAACTCAATCGCACAACAGGCGCTCGCCGGCGCCCTGGGCAAAGCCGTGCCCGCCCCCACAGTAAAAGCCCGAAAAACACAGGGCTTCGGCGAGATTTTCACCCCTATTCAGGCCGCCCCGCTCCCACAGATCGTCATCACCGGCCCCATCAACCGGGTTATGGAACTGGAGGGCAAGCGCTACGCCCTGGAACACGTTCGCGGCCTGGGCGCTTCCATCCGCCGGGAGCCAGTCAGAACCAAAGCCATTGCCGACCTGACCCGGTACGCCGCACAGCGGCCATCCAGCGTGGCCAGCGGCGTCAAGATCGTCATTGATGTGTTGAAGGGGGCGGCATGAAGACGAATGCCGAACGGCTGGCAGAACTGGCCAAGGCCTACGCGCAGCACCGCAAGGATCTGCGCGATAACGGCGCCGCCATCAAACGCGTGCAGGACGATGGCGATGGCGCTTATTACGATCTGAAGCCGTTCCGTGAGCGCTACTGGAGCGATCCGGATGTTCACGACAAACCTTTGGGTGCGGTGATCGTCTGGCATGGCTGGCTGCACGCCGTCGAGACGTGCGACCCAGATAACGAAAACTGGGAGGACTGCGGCTATCGGGCCACGGCCAAGCTGATGGATGAGCGCCGCGACATCTTGCGCAATGGTGCTCGAATCCGTGCGGCTTTCACCAAGATCGGCACCGCGCTGCTCAAGGAGGGGACGCCATGACAAATCCAATCCCATCAGAGTTGCTGTGCCCTTTCGTCGTTGCATGGCGTGGCCGATGCAACGACAAGGCAGACGAGACGGGTTTGTGTGAGCACCACCGTGCGATGAAGTGCTCGTCGTGCGGAGCACAGGCCACCCACGACTGCGATCACACCGGCCAGTTCGTGTGCGGCGTCCCGCTTTGTGATGGCTGCCATGGTGTGAACGACGCCAACAAATCTCCAGGCACATGGGGATTCATGAACCACAGCCACCAGCGCAAGAAGGTGACGCCATGATCATTCCAATCTGCGCCGCGCTCTTCCTGTTTCAGCACATCTATCGAGGGCCATGGAAATGAAGGCCTTATCAATTCGCCAGCCGTGGGCGTGGCTGATCATCCACGGTGGCAAGGACATCGAGAACCGCAGCTGGCACACGAAGCACCGAGGCCGTTTTCTGGTGCATGCCGCCAAGGGTATGACGTCCAAGGAATATGCCGAGGCTTGTAACTTTTGCCATCTGAAATGCCTGCCATTGCCTCCAAGCTTCGACGAGCTTAAGCAGCGCTGGTGCGGCGGCATCATCGGCTCCGTGGTTCTGGCAGACAGCCGCAACACCAGCAAATCGCCCTGGTACATGGGCGATAAAGCGTTCCTTCTGGTTAACCCAAAGCCTTTACCGTTCGCTCCGCTCAAAGGGCGGCTCGGTTTCTTTGAGGTGCCTGATGAACTGGTGGCGCCATGACCGCCCTACGCCGCAAGACCACCATTCGCGGGCGGCCGATGAAGCCGCTCGACCTCAACGTCATGTGCGACAAGTGCAACCACTCGCGCGCCCATGGCAACCACGAAGAATGCAGCAAGCAGCGCCAGGCCGAAGCGGCCGAGCGGCGCGCACGGGAGAACAGTGATGAATGACGTTAATCGGTATTCGGTGGCACTCCACGCCGGGCAATCCCCGATGTTCAAAACCTCAGATGGCGAGTGGGTAGTCGCTCTGGACTTTGAGCGTGTGGTCGCCGAGCGTGATGCCCTGCAGCTGCGCCTGAACGCAGCGGATCAGCGGTGTGATGACCTGACCGAGTTGCTGAACAAGTCCCTGCTGGCCATCAAGCGCACGTATCAAGCAGGCCGTGACCGAATCGTCGACATGGGCGGCGATTGCGACAGCGTCGAATACATGATGAACAGCGACCTGACGGTTCAGGAAATCCGAACCGCGCTCAAGGCCGCCGATGAAGCCTGCCAGTTCCCGCAGTCGTGCACCACTCGCTGCGACTGCGATATACCCGACTTCAGCCCCGGCAACGGCAACAAGGCACGGCGCCGGGCTGAAGCATTGACGAAGTCATGCCAACAACCACAAGCGCACCCCGCGCGATGCGGATGTGAGCAAAAACCATGAAACGCTTCATCCGCCGAAAGTTAGAAGCTTGGATGATCCTGCTGGCAGCGAGAATCCTAATTGACCGAAACGTCCAGCGCGCCGCCGTCGTCTCCCGTCGGGATAACAACGACATGTGGGGAATGGCTGAGAAGCTCGAAGCCATCGCCAAGCACATCAGCAAGGGCTACCCGTAAATAAATTTCTGAGGTGAATCAATGAACAATGAACGCGACGACCAGCACGAAGAGCCGGTCGAATTCATCCGACTGCCAGAGGTCAAGAAGCTGGTAGGGCTCGGCACGACCAAAATTTACACCATGGCAAGCGAGGGTTTGTTCCCAAAACAGGTACCGTTGGGTGGCCGGGCCGTGGCCTGGGTCAAGTCTGAGGTTCTGCAATGGAACAACGACCAGGTCGCCGCCGCCCGGGGCCAACGCGATCAGGCTTCGGCCTCGAGCGCGTCCAAGTAATCGGCCCAGTCCTGCATCATCACCCTTCTCTGCTCTACAAACTCCGCGTGGTTATAGGTCCTGCGTACCTTGCTCCCGCTTGCGTGCGATAGCTGCGCCTCGATCCAGTCCTCGTTGTAACCCATCTCGTTTAAGGCCGTTGAAATCGTTGCGCGGATCCCGTGCCCGGTCAGCTTGCCTTCATACCCCATGCGCTTTAATGCAGAGTTGACCGTGCCGTCACTGATTGGCTTGCTCGGGTCGTTGCGGCCGGCGATCAGCAATTTGTAGCCGCCGGTCAACTGATGCACCTTGCGCACTTCTTCAACCGCCTGCCGCGACAGTGGCACCAAGTACGGCGGAATCTCACCCCCTTCCTTTGTCCGAATCATCTTCCTCAACTGTTTCACGCCTTCGGGCGGTATCGTCCACAGCGCGGCGTCCAGATCAAACTGGGCTGCCGTCGCGTGGCGAATTTCGCCTGTCCGAACGCCGGTCAACAGCAGAATCCGAATGGCGCTCTTCGTGTACCCCGCGCAGTCAAAGCCCCTGAGCGTGTGCAGGAACGCTTTGAGGTCGCGCTGCCTCAGCATTGGATTGTGCTTCACCGGAGGCTCTTTGGCGGCGACGATGTCCAGGTCAGCGGCCGGGTTCATATCCAGATAGCCCGAGGCCATGCCGAAGCGGAATATCTCGTTGAGCCAGGCGCGGCACTTGCGCGCGGAATTCATGGCGCCGCGCTTCTCTACCCGACGCATTGCCTCCAGCACATCGGACCGCTTCACATCGGCAACCGGGATCTTGCCCATCGCCGGGATCAGATCCTTGTCCAGGTAGAACCGCGACTGATAAGCGGCCCCCTTCTTGGCCACCACCAGCCGCGGGGTTTTGAACTTATGCCACTCGTTGGCCACGACTTCGAAGGTTTTGACCGCTTCCGACGCAGCGGCGCGCTTCTCTTCGCGGCGTTGCGATCGAGGATCGACGCCCTTGGCGACGAGCGACCGCGCCTGATCCCGCTTTTCGCGGGCTTCTTTGAGGGTGATTTCGGGATAGGTGCCCAGCGACATGCGCGGCTGTTTGCCGTGCCAGGAGAACCTGAAGTGCCAGGACTTGGTGCCGTTGGGCGCAACGTACAGCGATAGGCCGCTGCCGTCAGTGAGGGTGAATTCCTTGTCGGCCGGTTTGGCCTGGCGCACAGCGGTATCAGTGAGGGGCATTAGTACATCACCAAGTCACTCGAATTAAGAAGTGCTGAATGATGTACTAAAAATGCGTGGGACGCAGCGAAAGACTGCGAAAGATGGCGAAAAGAAAAACCGCCAAGGCTTTGGGCTCTTGGCGGTTTCGTGAAGCTCTGCGAAACAGGGTGAAAATGGATGTGGTGCCCGAGACAGGAATCGAACCTGCGACCTTCGCGTTACGAGTGCGCTGCTCTACCGGCTGAGCTACACGGGCGGTGGGCTAAACCTAGCACCGGGTTTAAGCCTCAGCAACTTCATGCG